>WNGF01007456.1_pt1 | contig 13189 bp, 14 predicted proteins | sample 5400641 | NCBI WGS metagenome assembly WNGF01 (sample SAMN13153371, study PRJNA577476) | soil metagenome | isolation source: 80 cm soil or saprolite under grassland replicate 2 | place: USA:California | collected 2016-06-15
GGCTTATGCGCGCATTCAATTATCTCGGCAGTGCGATTGTAGCGGCGAATGCGCTTCACCAGGGCATCATTCGGTTCGCCGGTATTTTTCGTGATGAAGATGTAGCTGGCACGTCTCAGATTTCGCGGGGCCTCGCGCAGCGTGCCGCGGGGAAGGAGGAATTCATTGCCGAACGGCGCTTGGCGATCCACAAGCACAATGTCCAGTCGATGTTTGAGGTGGAGATATTGCAAGCCGTCGTCAAGCAGGAGCGTATCGACTTTCCATTTGTCGATGGCAAGCAGGCCACTTTTGACGCGGTCTTTGTCCACGAGGACGATAACGTTCTTCAAGTTGTGCGCCAGCATGTACGGCTCATCACCAGCCGTACGCGAATCCAGCAAGAGCGATGTTCCGTCGGAGACAATCCGTGGAGGATCGGGATTTCTGTCGTAGAGCCGACTTAGCAAGCTTCGTCTGCGCGGCATGCTTTTGTAACCGCGACTCAGAATTGCCACCCGCCGCCCGCCTGTTTGCAGCGCGCGAGCGATCTTCTCGACAATCGGTGTCTTGCCCGTGCCTCCAACAGTCAGGTTGCCCACGCTGATCACGAGAACGCCAAGCGCGCGTTCGCGAAAAATTCTTTTGCGATAAAAATAAAGCCGGAATTGTACGAGCTGATCGTAAGCGAACGAGAGTGCGTAGAGGATTCCCCGCAAAATCGAGGCTCGAACGCCATGACGACGCTCGAGCACAACGTCGATTCCAAACTGTTCCAGGTTTTCAAGCCGTCGGCCCATTGGGTAATCTCAAATTTCAGATTTCAAATTCAAAATCTGCGCGCCTCGGTTATCGGCACGCGTTACGATTGTACGCGACAGTGACGATCGGGCGGCACGCTTCATAGCCGCAGCAACGCGATCTGGGTGGTGCAACGTGATGGCGCAGATTGTCGAGCCGCTGCCGCTAAGGAAAGCGCCCAGCGCACCCGCTTTTTCGGCACCGGTGATAACGCCGGGAAGAAACGGCATCAGTTTTGCGCGAAAAGGTTGGTGAATGAAATCGACGAATGCGCCCCGCAGTTTTTTGTAGTTTTTTGAAGCGAAGGCCGCAGTAATTGCACAGGCATGTGCACAATTCTCGACCGCCGCGGCATGCGAAATTTTGGGTGGCAGGAGCTTTCGTGCTATCGAAGTTCGAACTTCAAGCTCCGGAATAAGTAAAACGAAATACAACTGCCGCGAAACTTCAAAGCGTTGAAAGATAGGGACGCCACGCGGCTGCTGGTCGGCGCGGCGCGCCGACCCTACCACCACGGTGAAACCGCCGAAGCTCGCCGGTGCAGCGTTATCAGGATGACCTTCCAAGTCAGCGCACAATTGGAAAATCGTCAGTCGGTCGAGTGGATCGCCACTGAGCTTGTTGAGCGCATACAAAATACCGAGCCGAATGGTTGCGCTGCTGCCAAGGCCGCGCGACCGCGGAATTTTTTCTGCGATTGAAAAAGAAAACGGAAAGGCGCGGCGACGTGCCTGTTTAAAAAACCGGCTGGTTGCCTGTGAGACGATTTGCGGATGGGGTTGTTCGGGCAATCGACCCCTGGTAACTGTTACGCTGTTATAAATGCGCAGTGCGACACCAAGGCAATCGAAGCCCGGGCCCAAATTTGAGGTGCTCGCCGGAACGCGAACGGTAACTTGCTGCATTCGGAGACGGAGTCTAGCGACGCCCCGCTTCAGCGGCAACCGATCCGTTAGGTTATGCCGAATCGAAAGTATGCCTGTAGATACGGCCGCCGAAAATGAGTCGTGGCTGGATTAATGCAAGCTTGTTTCGCGACTTCCAAGCCGAGGGAACGGATGCGCACCGGCTGTGCACGATGGAGGATGGCTGGGTGGAACGCTTCGGGCTCGACATTCTCATCTCGTTTAAGGGAGTCCTGGTTCGCGAGCGACTCATTCAGGAATTGAAGGAGTGGGCAAACGGTATCCCGTTCAAGTTTGGACGCATTTTCGCCCGATTCGCTCCTCGAAAAAGTGAACAACGCGAACCGCCCCGCCTTATATTTGGGAACTCGGCTGAAAATCTAAAGACGATCGCTACCGAGCGACGTTTGAAATTCGGGATCGACTTCGGCGCGGGCTTCTCCGTGGGCCTATTTCCAGATCAGAGAGAAAATCGGAGCTTTGTTCGTCACATCGCGCCCAAGCGCCTGTTGAATTGCTTTGCCTATACCTGCTCCTTTTCTGTGAGCGCGGCATATGTCGCGGCAACGACTCTCAACATCGATCTTTCCAATAAATCTCTGGCACGCGGACGCGAAAATTTTGAACTGAACGGCCTTTCCACAATGGGCCATCGCTTCATCGCCGACGACGTGATGGCGGTATTACCGCGGTTAGCGCGCAAAGGCGAGAAATTTGATGTTATCATCCTCGATCCCCCAACTTTTTCGCGTTCGCCCGGAGGAAAAACGTTTCACGTCGAAAACGATTTCGAAAAGTTGCTCGTTGATTCCCTCGAGTTGGCAGAACGAGACTGCCATGTTCTGGTCTCGACTAATTGCTCTACGTTGCGTGAGCATGCGTTGGGAGTCATGGCCCGTTACGGACTCAAGGCAGTCCGCCGCGCCGGCACTTTTCAGCGATCGCCTCCGCTGCCTGATTTCCCGCCGGGCACGGGTGCAAGCTCGATTTGGCTGACATTGCGTTGACAGCTCGATGCGCGCAGGACACGATCAGAATCCGAATCATTAAACGAAATGGACCGCTCATCTGCTGAAGTTGCTGCCGAATTTCCGGAACGCGGAGTGCATTGGGTGAAAGAACAGGTCGAGGCTGCTCTCAGCGAAACCGAGGATTACATTCGCGAGAAACCGACACAATCGCTTCTGTGCGCGTTTGTGGCTGGCTACATCTTGAATCGGCTGCCGCTGGGTCGGATACTGGGCGGTCTCTTTCGTTTACTCATAATAGCATTACGGCCCGCGATCTTGATTTACGGCGCCGCCAAGCTGTATCAGGCGGCTCAGGAAGAAGAATAATTCATCGGGCGACCGCCGTAGCCAAAGCCTCTTTTGAGTCCGGCGTTTGAGACAAACGCCGCCACATCATTGCTCCAGGGTGAACCCGATCTTCAGTGTAACCTGCCAATGAGCGACGTTGCCGTCCTCGACGTATCCGCGCGTTTCGGTCACCTCGAACCAGCGCATGTTGCGAACTGTCTTCTTGGCGCGCGCCAGCGCATTGTGTACCGCTGCCTCAAATCCGTTGGGCGAGGAGCCAACCAACTCAAGTTTTTTATAAATATGATCAGACATGAGCCATTATTCTCTGAGGAAATGGTCAAACACAACAAAAAGCCCAGCCTCGGCTGAGGTATGACGCCTCTGCTGCGGGGGGCGTGCTGACCTACTCGTCACCAAATTTGCTTTACAAACACATCGTAATTTCGGCAGCCTCGCCACGTGGGGAAATTGCTGGCAATCTCAGTATCATTCCTGACTGCGCTTTCCTGCGTCCGCGCTCAAGACCAAGAGCGCAAGCTGGTCGATCGCCTGCTTAGGCCGGACATGACCCTGCAAAACAGCGAACAAAAGAAGAAATTCATCGCTGATGGCACATCAATAAACAAAAAGGCAAGGGTCGGTACGTTTTACGTCGAGAGAAAATCCAATTCGAAAACGTTTTCGGGAACACATGAACTTTCGACGCAGCAATTCAATTCGCAGTCTTTCCACGGCAATCGCAGCGCATTCGAGAATTCGTCGAACCATCTGCCGGGAAATTCTCGACCTGCGTATCCAACTCAATCAGCCCGCGGTCCCCGCGATGCCCCTCAATCCGGCAAAAAGGTCGCCAGCCGCGCCTACGCAGAGAACCGGCCTTTTCTGGATCAGGGTAAAAGCCAGAAGTCGCTGAATCGGCAAAACGCGCCGCTCACGATCGACCAGGTGCGCGAGTTACTGAACAAAAACAAGTAGCGCGCGAGCCGGGCGCGCTATTGTTGATCATGCAACCGGATGAAGCTCTTGAGTTGTTAAAGCAAGGCGCTGCGCAACTCATCAACGAAGAGGAATTGCGCGAAAAGCTCGCGCTCGGCCGGCCGCTGCGGGTGAAATTAGGCGTCGACCCAACCACTTCCGATATTCATCTTGGACACACGATTGTTCTGCGAAAACTGCGGCAGTTTCAAGACCTGGGGCACCAGGCAATTCTAATCATCGGCGATTTTACGGGAATGATCGGTGACCCAAGTGGTCGATCTGTGACGCGGCCGCAATTGACGCACGCTGAAGTGCAGGCGAATGCGGCGACTTACCGCGAGCAGGCTTTCAAGATTCTTGATTCGGCGCGGACAGAAATCGTTCGCAATGGCGACTGGTTTCGAGCCATGTCGTTTGAAGATGTTATTCGACTCAATAGCCGCGTGACGTTGCAGCAAATGTTGCAGCGCGAAGATTTCAAGACGCGGATCGATAATCAGCAATCGATTCGCGCCCACGAAATTCAATACCCGATCATGCAAGGCTGGGATTCGGTAATGGTAAAGGCCGACGTTGAGCTTGGGGGAACGGACCAGCTTTTCAACATCTTAATCGGACGCGATTTCCAAAAAGAGGAAGGCTTGCCGCAGCAGGTCGTTTTTCTGCTCCCGATTCTCGAGGGATTGGATGGCTCTAAGAAAATGAGCAAAAGTCTCGGCAACTTTGTCGCAATTAACGAGCCCGCCTCTGAGATGTTCGGGAAACTGATGAGTATCTCGGACGCTTTGATGGCGCGCTATTATAACTTGCTCCTTGGACACACTCCGCCAGCGGACGCGCATCCGCTCGAAGCTAAGAAGCAACTCGCGTTCGAAATTGTTCAGACCTATCACTCGCCTGCGGCTGCTCAAAAAACGCTCGACGAGTGGAACACTCGCTTTAGCAAGCGCGACTTGGAACATGCCGATCTCCCTGCATTTTCGGCGACTTCAGGGAAGGGACTGGCAGCCGTCGCACTCGTTTCGAATGTTTATAGGGAAGCCTTCAACCTGGAAAAATCGCATAGCGAAGTCTCGCGGCTAATTAAACAGGGAAGCGTCGAAATCGACGGCGCGAAAATTCGCGACCCAAAGGCTACAATTACCCTTAAGCCGGGTCAGACTCTTAGACTCGATAGAAAACACGCGGTGCGAGTGCGCTGATCGATGGGCGCGCGCAGCACGGCGCGAATAGCGCTTCGCGGTTCTTCGGATGTTGGTTTTGTCAGGCGGTAGCCGTTTGGAATATCGGCAGAACGCGCGCATGTTCCAGGTAGCTGGCAGCGATACCTTCGAAGTGCGCACGAATACTGCGCAGTTCGGCAGTCACAAAACTATCCACGAAATGCAAGCGCCGATCCAGCCAGGCAAACAGCTTATTCTTAATTTCGTAGTGAAATGCCAGCGTAACTTCAGTGCAATTTGGCCGAATTTCAGCGAAATCAACGATCCCCATCAGCGCAATATTTCCGCCGACGGACTCGAACGCATACTGGTCAGGTGAGTCGCTGTCGACCGACAGGAGAACTGTGTGGGCTTCAAAGCCCAGCGGGCCTCGGAAGCTGAAATCGACCGTCTTGGACGAAGTCACAGTCGCCCGGGTGACCATCAGGAACTGCCGCCTATATGACTGGATGCTGGCCAGGCGAGCCTTGCACTCCGCCACCGGTTGGCTCATGTGTAGGGTTTTTTGTAAAAGCATAAAAATAAGCGTTTTTCGTGGCTAAAGAGAGCAGCAGGGATGCCAGTTTAGTTTCCCAGTGGGATCACGCACAGGATCCCACGAATGTGTTCATTTTTTTTACAACTCTGTATCAAGCCGACACGCTACGACCCAACGGTTGAGTCAAGCATAAGTCGCCAGTCAGTGGGCAATTCGGTAAGGTTTTCCCCTAGTCCGCAAAGCAAAGGAACACCGAGAATTTTCCTGAGAATATCGGCATTGGTCACAGCGGCTATGTCGTCGGTTTCTTGAGCGCTGTTCAACACAAGTCCTACACAGCGCAGCCCGTGTCCGAGGATGCTTTGCACAGTGAGAACCGCGTGATTCAGGCAACCGAGCCGATTGTATGCTATCGCCAGGACCGGTAGCTTCATCGTAGCGGCTAGATCGCTGACGAAATAATTGCGTAGAATCGGGACCATCCAACCGCCTGTTCCTTCCACAATAACGTGCTCAACCCCGCTCCGAAGAGAATGAAAGGCAGCCAGGATATGATCGATATCAATATCCACTTTCTCCATCAAGCTACCCACGATGGGTGCTGCAGGCGTTTTCAACCAAACCGGATTAACGTCGTCGATTGTCGGGCCGTCACTACCGGCCGCTAGTAGAAACTCTGCATCTCGACGGTCTCCACAGCAGATCGGTTTCATCCCAGCACAGGAGGTGCCCGATGCTCGCAACAAATGTAAAAGCCGGGCAGCGGTATGTGTCTTCCCTACACCCGTATCCGTCCCCGTGATGAAGAGACTCACGCGACCTGTTTCACGCGCTCCGATTTGTCGGTTGCACGATTCGCGCTAATCGTTTGCACCATTGACCGGAAGATCTTCGCACCATCCATGCTGCCAAGTCGCGCATCGGACGCGCGATCAGGATGCGGCATGAGTCCGAAAACATTTCGCTCGCGATTGCAGATACCGGCGATGTTTTCAATCGACCCATTCGGATTCGCTTCTGGAACGATGCGACCCTCGCTATCGGAGTAGCGCAAAATCACTTGTCGATTCGCATTCAACTCGCGCAATGTCGCGGCGTCTGCGAAGAAACAGCCTTCGCCGTGCGCTACCGGTAGTCGGAAAAGTGTTCCCTTTGGACAACCGTGCGTGAATGGTGAGTCATCGACTTCCACCCGAGTGTTAACCATATCACAGACAAAACGCAGCGAGCGATTGCGAACCAGCGCGCCCGGCAACAGACCGGCCTCGCACAAAACTTGGAACCCGTTACACGTCCCGAGGACGAGCTTTCCAGCGTGTGCATCACTAATTACTGCCTTCATGATCGGCGAAAAACGCGCAATGGCGCCGCAACGCAGGTAATCGCCGTATGCAAAGCCACCAGGCAGCACAATTGCGTCAAAATCGTCCAGCGAAGTTTCCTTGTGCCAAACATAATCGGCGTGCAATCCGTCGAGTTCATTGATTGCCGCAATGCAATCCTGATCGCAATTCGAACCGGGGAACTGAATAACGGCGAATCTCATCATTAATTCAGTGCACAGCGGCGGCACGCTGCTCTGCGTGATAATCATTGACGACCAGGCAGGCGTGAATAACGCCCGGAATCCAACCCAGCAAAGTCAAAATGAGGCTGAGAAAAAAACTGGCGATGCGACCTGTCAACAGCACGGCAAGGGGTGGCAACACAACGCAGAAAAAATATCGCAGCGCTTTCATTTCTTTTTTTTCTTACTTGTTCTCTTATTCTGAACGTTAGCCGATGACTCGCGGGTGGAGGGCGTGAACTCCTGTAACTCGTAGTCCTCAATCACTGGATTCGAAAGCAAATCGCGGCAGAGACCGCGCAATCGCGTTTCGAGATCACCGTTTTGCCCATCGATATCAATTTCCATGTATTTCCCGATTCTGACACTGCCGACTTCAGGCATACCTAAGTGCTGCATGGCGTCACGGACAGCATTACCCTGAGGATCGAGTACCGCAGCCTTCGGCATGACGATGACCTTTGCTTTCACTTCTTCACCATATTTGCCTGCGCCGTGCGAACAAGCGCAATTCAAAAACGGGACTACTTCAAAACAACGACGTCCAGCGCTCCTTCGCGGCGAAGGACATTGACCCCCACGTCTCCCTCGTCATGTCTGGTAAGCAAAAGATCGGCGCGTCCGTCTGCTACCTTCAATCCGCGGATCGTCACTCGTTGTAAGAAACTCGGTAAGATCGGTTTTGAGAACGTCAGCCGTCGTTCCGGAGCCGACACGCTCAGGCCCAGGCAAGCTTCGAGCAGAAGAAACACAGAACCCGACGCCCAAGACTGAGGAGCACACGCTACAGGGTACAGTGTTGGCGCTTCGCCAGGGCGTCTGGGAAAGCCACAAAAAAGTTCGGGAAGGCGGTGCAGGTCGAGGAACAGGCTCGCATCGAGCAAACCGGCAAGGACAGTAGCTGTCGATTCCCTCAGGTCATAGCGCGCGAACCCAGCGGCGATCAACGAGTTGTCGTGTGGCCAAACAGATCCGTTGTGATACGACATTGGATTGTAACGCGCCTCGCTCGTAGCGACCGTCCGAATTCCCCAGCCGGAGAAAGACGTTTCATGTGTCAGCGTTGCCGCGACGCGACGCGCATGCTCCTGCGTCGCGATACCAGCAAAAAGGCAGTGCCCCGCGTTCGACGTTCGCACCCTGCAGGGCTGCTTTTTGCCGTCGAGTGCGAGCGCGTATGTGGAAAGTTCATCACACCAAAAACTCTCTTCGAACCGCCGGAACAGCGTTTTCGCTTGCTTCGACAAATCACGCGACCGTGCATCATCGCCAAGGAGCTTAGCCAATTCGGCCGCCGCCAGCTTGGCAGCGTAAACGTAGCCTTGCACTTCGCACAGGGCAATTGGTCCCTCGGCGGACGTGCCGTCCGCATGGAAAATCGCATCGTGAGAGTCCTTCCAGCCTTGATGGATGAGACCGAGTTTCGACCTGCGAGCATATTCCACGAAGCCGTCGCCATCGATGTCACCGTAATGGTCGATCCATGCGAGCGCGCGCTCGACGTTCGGCCAAATAGACTCAACGAACACGCGGTCACCCGTGCGCTTGTAGTAGGCGCCGGCGAGCATGATGAAAAGCGGCGTAGAGTCGATGCTGCCGTAGTAACGCTTGAATGGAACCTCGCCTAATGCGGCCATCTCGCCGGCGCGTGTCTCGTGCAGCACCTTGCCCGGCTGTGCATCTTGCTCAGCGTTTTCCGCGTCCGCCTGCGTAGCGGCCAGATATGCCAGGACGCCGCGCGCTAGACTGGGATCGAACCATAGGCACTGGAGCGCGGTAATAATTCCGTCTCGTCCGAATTCCGTACTGAACCAGGGAACGCCAGCGTAGGGATACGGCCCATACAGAGTTTCCGCCCGCATCATCTGGAGGTCGGCCAGAGAGCGGTTCAGCCAATCGTTGAACTGTTCGTTTGAGGCAAAAATCTGAGGTTCTCGAGCGTGCGCTGACTCCAGCGCGCTCGCCGCTTCCTGGACAACCTTTTCGTAACAGGGCTTGACCTCCACCTGAAAATTAGAATCCACTTCGCATCCAATGGCCCAGCGGTAGCTAGCTTCCTCGCCAGGCTCCAGCCGAATTTGATAAGTGGCCGCCGACTCGCTTAACCGGGTGGGTGGCGGATCGAAAACGATTCGCGTCCGGCGAACACACGCGTCTAATCCCTCATATGCGAGCACCAGGCCATCCCGTGCAAGCTGCGTAGGTATCCGCTGGCCGCGGTGTTCCCGCCTAACACCACGCACCTCGAAGATGTCAGCGAAATCAGCATCGAACTCGACTGAGAACGAAAATTCTACAGCCGCGCGCCCGTAGTTGTGGATTCGAAGTCTCTCGTGACATGTTCTCTGCCAGAGAATCTTTGAACGAAAGACGTGGAGTGTTCCTTGGGGAATTACTATCTCGCCGTTGCGCCACACATCGGCATTGGTGGCATCCACCGCCAGAACGGCGTTGTCCTCTCTGATGGTAGAGCTCAGCAAGAGAGGACGATCCTTTCCTAGCTTTAGGGTCAGCCGGCACAAGAATCGAGTATCCTGGTAGTATATCCCGAGCTCACCTGTGCCGAATGGCTCGATGTCGCCGAATCGGTCGAAGACAGCGAAAGTATCTGCTTGCTTCAGAACCCGGGTGCGGACGTCGATACGGTGGGACGACGAGCGAATGTAAAACTCGTCCCGGATGCGAATGACCTCCTTAGCCATTATGCACGCGCCTTCAACGGCTCTTCTTGCTTGCTATTAATTAACCGCTCGTACACCCGCACGTAGTCATCGGCCATTCGAGTGGCAGTGAAGCGTTGCTCGAAGACTTCCCGACAACGCTTCCGGCTCAGCTTCGCAACTCGCCGCACTGCTTCGACAGCATCTTCTAGTTCTTCCACGATGAAGCCGGTGTGACCTTCTTCCATTATCTCGGGGACTGCTCCTCCGCGGTACGCGATCACGGGCGTGCCGCAGGCCATCGCTTCAATCATCACGAGCCCAAATGGCTCTGGCCAGTCGATAGGCGACAGCAGTGCATAGGCGTTTCCCAAGAATTCATCCTTCTCCCCGTCGCCGATCTCGCCGACAACCTCGACCAGCGAGTCACGAAGTAATGGCTCGATCGCGTTCTTGAAATACTTCTTGTCCACTCGATCGACTTTGGCAGCGATTTTAAGCGGAATCCGGACTCGCTTGGCAATTTCGATTGCCCGGTCCACTCGTTTTTCAGGCGAAATCCGCCCCAGAAAGGCAAGATAACTTCCCGGCTGCGCGCGGAACCGATACAGGTCAGCCGGCAATCCGTGATAAACGGTAGCTTGCCAGTTTGCCCAGGGTAAAGGCTCTCTCTGTACATTCGAGATCGAGATAACCGGCATGTCCCGAAACTCCTGGTAGAGAGGACCGAGGTCAGGAATATCGAGCCGCCCGTGCAACGTCGTCACGTGCGCTATCGGCTGCCGGCGACTCAGGGGAAAGTGCAGATAGTCAACATGAAAATGGATGATATCGAATTCTGCGGCCTGTTGGAACACACGTTCAAGCATAACAATGTGGTCCGCCAGTTGGTCTATGCAGTGCTTGTCGAGACGCAATGAACGCCGGCATGCCGCAACGAGCCGGGCCTTGGTCTCCGAATCCCCGCTTGCAAAGAGAGTCACCTCGTGACCCTGGCGAACCAATTCTTCGGTGAGGTACGACACCACCCGTTCGGTTCCTCCGTAATATTTCGGCGGAACACTTTCGTAAAGCGGCGCGACCTGAGCGATTCGCATAACAACCCCAAACCTCCCAACAAACAACTAATCAAAATTTTTCGTCTGGTCGCCAAGGTCAAGTCACAGCGACACAAACCAGGGCACAGACGTTCTACCCTCAACTCTCGCGAACAACCTCGGTGGGATTCTTATCTTCGCGCAACCCGAGGAAAACTGGCGCACGCAATTTTTTATCCCGCGTCCACTCGGCGAATTTAATTTCACAAACCAAAACTGGGTTCACCCAACGCATCTTGCGCATCATCGAAGGCGTGATGTCTTGCACCCACTGCTCATTTTGCTTTGATGGTAAATCGACAAAAGGACAATCGTCGCGCGTTTCTTTCTGAAATTTCTTGTACAATATCGACAACGATTTTACAGTGAAACCAGTGCCAACCTTGCCTGCAAAAACGAGCTTTTTGTTCTCATAGTAACCAACCAGAATTGCGCCGAAATATTTGCGAGACCCCTGCGGCGGCGTGTATCCGCCGATAACGAATTCCTGTTCGTTGACACATTTGAGCTTTATCCATGCGCCGCTTCTGCGCCCGGGTTCGTAAACAGAGTTACCTTGTTTGCCGATGATCCCTTCCAAGCCGCGCCGCTTTACTTCTTCGAGAAGTCGTTTGGCGTCGCCGCCAATCGCGCCGGAGTAACGGATCGGGTCACCCGCGTCAGCGCAGAGTTTTTCAAGAATATTCTTTCGTGCCTCCAATGGCAACGACACCAGATTTTTCCCGTCGAGCTGGAGCAAATCGAAGGCGTAAAAATAAACTGGTGTCTTTCGCCCCTCCATCTCACGCGCTTGCAAGAGTTGAAACGAAGAACGGCCCTCTTCGTCGACCGCGACCACTTCGCCGTCGATTACGCATTCGCGCGCCGGCAAAGCTCTTATCGCTTCGACGATCTCAGGGAATCTCTGAGTCAGTTCGTTTTCATTTCGCGATAGCAGTGAAACTTTTTCGTCCCTTTTGACTCCGATCAGGCGGATGCCGTCAAATTTTAGTTCATAAATCCAATCGCCGATCGATGGTGGTTTCTCGACCAGCTTCGCTTTCATCGGCTCGATGAAACGAGCCTTTGCCGAGGGCAAATCTGGCAGGGATGCCATTGTAGGGCGACCGCTTCGGTTGCCCCGCTTCGCGGCCGGCAGGCGATGCGCCTGCCCTACAACCTTATCCTTTTCCTTTTTTTTTAACGCCGCACGAATCCGCGCTTTGAATCGTGACCTGGAGCCCTCGTCCGCTGCCCGACCAGACTCCCACTCGGCATCGCGCGCTTCAGCGATTTGTTTCATCGTGCGCCCCGTCTTGACCGATTGATCTTCCAGTTTTTTTGATATCGGTTTCGCATCATCTCCGGTTTTCAGGATCAACCATTGATTCTTGGCATCATCACGACCCCGAATACGCACCAGGGTCCATTCGCCTTTTGCTTTTTCGCCGTCGAGAACGAGATGAAGTTTGCCTTCCCTCAGTGATTTCACCGGCTGTTCGCCGTAAACGCGGTAACTCCCACGGTCCCACACCATCACCGTTCCGCCGCCATATTGCCCCTCAGGGATAATTCCCTCGAAATCCTCGTATTCGATCGGATGATCTTCCACTTCCACTGCAAGATGTTTCTCACCTCGTTTCCAGGGAAGCCCTTTGGGCAACGCCCATGATTTCAGAACGCGCTCCATCTCCAGGCGGAAGTCATAGTGCAAACGGCGCGCAGCGTGCTTTTGAATGACGAAACGCGACGCGCCTTTGATTTTCCCTGGCAGCGGCTTGCCCCCTGCAGGCTCAGCTGTCTTCTTGAAGTCGCGTTTCCGCTTGTATTCGGTCAGTCCCATTGCGGCTGAAACTTAACCGCAGATTACCCGTCCGCACGTAGCAGTATTGAACCCGTGCGTCAGGCATCTCCTGAGCGCTCGGCGTTTGTCCCAAACGCCGCTATAACACTCACGCTTCGCTTGGTAGCGGCTCGCCGACTAGGTAGCGAACGAAGCGCCGGATGACGATGTTCTCGCCCAGCTCGGAGATCTTGGTATTGAGCAAATCCCTGATGGTCACATCAGGATTTTTAATAAAGCCTTGTTCGAGCAAGCAGACGGTGCTGTAAAATTTCTCGAGTTTTCCGTCGACAATTTTGTCGGCGACGTTCTCCGGTTTGTCCTTGACCTGTGCCTTGTAAATTTCGCGCTCAGCTTCGATGAGATTGCCTGGCACAT
>WNGF01007461.1_pt1 | contig 13177 bp, 6 predicted proteins | sample 5400641 | NCBI WGS metagenome assembly WNGF01 (sample SAMN13153371, study PRJNA577476) | soil metagenome | isolation source: 80 cm soil or saprolite under grassland replicate 2 | place: USA:California | collected 2016-06-15
AACACCGCGAAGATTGCGTCGCCGATGTATTTCTCGACGGTGCCGCCACAGGCGAAGATCTGCGCCGTCATCCGCACATGGAACTCGCGCAGCATCGTCACCACCGCCTCGGGCGGCATGCGTTCGGCCATTCGCGTGAAACCGACGATGTCGAGGAACAGGACGGCGACGGTCTGGCGCCGCACGGCGCCCAGCGGCTCGTCCCGTTCGGCCAGCAGCTCGACGATGTTCGGCGAGAAATAGCGCGCCAGGTTGGTACGGGCGCGTTCGGCTGCGGCACGGCGGCGGTCGAGTTCGCGAACCCGCGCGATCTCGTCGAGCGTCTTGCGGATCGTGATTTCGAGATCGTTCAGATCGACCGGTTTGGTCACGAAATCAAAGGCGCCGCGGTTCATCGCGGTGCGCAGATTGGTCATGTCGCCATAGGCCGAGACGATGATCGCACGGACCGCCGATTGCCGCTCGCGCAGCCGGCCGAGCAGGGTCAGCCCATCCATGACCGGCATGTTGATGTCGAGCAGCATCAGCTCGATTTCCGGCTCGGCCTCAAGCACGCTCAGCGCTTCCTCGCCGTGCCGGGCGAAGCTGAAGGCGAATTCCTCGGCGCGGATCTGCCGCCGGAAGCGCTGGGTGATCAGCAGCTCAAAATCGGGCTCGTCATCGACGGCGAGGATCCTGGCCGGGGTCATCGGGGGCTCGCTCATGCGGCAACACCGGCGGCTAATGGTCGCCTTGCCCCGAGCGGGCGCGGCAGGCGGACGGTGAATTCGGTGAAGGCGCCGACCTCGCTGTCAACCTCGATCGTGCCGCCATGCGCTTGGGTGACGATGTCGTAGCTGATCGACAGGCCAAGCCCGGTGCCCTCGCCGGTCGGTTTGGTGGTGAAGAAGGGCTGGAACAGCTTGTCGCGGATCTCGGGCGGGATGCCGCTGCCATTGTCGCGCACCCGGATCTCGACCGCCTCATGCAGTTCGCGCGTCGCCGCCTTCAAGACCGGCCGGAACGCCGGGTCGCCGCTTTCTCGGAGGCGCTTGTGCGCGGCGTAGAAGCCGTTGCCAAACAGGTTCAGCAAGACGCGCGTGATGTCCTGGGGGACGACCTCGATGGCCGTTGCCGTCGGATCGAAATCGCGCTCCAGCGTGATGTTGAAGCTGGGGTCCTGGGCGCGGGCGCCGTGATAGGCGAGGTTCAGCGCCTCCTCGACCAGGTCGTTGATGTCGACGCTCTGGCGCTCGCCGCTGGAGCCGCGAGAATGCAGCAGCATGCTCTTGACGATGCCGTCGGCGCGCCTGCCATGCTCGACGACCTTGACGAGGTTGCCGACCAGCATCGTCTGGATCTCGTCGATCTCGGCGACGGCGTTGCGATCGAGCGTGTTGACCGCCGGCGCCGCTGCCTGTTTCAGCTCATCGAGCAGCTCGACCGACAGGCTGGCGAAGTTGTTAATGAAATTCAGGGGGTTCTTGATCTCGTGCGCGATCCCGGCGGTGAGCTGGCCGAGCGAGGCCATCTTCTCGGCCTGCAACAGGCTCGCCTGCGCCAGTTTCAGCTCCTCATGCGCGGCGCGCAGCTGCTGCTCGCGGCGGCTCTGCTCGGCGAACAGCTTGGCGTTACGCACCGCCAGGGCTGATTGCGTCGCGAAGGCGTCGATCAGATCGACGATGGCGGGTGCAAAGCCGCCGGCATCGCGCCGGGCGACGACCAGACCGCCGAGGATTTCCTCCTCGCGCAACAGCGGCGCCGCCAACAGCGAGCGATAGCCGAGGCGTACCAGCACCGCCCAGGCGGCGGGCGCGTCGGGTGTGCCGGCCTCGGCGATATCGCGGATCTGCACCGGCGCTCGGGCGTCGGCCGCGCGCCCGATCGCACCCTCGCCGCGCCGGATCGGCCCGGCTTTCAGCGCCTCGATCAGCTCCGGCTCTGCACCCTGACTGGTCCAGAAACGGAATTCCTGCGCCGCGTCGTCATATTCGTAGATGATGCCGGCGCCGGCCTCGGAGAATTCGACGGCGCGCGCCGCGACGATCGCCAGCACGGCTTCGAGATCGAGGGTCGAGCCGACGGTGCGCCCGACCCCGCGCAGCGCCTCCAGTCGTGACAGGGTCTCGTGCAGCTCCTTCAGGCTGTCGCGGAACAGAGCCAAGGTCCGCGCCATCGCGCCGATCTCGTCGGGACCCGGCGCGGGGGTCGGCACCTCGGTATTGCCGGCGTTGAGCCCGTCGATCGCGAAAACCAGCCGGCGCAGCGGCCCGGCGATCGAGCGCAGCACGAAAAACGTCAACAGAGCGCCGCCGAGGATTGCGACCGCCAATACTCCGTAGGCGATCCGAGTGGCGGCGGCAGCGTCGCTGACGACCCGGTCGCGGGCGGCGATCGCCTCGCTATTCAACTCGCCGATGATCGAATCCAGCAACTCGTCGAGCACGATGCTGTGCTGGCGCGCCTGGGCGAGAAAGGAGTTGCCGATGACGCGGTGATCGGCGGTGTAGGCGTCAATCGCCTCGCTGGTGAAATTGTCATAGGCGGCGAGCTCGGCGCGTGCATGTTCGATCGCCTGCGGCTTCAGCGCGGCGAGCCGGTTCAGATCGCCCACGAGCCGCTCGTGCGCCGCCGCGGCCTTGCGCTCCGCCAGGGTCAGCAGGCTGACGGCGAGATCGGTGTTCCAATAGCGCAGCTCACCGAAGGCAAGCCGCGCGCTGTTGGCCCGCTCGATCATGCTGAGCAGCTCGGCCGATCTGACCATCGCCGCCGATTCCGCAGAAATCCGATGCGTCAGATAGCCGGTCGTCAGCGCCAGCACGAGGAGCAGCGCGCCGGACAGCAATGCCAGCCGGGTGCGGATCTTCAGCCGGGTCATGCGGGCCCCAGCATGTCCCGCTCAGCGGTAGAGGGTGATGCTGATCACCCCGCCGAGGTCGTCCACCCTGCTCCCCTCCTTGGGGTACCCGGTCTTGTCCATCTCGCCCTTCGGCTCGCCATGGCAGGAAAGACAGGATGCCGCGTAATACTCCGGCACCATGACCCGGAAGGCGTCACGCTCGGCAACGCGCACCGTGTCAGAGAAGGCCTGACCGCGAGGCCAGCCGGTGGCGAGCAACTTGGTGCGGATGATTTCCGCCTCCCAGGCATCGGGCCGCGCCCGGCGGTTGCGAATCAGCTCCGCCGGCGCGGTGACCTTGACCTCGGCCTCCCCTTTGGCGGCACGGGCGAAGGCTTCGTCGACGAGCCGGCCGAAGGTCGAGGGGATGAAGCCCTTGAACCCGACGCCTTTGGTGTTGATCGTGGCCTGATTGGCGTCGACCACCTCGGCGATCGAGGTCATCATCGCGCGCAACAACCGGCCTTGCCGCGAGGCGGGATCCAGCCCGGCCGGATCGATGCCGGTTGCCTGGCGGAATTGTGCGATCGCCCGATCGAGCACGACCTGCCCGGTCAGCCCCTTGTCGCCGAGCTGCGGGTCGTCGATGCGGCTCTGCTCGGCGGAGACGATCGCGCGACTGGCGCGCAGCATCTCGGCGAGGCTGAGCGCGATCGCCATGTCGTCATCCGCCGCGGCAGCTTCGGCAACCGGCACGGCCGCGAGACCGAGTACAACCAAGACGAAAAGGACGGCTCGTGGGCCGTTCACCCACCCGAGCATCGGCCTCGGCAACCACTGCGATACCCGCATTCCCTCGCTACCTCGTGCCGCCACGCGCTGATTGTGCCGCGCCGGGGAGGCGCGACGCAAACGATCCGTATCGCTGCGCGGCGGGGCCGGGCCCTTCACCCCGCCGACGGCAGCAGTTCATGCAGGCGCGACTTGAGGTGGTCGAAATTGACCGGTTTCGACAGGAAATCGGCAGCACCGTACTCGTTGGCCCGCCGGCGCCTTTCATCGTCGCCATAAGCCGTCACCATCATGACCGGCAGGGCGGGCCGGCGCTGCTTGATCTCGCGCAGCAACGCCAGCCCGTCCATGCCCGGCATGTTGATGTCGGACAGGATGACGATCAATTCGGGCTCGATCTCGCCGGCGAGCTGCTCCAGGGCCTCCTCGCCGGAAAAGGCGAAATGCAGGACGTAAACGCCCTGGCGGACCTCGCGGCGAAAGCGCTGCCGGAACAAATCGGCGACATCGGATTCATCATCGACGACCAAGATGCTGACTGTCATGGACCCTTGACTACTCCCGCTGAAGGTTATGGATCTCTATGGCGCCGGCGCGCGGCAGGCGGATCGTGAACTCAGTAAAGGCGCCGAGCTCGCTGTCGACCTCGATCGTGCCGCCATGCTCCTGAGTGACGATGTCATAGCTGATCGACAGGCCGAGCCCGGTGCCCTCGCCGGTCGGTTTGGTCGTGAAAAAGGGCTGGAACAGCTTGTCGCGAAACTCGGGCGGGATACCCGTGCCGTTGTCGCGCACCCGGATTTCGATCGCCTCGCCCAGATCGCGCGTCGTCACCGTGAGGGTCGGCTTGAAACCGCCGTCTGCCGCCTGATTGCGGCGCTTGTTGGCGGCATAGAAGCCATTGCCGAACAGGTTCAGGAACACGCGCGTCATGTCCTGCGGCACCAGCTCGATGGGTGCGATCGCCCGGTCGAAATTCCGTTCCAGGGTGATGTTGAAGCTCTGGTCCTGGGCGCGGGCGCCATGATAGGCGAGGTTCAGCGATTCTTCGACCAGCGCGTTTACATCGGTGCTCTGGCGTTCGCCGCTGGTGCCGCGGGAATGCGCCAGCATACTGGTCACGATGCCGTCGGCGCGGCGGCCGTGCTCGGCGATCTTCGTGAGATTGCCGGTCACCATGTCGATGACCTCGTCGAATTCGGTCCGGCTGTCGTTGTCGAGCCCCGCCAACGCCGGCGCCGCGGCCGCTTTCAAATCATCCAGCAATTCGACCGAGAGGCCGGCGAAATTATTGACGAAATTCAATGGGTTCTTGATCTCATGCGCAATCCCGGCGGTGAGCTGGCCGAGCGAGGCCATCTTCTCGGCATGGATCAGGCTGGCCTGGGCCGCCTTCAACTCGCGCAGCGCCGACTCGGCGGCGTCGCGCGCGGCGTGGATCTCGGCCTCGGCCCGCTTGCGCTCGGTGACGTCGCTGTAGATCAGCACGAACCCGCCGCCCGGCACCGGGTTGTGGCGCACCTCGATGACCCGTCCGTCGGGGCGGGTGCGCTCCACCGTCGATTGGCGCGCAGCGTTGGCAGCGTAGCGCTGCAGCTCCGCCTCCGGATCGACTGCGCCGAACTCGCCGCGCCCCGCGAGATAGCGGATGTAGTCGGCGTAAATTTTGGGCTCGACAAAGAAATCGTCTGGGAAATCGAGGATTTGCTGAAAATTCTGGTTCCAGGCGACCAGCCGCAATTCGCCGTCGAACATCACGACGCCATCGCCCATGTTGTCGAAGGTGACACGCAACTCGGCCTCGCGCCGGCGGATCTCGTTTAACAGCCGGGCATTGTCGATCGCGATGACCGCCTGCTCCGCGAAGTTCTGCAGCAGCGCGATCTGCTTGTCCGAGAACGGCCGCACTTCCTGGCGGTAAATCGCGATGACGCCGCGCAACGCGCCATCTTTGTGCAGCGGCAGCGCCAGATTGGTCCGGACCTTGCCGAAGTCCACCAGCGCGCGCGCCAGTGAATTGCCCGACCGGTAGGCTTCAGCCACAGCGACATCGTGAATCTGAACGACCCGCTCGGCACGGACCAGGCGGCCCAATGCGCCGGCACCAGGCCGGTGCGGTCCGCTGGTGAGGTGTGCAGCGCATTCCGGCGGCGCACCGCGCATCGCCACCACATGCATCAGCTCGCCGTCGTAGGTGTACAGCGTTCCGAGCGATGCGCCGCACAGCGACAGCGCCTTTTCGAGCATCGCCTCGAATACCGGTGTAAGATCGCCCGGCGAGGAATTGATCACCTGAAGGATTTCGGCGGTCGCGGTCTGCTGCTCCAGGGCCTCGCGGGTTTCGGTCATCAGCCGCGCGTTCTCGATCGCAATGACCGCCTGGTCGGCGAAGGTGCGCACCAGTTCGATCTGCCGCTCGCTGAACGGCTCGACCCGCTGGCGGGCGAGGTAAATAACGCCGATCGGCTCGCCCTCGCGCAATAACGGCACGCCGAGCCCGGTGCGCATCTTGCCGATGGTGATCACCCCGGGCACAGCATATTCCGGGTCGGCGGCGAGGTCGGCAATCTGGACCGCCTCACGCGTCAGCGCAGCCCGACCGACGACGCTGCCGCGCCCCGGCTCGAAGGTGAGTTTCCGCACGGCGACGTCCCACTCCGGCGAAAACGCGAAGGTCGACGCCACCCGATAGACATCGCCATCACGTTTCGCGATGTGCCCCATCTCTGCGCCGCACAGTTGCGCGGCGGTCGTGACCAGCGTGTCGAGTACCGGTTTGAGATCGAAGGTCGAGCGGCTGATGACCTTCAGCACGTCGCTGGTCGCAGTTTGGTATTCGAGCGACTCTTCGAGATCGCCGGTGCGTTCGCGCAATTCGCCGAGCAGGCGCGTGTTTTCGATGGCGATGACCGCCTGATCGGCGAAGGTGCTGACCAGCGCGATCTGCCGCTCGGTAAACAGCTCGACATGCCGATGCGCCAGGGTAATGACGCCAATTGTCTCGCCCTGTCGCAGCAGTGGCACGCCCAAGGTCGTGCGTATCTTACCGAGGTCACGTACCTCAGGCAGCGCGTATTCGGGGTCGGCGGCGATGTCGGGGATGTGGACGACCTCGCCTTCCTGCGCGACGCGCCCGACGGTACTGCCGCGGCCGGGAAGCAATGACCGTTCTCGCAAAGCCGCATCGAATTCAGGCTCGAGCGCGACTGTCGCCACGTACCGAAACGCGTCGCCTTGCCGGATCGCAAGCCCCCCCTCTGCGTTGCCGCAAAGTCGCGAGGCGGTCTGCAGCAGAGTGTCGAGCACTGCGGGCAAGTCAAAGGTCGACCGGCTGACGACCTTCAGTACCTCGCTCGTCGCGGTCTGGTATTCGAGCGATTCCTGAAGGTCCGCGGTCAGGTCTTGCAGTTCGTTGAACAGCCGCGTGTTCTCGATCGCGATCACCGCCTGATCGGCGAAAGTCTTGAGCAGCTCGATCTGTATCTCGGAAAACGGCTGCGTGTCGTGGCGGGTCACGCTGATCGTTCCGATGGCATTGCCGTCGCGCAGCATCGGCACCGAGAGCGCGGCGCGCAGGCCTGTGGCGGAGATGCTCGGATGCGTGAATTCGGGATCGGTGCCGAGGTCGGCGGTGTGGGCGACCGCTTTTGTCAGGATTGCGCGGCCCGCCACACTGTCCCGCCCGGGGGCGAGCGGGAAGACGTGCTGGATCGCGTCGAGTTCTTCAGGCGTCCAGCCGTAATGAGCCACGAAATGGATCAGCGAGCCGTCGAACCGAAAAACACCGCCGCTGGCGGCATCGCACAGCGTAGTCGCCTTGGCGGCGATCGCGTCGAAAGTCGGCTGCACGTCGGTCGGAGAACTTGAGATGATGCGCAGAATTTCCGTGGTCGCAGTCTGCCGCTCCAGGGCCTCGCGCTGCTCCGTCAATAGCCGCGTGTTCTCGATCGCGATGACCGCCTGGTCGGCAAAGGTGCGCACCAGTTCGATCTGCCGCTCGGTGAACGGCTCGACCCGCTGCCGCGCGAGTATGAACACCCCGATCGTTTCGCCTCGGCGCAACAACGGCACGCCGAGTGACGTTCGCTGCTTGCCCAGGGTAATCGGTGCGCTCGGGTAGTTTGGGTCGGTTGTGATGTCGTGGACATGCACGACATGGCCTTCAAGCGCGGCCTTCGAGCCGACGCTACGCCCTTCCGGACGGTACGGACCAATTGCCTTGAGCCATGCCTCATATTCGGGGGAATACCCGAACGCCGCTGCCACGCGTAACAGCTCGCCTTCGCGAAGTGCCAGATTCGCCATTTCGGCATCACAAAGCCGCGTGGCGGTTTCGACCATTGTGTCGAGCACCGGTTGCAGGTCGAAGGTCGAGCGGCTGATGACCTTCAAGACGTCGCTGGTCGCGGTCTGGTATTCGAGCGATTCCTGGAGGTCGCCAGTGCGGTCGCTCAATTCGTTGAACAGCCGCACATTCTCGATCGCGATGACGGCCTGGTCGGCGAACGTCTTGAGCAGATCGATCTGTTTGTCGCTGAACAGCTCGACATGGCGGCGCTGGACGTTGATCGCGCCGATCGGGTTGCCGTCGCGCAGGATCGGCACCGAGAGGACCGTATGGCCGCCCGACTGGGCGAGGCTCGGGTAGGCGAATTCGGGATCGGTCGACATGTCCTCGATATGCGCCACCGCCCGGGTAGAGATCGCCCGTGCGGCGACGCTGCCGCGGCCGGGCGGGATCGGGAAGGTGCTGCGGATCATTGCCATTTCGTCCGGGGTCCAGCCGTAATCAGCGACGAAATGAATCAACGAGCCGTCGAAGGTGAAGACGCCGCCGAGCACGGCGCCGGAGAGCGTCGTTGCCGCCCTGGCGATCGCATCGAAGGTCGGCTGCGCGTCGGTTGGCGAACTGGAAATGACGCGCAGGATCTCTGCGGTCGCGGTCTGCCGCTCCAAGGCCTCGCGCGTTTCGTTCATGAGGCGCGCGTTTTCCATCGCGATGACCGCCTGTGCGGCGAAATTCTGCAACAATGCGATCTGCTTGTCGGAAAACGGTCGCACCTCCTGGCGGTAGATTGTAATGAAGCCCTGCATGGCTTCGTCTTTGACCAGCGGCACCACAAGCATGCTGCGGGCGCCGCCAAGGTCGACCACTGCCCTCTGATTGATATCGCCCGATCGGTAAGCATCCGTATCGGCGACATCGATGAAATGGACGAATTTCTCCCCTTGCAGGAGTCTAGCTACTCCCGTACCCGCCCCATAGACCTGCTGATTTTCTCTCCGGAATTCGGCGAAACGGGCAGGTACACCGCGGATTGCCACCGTTTGGAATTGCTTTCCGTCATAAGTCGCGAGGTGTCCAAACGTGGCCTCGCACAGGTGCATCGCCTTTTCCAGCATCGCGTCGAACACCGGAGCGAGGTCGCCGGGCGAAGAATTGATGACCTGAAGCACCTCTGCCGTGGCGGTCTGCTGTTCGAGCGCCTCCTGCGTCTCCGTCATTAGGCGTGCGTTCTCGATCGCGATGACGGCCTGGTCGGCGAAGGTGGTCACCAGCGCGACCTGCTTTGGGGTGAACGGCCGCACGATGCCGCGGGCGACCGTGATCACGCCGATCGGCACCCCCTCGCGCAGCAAAGGCACCCCGAGCATCGTGCGCATCCGCCGCCGCTGCAATGCCTCGACCCATGCGAATTCCGCCCCCGACACTTCGCGCTGATGCCAGGCGGGGCGCGGCAAGGCCCCGAGATCGCCGATCTGCACGACCTCGCCTTCGAGCGCGGTCTGGCCGACGAGCGTGCCGCGGCTCGGCGGGATCGCGTGGTGCTTGATAAAGTCGATGAACTCCTGGTCCTCGACCGAAAAACCGAACGACGCCGCCAGCTCGTAGGCCTCGCCGTTGCGGCGGTAGATCAGCGTCATGTCGCCGGCGCAGAGCCGCGCCGCCGTTTCCGCGACCGTCGCCAATAGCGGTTCGAGATCGAAAGTCGAGCGGCTGATGACCCGCAGCATGTCGCTCGTCGCGGTCTGGTATTCGAGTGCCTCCTCCAACTCGCTGGTGCGCTCGTGCAAGACGCGCTCGGTTTGCTTGCGTTCGGTGATGTCGCTTACCGCGCCGACGAGCCGCACTGCCCAGGCCTTCTCGTCGCGGACCGGGACGGCGCTGTCCTCGACCCAGCGATACTCGCCGTTGCTCAGGCGGATGCGGTATTCGCAGTGGAGACGGAGCGTCTCGCCTTTCAGGGCGGCCCGCAACGCCGCCCGATAGGTCTGAAAATCCTCAGGGTGAACGCGGGCGTTCCATTCCTGGCTCGGCCGCTCGCCGGTGTCGGTCCCAGCCGCCTGCCAGCCAAAGATCTCGATCAGCCGCGGCGATACCCAGAGCGCGTTGCGGGCGATGTCCCAGTCGTAGATACCTTCGGCGACGGCCTGGGTGACCAGCCCGTAGCGCTCGTCTTGCTCGCGCAGCTCAGTCTCGCGGCGCGCCAGTTCGTCGCCGTGCTCGCGCAACTCGGTTAACAGGCGGGTGTTCTCGATCGCGATGACCGCCTGATCGGCGAAGGTCTTGACGAGATCGATCTGCTTGCCGGTGAAGCATTCGATCCGCCTGCGGGTCAGGGCCAAGATGCCGATGACGACGCCGTCGCGCAGCAGCGGCACCCCGAGGCCGGTGCGCCACCGGCCATGCTGCAACGCTGCCGCCCAGGAATATTCCGGGTCGCTGACGGCGTCCTCGATGTGCACGACCTGCGCTTCGAGGGCGGTCCGGCCAATCAGCGAGCCACGGCCCGGGCTCACCGGGTTGCGGACCAGCAGATCCTTGAACTTCACGCTGTAGCCGAACGAGGTGGCGTAACGGTAGAGGCCGTCCTGCGGGCTCTTCAACGCGAACACGGCCTGCTCGGCCCTGCAAAGTCGGGCGCCGGTCTCCAGCAAGGTGTCGAGCACGGGTCCGAGTTCGCCGCCGGACTGGCTGATGACCTTCAAGACGTCGCTCGTCGCGGTCTGGATTTCGAGCGACTCTTCCAGATCGCCGGTGCGCTCGCGCAATTCGGTGGTCAGCGCCGCGACCCGGGGTTCCAGCTCGGCGACCGATGCCGGCGGCCGCTCGCCCCGCGGTTCGGCGATGGCGGTACGCTCCCTGCGTGCCATATCCGGCGCTCTCTCCCGTGCCGTCGCAATACCATTCCACGGCCGAGGGTTGGCCCCGGCTTGGGTTTTGTTTCAAACGCGTGTGGCGGCCAGAACCATAACCGCTCGGCGTCAGCATGGCATAGATAGTTTTACCAAAAGCTCACGGCCAACTTGGGTCGGTTGGCCCTAAACCCCGAGATAGCGGTGCTGCAATTCAACCGCCTCGGCCAGTTCGGCGGAAGTGCCGGACCACACCGTCCGGCCTTTTTCGAGGATGAAATGCCGGTCGGCGAGGCGCAGCAGCGGCGCGATGTTCTTGTCGACGACGAGGATCGCCTGGCCGGCGGCCTTGAGGGTCGCCAGAACCCGCCAGATCTCGGCCCGGATGCGCGGCGCCAGCCCCTCGGTCGCTTCGTCGAGCAGCAGAAGGCGCGGGTTGGTCATCAGCGCGCGGCCGATCGCCAGCATCTGCTGCTCGCCGCCGGAAAGCAGCCCGCCGAGGCTGTGGAGTCGCTCCCGCAAGGCCGGGAACAGGTCGAGCACCGGGTCGAGCGTCCAGGGAGCATGTTGGCGGGCGCGAGAGGTCGCGGTCGCCACCAGGTTCTCGCGCACGGTCAGGTTCGGAAAGATCTGCCGGCCCTCGGGCACCAGGCCGAGGCCGAGCCGGGCGATGCGATAGGACGGCAGATGCTGGATCGTCGCGCCCTCGAACCGAACCGTGCCGCCGAGCACGGGCAAGATGCCGATCACCGCGGCCAGCGTCGTGGTCTTGCCCATGCCGTTGCGGCCGAGCAGGGTCACCACCTCGCCGGCCATTACTGTCAGATCGACGCCGAACAAAACCCGGCCGTCGCCATAGCCGGCTTCGAGCCCGCTGACCTCGAGCATCAGCTGTCCTCGTCGCCGAGATAGGCGCGGCGCACCTGGGCGTCGCCGCGGATCGCCTCGGGCGCTCCGCTCGCGACGACCCGGCCATAGACCATCACCGTGATCCGGTCGGCGAGCGCGAACACCGCGTCCATGTCATGCTCGACCAGGACGATCGCGAACCGGCCCTTGAGCCCGGCGAGGAGGCGCACCATCGCGGCCGATTCCTCGGGGCCCATGCCGGCCGTCGGCTCGTCGAGCAGCAGCAGGCGCGGCCGCGTCGCCAGCGCCATCGCGATTTCAAGGGCGCGCTTTTCGCCATGCGAGAGGGCCGCCGCCATCACATCGCCGCGCGCGGCGAGGCCGACCTCGTGCAATACCGCCCGCGCCGGCTCCCTGAGCCGCGGGTCGCGCTGGGCGGCATGCCAGAAGCGAAAGCTGTGCCCGGCGCTTGCCTGCACCGCCAGCGCGACATTGTCGAGCGCGGTGAAATCGCGAAAGACGCTGGTGATCTGGAACGAGCGGGCGATGCCGAGGGCGGCGCGCTGGACGGGCCCAAGCCGCGAGACGTCGCCGCCGGCGAAATGGATCGTCCCGGCGTCGGGACGCAATTCGCCGGCGAGCTGCGCGATCAGCGTTGTCTTGCCGGCGCCGTTGGGGCCGATCACGGCATGGATCTCGCCGGGCGCGACAGCGAGCGACACCTCGCTGGTCGCAACGAGCCCGCCGAAGCGCTTGGTCAGCGCGCGGGTTTCGAGGAGCGGCGCGGCCATAGCATCTGCGGCGACTGAAACAACAGGCCGTAAAGCCCCGATTTCGAGAACAGCACGACGAGGATCAGCAAGGGCCCTAGCACCGCCTGCCAATGCTCGGTGAGGCGCGACAGCACGCTTTCGAGGATCAGATACGCCGCTGCGCCGAACACCGGGCCGATCAGCGAACCGATGCCGCCGAGGATCACCATCATCAGGATCTCGCCGGAGCGCGTCCAATGCATGATCGAGGGCGACACGAACAGTGTCAGATTGGCGAACAGCGCGCCGGCGACGCCGCAGGCCGCACCGGCGATCACGAAAGCCGTCAGCTTATAGCGAAAGGTCGGGAAACCGAGGGCGATCATGCGCCGCTCGTTCGACCGGACGCCCTGCAGCAAGACGCCAAAGCGCGATCGCACGATCCGCCCGCCGAGCCACAGGAAGAGCAACAGCCAGGCGAGAACGAAGTAATAGAGGACGACTGGCTGATCGAGATCGAGCGCCGTGCCGAAAGCGCTGTGCCGCGCGATGTTCAAACCGTCGTCGCCGCCATATTGGTTGAGGCTGACGCCGAGGAAATAGACCATCTGCCCAAACGCCAGGGTGATCATGATGAAATAGACGCCCGAGGTGCGTAGCGACACAAAGCCGATGACCAGCGCCACGCCCGCGGCGGCGGAAACGGCGACAGTGAAATGGACGAAGCCGTTGTCGATGCCGTGGTAACTCAAGATCCCGACGGCGTAGGCGCCGATGCCGAGATAGGCGGCGTGGCCGAAGCTGACGAGCCCGCCATAGCCGAGGATCA
>WNGF01007462.1_pt1 | contig 13177 bp, 5 predicted proteins | sample 5400641 | NCBI WGS metagenome assembly WNGF01 (sample SAMN13153371, study PRJNA577476) | soil metagenome | isolation source: 80 cm soil or saprolite under grassland replicate 2 | place: USA:California | collected 2016-06-15
CAATACCATACTAAACTGTCCAAAGGCGCCATCAGCCCTGAAACCGCCGGGTGGGTTCATCCAAAACTGATACCCATAACCATATCCCCAACTGCTGTCATTCTTTCCACTCTCTATTTGTTTGGATGATGCAGCAGCAACCCATTCCTTACTAAGTATTTGTTGCCCATTCCACATTCCTTTTTGCAGGTATAGCTGTCCAAACTTTGCAATACCCTCTGTAGGCATTCGCAAATGAGAAGCACCCATATTTATTCCTTCAAAATTTTCTCCCCATGTTGTATTAACTATATTCAAAGCTTGGTACAACCGGGATTTCAAATATTCATGGGCTGTTTGCCCCGTTGCTTTTTTAATGATAGAGCTAAGCATATAACTCGCTCCTGAATTATACATAAATTGGCTTCCTGGTTTAAAAACAACAGGCAAGCTCAAAAATGTTTTTTCCCATGTAACTCCTAATGGCGAAGCTTCTAAAATAAGGATGGAATCTTTTTCATGACCCACAGACATGGTAAGAAGATGCTTTACTTTTAACGCGGCGAGATTATCACTTATCTTGTCAAGCAATACATCAGGGAAAAATTTTATTACCTGGTCGTCTACGGAAAGAAGTCCTTCACCAACAGCGAAACCAATAGAAGTGCTGGTAAAACTTTTACTTAAAGAATATAATTGTTGCCTGTGTTCAGATGTGTAAGGCCACCACCAGCCCTCTGCAACTACATGCCCGTGACGAAGAATCATTAGGCTGTGAAACTCCTGACCACTTTCTTTAATAGCGTTGAGAAAACTCCTCGGTCCCGCTGATGAAATACCTTGTTGTTCCGGTGTACTTCGCGGAAGTATAAAAGGATGATGGTTTTTTTCTGCCATTCCAAAATGCGGCAATGTTTGCAACAATCCAAAACCGATTGCCGATAGCCCAGCCTGTTTTATAAATACTCTTCTTTGAGACATTATAAAGGTTTTGCATTTTAAATAAAAATTGTAGAAGCCTGCATCATTCCTGGTTTTTATAAAGTTGTATTGATAAGGCAATATTCATGATTCTAAAAAAAGAACTATTCCTGATTATAAAAAAATGGCTCTTACAAATTCCACCAGTAAGTGAATTTAATTACAAACTCTCTTGTCTTCACAGAAAAGGGTGAAGGAAAATAATTATCCGTATAAACAATAAATAAGTCTGATGCAGGTTTATAACGCCACTGCAAGCGGGCATTAATGTTTATATTTTGGTGTTGCTCATTATACTGTATAAAAGTGCTAAAGAATAATGTATTGGTGAAAGTGATATCTATCTTGGGTCCAACTAGCAAAAAATTCGTGGTGCCCCATGGCTGAGGTAAGCTGAGCTGATTATAACTTGCTGCTGCCGTAATCTTCACGTAGGGTTGAAAGCGATAACCAACGTCTCCGCTTATGGTCAACAAATGTCCATTTGCATAATAACCGCCGTAACGCAGCGATGCATCGTACGTAAACAGATGCTGCGGCTCCGAAAAAAAATCAAAGCCGACTGTGTTCCAATTGTGTTTGCTCCCCGTAGGCAAAGTATCTTTTCCTGTATTGGTTGGATCGAATGGTTGACGTAATTCAACATAATCATTTTGCGTTACCAAACTCAATGTGCTTTTATTACGAAAAGTAAAGAGATAAGACAACATGTTTGTGTGATCAGTCTCATTGAACTGCTTATCAAAATAATATACAGAATTCAATTGCGGCCCGTGACTTAATATGCCTCCGCCCTTTGGAAAAAAAAAGTGAGTGATCTGCGGATTGAGTTTTATATAATCTCGTCTTGGAACGTAGCCGACTTCTGCAGTATAATTTTTGCCAACATTTTGGTACTGTCCATATATAAGCCACTTACGGCTGCTGTATTGTAAGTTTGCTGCGTGCACCCAGTCATTTGTTGATGTACCCGGGCTGAAAGATTTTAGAAGCAAAGCTTTACCTGTCCAAAGATTGTTAGATGACGCAAGATTGTATTCTGCGCCGATATTCCTGTTGTATAGCGAATAAACGGCTTTACCACTGTCAACGGCAGAAGGATGATAATTCAAAGATGTTTTATCAATATAAATAAATGCGAAGTTTGACCTTTTAAACACTTTTTGCTGCAGGGAAATAACTGCAAAATTTTGTGCAGGAAGTGCAGATGAATTTTGAGAGGCTGTTTCCATATCCAATATCCCTATACGTGTATTCTTACCAAGCTTGCCGCTTAGTCTTGCTCCTGCATTTATAGGAACACCCAGACCAATGCGGCGTGAAAAGAAAGGACGAATATCAGTATAACCAAAATTAGCGAACAGGTCGCCGTTTTCTAAAAAGAACTGTCTTTTTTCGGGGAAAAATAATTCAAAGCGGCTGAGATTAGTAACTTCCTTATCTACCTCCACCTGTGAAAAATCGGGGTGAATGGTAAGGTCAAGATTCAATGCTGGTCCAAGAGAAAATTTTGCATCTACGCCTTCCGTCCCTTTTATACCGGAAGAATATTTGGTTATATAATCTTTTGACGTGTGGATAAGCAGATAAGGAATTACAGAGATATTGCTTTTCGGTTCCGGAGGTGGTGCATCCCATACTAATGTACCGGTGTAGGCAAGCGATGCCGTTGGGAATTGCCTTGGCATTGGCGCCCAGCTTGATTTTTCTGTAGTTTTTAAATCGTTTCTACTGAAATTAATTCCCCATTTGGTTACACCTTTCTTGTAACGGATAGTCTTGAAAGGAATGGCTGCTTCAAATATGTATTTGTCTTTATAATTTTTTACAGATGAGTTCCATTTGTTATCCCAGTTCAGATCTACTTTGCCACCTTCGTACATAGTACCATCCCATTGAGCACCCGCTGCATTTGCGCCAAAAGAAAATCCTGTGGTCTGATCTTCAAAAGGATCTATGAACACTATAAAATTATCATTTTTCTGAAAGTCGAAATCACGGCGCATAGATTCTACCATATATGGTCCTGTGCTGTAATTGTAACATACCGCAAGTATATAAAGGTTTTGTTCATCATACGTTATACGTACATCAGTTACCACACGGGCATAGCTTGTGTCCATAGGCTGCACCATAAAAAAATTGGAAGCAACTTCTGCTTCATGCCATGCAGCTTCATTCATTTCGCCATCAATTACAATGTGGAACGATGCTTTATGAATATGCACTTGAAAAGCTGCATTCTTTTTTTGTGCACTGACAGCGGTTGCGAAAAAAGTCAATATAAACAGGCAACTAAATTTTCTCAATCTGAATATTTTGATAAGATAAGAATTGATAAAGTTGTTTATAATGTTCTACTCACCATGAAGTAACAGTTGTGTAATAAATTTAGTGCTAAACGCAATATTATTGATTTAAGAAAGTGATAATGAACCGAGCGATTATAACGCTACTGAACTTCCTGTTTCGTCGCACTTTTGAGCAGCAACAATTCTATGCAGCTTTTAAACTTCTCATTAAATCAATGACATAGACACTTACAATATTTTGATAAATACACATGGTTTCCACTCAGGAAGCCTATACCAATTTCATATTCTCACCGTCCCAATGAATCACTTTATTTTGAAAATAACTTTCGTTGCAAGCAAGACAAGGTGCTGCCGCTCGCAAGCCAAAAACAGGATCTTCTACAACGGTTTTACCGGTTCGAACACTATCAATAAAATTGGTGAGGTGGGCGACGTGATCACTGTATCCTTCAGGTGCAGCGAAAGCAATATCAGGCAATACCTGAACTTGCTGCTCTTCTTTTGAATATTTTTTGTTGTATGTATCAAGTAACTTCTGTTGCATTGCATTAGTGAAAGTGTGCATAGAATCCCAACCTCCTATGCCTGGCGCCTTTGACATTTTTCTTCGTTTAACAGTAACTTTATTTTCATTTACCATCATCACCCCTTCACTGCCTGTAATTTTTGTATAACCTGTTTCTCCTTCACCGCTAACAAAGTTTACACGCAGTGTAAGATCAAACCTTGGATGTTCCATTGATTGCGGATATTCCAAAATTGAAGTCATTACGTCTGGCACATTTCTTCCGTCTTTCCAATAAGTAAGGTCGGCAATGCTATATATTTTTGAAGGACCCTTTGAACTGGTGATAAAGTGAAGACCGCTTAACAAATGCACAAATAAATCTCCGGCCATCCCCGTCCCATATTCGCGATAGTTACGCCACCAGAAAAATCTTTTGTCTTCATAAGAATGTTTCTCTTTTATCGGCAGCTCATACCTTTCCCAATCAATAGTTTGTGGTGAAGCATCGAGTGGTATTGTATATTCCCATGCACCTAAGGCACTCTGACGGTTGTTCACTGCTTCTACAGAATTGATCATACCAATATCACCGGCCTCATAAATTTCTTTCGCTTTTGCAAATCCAAGACTGCTCACCCGCTGACTACCAACTTGCATGATTTTTTTAGTTTCCTGTTGTGCATGTATCACATCCCAACCTTGCTCAATCTGATGCACCATTGGTTTTTCACAATAGACGGCTTTCCCTTTTTTCAAAGCTTCAATACATATTTTGCTGTGCCATGCATCGTTTGTGGCTATGATTACAGCATCAACATCTTTTCTGTCAAGAATTTCTTCATAACGCTTCGTTGTGAAAATATGATCGCCATATAGTTCTTTTGCATGTTCCAAACGACCGGTATATAAGTCGCAACAAGCGACTATTTCGGCTCCCGGAACTTTCAAGGCAGCATTCATGTCGTTATAACCTTGAATGCCGATACCTATTCCAGCAAGTCTAACCTTATCATTAGAAGAATATTTTTTCTCCCAGGCAAGTATTCTGCGTTCTTCCTGTTCATGCGAAGCAAGATTCTTTAATGAGGCAGCAGAGAGAAATGCAGCCGTGCCACTTAACTGTTTTAAAAATTTTCTGCGGTTGGATGACATAGTTATATCGTTTATAATGGAAAATTTTACTTTAGTAAGAATATTTTTGATGATTAGCTAATTGTTTATTACGCCTCAGCATTTTTTGTATTATTTAGAATATTTTCTATTTGATTCAATTCCTCTTCTGAAAAATTGTAGTTGGCAAGGCATTGAATAGAGTCAGTAATTTGCTGAGGCTTGCTGGCACCAAGTATCACAGAAGTAATTCCGGGATCTCTCAATATCCAGGCAAGTGCCATTTGAGCAAGGCTTTGTCCACGTTCTTTTGCCAATTTATTTAGCTCACGAACCTTATTTATATTTTCTTCTGTGATCTGGCTTTCCTCCATTGCGCCATTGCCTAAATGCCTTGCTACCCTTGAATTTTCAGGAATACCATTCAGATACTTATTAGTGAGCAGGCCTTGTGCCAGAGAGGAAAAAGTAATACATCCAGCACCTTCTGCTTCTAACACACCCAATAATCCTTTTTCTATCCAACGGTCGAACATGGAGTATTTCGGTTGATGAATTAAACAAGGAGTTCCTAATTGTTTTAAAATTCTGCAGGCTTTTAGTGTGTCTTCCGGATCATAGCTAGAAATACCAACATATAGTGCTTTGCACTGCCGCACAATCAGATCCAAAGCACTCATAGTTTCTTCTAATGGTGTGTAAGGATCAGGACGATGGTGATAGAAGATATTAACATAATCAAGCTTCATGCGTTTAAGGCTTTGATCGAGGCTTGCCACTAAATATTTTTTCGAACCGTAATCGCCGTATGGACCTTCCCACATTGGCCAACCTGCTTTGGATGAAATGATCAATTCATCCCGATAATCGCGAAAATCTTTATGTAAAATAATACCGAAGTTTTCTTCTGCGGAACCTGGCGGTGGTCCGTAATTATTTGCCAGATCAAAATGAGTAATGCCATGATCAAATGCTTTCCATAGCATGGCCCGGCAGTTTTCCAGAGAATCTTTATGACCGAAGTAGTGCCACAGACCAAATGATATGGCAGGAAGTTTAACACCGCTTCGACCGCAACGACGGTATTCCATTAAATCATAACGCTGTGAATTAGGTGTATAAGACATAGTGTAAGATGTTTATTTCTTTTACTTGCTTTAATACTTAAATTTTATAGACCAATCATTTTTTGTAAAAAACGTTGATCCTGTAAACAGGATAGTTCAATTCATCATTTTCCATTAAAGTTAGTTTTGAATAGTGATTTTTATTTTTGTATTAATGTCATTTTTTGATTTGCCACGTTCCACCCTTCTGTAATAAGTTCTGGTTGCACTCCATTAAGTTTTGCAAGCGGACAACTCACACTTACAGTTATGCTTTCATGTGCGGCTAAGTAAAAATAATTTTGAGACCAATAGCTTGGCATTATTTCTTCATCGTTTATTGTCAATTGCGGATTTATAAAAAATGCTAATTGCTCAGAGCTGTTTGTAAATTGAAATGTGTATCTAAATGTTGCTTTTTCTTTTATCGAACTAATAAGTTTTACCCGCACACTTGCAGGCTTCATTTGAGATAAAGATGTATAATCATGATGCGGCTGCATCCAATACACATTATGGGAAACAATTTTACCTTTTGAATCTGTTATGCTTAACACAATAAATACAATGCCGTTTGCTTTTGATAACTGAGGTGAAAGTGGGAACAGTTCTTTTACATCACTTGTATCCAAACTAATCTTTTTTGTTTGATGATATAATGATTTGCCATTCATGTCAAGAACATCTGCATTTACTGTTAGGTTTGGTTGAGATTGATAAGTGCGATTTACAACTGCAACCACTGAATCATCAAGATTTAATTGCACATGCACCCGTTCACAGGCGTTTTGCATAAAATAATAACCGGCATTCGGCTCAAGATACCAATCAAAAATTTGCCAGATAACACTGGGAAATGCGGCATTCAATTTCCAAAGCATTACGCCGCCTGTTTCATTTAATTTGTGACCTGCAGCTTCAAAAATTCCGTGATAACCTTCAGCATTCATCAATTGCATTTTATCACAAAAATCTTTCATGTTCGTCGGTGCACCATACCGGTTGACCATTTCTTTATAATACAATTCATAATGACCGTTTCCCGTGCATGCATCGTGGTAGCCCCATGTGTTGTTTAATGGATAAGGAAGTGTGCTATCAGGAACAAGATTGGAAATGATTTTTGGAAGCGTTGCAAAAGGGGGTTGTGACGGCAGTCCTGTTTCATCCTTAAAGAGCCAATCTCTTCCTTGGTTCACAAGTGTGTAATATTGCGCGGGCTCTTCCCATTTATAAGATCCGCCACTATATACTCCCGAAGGTTTATCATCGGGCCAAGAGGCTTTCCATCCCGGAGGCTGTTTTGCAAAGCCTGATGAGCTGGGAATGAATGGTCTTGTTCCATCAAGCTTCGCTACATTATCCCGCATAGCATCATACAATTCTTTGCGTGCATGGCCTTCATTTCCGCCAGTCCAAATTAGCAGACTTGCATGGTTGCGTATTCGAAGGATAGTGCTGATGATGTTGCGTATATATACCTCACCCTGCAATGGATAATCTGCTGACCCTTTAAATTCACCGTGTGTATCACCTGTCACCCAGAAATCCTGCCATACCATTAATCCATAACGATCAGTCAGTTCATAAAAGTCATCAGTTTCTCCAATGCCACCGCCCCAAATGCGTACCAGGTTCACATTTGCATTTCTGCATAAATGCAGTTCATAATCATATCGCAAAGAATCCCGGTTCAGCATCATATCAGGCACCCATGCACCTCCAACAAGATGCACCCGTTTCCCATTTACATAAAAATCCCGGCGTTCCCATCCGTTTACATTTGTTGCTATTGAACTTACTGTGCGAATACCAAAAAGAAAGGAGGAATCGTCAGAAATTTCATCGCCGTTTATGTATTGCAAACGGATGCGATAGAGATGGGGATTACCATAATTATTTGGCCACCATAAATGCGGCGTGCTGACAAGAAATTGTTTGATATTATCGGGAGTAAGATCTACCTCTTTTGAACCATTAGCTGTAACAGAAATATCTTGGTCAAAAGAAATTGAAGTTCCTGTAAATGTTTCAGGAGTGATAGTAACTTTTAATTTCCCGTTTACAGCAGCATTACTATAATTTCTCAAGGATAGATTCAATGAAATTTTTGCAAGATTGGTATCGGGAAGATCAGGTAAATCAGTAATGATGTGGGGTTGTTGTATTACTACTTGCCCCGATATCCGTAAATACACCGGCTGCCAAATACCAATATTTCTGTCATGAACTTCCGGTAACCAATCCCAACCAACTGAGCAAAGCATGGTTACATTTTTTCCTATATCGCCTGTTGGACCTCCATTGTCGTAAAAATCTCCCAACGCATTCAGTTGCGGATGAGAGGGCAAACCCGGATAATCCAACGGATAAATTTTTACTGCCAATATATTTGGTTCATTTACTTTTATCGTATTACTTACATCGAAGCTATATTCTGCGAACATGCCCACCATTTGGGATGAATCAGCGATTTGTTTTCCATTTAACCAAACCTCTGCCCTATAATTAATGCCTTTAAAGATGAGTTGAAAATGTTTTCCTTTATCCGCTTCAGGAACAACAAATGTCGTGCGATACCAGTAAGGTTTCTTCCATGGATTGGGCTCATTTGGTAAATAACTGTATTGCTCTAGGTGGTATTGATGATTGAATGAATCCGATGCATCTGGTATAAGCATGTTATTCATCCCAATGTAAGGATCTGGATAAACATGGTTTGCAACTAATCCTGATAGAACAGTGGAAGGAACTTCTACAGGAAACCAATAATTTTTTGAGTGATATTGCATAGTTGATATAGAAGCTCCATCTTCAGTAGTAACTGCTGAGGACTGTAAATTAAAATCATGAAGCTGTATTAGCTTTACAAGATTTTGTGCAAATAAGGATTGGGGAAACGACAAGCTTGAAAAACTATAAATAAGCACGTGATATATAATTTTTTTCATGTTATCACTTTAAGCCGAATAAATGTATAAGGAGGTTCTCTTTGCCAGAAAATAATATTTTTAAAAAAGAAATGTTATGGCAAACATATTTTGACAATAACGAAAGCGAAAAAGGTAGGACAATGCGCCCTACCATGCGTAAAACAAATCAATGAGAAAAATTAATGGTATCCCGGATTTTGTTTTAAATATGTTACTCCAGTCGAATTCTCTATATCAATTTGCCTCTGCGGTAGCGCAAAATATTCATTAACTCCTTTCGTAAAACGAGCATCATTTACAATGTAGTAGAAAGAACTTCTTGTCTTTTCAACAGATACATAAGTGTTTAAAACGTTTGCCATATAACCTGTACCATCATCCCATCGCTGTAAATCAAAGAACCGGTGCCCTTCCATTGCCAGTTCCAATCTTCTTTCAAAACGGACAGTTTTACGTGCATAATCCTGGCCATTGGTTGTAAAAGCACCATTGGGGTAAGATTTTATAAAATATTTATCTGCCGGTGTAGTTTGCGGAGAATATTGAGCTTTGGTAGCATCATAAGAAGCATTTTTGTATACCCACCCAATGGGATCTGCAGCTCTGTTTCTAACCTGATTAACATATTGTTCTGCCTTATCCATAATGCCAACTTCAATTTCACATTCTGCTGCCCACAACAATATATCAGAAAAACGGATAAAATTATAATTATTGGCAGTTATTTGAGTAGCTCCCCAAAAGACAGTTTCTGTTGATGAATAAGAACCAAATTGACTTTTAGCATAAACATTTTTCTTCGGACTAAATTTTCCATTACTGGCAGGATCACGTATCCACAGAGCCTGATCAGGTCCCCAATCAAGATAAGGAATTCCTGGTCTTCCTATCGTCCAGTCAATCCGCGGATCCAATGTACCGGTATAAAGATTTGATGAATCACTGACAACAGGACCATCGTTCCATGTATCCAGCAATGGCAATCCGTTTGCATCTGTTTTGTATGCGTTAGCTAAATTCCATGAGGGATTATTAAATCCGCAACAGCCGCCGGGAGCACCTGCGCCATTGGGGTAGTTTAAAACATCTCCCATATTACCATTACCGCCATCATTTGTAGAAGCGGAGCCATCGTTCACCGACATTTGACAGGCAAATACACACTCAGGGCCATTCTTGGTTTGAGCATTAAAATTGCTTTCATAATTTACCAGTGCATATCTTAAGCCACCGGCTGTAACACCACTTGAGATTAACTGATCCAATAATGCTTTAGCCTCAGTGTATTTATCCTGGAACATATATGCTTTAGCAAGAAATGCCATAGCTGCCCATTTATTTGCCCTGCCTACCTGAGGCTGCGTTTCAGGCAAATTATCCACGGCAAATTGAAAATCGGCTTCGATATTGGGCCATATATCTATAAAATTGCCTGACTCATCAATGTTCGGTGCGTTCAGGTTATTATTGTCAATAGTAATAGTTTCATCCACATAAGGTAAATTGTTCCATATTTTTTTGCCATCCAAATGATAGAATCCTCTTAAAAACCGGGCTTCACCCTGAATTTCTTTCTGCTCTGCCTCAGAAACGTCTGTAGCCAGTGGCAACACTCTTAATACATCGTTTGCGCGTTGTATCCCGGTATATAAGACCCGCCATTTCTGATCAAAATAACCAATAGAGGCCTGGGATAAAGACCATGATTCAACCTGGGTAGCATCTGGTTGGTCAGTAGGAGTAGAACCTTTATAAGAATCATCGGCACAGACGCTGCCATATACCCAATTGGAACCCGCACTGCCATATGCCGTACCTGCAGGGGGAACATTTTCACCATCTAATATAGCATAGGCCCCAATCAATAATGAATTTACACCTGTACGTGTAGCAAGAGTACTCAGCGTTAATGATCCCTGAGGTGTTCTATCTAGAAAGGTCTTGTTGCATGCATATATAATAATTACCAGAGCTAAACAAACTGGTACAACTATTTTATATTGTAGTTTTTTCATAAATTTCTTTTAAATTGAAAGATTATTACTTTAAAAGGAAAGATTAACACCAACGCTGTAAGTTTTTTGATTGTTAGGATAGGAACCACCATCAATACCAAATAGAACGCTGCTTCCCTGTAGTTCAGGATCCAACCCTGTATATTTAGTAATGGTAAACAGGTTGGCAGCCTGTACATAAACTCTTAACCTGTCAATGCTTAATCGCTTAAGATACTGAGATGGAATTGTGTATCCCAAAGTCAAAGTTTTACACCTGAGAAAAGATCCATTTTCATCATAATAAGAATTAAATACGAGGGAATTACTGAAGCTTGCTAATCCTTTCAAGCATAGGTATTTTTGAATCGGGACGGTCGGGCCGCCAGGAATTCAATGCAACATCCTTACTCATAGCTGCATCAAATTGCTGCGGAAAATCGGTTGAATTACGAACATTGTTAATTACATCGTTGCCAACAGAAGCATACAAGAAAATAAAAAAGTCAAAATTTTTATAGCTCACTCCAATGTTTAACCCTGCAGTAAAGTCAGGATTAGGATTGCCGAAGTGTGTTCTATCGGCGGCATCAATTTTTCCATCAGGTTTTCCGGTTAATTTACCGCTGGAATCAAACCCATTTACATCTGCATATTTAAACCGGCCCGGACGCGCTCCATCCTGTACAGGAGATTTTGCTACCTCCTCGGAATTCTGGAATATACCAAGCACTTTGTAACCGAAATATGACCCGAGTGGATACCCTGTTTCCAGTCTGGATTGGCCATAATCAAAATATTGCACACCGGGTGGTAGACCTACAACCTTATTATTATAGGAAGTAAAAGTGCCCGTTATATCAAATTTAAAGTCGCGTTTTATAACCCCATGCCAGGTAACAGTCAGATCAATTCCTGTATTCTCAATATTTCCGGAATTAATAAAGGGTGCACTTGCACCGCCTGCTGTTCCGGGCAATCCGACAGGGAATAATAAGCCAGTGATTGATTTTTTATACCATTCTACGGAAATATCAAACTTATTATTCAGGAAAGTTGCATCAAAACCTATATTGGTTATAATATCTTCTTCCCAGGTGGTTTTAATATTGCCAAATTGGCTGGAATATACTCCCTGAGCTGGGTTGGTACTTGTACCACCAATATCGTAATAAGATCTGGCTGCAGCCTGGCCGAATAAAGTGTAGGCATTGGTGGGATTGATATTACTGATGGAACCCAACTTACCCCAGCCTCCCCGTATCTTCAGATCATTTAGCCAGGAGATATCCTTCATAAATGATTCACGCGAAATTCTCCAGCCGGCTGTTACAGAAGGAAATATTCCATAACGGTTTCCGGAAGCAAAAACAGAAGCGCCATCTCTTCGAACTGTACCGCTTAAAAGGTATTTGTCATTAAAATTATAATCCAACCTGCCAAACAATGAATAAATTGCAAGTTCGTAGGGCGTTTGAATTCCATTATTGCTTACTATGTTAGCATTAGTTTGACCGCCAGGCTGACCAAAATTAAGCGTCCAGAGATTTGGATCGACAGTTAAGTCGTTTGGATTGGTTATATAGTAGCCACCCCTTGAAGCCCCTATGGCTCTTCCTTTATTCCTTATCGCTTCACTACCAACCAAAACACTCAGATTGTGTTTTTCTGAAAAAATGTTAGAATATTTTAGAGTGTTGGTCCAGGTCCAGCTGCTGTTCCAGCCATAATTTTCTCTATAGCTATTAGGATTTGTGGCATTTTCAGCATTCTCGTAAGCAGTAAAAATGAAAGCATTATTATAAAAGTAATCAACAGTCCCGCCAAAAGTGGTCCGGGCAGTAAAATGTTTTAGAAAATCTACTTCTGCAAACACATTGCCGTTCATCTGCCAGTCGTTTCCAACATTATTTGCCTGACGTGTCTGTATAGCTACAGGTTGCGGTGAATTACCGAGACTTTGAGAACTGCCTCCCGCAAAATTTCCCTTTATATCATAGACGGGTACAATAGGAGGCATCCGGTAGGATGCATTAATCGCATTAGAACTATTTACTCCGGGAGGATTAAGATAACCAGGATTTTGTTTGTAGAAAATGTATGCATTCTCTCCTACACGAATCTTATCCTTTATATTGAAGGTGGTATTTATCCTTGCAGAATATCGCTTCAAATTGGTAAAAATTAAAGTTCCCTCCTGATCAAAATAACCAACCGAAAACAAATAACTTGATTTATCTCCTCCCCCGCT
>WNGF01015042.1_pt1 | contig 13177 bp, 8 predicted proteins | sample 5400641 | NCBI WGS metagenome assembly WNGF01 (sample SAMN13153371, study PRJNA577476) | soil metagenome | isolation source: 80 cm soil or saprolite under grassland replicate 2 | place: USA:California | collected 2016-06-15
GAGCCTTCCGCGGCCATACGGCGATTGTGTTCAAGTTGCGCCCGCGAGTCCGCCAGCGAATCGCGTTGAATTTGCAAGTTGCGCAGCGCGAAAACCAGGTCCCAATAAGAGCGTTGCACGCTGCTAATGACCTCAATGGCTCGCTGGCGAAACTGCGCGTCGGTAAGCGAAAGATTCTTCTTTGCGACTTCGATCTGTCGCCGCGGCAAATCGTATCGCAAACCACGCACTAACGGCTGCGTGAAACTGAAAGTGAGCGCGGTTGGGTATTGTGGGTTGAGCACTGAAAATTGGCTATTGCTGGTTTGCCGAATCGAAGAGAAGTCAAGGCGGTAGTTGCCGCCAAACTTCGGCGCCAGTCCTTCCAAACGCGCGGTGCCGGTGATATCCGATGTCTCAACCTTAGCCGCTCCGCTCAGGAAACTTGTGGCCGGAGTTTTGATCCTTTCGTAATAGCTCTGTGCGCTTAATCTTGGATCGTAAGCGCCATGCGCAGTGAGCAGATCCGCTTCGGCTATAACCACGTTGTCACGTGCCACTTCGATATCTTTGTTGTTGCGCAAGGCCATCGTAATCGCTTCGCGCAGACTCATCGGTCTTTGTTCATTCGTATCTACGCCGATGCGCGTAAGTGGCGGCAAAGGTTTTGCGGCACTGGCACGATAACCGGCCGCCACCGGCGGCAGATTAGTTACCTGGTCCGGAGTTGGTGTCGGACTCGGAGAGGCTTTCGGCTCCTGGGCCAGCGCAGGGAAACTCATGAACGTCAAAACCAGACCGATCAATGCAGCACCCATGAGTGTCGTCCGCGAAGCGAATGGGAAGTAGCCCGACCCCGGGGTCCCCAGCCGGGCAGCCCGGCTGGGGTGGGGCGGTAAGGGGGGGCGCTTTCTTGAGCGTTCACGATTCAAAGCCCTGCCTAACGGTCGGGCTACTGCCCCACTTTCAGTCGCCCGTTTCATGGGCTCAGTTTGAATTGTTCTGTCGTGTACCCAGCATTGAAGTGCTGGTCTATTTTCGCTTAGTCCGCTTCGCGGGTTCAGTTCCGCGGAGGTACCTTTAGTTTCAATCATGATTCTTTCCAATCGGTAATCGCCAATCTTTCATGGAAGTTCGCGGTCGAGCTGCTACTTCCTAATGTCTTGATGTCATTCCCAAACAAAGAAGCTGCGGCAGCAGCCGCGCGACGACGAGCGCGCCCGAAAACGGCGCGGAACCGCTCACCTATGCGGGACCAGACATGACTGCGTGCCAAATCGTCGAACAAAGAATAGAAAACCGGCACAGCCAGCAGGGTCAGTAACAAGCAGAGCGATTGACCGCCGACGACCAATACTCCGATTGATCGATTCGTGCCCGAACCGGGTCCGCTGGAAAGCGTTGTCATGCCGGCAACCAGCGCAATCGTCGTCATTAAGATTGGGCGCAGACGGTCGCGGTTCGCTTGAATGATCGCGTCATGACGCTCCATGCCCTGCTTGCGCAAACCGTTCGTGTGATCGATTTGAAGAATCGCGTTCTTCTTCACAACTCCAAATAGCAGTAAGAGTCCCAGTCCCGAGAAAATGTTCACCGTCTGAAACGTCACCAGCAGAGACACGATGCCGAAGGGAATTGCCAGTGGCAACGTCAACAAGATCGTGATCGGGTGAATGAAAGATTCAAATTGCGCAGCCAGGACCATATACATGAAGACGAATGACAAAACGATCGCCAGAAGGAAATAACCTCCGGCGCGGCTGAGTTCACGCGTGCGACCGGCGAGGAACGTGCGATAGCTGCTATCCATGTTCTCGGTGTTTGCAAAATCATACATCTTCGCTATCACCGCGGATTGCGAGCCGCCCGGCTTGGTGTTTGCAGTCAACATCACCTGGCGCTGGCGATTGTATCGATCGATCGAAGATGGGCCAGTGGCTTCTTCAACGCGCACGAGATTGTCGAGACTTACCCAGCCAAGCTTTTGCGAAGCTACCAGCATCCGCTTCAACCCTTCGGCATTCGCGCGAAATTCGCCGACTGCCCGCACACGAACGTTGTATTGATCGGTGCCGGCGTTGAAGGTCGAAACCTTCTGTCCCGCAACCAGGGTGTTCAGCGATTGCGCGATGTCGCCGACGCGCACACCGAGATCGGCCGCCCGGGCGCGATCGATTACCACGCGCAGTTCCGGCTTTCCCGAGATCAGGGTCGAATCAGCATCAACCACGTCGGGAATGGTTGTCATCTTCGCCAGCAGGTCGTCTGAGTACTTTGTGAGTTTATCGAGGTCAGGACCGCTGACCACAAAGTTAATGTCCGCGTTCCGAAATCCACCGCCCGATATCGCAGCCACGGGATTGACGCTGGTGCGTAACTGGTTAGGAAACTGATTCAGGTACTTGCCCACGATTTCGGATCGAGCGCGCAACATCAAGTCCTGTTGCGTGACACTGCGCTCTTCGATCGGCGTTAGCTTGACATATATGTTTGCGAGATTGACGACCTGCTGCTGGCCGCTGCCGATCGTCACCAGCGTGTCCGTGACTCCGGGAAGCTTGCGCACGTCAGCAGCCATTTGTTCGGCCAGCGCTGACGTTGTCGAGAGCGTCGAGCCTTCTGGCGTGCGTAGGTTGATTTCGAATTGCGCTTGATCGTCGACCGGGAGAAAGTTCTTGCCGACAAGCATGAATAATGGCACGATGCTGAGAATTACCAGCACTGACAGGCCAACGATTACCCAGCGATGGGCCATCGACCATTTCAGCATCCCGGTGTAAGTCCGATCGATCGGCCGATAAAAGCGTGATTCCTTTGACTGCGCCTGCCCGTATTTATCCTTGAACTCGGCGGGAGTGAATTCTCGTTTGGGTTGCGAGTCGTAAATTTCCGTCGCGGACTGCACATTTTCCTGACGTTGAGTGCGTCCGTTATCTTTCGTTTTTCTCTTAATTAGACGTGCTGCCAACATCGGCGTCAGGGTGAACGAGACCAGTAACGAGACTGCGATGGCGAACGCCGAAGTGAATCCAAACGAGGACATAAAGCGACCTACGATACCCGCCATGAATCCCACCGGGAGAAACACTGCCAGCAGCGATAACGTCGTCGCGGTGACCGCCATGCCAATCTCGCGCGTGCCCTCGATGGCCGCCTGGAACGGTGGCACGCCTTTTTCTTCGACAAAGCGGAAAATGTTTTCCAGCACCACGACCGCATCGTCAATGACGATACCGACCATCAGCGTGAGCGCGAGCATCGTGATTTGATTTAGCGTGAAACCCATCGCCGCCATCAGCCCGAACGTCGCGATGATCGAAGTCGGAATGGCGATGGCCGCAATAAAGGTAGAGCGCACGCTCCAGAGGAAAACAAAAACAACAATAGCTGCCAGGATGCTGCCTTCGATTAAGTGCAGGTTGATTGAATGCAGCGCCGCTTTGATGAAAATCGTCTGGTCGCCGACGAGTTGGGTCTTCACATCGCGCGGCAAGATCGGCTTCAGTTCTTCCAGTCGCTCTTTCACTGCATCGGCGACTGCGACCGTGTTCTGGCCAGACTGCTTGGAAACCACCAGGGTGACAGCGGGCTGGCCATTGAGTCTGGCCTCGGTTCGCTGTTCTTCCGCGCCGTCTTCGACATAGCCGATGTCGCTCAACTTGACCGCATAAGGCCCCCGGTTAGCGACCACGAGATTGTTAAAGTCGGCCGGATTTGGAATGCGGCCCATTGTGCGGACGGTCAACTCGCGCTTACCTTCTTCAACACGACCGCCAGGCACTTCCATGTTCTGTAACTTGACGGCATTGGCGACATCTGCTGCTGACACATTGAAGGCGCGCATCTTGTCGGGATCGACCCAGACTTCGATCTCGCGTAGACGGCCGCCGACGATCTCAACGTTTCCGACTCCATTGATCGACTCGATTAATCGCTTAATCTGCTTATCCGCAATATCGGTCACTTCGCGCAAAGAACGCGGCGCTGACACGGCGATGCGTAAGACGGGCGTCGCGTCCGTATCCAGCTTTTGCACGATTGGGACTTCGGCGGTTTCCGGCAGATCGTTTACGATCAAATCGACTTTGTTGCGCACTTCCTGCGCTGCCACATCGGCATTCTTTTCGAGCACGAAGTTGACAAAGACCTGCGAAACCCCTTCGACCGAAGTCGAACGCAGCTCATCGATGCCGCTGATGGTGTTGACCGCGCCTTCGACTTTGTCGGTGATCTCAGTTTCGATTTCCTGCGGCGACGCGCCGGGGTTAATAACCGTCACCGTGATCGTCGGCAGATCGATTTTCGGAAACAGATCGACGCCCAGCGCATTGAATGAGAAAAGACCAACGACCGTGATGCTCAAGATCAGCATGGTCGCGAACACCGGACGACGTACACAGATTTCAGCTAGTTTTTGCATGATTTGTACTTTGTACTTCGGTGTTTGGTCTTTGTGCCTTTTGGCTCGGATCTTGATCTCGCTGTCGCGTTAATATTCGCCGACTCTGCGCCAGGCGGGACAGCGAACAAAGTTCTAAGACCAAAGCACAAAGACCTATTGTCTAACTGCAGCTCCATCGCTCAACTGATCTACATTGTTGCTGGCGACTGTCTCATCGGCCGCGACGCCGCTCTTAATCTCAACCAGATCCCCTTCGGTCTGGCCCGCTTGCACCAGACGCTGCTCGGCGTGGCCGTTCTTGATTACGAACACATAGGTCGAGCCAGAGATAGTGCGCAATGCTCGCTGTGGCACCAGCACGGCCGGCTCGCTCTGCGGCAAGAGGATACGGACGGTGCCAAACTGTCCGGGCTTGAGCGCGCCGCTGCCGTTATCGATCTCGGCTTCTACCGTCAGCGTGCGCGAGGTCATGGAAACATTGGGAGAAATTCGCGCAATCCGCCCGCTGAATGCTCTGTCCGGCCATGACGTCGTGGCAAGAGATACCGGCTGCCCATTTTTGATCTGCCGAACCGCTTGCTCAGGTATGTCGATGCGAATCCACAAAGGATTTGTCCGCACGATGGTGGCAACCTTCGTCGTTGTGGAAACATACGTTCCCACATCAACGGGTCGCTCCAGCACGTAACCATCTATCGGAGCGGTTACCACCGTGTACGAAAGATTTCGTCGCGCCAGATCGACTTGTGCCTGCGCATTGGTAACGTTCGTTCGCGCCACCAGCACCGCCGCATAGTTCTGTCGCGCCTGCGCAATCGCGGATTGATAGGCCTCTCGGAGTGAATCGCGCTGTGACTTCCGCTGGTCATATTCGGCGCGCGAGATGTCCCCGGATTCAACCAGCTTTTGTGCGCGCTGAAAATTGCTTTCGGCAAGAGTGTAATTAGCGCGGGCCGAGGACACGTCCGCCACTTTCTCGGGATCAAATTGCTGGCCGGGCCGCAACCCGATCTTTTCTTCGGCCTGTCTTACCGCAGCTTTGGCGTTGTCGAGTTGCGCTATGGCCTGATCGACGCGCAGTTGGTAATCGGCGGGTCCCAGCCGCACCAGCATCTGACCCTTCTTCACCGCGCTTCCCATATCCACACCAGATGCCACAACCTTTCCGGCCGTCTGTGGCTGGACGTCAGTCTGCACATCCGCGGCGAGACTGCCGGTAGCTTCAAAAAAACGCGGAAGCTGTCGCACGATGGCGATTGTCGTTGAAACTTCAATTACGGCTGAGGGGGTTGCGGTCGCTCCGTTATTGTTTGGCGCACCATTCGAACGGCTGCACGCGGTGAGACCAACGCCAGCGGCCAAGACGATAAGAATAAGAACCGTGAGTGTGATTGATTTAAGGGTCATTGCCTGGATTTCTTCCTCTGGGAATTCGGTTTCGCGTCCTTCCTACCGACACCGCACATGAGAATCTTCGCAAACTCGTGCGCTGCAGCTTCGTTTGAAATTTTTAGTAAGCGACGCTTTCGATCCCAGAGATTGTTGTTCAGCGAATGGTGCACGACCATCCCGATGAAAGCGCGGATGATTATGGCCGGCTCGACTTGCACAATTGCACCATCGCGCTGCCGCTCGCGGATATACTCGCCCAGCGATTGATACACTCGGCGCACGAATTTCTCCCAGAACATCTGGGCCAATTCGTGTTCTTCCAAGGCTGAATGAAGCAACAGGCGCTGAAACTCGGGATCACATTCATTCTGCTGCAAGGCATCGAGCGCAATGCCTTCAAATACGGCCAGGTCATCTTTCCGAGCGATCGCGTCGGCAACTATTTGCCGCGGATCCATTTCGTCGTGCAGGCAGGCCTTTTGATCGAGGATGGCGCTGTATAGCGCTTCCTTCGTGGCGAAGTGGCGAAAGACCATGGCTTCGGAAACGCCGGCCGCCAGCGCAATCTCTTTCGTGGTCGTGCCGCGGAAGCCGCGCTGTGAAAACAGGCGCATCGCCACGCGCAGGATTTGCAGGCGGCGCTCTCCGCCCGCCATGCGCCCGCAGTTGGGAGTGGCGCCATTGGTCAGAATTTTCTTTTGAGGTCGCAAAAAGTCTCCGCCAGGGCAATTGAAGTAAGTACTCACTTACCATTGAAGAATTAATAAAGTCAAGTGAGAAAACTAGGTTGAAGGGGGGTAGCGAACTAACGTTAAGACAAGGTTACCTTAAACTGTCCGCTGATTCTCACATCCACTCAACAAGCCTGCGCAGCAGGCGAACGAATTTAGCCCAGGGCAAGCAGAGCGGAACGAAGTGGAGCGATGCGCGGCCCTGGGTATCGGTGGAAGAAATGATTCCAAGCCCGCTTTAGCGGGCGGCAGAACATCAACGGTCATCTGTCGCCCGCTAAAGCGGGCTTTGAAACTAGAGGGGTTCGTTACCCAGGGTTCCGCTCACTTCGCTCGCTCCACCCTGGGCTAAATTCTTCCGCCCGCTTCGCGGGCTCATTGAAGCGGTTACCTCAATGTTGAATTCAACCTGCTACGGCTGTCTCATTGGTAAAGCGGCATTAGACCCAAAAGATTCAGACCCAGACCAACGTAGGATTGAATCTCTTGCGGCTGAAAACGATAACCGGCTCGATAGAGAAAGAGCTGATTGCCGCCGGCATCGGTGCAGGTTCCCGGATAAGACTCGTAAAAAGAAAGCAACCGGTCATTAAAGGTATTGCGAATCGCCTGTTCATCCTGGCCGCGCAAGAGATATTCCCTGGAAAATTCCGGTCGTTGTCCAAAGTCAATATCCTGATAACCAAAGGCCGAGAACATCTTGTGCAGAAAGTTTTCCGGGCGCAGCGCGAAATGAGGAACATTCAAATTCGCCGGCTCCAGATAGACAACAGTTTGATTATGCGTCTGCCGGTTCTTGCCGTAACCAGTGACATAGACATAATCAAACACGGCAGCCTTAACACCGTTCGCTTCGCCGTACATCATGTTCTTGATTTCTTTGCTATGACCGTAATTGAACAAAGCAAAGCGCTCGAGCCCCGCAATCATGTTCATCGGCGTGCTGGCCGCAAACGTCCAACCAAGTTGGCCCGCGGTTAATTGGAGCTGCCGCGTGCGCTCCTTATCCTTTTGCCAGGAATAAATGGCGATCACGGCGATCAAGCCGATGACCAGGAAAATGAACAGAATTGGTAGAACAACGACAAACATTTTTTCACACCATCAAATAGTCGCGAGTACCCTCTTCCTCCGAGAACGGGCAGGAAGAGAGCGGCTTGCCATCAGCCAGGTCCCTCTTCCCCACCCTTAAAAAGGAGAAGAACAAAATGCTCAAGCGGCCAGTGGGATCACAGAGCGGCGCTCTCTTACTAATCGTAGGCGCCGGCCCTCCTCAACATATCTACTATGTCCGGATGGTTTTTGTTCGTGGCGGCGCTTAGCGCAGTCAGTCCGTTCGACGCACGCAAGTTGACGTTTGCGCCTCGGCTGAGCAGCGTGCGAACTACTTCGGTGTTTCCTTGAAACGAAGCGATGATGAGCGGCGTTATGCCGTTCTTGTTTTGCCCATCGATGTTCGCACGCCCCGACAAGAGCAATTCAACGACCTCATTCCTGCCTGCCGCTGAAGATAGTATCAAAGCATTGTCTCCGTCTTGATCGGCCTGATTGATGCGGGCTCCTCCGGCAAGCAAAGCCTTCACTACCAGCGTGTGACCCCGAACCGCCGCCCCAATCAAGGCCGTCGACCCTTTGTTGTTTGCGGCATTGATACTGGCGCCGCTTTTCAAAAGCGCCTCCACGGCATCCACGTATCCATTACCAGCGGCATAAGAGAGCGCTGCATCTCCGTCGTTATCCCGCGCGTTGACGTCGACTCCCGCGGCAATGATCCGCGGAATCAAGTCTGCCCGTCCACGACTCGCAGCAATCATCAGCGTGGTCTGACCTTTCTCGTTTATTTTCAGAACCTCGCTATTCGTAGAAGGAGTTGATGAGCCTAAGCGGCCGCTTGAAGGTGAACCCTGCATGAGCTTTCGCAGATCGGGGCGGCGCAAGCCGACATACTCCGGTGCAATCTGAGCGGCCCGCGCGTCAGTTACGCGCGCAGCCGAATCATTCCCCAACGCGCGATAGACATCGCCGAGCATCAGCCATCCGTCTTCGTCGTCGCCATTTTTCCTGGTGTACTCTTCAAGTTGAGTTTGGGCTTCCGGCAAACGCGAATCCAGAATCAATAACCCTATGCGATCTGGCGCATAAGTCGATCCGAGCCCGACTGCCACAGTCCAGTGCTCGCGCGCCGCAGGAAAGTTCTCAGTCATGTAGTAAATCAACCCGATATTTGAATGCGGCGCTCCATCTTTGGGATTCAACTTAATAGCTTCGAGGTATTGCTGCGCCGACGGGACCAGTTGACCAAGCTTTTGCAGCATTAATGCGTAATTGAACCGGGCAGAAAAGTCTTTCGAATCGATATCAACGGCTTTCCTTGCTTCTGTTGCTGCATCGTTATAACGGTGCTGATCGCTGAGGATTCGGACCAACTCCAAATGCAGTACGGTGAGCGGCTGCGGCGCCAGCGAGACTGCCTTGCGGTATGCCGACTCTGCCTCTGTATAGTTGCGTCGCAGCGAAAGGACATAACCCAGGGCGAGGTAGCCATAATAGTTATCCGGCTGCATAGCGACGGAACGACGCGCAGCAGCGAGCGCACTATCAGCCTGCTGCAGCTCGGCATAAGTGAAAGCCAGGCGCGCGTAGGGCTCGCTGTCGCCACGACTTAATCCCGCAGCGCGCGAATAAAACTTTTCCGCGTCGGAATATTTTTTCTGATTGTAATAAAGGTGGCCCAAACCCAGATATGGCCGCGGATCTGTCGGCACTAACTTAGCCGCCAACTGATAACCACGCTCTGCCGCTTCGTTACGTCCCGCCTGGCGTGCGTCGTCGGCGAGACTCAAAGCGTCTTCCAACTGAGCAGAATTATCCGGCGCTTGCGTTCGGGTGCCGGGGCCCCGCGCCACCTCCGCCGCCGCTGCCGGTACCATGCTGAGCTCGCAACCCGGTGGCGGAACCGCACAGTGCTATAGCGACGATTAATAGAACAACGTAACGGGTCAGGTTAGTGATATTAGTCATTCGAATTTCCTCTTTCCCCCGGCGGCCTGGTTGATTTGATCATTGAGGATAGCAACTACTTAGGGCAGAGTGGGTATTACAAGTGGGCTACACTCAAAAATCGAAGCTGCTCATTGCTGGGCTGACCGATTAGATGGTTACAGCTTCACGATACTCGCCCCAAATCCCACGCAGGCGATTACCAATTTCTCCAACTGTAGCCAGCGCCTCGACACAGTCGAGAATAAGTGGCAGAACATTTTCATTTCCACTGGCAGCTTCTTCGAGTTTGACCAGGCTGGCTTCGCAAGCCATTTTGTCCCGTCGCTCGCGCAATGAGCGCAGGCGTTCGATTTGAGCTTTCTCGATGGCCGGATCGACGCGCAATGTTTTAATCTGGCTCTCCTCTTCGCTTTGAAAGCGATTTACGCCCACCAGGATAGCGTCTTCTTTTTCGACCGAGCGCTGAAACTCGTAGGCAGAGTTCTGAATCTCGCGCTGGATGTAGCCTGACTCAATCGCATGTAGCGTTCCGCCGATTGCATCAATCTTGTCGAGATACTCCACCACCCGCTGCTCAATCTCATTAGTCAGCTCTTCAATTGCGTAGGAGCCGGCAAGCGGATCGACTGTGTCGGCGATGCCGGATTCGTATGCGATTACCTGCTGAGTTCGCAGTGCCAGCCGCGCGCTATCCGCGGTTGGCAAGGCCAGGGCTTCGTCCATCGCGTTAGTGTGCAAAGACTGCGCACCACCCAGCACCGCCGAGAGCGCCTGGATCGTAGTGCGCACCACATTAACTTCCGGCTGTTGCGCCGTCAGTGTCGAACCGGCCGTCTGGGTGTGGAAACGCAGCATTAGCGAGCGTTGATTATGCGCGTGAAAACGCTCGCGCATAATTCTGGCCCATAGACGTCGCGCGGCCCGATATTTTGCGATCTCTTCCAGAAGATTGTTATGCGCATTGAAGAAAAACGAAATCCGGGGTGCGAAATCGTCGACCTCCAGGCCCGCTTCAATCGCCGCATCGAGGTAGGCAATCGCGTCGGCCAGAGTGAAGGCGACTTCCTGAACGGCCGTGGCGCCGGCTTCACGAATGTGATACCCGCTGATGGACTGCCGTCGCATTGATTGTCATCGAGGTCGAAACTTCGTCGAGCGGAATGCCCTCAAACAGGCGCTGCATGTCTTCCAGCGAATCTATCGCGACGCCGACCTTGCCGACTTCGCCGGCGGCTAACGGATCATCCGAGTCGAGACCAATCTGTGTCGGCAAATCAAAAGCGACCGACAATCCAGTCGTCCCCTGCGAGAGCAAATATTTGTAGCGGGCGTTAGATTCTTCCGCGGTGGCGTAACCTGCATACTGGCGCATGGTCCACAAACGTCCGCGGTACATGTTGGGACGAATGCCCCGCGTGAAGGGAAATTCGCCCGGATCGCCGAGGTCTCGATCATATTCAATCGGGTCGGTGTTCGAAGGATTGAAAGCGACCGGCAGCTCGATTCGCGACGAAGTCTCGAAATGCTCGCGGCGTTCTGATTTGGTTTTCGCAACCATTGGTGATGTCGCACGGCGTCGCGGAATGGCTCTTGGAAAAAGCGATCGAAGGCTAGCACACTGCATGGAAACGCGGCAATTCTCTGGTCAAGACTTTGTTTCAGAATAGCTCTTGCTGACGCGCGAGCTGCTGACACCCTTCTGAAGTAGGGGTGTCAGTAGCCCGACCGTTAGCGAGGACTCCTTTTGATTTGCTGCGCATGCGGTTGACCCAGAAGTTTCGGTCGCATAGCATCACGAGTGGGTCTGATCGACTGATAGCAAGGGGCATCAATATTTTGGAAATGGATGAGTATACGAAGAAGCTGGCCGAAGAAGTCGGCACCGCAATCAATGAATCAGTGCAACAATCGCCCGGGGTAGCGGCAGCCATCGAGCGCTTGCGTGAAGCAGGATTCGAGATGGAGCTGACGTTGCGCCTGGAAATTGGTTTGCGAGCTCAGCATGAAGACGAGTCAAAGAGCGAAAATAGTTCCGGAACGTTAGAGTTGACAGATGACGATGTCCGTGTGTTACAGGCGATGAAGATTAAGATTGAACCGGAAGAACATCTCTGATTAGAGGTCGGATCGCAGCGCCGTTAGGCGCGAAATAATTAATTTATAGGAAGCTCTGAACTAGTCGCTCTCCCTGAGGGAGAGGGAGTTAAAGCAGCTAGCGACAAACTGAACAGTTCCAGGCGGTGTAAAGAATGGAGCCCGCAGTAGCGAACGCGTTCGCTACTGCGGGCTTGGTTCTTGTCAGCAGCGGCCGGGTTATAAATATCGCACGCCTACGGCGCGCAACCGCGGCCCGCTACTCCGGCGTTTCCTTACTGCCCGTAAGTGTTTGCTGACGTAAAGCAGCCGCGCCTATTAATCCTCCCATGCCCATTGACTCAACAGCGCTGCTTGGTACCAACATGAGCGCGCCTTTCTCTTTCAATCCTTCGTAAAGCATGTTCATCGCGCGCAGATGCAGCGCGGTCGGATTATCACGATACGACTCTGCAGCTTTGCTGAAGCGCGCGGCAATCTCGACCTCGGCTTCTGCCAGAATTACGCGCGCAGCTTTTTCGCGCGCCGCTTGCGCTTCGCGCGACATCGCATCCTGCAATGCGGCTGGAATGATCACGTCGCGCATTTCGACCGACTGCACCGTCACACCCCAGGGATTCGAGCGCTCATCGATCAGCTTTTGCAATTCATCTTCGATGCGCTCGCGCCCGCGCAGCAAATCGCTCAGCGAAGTCCGACCGATGATATCTCGCAAAGCAGTCTGCGACGCCCAACTTACCGCCGCGGGATAATTTTGCACTTCGAGCGCGGCTTTTTCCGGATCGTAAACCACCCAGAACAGCACCGCATCCACGTTCACGGGCACCGTGTCACTCGTCAAAGTTTCCTCAGCCGCGAACCCAGTTGTAATCACGCGCTGATCGATCCACGCCGAAATGCTGTCAACGAAAGGAATGATCCAGAACAGTCCCGGACCGCGCAAACCAATGTATTTTCCAAGTCTAAGCACGACTGCGCGCTCCCATTGCCGGGCAATTTTTGGCGACTGGGCCAGGAACAATCCGAGTAGCACGCCCACGATCGCGCCGGCCGGATTCAGTGTCATGAGCGTCGCCAGCGCGCCGACCAAAACCGGCGCGATAAATGCGGCGGCCGCGACAAAGTTGATCCGGGGTGTGTTTGGCGCCGGCAAGGTGCTTCTGTTCTCGACCAATTGAATGTTAGCCATACTTCCTCCACTCCTTCTTGCGCCTGTTTTCCAGGTGCTCAATCACATCATCGAGCGAAAAACCGCGGGTTCCAGTCTCAGCAATGAAATGATCCGTGAGTTCGCGTAGATGTTTCTCGCGATCACGGCGGCCGAAGGACGCTTCCTCGGGTTGAGCGCTGACAAAGGTGCCAACGCCGCGCCGCGTTTCCAAAATGCCCGTACGCTCCAGCTCGGCGTACACTTTGGCGACTGTATTGGCATTGATACGCAAATCCACCGCCAACTGACGGACAGTCGGCAACTGCTCGCCGATCCGTAACTTGCCGGTGGCAATTGCAAACCGGATCGACCGCTCAAGCTGAGCGTAGAGTGGCGTCGGATGGTTTGCGTCTATGTGGAACATCG
>WNGF01007470.1_pt1 | contig 13169 bp, 7 predicted proteins | sample 5400641 | NCBI WGS metagenome assembly WNGF01 (sample SAMN13153371, study PRJNA577476) | soil metagenome | isolation source: 80 cm soil or saprolite under grassland replicate 2 | place: USA:California | collected 2016-06-15
TGTGTCCGGTCCGGTCGACCGCGAGGACGGCGAGAGCCAGGAAGATCGCAGCGGAGACCACAACTTCGATCAGTGGGTCCCCGGCGAGATTTGCGTTATGGGAAGGATCGGACCTTCGCGCAAGGTCCCAGGCGGCCCCGGCGAAGGCGAGGCGGAAGAGGTGACTCCGGTTGGAGCGGACGAAAAATCGTCTCAGCCGCGGCGAGTTTCGAAACGCGAGTATGAATCCCATGATCAGAATCGAGAGGGCCAGCGAAGAAATGATCGCTGTCTTGAGGTGTAATCCTCGTCTCCAGAGTGGAAGCCAGAGCGCCGCGCCGAGCGGGATCCATTCAAACGAAAGGCGGCCCCTGGGGAAGCGGGACTCCAGGAGTTTCGGCAAGGCCCGGCCGAACAGGAGCGCGGCCAGAGGTACGGCGATCAAGAACGTCGCGGCCTCGGCAAATGTGGCGGCTTTCGAGTCACCCGCGGCCAGCTCCGCGCCCGGCAGAAGAGGGGGAGAAAACCATTGGATGGCAACGTTTCGCGCAACGGCGACGAGTGAGGTGGCACCCAACGCGCCAAGCACCGCGCCGAGCAAGCCCTTTGGCGATTCGACCCTCATTCGAACAGCCGGCTTCGGGTTCGCGTTCGCCGAACTCCGAAGTGCATCAAGGGTTCGGCCCACTCTCTCCTCTCGTGCAGTTCCTGCGGAGACCGACTCAAAGAATACGGAATCGCGACGAAATCGCCCAGCGAATCCTATTATGATCTTGCGGCCGAGAACTCTCGCAACCCCACGCCAGCCGAGTTCCGAGTTGGACGATCGGAGTACGCCGATGATCATGACCCCGGTTTGTCCGTGTTGACATCGTAAGAACGAATCGTGCTGTGGTTGATTCTGGCCCCGTGCGCCGTTTACGCGGCGGTCTGCGCGGCGTTGCTGTGGCTGTCACACCGGCTGATTCTCCCCATACGGGCACCGATCGCACTGATCCTGGCTCTCGCTCCGCTTCTGTTGACCGGAAAGGCCCTCTTGACCGGCGGCGTATATGCCCCCATAGACATTCCGTACCAGGCCCCGCCCTTGTCTGTTTACGCGAACGGGCTGGGGATTGCCGGCACTCGATCGCCGGCCCTGTCGGACGTCGCCGCGCAAATGATTCCGTGGCGCAAGGCCGTTCGCGACGCGGTCAAGAACGGTCGCCTCCCGCTCTGGAACCGCTTCCTTCTGGCCGGCGACCCGCTCATGGCGGCGCAGCAGCCTGGAACGCTTCACCCGGGAACCTGGGTCTCGATGCTTCTTCCGCTGGCACAGTCCTGGACGCTCGACATGGCGCTGCGTTTCTTTGCCGCGCTGCTCTTCGCCTATCTCTTCCTGCGAGACATCGGGTGCCGGGAGATGGCGGCTCTTTTCGGTGCCGCCGGCTGGGCGTTCTGCGATTACCTGGTCTTCTTCGTCGGCTGGCCGCACAATCCTTCCGCCGCGCCGCTGCCTCTTCTTCTGCTGGGTCTGAGAAGGCTTGTCTCCCGGGGCAACGCACGGGCGGTGGCGCTTACAGTCATCGCGCTGTTTCTGGTCATGACGGCCGGACACCCGGAAACCGCGCTTCACTGCATGTCGGCCGGCGCCGTCTACTTCCTTTTCGAGCTCGCGTGGGCCGGGCGCGGGAGACGGCTGCGCCCGCTCCTGCTCTCGCTTCTGGCCGGCGTCCTGACGCTGGGACTCTCGGCAGTCATACTCCTGCCTTTCATCCAATCTGCTCCCGAGACACTCGAGTATTTCGTTCGTCGAACGTACTACGCTCACGCTCACCGGTCGCTGGCCCCCCTGGAGAGCCTTCGCCACGCCCTCCTCAACGTGATGCCTTACTTCTTCGGCGTGCCCGGAAAAGGAGAGGCTCTTCCGGGTCAGTGGGAGATGGCCGGCTATGGAGGTTCGGTGCTCTGGCCCTTTGCCGCGGCGGGCGCCGTCTCGAAGTCGAGAGTGAAATGGCCGTTGCTCGTGATCGGGTTTGTGGGGCTCGCTCTTGGCTCGCGTTTTCCCGGCATTACGGACATGGTCGCGCGGCTTCCGCTCTTTGACGTCGCGATAAACGAACGCATGATCTTCCTGGCCGCGTTCGCGTTCTCCGCCCTGGCGGGTCTGGGTGTCGACCGGTTCGCACGGGGCGACTTCGGCCGCCTCTGCGTGGCCGTTTCCCTGATTGCCCCCCTGGCCCTCCTCACGCTCGGCGTTCTGGCGCGGCCCGATCTGGAGCGGCTGGCAATGCCTCGAAGCTACCTGAACTTCCGCCTGCTGGCGCAGATTGTTCCGCTGATCGGCGTGGCCGTCCTGGTCATCGCGGCGAAGAGGCTCTCTCGCGTCTTCGTCTGCGGTTGCATCCTCGCGCTTCTTCTGGCGCAGCGCGGGGTCGAGGAAAGGGACATGTACCCGACTTATCCGAATCGTGTCTTTTATCCGCCGGTCGCCGCATTCGACAAGATCCCCCGCCCGCTCCCGTTCCGATTCGCGGCCGTCGGCTTTTCCTTCATCCCGAACATCGCCTCTCTTTATGAGCTCGAAGACGTCCGAGGATATGAGGCAATGACTTTTCGTCCGCTTTTCGACACTTACCCGTTGTGGTCGGTCCACCAGGCGATCTGGTTCAACCGAATCGACGACCCGACGAAGCCTTTCCTCTCCTTCCTGAACGTGCGTTGGGTTTACGCCTCTCCCGGGTTCCGGCCGCCCGCCGGTTGGCCCGTGCTCTATCAAGGGCCCGACGGGATGCTGCTCGAAAACCCGACGGCCTTGCCACGCGCCTTCACGCCGCGGGAGCTCGCCTACGAATCTGACCCGAGGCGCCGCCTCGACATTCTGTCAACGATTTCGGACTTTGCCGTTCGCGGAGTTGTGGGGGAAAAGCAACCCGCAGGCCTTGCGGCAGGATCCTGGGAGAGAAACGGCGAGGCTTCCGTCGAGATCGTTTCGTACCTGCCGCAGCGAATAGCACTCTCGATCGAGGCGAAAGATCCTGCGTTCGTCGCCACATCTATGACCGCATGGCCAGGATGGAAGCTCACGGTGGACGGCCAGAATACGCAGCTGCTCTCATACAACCATGCCTTCCTGGGTTTCCGCGTGGCGCAAGGCCGCCACGGGGCCATCCTTCGCTACATGCCCGACAGCGTCGTGGTTGGCTCCATCATCAGTCTGGGGACCCTGATGATCGGTCTCTCTCTGCTCTTGAAGCGATCGCGTGCGGCCTGAGAGCGCGGCTCGGCGCGTCCGCGTCCTCGATCGGGGGGAAGAAGGACTGGCAGACACGCGGTTTTCTTGAAATACTCTCCGCTGTTCGAATCCAACAAATCGAAGAAAGGAAGATCGCATATGAGATTGAGTTCCAGGCTCGTGAGTCTTGCCATCACGGTCGCGGTCGCGGGCCTTGCGGGATGTCAGAAGAGCGAGGCCCCGGCCGGCGGCGGGACGAGCACAGCGTCCGCAAAGCAGGAACCAACGCCGGACGCACATCCTCCATTTGGGATTCTCAACACGCCGGAAGAGGGCGCCACCGTCGAGAGTAAGTCCTGGGGCACGGGGTGGGCTCTGGACGACTCTGGCATCCTTCAGGCGACGGCGATCGCCGAGAATGGCGCAGCTTCCCCGGCCAAGATCGGTCAGGCTTTCCCGGGCGTCAAAGAGGCTTATCCGAACATGCGAGACAACGACACGGCCGGGTTCATCTTTGGGATTCCCGATCTGCCTCCCGGCCCGCATACGTTGAAAATCGAGATTATTGCCAAAGACGGCGGAAAGGTCGTCCTCACGAGAAACTTCAATATGAAATAGCTATCTTGAAGGACTGCTCCCGCCAATCGCGGTTCGCCGGCAGAGTCCGGCGATCGTCAGAAGCGCGGCGATCGGAAAGAAGACCCGGCCGGCGGACCACTCGATCCACATCCCGGGATCGGTGTCTGGGTGCAGGTAGATGAATACGAGGAATGCCGCGAGGGCGGCCGAGACTGCGAGAGGAAGAAGAATCAATCGGGATTTTCGGGGCGCTGCGATCAGGGCGGCGAGAGGCAAGAGATAGGGGAGCGCCCATCCGGCCGACCAGAGAACGCCTCCGATCTTCGACAAGATGAGAGGCAGATGGTCCCAGTGGAGGTCGAGATAGCGGCCGGACTCCTCGTAGCCGTAGTTGATCCGACGCGTCGCCCCGAACGCGAACCAGGCGCCGAGCGAGACGACGCTCGGGAGCACCAGCAAGGCTGCGGCCGGGCCAAGCTTGAGCTCTTTGCTTCGAAGGAGGAGAAAGAAAGCGGCGGCGGCGAGCGCGAACGGCAGTCCTTCGATCTTCGCCGTCGCCGCTCCCGCCAGGCAGAGGCCTGCGAGCAACTGTCCGGCCCTCGTCGCCGCGAAATCGCCGACGAGTGTCGCCATGCCCAGGATCTCGAAGACCCAGAGCCAGGGGTCGCCGTTTCCGGCGACGTCGAGCTCGATGCCCAGAAAGCCGAAGGCCGAGACAAGGAGAGCCGAACAGGCCCAGGCAATCCGGCGCGGCGCCGCCCGCCGGAGCATTCCCGGCAGAGCCAGAGCCATCACGCCAACCGCGAGAGGGAAAAGGAGAGTCGCCGCTCCCCACGCGAAACGGCCGGCGACCATCGAGGCGAAGGCGTACAGGTTCGTGACGAGCGGCGGGTACGACGGGTGCATGTAGTCCAGATGCGGTTCTCGCAGCAGCGCTGTGTCCACCGTTCGGGCCGCTGCAAAAGCCTGCGCCTTCGGGCCCCAGAAGAGAAGCAGATCCGGCGACGTGGCCGATGTCGAAGCGGCGGCCGCGAAAGCGGCCAGGACCGAGGCCCCCATTACGACGAGCGCGAGCCTTTCGGCGAGGCCAGCTCGAGATTCCCGCGCCAGCGCTTCCTCGTCCGCGGCCTTGGAGGGCGGCAACAGGAATCGGAGCAGGTAGGAGACGAGCGTCGCCATCAGAACGAGGACGATCGGCCGCCACGCGATTCCGAGAAGCGCGAAGACCGTCATCCAGCCGGAGATGAGGGCGGCGCCGGCAGCGCAGGAGAAGCTGGCCCGGCAGGGAAGGGAAAGGCGGCGGAAGCCGGAATGCGCGAGAAGAGGCCAGCCGGAGAGCGGGCAACAGGCCAAGGCGAGGAGGAAAATGTACCCCGCTCTCACGAGCGCACCCTGCGCCAGACACTTCCCTTCTCGGTCTCGAAGATGAGGATTCCGGGCGGAGACGAGGGTCTCGGCCCGAACACGATCAGAAAGTCGGCCTGTCCTTCGAGGTGGGTCGGCTGATTCCAGACAGCCGCGGGTAGGATCTTTCGGCCGGGCAGGAGACCGACGGCCTCACGGTGCAGCGTCGTCTCGCGCGCGGGATCTCGCGGCTCACAAACCGGAGCCACAGAAACTCCCAGGGGGATGTGGGCCGCGGCTTCCCAGAGAAAACTGTAGTCGGGAGCCGCCGCGGCCGCTGCGCTTCGGTCGAAAGGGGTGGACGGCGCTCGAAGGATGTCAGCCATGGGCGGAAGCCGGAAAACCGAGAGAGCTGTCAGCGCCGCGGCGCCGGCGAGAAGCAGCACGATTTGTGGAACTTCCGAGCGGGCTTTCATCGTTCGGCTGTTCTTGCTTTCCGATGGGCGATGGACTGGTGCGCGCCGATCAGCAGATCTTTGGACGTGGCGCGATTGTGTGACACGGCTCGATTCTACCGAGGAGAGAGAAGTCGAGATGAGAGTCCTGAGGCGAGGGAAAGGAAATGGCCTCCGGAGCCTTCAGACGCTCGACTCTCACCGCTTGACTCTCGACCAACTCGGCTTCGCCTTCTTCTCGCAGTGTTCGAGAAGCTCCCGGCCGATTCACTTCGAGAAGAAGATCTCTTTCAAGGTGGAGATCGTCGCCAAGGACGGCGGCAAGGTCGTCCTCACGAGGAGTTTCGTCGTCCAACAGACCTGCGGCGTCCGACGAAAACGATGAAGTCGGGCTCGATCACGCGTGACCGGGTCAGACGGTCCTCCGCGTCGCAGAGAACCTGCAACAGCCCGCTGTCGTAGGGCTTCCGTTCGTCGAAGTTCGCGATGATTTCATAGAGCAGCGGATTCAAGAGTCCTCCGCCATAGGAGTACTCCGCCTCCACCTCGAAGAACTCTCTCGCCAGCGGGAGAACGTCCTCGCTTCGCACGGCCTCGGTGGGATCGTCCGCGGCGAGCTTAACCGGATCGGTTCGAAATCGGCTCCAGAAGAGCCCGCTCCAGTACGGGTTGAATCTCAGGTGGTCGGGGATGAGACGAAAATAGCGGTTGATCAGCTCCATTCGGGCGTCGCTGTATTGGAACCGGTTCGGGCCCACGTACTCGTTGAAGAGGAGTTTCCCCTGCGGAGCCAGCGCGTCGTGGATTCGCCCATAGACGCCTTCCAGGTCGGTGATGTGATGGAGCACGTCGTTGGCGAAGATGGCGTCGAAGGGTCCCTCCGGGAGCGGTTCCACTTCCAGGTTGCAGACGAGATACCGGATCTGGTCCAACCCTTCCTGGTGAGCCGCCTGTTGCGCCGCTGCGACCGTCTCGCCGGCGAAGTCACAGGCAGTCAAGGATCCGATTCCTTCCTTCTTCGCCAGGGCTCGCTCGAGCCATCCCGATCCGGCGCCCAGAACCAGGACACGGTCCACTCTCGGCGGGAGGTGCTTTACGCCTACCCACGTCAGCCAGTCGCAATCCGGGCTCCCCGAGACGAGAGTGTGCAGATACCGGCGCACGGTCGCGGATGCGGTCCACACCATCGCGTTCAAGTTCCCCGTGAAGCGACCATCGTTCCACCGGGTCTGCATGCGGGCCGATTATCCTCGATCCGTGTGTTTGACAAGACCACGGGCGCCTCGCTGTTGAGGCCTTCGGGTATCTCCACGGTTTGGAGCGGCTCGGCGGTGTCGGCCAGAACAGCGGCTTTGGCGACTCTGTCGTGCTCCAAGGGCGACGATCTGGACGTACTGTGTCAACCCCACTTCGCCATTGGTGCCGGGCGGTGCTGCGCGACGTCACCGCCGGCGTCGAAGAACCGCGTCCGCTCGGGATAGGCCCCGCGAGGGATCTGCTCCGGTTCCCGAGAGGGCGAAGCAGCGTCTTCTCAGGAACTTGCCCCTGTCGACCGCGGCCGGGTGGCAGTGGCGATGTGAGAGCCAAACGGCGGACTGGACTAAAGTCTAAGAAGAATCTCCTTGACGCGGTTCCCCGCCGGCCAAATAATCTTTGTCCTAACACTCAACAGTGTCGGACATATTGGGGGTGAGCATCCATGGATCTCGGGCCGCGGTCTTCAAGCGCCGGGATCCCAGCGTCCCCGGACCTTGTAAACAAACCGCTCTCACCCTGGCTGGCTCAGAGCTGTTAAAGCAACCATGAGAAGACTGGGATCGGATCTTCGCGCCTTTGCGCTGCTGGGAGTAGTCGCGTTGTTGGGCGCGGCGGTCGGTTTCTCTACGACCGGCCATGCCGGGGGACTCGTGAGCAAGTTCTCTCGAATGGTGGGCGTCCAGGGCGGAACGAACACGCAAAGAGAGAGCGGCCAGAGTGGAACGAGCACGGCGGATGGCGCGGAGAGTCTTTCCAGGGCAAATCGGAACGCGGGGCTGAGTCCGCAGCACGAAGCGGCTGCGCACGTCGGACCTCCCCCAAACGAATCACGACTCATCAAGGCCCATTCGTTTGACGGCGATCTTCGCGACCTGCCGTATGTCAAACCTGTTCACAAAGAGCGTCCCGAGCGCGAACCACCCGATACGATCCGTGTTCTCTACGGGCCACCCACCATAGCGCCTGCGGAAGGCTCTGAACAGGCGGGCGTCTCGACAGTCGAAGCCGCTGCTCCGGCCCCGCTGCCCGACATCACTTTCGATGGACTCGATTTTGCGACCTGGGGCGCCGGTCATCCACCGGACCCCAATGGCGACGTCGGTCCCAACCACTACATCCAGACCGTCAATACCTCCATCGGCATCTACAACAAGACCGGTACCAGGCTCGCCGCGTTCACCTTCGACACCTTCATGAGCCAGGGCAACTTCGGCAACCTGTGCGATACCGACAACTTCGGCGACCCGGTCGTCCTGTACGACAGTTTCGAGGACCGCTGGTTCATCACCGACTTCGCCTTCCAGCTGGATGCCCAGGGCAACATCAGCCCGCAGCACGTGTTCCAGTGCTTCGCCGCGTCCATGAGCGGTGATCCCGTCGGCGGCGGCTGGAATTTCTACTCATTCGAGGTCGCGGGCGGCATCGACGACTATCCCAAGTTCGGAGTCTGGCCTGACGGCATCTACATGTCGGCCAACATGTTCGGCTACGCCGCCACTTCATCGTTCCTGAACCCGCGGGTGTGGGCGCTCAACAAGTTCCAGATGTACGCCGGGGCCCCCACCGTCCAGGTCGTCTCCTTCGACGCTCCGTCGGCCGATTTCACGATTCTCCCGAGCAACGCGCGCCTCCAGACGGGCACCCCGCCGCCGGGTACTCCCAACTACTTCATATCAACGTGGGAGTTTTTGAACGCACTTACCGTGTACAAGTTCCACGTTGATTGGAACAGCATCTCCCTCTCGACGTTCACCGGGCCCGACATCCCCCTCACCGGGAGTAGTTGGCCAAACCAGACGGTGCCCAATGCGGCGACGCCTGGCAACGGCCTGGATGTTATTCAGATCCGCGCTATGGCCCAGAACCAGTACACGAATATTGGCGGCGCGGAGTCGCTCTGGACGACCCACACCGTGCGCAGAGCCACAAACGGGTTCGCGGCACCCCGCTGGTACCAGGTTCCTGTGACCGGCGGAAGCATCGGCGCCAACACCACCCAAACGGCGACTTGGGACCCTGACGGCGGCAACGTGACATACCGATATGTCCCCAGCCTGGCCGTTGACCGAATGGGCGACATGGCACTGGGATACACCACCTCCAACAGCGCGACCGATCCGGGGATCAAGTACGCCGGACGGCTCGCGGGGGATCCCGTCAACACCTTCAGCCAGACAGAGCAGACTCTGTTTCAGGGAGCGGGCACCCAGACTGGCAACTGCGGCGGTTCGATCTGCACCCGCTGGGGCGACTACACCGCGATGACGCTGGATCCGGACGGTTGCACCTTCTGGTACACCAACGAGTACTACGCCGTCGACGGGCTGAACGACCTCACTCGCATCGGTTCGTTCAAGTACCCATCGTGCACTCCTGTCGGCAGCGGCGGCACGGTTCAGGGCACGGTGACCGACGCCGTAACCACCAATCCGCTCGGCGGCGCGACCGTGACGTTCGGGAGCCGGACGACGACCACCAACGGGAGCGGCTCTTATCAATTCCTGAACGTCCCCGCCGGCACGTATCCGAGCCTCACCGCCAGTTATCCGGGCTACAACTCCAGCACAGCCACGAATATCGTCGTGACCGATGGCGGCACCGCGACCCGGAACTTCGCGCTGACCGCCGCGGCGGCCAGCGGCTGCCTGACCGATACGACACAGGCCGACTTCCAGGCAGGAGTGCCGACAAACACCGATCTGACCACCAGTTCCGGCAACGTCATCCTGGCGAAACCCCTGACGCTCGACCAGTCGAACGAGTCGCTGAGCACCTCCGGTTTCGGCTTCAACGCCACAACCTGGTTTGGTCAGACCTTCACTGTGGGCGTGAGCGGCACGCTGGCGAAGGCAGACATCAACCTGTTCTGCAGCACTTGCACCGGTACCACGCCGAACCTCACGCTTTCGGTCAGGGCTACAAGCGGCGGTCTGCCCACAGGCACGGATCTCGCGTCGCTCGCGATCCCCGGCTTCTCGAATGGCGCCGCGGCCTACTACGGCGGGACCTTCAGCAGTCCTGCCAGCCTGACGGCCGGTACCCTCTACGCATTGATCATTCGTCCTGTATCGAATCCCTCCGCGGGGACCTACGCAGTCACCGCTGCTGTCGACACCGGCAGCAGCAGCGCGTACGCAGGTGGCCGTATGGTCGACTCGGGTAACAGCAGCGGTACGACATGGAGCAACGTCAACCCGAGCAACGACGCGGGCTTCCACACGTACGTGGGTACCGGTTTCGCATCCTCCGGGGATCTCGTCTCCTCGGCGAAGGACGCCAATCCGGCTATCGGCTTTGCGCCCACCTGGACGACGCTGTCCTGGAACGCGGTTCTGCCCTCGGGCACAGCCCTCAAGTTCCAGGCGGCAGCCAGCAACAATGTGAATGGGCCTTTCAACTTCGTCGGCCCTGACGGCACTGCCTCCACCTTCTTCACCACCAGCGGTGCGTCTCTGGCTCAGTTCAACGGCTTCCGCTACCTGAAGTACAAGGCCTACCTCAGCACGACCAATAGTGCCAATACGCCAACGTTGAACGACGTCACGGTCTGCTTCGCAAACGTGCCGGGAGCGGCGACGCCGACCCCGACCAGGACCCCGACGAGCACGCCGACCAGGACCCCGACGAGCACGCCGACGAACACCCCGACCAGGACCCCGACGAGCACGCCGAGTAACACGCCGACCAATACCCCGACCAGTACTCCTGTTCCGGCGACGAATACCCCGACGAACACGCCGACCAGGACCCCGACGAGCACACCGACGAACACCCCGACCAGCACGCCGACTCAGACGCCGACGAATACTCCTGTTCCGCCGACGAACACGCCGACGAATACGCCGACGCAGACGCCGACCAATACTCCTGTTCCGGCGACGAGCACTCCGACCAACACGCCGACGAATACGCCGACCCGGACCTCGACGAGCACGCCGACGAACACGCCGACGCAGACGCCGACCAATACTCCTGTTCCGCCGACCAACACGCCGACGAACACCCCGACCAACACTCCGACGCAGACGCCGACCAATACTCCTGCTCCGGCGACCAACACCCCGACGAACACGCCGACGAACACGCCGACGCAGACGCCGACCAATACTCCTATTCCGCCGACGAATACGCCCACGAATACGCCGACGAACACTCCGACGAGCACCCCGACTCAGTCGCCGACCAGTACTCCTGTTCCGGCGACGAATACGCCGACGAGCACGCCGACGAGCACACCGACTCAGACGCCGACGAGCACACCGACTCAGACGCCGACGAATACTCCTGCTCCGCCGACGAACACGCCGACCAGCACGCCGACCAATACTCCTGTTCCGCCGACCAACACGCCGACGAACACTCCGACGAATACGCCGACGCAGACCCCGACGAACACGTCGACTCAGACGCCGACCAATACTCCTGTTTCAGCGACGAACACGCCGACGAGCACGCCGACGAGCACGCCGACCAGGACCCCTACGAGCACGCCGAGTAACACGCCGACGAATACCCCGACCAATACTCCTGCTCCGCCGACGAGCACTCCGACGAACACGCCGACTCAGACGCCGACCAATACTCCCGTTCCGGCGACGAATACGCCGACCAACACCCCGACCAACACTCCGACGAATACGCCGACTCAGACGCCGACCAATACTCCTGTTCCGGCGACGAATACGCCGACGAGCACGCCAACGAACACGCCGACTCAGACGCCGACAAACACTCCTGTTCCGGCGACCAATACCCCGACGAACACCCCGACGAACACACCAACAAATACACCAACGAACACGCCGACTCAGACGCCCACTAACACCCCTGTTCCGGCGACGAACACCCCGACGAACACTCCGACGAACACCCCGACAATTACGCCGACCAACACGTCAACCAGCACGGCAACTAACACGCCGACGCTGACTCAGACGCCGACCGGCACACCGACGAATACGCCGACGAACACGCCGACCATTACGCCGACGAACACTCCGACAAATGCCGCGACCAATACGCCGACGCCGACCAACACCCCAGCGGTCGGGCAGGGCTGCACCCCGATCTTCTGGAAGCAGAGGAATCACGTCGGATGCTGGACCGCGCCCTACGCCCCGAATACAGTCGTCTCGGCGGTCTTCACGATTCCGGGCTGTCTGACCAGTTGTAGCTACGGCGGCGGCAAGAATGCGGTGAATATCGTGGATCTGACGTTCATCCAGACGCTCGGCCTGGGGAACGCGAATGGGGCCAGCGCCGACCTTTGCGCGAGGGCGGGATATCTACTGAAGGAGGGCGTGGCGGCCCTGCTCAATGCGCAGAATTCGTCAGTCTCCTTCCCGCGGACCACAGCTCAGATCATCGCTGACGTCAACACGGCGTTCGCCACCTGCGATCCCGAGGCGATTCGCAATCTCGCGGACCAGCTCGACGCCTTCAACAGCGCCGGGTGCCCGTTGAACGCCCGAAGCTGTCCGTTGACGGTTCCCTTCCGGAGCGACTGACCGGCCGCGACGACTTCATTCACTAGCAGGTTGCTGAATTTTCTCAGTAGCCGGCGAGAAACTCCTTCCACTTCTCCACGTACTGCCGCCCACCGGCGACGTAGGTGTCGTTATGCGTGGCGCCGGGGATCACGTAGAAGTCCTTGGGCGGCACCGCTAACTCGAAGAGCCGGCGGGCATGGCCGGGCGGCACGACGTCGTCTCTTTCGGCGGCCACGATCAGTTTCGGGACGGTTACCCGCGCGATCTTCGCCTCGTTGTCGAACCGCGTACGGATGAGGAACACCGGCAGGAACGGATAGATCACCCTTGCCAGGGCGGCGACGGATAGAAACGGGGTCTCCAGGATCAGCGCGAGGCATGGATGCCGCAGCGCCGTCTCGATCGCGACCGCGCAGCCGAGAGACTCTCCGAAGAGCACGATCCGATCGGGCGGGAATCCTCGCTCGGCCGCTGCCCGGGAGATCGCCTCGCCGTCCGCGTAGAGGCCCTCTTCGTTCGGCTTCCCGCTGCTCTCTCCGTAGCCGCGGTAGTCCACGAGAAAAACGTCGAGGCCGAGCGATTCGACCAGGATCCTCACACGCTCGAGCCGATGGCTGATGTTTCCGGCGTTGCCGTGAAAGAAGAGCAGGGCCTTCCTGCCTGCGCCGTGGATCCACCATCCCTTGAGCGTCACGCCGCCGCTCGACTCGAGCGAGAGTGCCTCCGCCGCCAGCCCGAAGTCTCCGGGCCTCGCGTCGTACTGTCTCTGCGGGAAGTAGATGAAGCTCGCCTCGAGTTCGTGGAGCATCAGGATGAGGACCCCCGTTCCCAGCAGGATGGCCAGCGCAACCC
>WNGF01009560.1_pt1 | contig 13164 bp, 8 predicted proteins | sample 5400641 | NCBI WGS metagenome assembly WNGF01 (sample SAMN13153371, study PRJNA577476) | soil metagenome | isolation source: 80 cm soil or saprolite under grassland replicate 2 | place: USA:California | collected 2016-06-15
TGGCGCGATGCTGGCCAGGGCTCCGTGGGTGCCCGCCGACGGGATCAGAGACCCCGTAGTCCATTGAGGACCTCCCTGAGAGTGTGCTTGTCGATCCGCTCGGCCATCACGACCGGGGTGCGGATCATGACCAGGCCGAGCTCCCGCAGGTCGGCGAGGATGATCCGGACCACGCCGAGCGGGAGATCGACGTCGGAGGCGATATCCGCCACGGTGGTCGGCGCGCGGGCGAGTTGAAGGACGCTCATGTGCTCGGGGGCCAGCGAGCCGGGGTCCGTGATCGCGGCCTGCGTGGCCATGACGGTCGCCACCAGGTCGAACGATTCCCCGGTGTGCCTGGTCCGGCCCTGGGTCAGGGCGTAAGGCCGGACCACCGGTCCGGCCTCGGCGTCTAGCCACCGTTCATCGTTGGACGGCATGGCTTACTAGCCCCAGCCGCTCAGCGCGGACGCGCGCGTGTTGACCCGGATGTGCTCACCGGTCCGGCGGACGAGGATGGCCATCTCGTAGGCCACCAGGCCGAGGTCGGCGGCCTGCTCGGCGATGACGGCCAGGCAGGTACCGCTGCCCGCGGCCGAGGTCAGCAGGAATCCCGACTCCATCTCGATGATCGTCTGCCGGACCCCGCCGCCGTTGCCGAAGTGCCGTGCGGCGCCGCGGGCCAGCGACTGGAACCCGGCCGACAACGCGGCCAGGTGCTCGGCGTCGTCGCGGCCCAGCGACTGCGACGCACCGAGCGCCATCCCGTCCTGGGACAGGATGACCGCCTTGGTTACGTGGCCGACCCGGCGCACGAGGTCGTCGAGCAGCCAGTCGAGCTGACCGACCCCTCCGGCCGCGCCGGCGTCATGATCCATCGGAACCCCCACGTGCCTCCTCAGTCGCGGATGAGTTGCGGGCATCGCCGGGAGCCGTGTCCGGCCCGGCGCCAGCGGGCGAACCGGGGCCCGCGCCCGGCGACTCGCCCGTAGCCTGCTCGGCTATCCGCTGCGACCGGCCCTCTTGCCAGCCGCGCTGCAGCGCCGACATGGTCTGCCGGATCTCAGCCGGGCTTGGCCCCGGAGAACCCGAAGGCCCCGGAGAACCCGGAGACCCCGGAGATCCCGGATATCCGGGAACGCCGCCGGACGCCCCGCTGCTGGCCAGCGTCGTGCGCCGGGGTGGCGGGTCGTCCCTGAGCTGGGGGGCCAGGCTGGCCTGCCTGACCCGGCGCGGCAGCCCTTTGTAATCGCCGTCCGCTTCGGACGGAGACGATCCCGCAGGCCCGTTCGGCCCTCCAGGCCCGGCCGAACCCGGTACGGCCGGCAGCGGCCCGGTCTCCCGGGAGATCTTCCACGGCGGCACGGAAGCCCGCGCCGGACGCGGTGAGGCGACCGGGGTCATCGGGGTGGCCGGCCCCGGCTGCCCCGATGACGCCGCGGGCCCCGCGGGCCCCGCGGGCCCGCCTGGTGCGGCCGGCCGCCCGCCGGGTGCGCCCGGCGTGTTGTGCAGCGTCCAGCCGGGGAAGGGCGCGGGCTGGTCAGGATAGGACGCGCCGCCGGTCGGGAAGGGGGTCGAGCCCGGGCCCGCGAACGGCGACGAGCCGGCCGCCGGATACGGCGACGACGCGATGTAGGCCCCGTTACCCGGCGAGGGCGTGCCCGGCCCGGCACCAGCCCGCCGCGCGTCGGCAGGCCGGGTGTCGGCAGGCCGGGTGTCGGCAGGCCCGGGCGTCTCGTCCGGCGCCTCCGGCTGCCGCGGCGTGAACACGTCGAAGGAGGACGCTGGCATGCCGAACGGCACCGGGCCCGCGCCGGCGGGCGGGCCCGGCTGGTCGTGATGCCGCCTGGGCAGCTTGTCCGGCTCATGGCCGGACGAGCCGTTCGTGGCGCCGAGGGCGGGCCCGGACGCGGCGTGCGCGCCGCGTTCCGGCCGTTCCTGCCGCTCCGGCACGATCCCCTGGGAACGGCGCAGCGGCCCGGCGATGCGCACCCCGGGCGCCTGGCCCAGCTCGGGCATGCCGCCCAGGTCGACCGGGATGGCGGGCATCGACGAGATCGACGNNNGTTGGCGGTGAGCTGAGTCATGGCGGGTTCGCCGGGCAGCCCGGTGCGGAACGCCTCCTCGGTCACCACCAGGTGCCGCGGTACGAGCACGATGGCGCCCGTGCCGCCGTAGGGCGAGGCCTTCAGCGTGACCCGGATTCCGTGCCGCTTGGCCAGCTGGCTGACCACGAACAGGCCGAGCTGCTCGCTGTCGGACGGGTTGAACTCGGGCGGGTTGGCCAGCCGGTCGTTCAGCTCGGCCAGCCGTGCCGGGCTCATCCCGAGCCCGCGGTCCTCGACCTCGATCACGAACCCGTTGGCGACCGTGTCCCCGGACACCCGCACCGACGTATACGGCGGCGACAGCGTGGTGGCGTTCTCGATCAGCTCGGCCAGCAGGTGGATGACGTCCGCGACGGCCGAACCAGCCAGCGCGGCCTGGCTCCGGGTCGCGACGGAAACCCGCGCGTAATCCTCGACCTCGGCGATGGCGCCGCGCATGACGTCGACCATCCGGACCGGGGAGCTCCAGCCCCGGCCTGGCGGCGCGCCGGCCAGGATGACCAGGCCTTCCGCGTGACGGCGCATGCGCGTGGTCAGGTGGTCGAGGCGGAACAGGTCGTCCAGTGCCTCCGGGTCGGTGGCCCGCCGCTCCATCTGGTCCAGCAGGCTGAGCTGGCGGTGCAGCAGCGACTGGCTGCGCCGGGCCAGGCTGCGGAACACGTCGTTGAGCCCCTGCCGGAGCCGGGCCTCTTCCACCGCGGCCCGGATGGCGGTCTGCCGGACCAGGTCGAACGCCTGCCCCACCCGGCCGATCTCGTCACGGCCGATCCGCAGCGCCGGCGCCTCGGCGTTCACGTCGACGTTCTCGCCGCGCCTGAGCCTGCCCACCACGTCCGGTAGCTGGTTCTCGGCGAGCTGGAGGGCGTTGCGCTCCAGGCCGCCCAGGCGGCGGATGATGCTGCGCGCGACCAGGATGGTCACCGTGATGGTGAGGAGCAGCCCGATCAGGCCGATGCCGCCGGTGACCGCGACCTTGGTCCACGCCGAATGGCTGATCCGGTGGTCGGCGTCCAGGATGGCGTTCGCGACCGCGACGCCCCCGTTGTAGTCGTCCTGCAGCAGCGTGCCGGCCAGGTGCTGCCACTGGGCGTGGTTGACGGGCAGCTTGGCGACCGGGGTGCCCGCGGCGATGGCCTGCTCGATGCCGGCGAGATCCTGCTGCATGGTGCCGGTCCCGGCCAGCTTCGCGTTGTACGTGGCCAGGTACGCCGGGGTCAGGATGTAGTTCGCGTAGGCCATGTCGGCCTGCCTGGTGGCGGCCATGTTCGTGAACGCGACGCGGTCCTTCTGCGTCATCCTGTGCCCGGCCAGCATCCCGGCGAGCAGCGCGTTCTCCTGCGCGAGCTGCTCCCTGGCCTGCACGGTGGCGATCAGCCCGATGGCCTGGCTCTGCTGGTCGTTGGTCACCACGCTCTCGGTCTGGGTGAGGAACAGCTTGACCTGCTGCCCGAAGCCCGAACTGTAGAAGTTGAGCGCGTCGATCGGGGTGAGGGCCCGGCCTTTGACCGCGGCGCGGAGCTTGGGGAGCTGGTTCATGCCGGTGACGATGCCGCGGACTATCTTGGCCGCGTCGGCTGTCTCGGTTTTGACGGTGGCCTCGGAGGTCATCGCGGCCGTGAAGGTCGGCTTGGCCTTGTCGGTCGCCGCGACCGCGGCCTGGTACGCCCGCAGGCTGGCCGGGCTGGGCCGGAAGAGGTAGACGACGGCGGCGGTGCGCTCGGCCTCCACGAAGGTGCCGAACTTAGCGGCCGGTACCGCGGTCGCGTTGACCAGGTTGGGCGCGCGGTCCAGGCTGACGGCGCTGTCTACGGTCGTGGTGACCACGTACCCGAGCAGCCCGACCATGGCGATCAGGGGGATCGCTACCAGAAAATATATTCGGAGCCTTATGGATCGACCACGCGATCCCATGGCACCCCCACTATTCAGAGGCGAGGATGCGGGTTGCTCCCGTCGCATCCGGCTAACGGTCAAGACGGCCAGAATAGCCCATAACAGGCATCGGCCGGTGCCAAAAGAAGATATATCCGTTGATAGCCCGGTGCATCCTCATAAGCGCCAATATGTACGCGTTGTCGCAGGTAGTGGCGAATGGCTACTCCCGGTGCCGCGGACGCGGCGCTCCGCGTCCGGAGCTTTTGTCGGCGCGACCGCCTACCCTATGGACGTGGCCGCCCTCGCGATAGATGCCCTCCTCGACGGACTGAATCCGGAGCAGCGTGCTGCCGTGGTACACGAGGGCAGCCCGCTGCTCATCGTGGCCGGCGCGGGCTCGGGGAAGACCCGGGTGCTCACCCACCGGATCGCGTACCTGCTCGCCGCGCGCGACGTCGCGCCGCACGAGATCCTGGCCATCACGTTCACCAACAAGGCGGCCGGCGAGATGGCCGCCCGCGTCGCCGCGCTGGTCGGCCCGCAGGTCGTCGGGCCGCGGTCCATGTGGGTCATGACGTTTCATTCGGCCTGCGTGCGCATCCTGCGCCGGGAGGCGAAACGGTTCGGCTACCCCTCCTCGTTCTCCATCTACGACCAGGCCGACTCGCAGCGGCTGATGGCGCTCACCTGCCGCGAGCTCGAGCTCGACGCCAAGCAGTACCCGCCGAAGGCGATGGCCGCCCAGGTGTCGAACCTGAAGAACGAGCTGATCGACTACGAGACGTTCGCCTCCCGGGCGCAGACCGCGCGGGACAAGGCCCTGGCCGAGGCCTACGCCGAATACCAGCGCCGGCTGGTCGCGGCCGGCGCGATGGACTTCGACGACCTGATCATGGTCACGGTCAACCTCTTCCAGGCCCTGCCCGAGGTGGCCGAGCAGTACCGCCGCCGGTTCAGGCAGGTGCTGGTGGACGAGTACCAGGACACCAACCACGCACAGTACGTCCTGATCAGGGAACTGGTCTCGGGTGGTGCCCCGCTCTTTTCTTCCCGAACGGTCGGGGCCGATCGCACCGGTGACGCCCTCCCGCCTTCCGAACTGTGCGTGGTCGGCGATGCGGACCAGTCCATCTACGCCTTCCGCGGTGCCACCATCCGCAACATCGAGGAGTTCGAGCAGGACTACCCGGAGGCGAAGGTCATCCTGCTCGAGCAGAACTACCGCTCCACCCAGAACATCCTGGCCGCGGCCAACGCCGTGGTCTCGCTGAACCGGGGCCGCAAGCCCAAGAACCTGTGGTCCGACCAGGGCGCGGGCCCGCCCATCACCGGCTACGTGGCCGACAACGAGCACGACGAGGCCGCGTTCGTGGCCGAGGAGGTGGACCGGCTCACCGACGCGGGCCAGGCCACGCCGGGCCAGGTGGCGGTGTTCTACCGGACCAACGCGCAGTCCCGCGTCTTCGAGGAAGTGTTCATCCGGGTCGGGCTGCCCTACCGGGTCGTCGGCGGGGTGCGGTTCTACGAGCGCCGCGAGGTCCGTGACCTGCTCGCCTACCTCCGGCTGATCGCCAACCCGTCGGACGAGGTGTCGCTGCGGCGGGTGCTGAACGTGCCCAAGCGGGGCATCGGCGACCGCGCGGAGGAGTACGTGGCCGCGTTCGCGCAGCGGGAGCGGAGCACGTTCGCCGAGGCGCTGGCCCGCCCGGCCGACGTGCCGGGCCTGGCGGCCCGGTCGGCCCGCGCGATCGAGGGGTTCAACACGCTCATCACCGGACTGCGGGAGCTGTCGCAGGCCGTGCCCGTCGCCGACCTCACCGAGGCCGTGCTCGACCGCACCGGGTACGTCGAAGCGCTGGAGGAGTCGTCCGACCTGCAAGATGCCAGCCGGGTGGAGAACCTGGAGGAGCTGGTGTCGGTGGCCCGCGAGTACGACGGGATTCACGAGGACGGTGCCCTGGCGGACTTCCTCGAGCAGGTTTCCCTGGTCGCCGACGCCGACCAGATCCCCGACGGGGAGGAGCACGGCGGCCTGGTCACGATGATGACCCTGCACACCGCCAAGGGCCTGGAGTTCCCCGTGGTGTTCCTCACCGGGATGGAAGAAGAGGTGTTCCCGCACCAGCGCTCGCTGACCAACGCGAAGGAACTGGAGGAGGAGCGCCGGCTGGCCTACGTCGGGATCACCCGGGCCGAGCAGCGCCTCTACCTGACCCGGGCGCTGGCGAGGAACTGGTGGGGCCGCCCGTCCTTCCACAAGCAGTCGAGGTTCCTTACCGAGATCCCGGCCGGACTGATCGAGTGGCGCCGGGACGTGTCGGCCGCCCAGGCATCGGTCATGCCCGCCCAGGAACGGATGGCGCAGCGGGCGGGGACCCGGTCGCCGGGGAACCGCCAGGTGCCCGCGCTGTCACCGGGGGACATGGTGACCCACGACAAGTTCGGCCTGGGCACCGTGGTGTCGACGGACGGCTACGGCGACCAGGCCGAGGCGAAGATCGATTTCGGTGCCGACTACGGCGTCAAGCACCTGGTGCTCCGCTACGCCCCGCTGGAGAAGTTGTAGGGACCCGTTCCCGACCGCGGCCCCGGACGCCGCCTGCCGGCACTGCGCGGGTCCGCGTCGTCCCAGGCCTCCCCGGCCTCCCAGTTCGCCGGCGACCGCCGCACCTCACGCGCTGGCGGCCTGCTCCGGCGCCAGAGGCGCCAGCGGACGGCGACGATCGCCACGGCCAGCACGGTGGCGAGCGCCATCGCGAAGAAGCCGTTGGCGACCCACTGCGCCGCGCCGATGGCCAGCGCCGTCTTTGACGTACCGGACCGGTTGAACACGAACCCGCTGATTAGCGCGCCCACTAGATAGGAGAGCACCGGAACGGGGAAGATCACCCGGCCGGCCCGGGGCCGGACCGCCAGCGCCGCGACCACCGTCCCGGCCTCCACGAAGAGCCCGAGCAGGAAACCTGGCGCGCTCCTGGTCATCATCGTCGCGATGGTGCCGACGGCCGCGCTGGCGACGATGATGCAGACCCCGAGGCCGCCCTGCAGCGCACCCCACCGGCCCGCGCCCGGCGATCGCCGGGGGTTGCGCCGCCCGCGGACCTCGCGCGGGCCCGTGGCCTGCCGCGTCCTGGCTGGCTGGGTCCTGGCTGGCTGGGGCTCGTCGGGCTGGGCCGGCATCCGCCGGGTCGGCGGTCCGTCAGCCGCGCCGCGCCCGCCGCCACCCCGGCCGACCTCACGCCGGGGGGCCCCGCTGGCACCCGGGGGGATTCTGGGGGGGCCGGCTCCCGGGGGCCTCCCCGGGACACGCCCGGCGGTCGGCGGCGGCCCGGGAACTCGGCCGCGCGGCCTGCCTCCAGACTCGCCGCCGTACGGCCTGCTCGGGCGTGTTTCGCGCCATCGTGGGTCGCTCATAGGTGCTTCGGATGTTAGTCGTTGCGGCCTGGTAACGGGAACGCGACGGTAGGCTTCGACGGACGGTAACGATCCGGAGCTGGGACTGCTGAGGGAAAGATGCCATGGTTAGGCCGGGCTCGCCGCCCCCGTTGTGGGGCGCCGCCGGTAAGGCCGGGTACGCCCTGAGCTGCGTGGCGGCTGCGCTGGTCCTGGCGGTGAGCGGCTTTTCCTACTTTGTCGTGCGCGACGTGAGCAGCATCGGCGGCTCGCACGCGATCAACAGCTGCCCGTCCATCGGCGCGCAGAACATCTTGCTGATGGGCCTGGAAAGCCGCACCGACTGGAACGGCAACGTACTGCCGAACGACATCCTGAACGCGCTGCACGCCGGGAGCAGGCAGGGCGTCCTGTACGAGGGCGTCGGCGGGAACGCGACGAACACGCTGATCCTGATCCACATCCCGGCCGGCGGCAAGAAGGCGATCGGTTTCTCGATCCCGCGCGACGACTGGGTCACGTTCCCGCAGACCTACGACGGGCAGCACACGGGCAAGATCGACCAGGCCTACGGAGACGCCCTCGCCGAGAAGGAGTCCGAGGTCCGCCAGCAGCACCCGAACATGAGCCAGAGCCAGGTGGCCTTCCAGGGTAACGAGGCGGGCCGCGCGGCCACGGTGGCCACGGTGGAGTCCTTTACCGGGGCGCACATCGACCACTTCGCCGAGATCAACCTGGACGGGTTCTACGAGCTGGCCAAGGTGCTCGGCGGCGTGCAGGTCTGCCTCAAGCACTCGGTCGCGCTCGACACCTACTCGGGCTTCTACGCCAAGAAGGCCGGCTACCAGCACCTGAACGCCAAGATGGCGCTGGCCTTCGTCCGCCAGCGGCACGGCCTGATCAACGGCGACCTCGATCGGACCCACCGCCAGCAGGCCTTTCTCGCCTCGGTCATGCAGCAGCTGCGCACCGAGGGCGTGTTCGGCGACCTGACCAAGATCAACTCGCTGCTGTCGGTGGCCAAGCAGTACGTGATCACCGACTCGGGCTGGAACCTGCTCGACTTCGCCACCCAGATGCGCAGCCTGACCAGCGGCAGCCTGAGCTTCAACACGCTGCCGATCGAGAGTTACATCACCATCGAGGGCCAGTCCGCCAACCAGGTCAACGTTCCGTACATCCAGCAGCTCGTGCACAACACCTTCTACCCGGCCCCCCGTCCCTCCGGTTCGCCCGGGCCGCGGCCCACGGCCGCGGCCACGGTCAGCGCGGCCGAGGCCGCCGCGACCACGGTCGACGTGTACAACGGAGGCAGCACCCCGGGGCTGGCCGGGGACGTCTCGGCCGCCCTGGTCAAGGACGGGTTCACGGCCGGGCAGGTCTCGAACACCACGGCCCTGACCGCGACCCGGGTGCTCTACGGTACCGGCGCGGCGGCGAGCGGCGCCAAGATCGCGTCGCTGTTCGGCGTCTCCGCGACGGCGAGCGCCGCGGTGGCGCCCGGGCACGTCCAGGTGAACCTGGGCGCGACCGCCAGCGTCCCCGGCGCGACGGCGTCCGCCTCGAACACCGCGACGGCCCTGCCCACCACGGGCGCTCAGGGCGGCGCGGTCATCGCCAAGAACGGCATCCCCTGCGTGGACTAACCGGTCCGCGGGACGTTCCGGCTACGCTTACCGTCATGGGCAAGATCCGGGTAATCGTCGCGAAGGCCGGGCTTGACGGCCACGACCGCGGAGCCAAGGTCGTGGCCCGCGCGCTGCGCGACGCCGGCGTGGAGGTCATCTACACCGGGCTGCACCAGACACCGGAGCAGATCGTGGCGGCCGCCATCCAGGAGGACGTGGACGCGGTCGGCCTCTCCATTCTCTCCGGCGCGCACATGACGCTCTTCAGCCGCGTGATCGAGCTGCTCAAGGAGCGCGACGCCGCCGACATCGTGGTGTTCGGCGGCGGGATCATCCCGGCCGAGGACATCGAGGAACTGACCCGGATGGGGGTGGCCAGGATCTTCACGCCGGGCGCGCCGACCACCGAGATCGTCGCCTGGGTCCGGGAAAGGTTCGGCCACGAGGTGACACCGACCCAGGCCTAGGGCGTCGCCTGCTGAACGGTAATTTCTTGATTACGCCGGGAAGTAAACGCTGTGTTACGCAGATATGACGTAGCCGAGTTTGTCATAAGACACATGTATCGTTACTGCTCAGGAACTTTCCTATGCCTCGTCTGATCATCGTTCCGGTGCGGCTGCGTGCTCGTGCCGCTGGAATTGCCTACCATTGGTTGCATCGGTACGAGAAATGGAGCATCCGTGGCGCAGAAAGTGCAGACCCTGTTCGTTGACGACATCGATGGCAGCGCCGCCGAAGGGACGATCCGCTTCGGCCTCGACGGCACCGACTACGAGATCGACCTGAACACCGAACACGTTCAGGCATTGCGGGACATGCTGGCGCCTTACATTGGCGCTGCCCGCCGGGCCAGCGGCGCGGCCCGGCGGCCGGCCCGCGGCGGGCGCAAGGCATCGGCGAACGGCGTGAACACGACCGAGGTCCGCGAGTGGGCCAAGGCCCAGGGTATGGACGTAAAGGACCGCGGCCGGGTACCCGCCGAGCTGGTCGTCAAGTTCAAGGCGGCGACCGGAAACTAGCCTCTGGCTCTCCCCGTCAAAAGAACTCCGGCTCAGGCCGAAATGTATTAACGGTCTCATCGCCGTCGGCAGGCCCGTACGCTACGGTCCGTTCGGAACAAGTCAAGACTTATTACCGAACGGGCCGGGTCCCTCTCTTTCCGCGCCACGGAGTGCCGGCGATGGAATACCTGGTCACCATGACTACGCACGTTCCGGAGGGAACGCCGGCCGAGGCCGGCCGCCGTCCCCGGGTCAGGCCTTCGTGGCGGCCCGGGCTATGGCTTGCAGCGCGAACTCGATGACCTGGCCGCCGTCCATCTGCTCGCCTTGGCCGGCGTGGAAGCGGAATTCGGTGCCGGTGAGGTGCTGGCGCAGCAGTGCCGCCGACCGGCGGAGGCGGTCGGCGTCGGCGCCGAAGGGCGGCGCGCCGCTGCTGGCTGCTGTTACTGCTCCGTAGAGAGTCGCCGCGTCGGCCCAGGCGCCCGCCCGCGCCAGGAGCTCGACGAGCGTCCTGAGGGTGACCCACAGCGGGGTCCAGGCGCCTGCTTGCTGCCATTCGCGGATGGCGCGCTCGTAGTGGGCCAGCGCGACCGCGACGTCGCCGTGCCGGGCGTCCAGGGTGGCCAGGGAGACGCGCGAAAGCCCGCCGACGAAGCGGCTGCCCGCGGAGGTGGCCAAGGCCACCGCTCGCTGCAGGTGGCGCCGGGCCTGGCCGGGGCGGCCTCCGGCGGCGATCTCGCCGCGGACCCAGGCGACGAGGGCCAGCGCCGACGGCGAACGGCTCTGCTCAGCTGCGGCCCCGGCCTGGTCCGCGAATCGGATCGCATCGTCCGGGCGGTCACCGTAGGCACATGCCGCGGCGGCTCCGACGGCGTCCCATGCGGCGTCCAGGAAGTCGCCATTGCCTATCGACAGGTCGTACGCCCTGATGTAGAGGTCCACCGCATCGGCCAGCTCACCGCGGAAGACGGCCACCTCGGCGAGGGCCTCCAGCGGCCGCCGGGCACCGACCGGAGCCAGGCCCCGCGCGGCCGCCAGCGCCTCGCGCGCGGCGGTCCCGGCCGCGTCCAGATCCCCCCGGTACACGGCTCCGAACGAGGCGGAGGCGAGCGCCTCGGCGTAGAACGGTGAGCGCGACCCGGCCGCGGCGGCCGTGCTGGCGTCGGCCCAGCGGTAGACCTCGGAGTGGCAGCGCCATAGCGCATACCAGTGCAGCTGAGCGGACATCCGCAGGCCGAGTTCGGCGTCCTGGCCGCACATCCAGGCGTGGGCGGCGCGCAGATCGCCGAAATACCGCTCCAGCGTGCCCGCCCAGCTGGCCTCGGCGGCGCCGCGCAGCCCGCGTTCGGCCTGCGCGACCAGGTCCGCGGCCCACCGTGCGTGCCGCGCCCGGGCGTCGCCCAGCTGCCCGCGCTCGGTGAGCCGTTCCAGGCCGTAGCCGCGCAAGGTCTCCAGCAGCCGGTACCTGGTCGTGTCCCCGTCCAGCTCGGCGGTGACCAGGGAGCGGTCGGCGAGGTGCAGCAGGAGGCGGGTGGCCCCGGCCGGGTCGCCGGGCCCGCCGGCGACCGCGCTGGCGGCAGCGGCGTCGAAGCTGCCGTGGAACACCGCCAGCTGCCCGAACAGGTCCTGCTGCCCGGGGGTGAGTTGCTCGTAGGACCAGTCCACCACCGCGCGCAGCGAACGATGGCGGCCACCGGCCCGGCGTCCGACGGTCAGCAGCCCGAACCTGTCCCGCAGGTTCCCGGCCAGCTCGCTGACCGTGGTCCCGGGCAGTCGCGCGGCGGCCAGCTCGATGGCGAGCGGCAGGCCGTCCAGGCTGGCGCACAGCCCGGCGACCGCGGCGACATCCGGGTCCTGCCGCGCCGCGGCCGGGTCAGCGGCGCGGGCCCGGTCCAGGAACAGCCGGACGGCCGGAGCGCCCGGACCGCTGACCGGGAGCGGCCTGACCTGCCACACGTGCTCACCGTCAACCTCGAGCCGCTCCCGGCTGGTCGCCAGCAGCGTGACGTCGCGGGTCTGTTTCAGCAGCCGCTCGGCGAGGACGGCGGCAGCCTGCGCGACGTGCTCGCAGTTGTCCAGGACCAGCAGCAGGTGCCGGCCGGCCAACTGCTCGACGAGCTGATCGTCGAGGCGCCGGAACGCGCGCTCGCTGAGCCCGGCCGCGGTGGCCACGGCCCGGACCACGGCGTGCGGCTCGGTCACCGCGGCCAGGTCGCAGAAACAGACTCCGTCCCGGTAGCTGCCGCCCGTCCGTTCGGCAACTTCCACGGCCAGCCGGGTCTTGCCTACGCCCCCCGGCCCGTGCAGGGTAACCAACCGCGCCCGGTCCAGTCGCCCGGTGACGGCCACCATGTCCTCGTCCCGCCCGACAAAGCTGGTCACCGGCAGCGGCAGCGCCCGCGCCGCGGCCGCGCCGCGGGTATCCGGCGTCCCGGCCGTGTGGCGCAAAATGTCCAGCTCGATCGCCTGCAGGGCGGGGGAGGGGTCCAGCCCGAGGTCGGTGGCCAGGTGCCGGCGCCACGACCGGCTGGTGGCCAGGGCTTCGGTGTGCCGGCCGGCCCGGTAGAGGGCCTGCATGAGCAGGCCTCTGGCTTGCTCCCGTTCCGGATGCTCGGCCAGAAGCGCCCGCAGCGCGGCGACGGCCTCCTCGACCCGGCCGAGTGACAACCGCAGCCCGGCCTGGCGTTCGGCGGCGGCCACCCGCAGTTCCTCCAGCCGGGCCGCGGTGGCCAGCGCGAAGGGCCGGTCCGCGAACTCGCCCAGGGCCGGGCCGCGGCACAGCGCGACGGCCTCGTCCAGCAGGCGCAAGGCCGGTTCGCCGTTCGCCTGCGCCGCCTCGGCCAGCGCGTCCTCGAACCGGCAGAAGTCGAGACCGCTGCGCGGGACGGTCAGGCGGTAGCCCCCTTCGAGGGTGGCCAGGTCCTCGCCGGCCGGGCCGAGCGCCCGCCGCAGCCGGGCGACCTGGGTGCGCAGCGCCGCGCGGGGATCGGCGGGCAGGTCCGCTCCCCACAGCTCGTCGATGAGCCGAACGGCCGGGACCATCCGGTTGGCGTTCACCAGGAGCACGGCCAGCAGCAAGCGCTGCCGGGCGCCGGGCAGCGGCAGGGCGCGGCCGTCCACCCGCACCTCGACCGGGCCCAGCAGCCCGTACCCCCCGGCAGCCATGGGTTCAGCATC
>WNGF01013425.1_pt1 | contig 13164 bp, 10 predicted proteins | sample 5400641 | NCBI WGS metagenome assembly WNGF01 (sample SAMN13153371, study PRJNA577476) | soil metagenome | isolation source: 80 cm soil or saprolite under grassland replicate 2 | place: USA:California | collected 2016-06-15
ACCACGGGCTCATCGCCGACGATGCGGCGCCGGTCCCGCGCCGCCGCCAGGGCGATATCGGCGAGCTGTTCGGGGGTGGGCTCCGGCACCACGGAGCAGTCGGTGAACGTGAGCACGCGGTCCCCCTTCACCATATAGAAAGCGCCGCTCAGCGTCGCGATGCCGGGCGCCGTCCCCACGGCGAGCAACGCGGCGCGGATCAGCTCCGCGGAGGTATGGACGGCGCCGCCGACCATCACGTCGGTGGCGCCGATCCCCACGAGACAGGCGCCGAAGGTGAGCGGATGGCGGAGCGCCTCACGCGCCGCGCCGTCGGCGGGGAACTTGTCCGGCCGCCGGGCCCGCAGGTGCCGGACGCACGCGGCGAGCCGCGGGTCGTCCTCGACACCGGCGAGCACTTCGACTTTCGCCAGTCCTTCGGCGCGCAGGCAGTCGGCCGTCGCGCGCACGCGCGCATCGTCGCCCTCGGGGAACACGACGCGCCGGCCCGCGCGTCGCGCCCGCTCGTGGACGCGGGCGCGGAAGGTCACCGGCCGAGTTTCTTGTGGAGCGCCGCCTGGACCGCCGGGTGGACGAGCCCCGAGACGTCACCGCCGAAGCGCGCCACCTCCCGCACCAGGCTCGAGCTCAAGTAGGTCAGGTCGAACGCGGGAACGAGGAAGATCGTCTCGAGCTTCGGGGCGAGGTGGCGGTTCATCAGCGCCATCTGGAACTCGTACTCGAAGTCGCTGACCGCCCGCAGCCCCCGCACGATCACCGTCGCCCCGATCTTGCGGGCGAATTCCACCAGCAGGCCGTCGAAGGACTGCACGTCGACCTTGGCGTCCGTGACGGTCTCGCGGATCAGGGCGAGGCGCTCGTCGAGGCTGAACAGCGGCTGCTTGCCGACGTTCACGGCGACGGCCACGACCAGCTTGTCGAGGAACCCCAGCGAGCGGTGGATCAGGTCCTCATGGCCCTTGGTGAGGGGGTCGAAGGAGCCGGGGTAGATGCCGACGCGCGTCACGGGGCGTAGAGGAAGGTGACGGCAGTGTCGCCGTAGCGGCGCGTGTCGTCGCCCGGGATGGCGGTCTCGGCGGGGTGCTCGATCGAGAGCACGCGCGCGAAGGGCACGATGCGGAACATCGCCACGAGGCGCTTGGCCTGCTCGCTCGCGTACGGCGGGTCCGCGAAGGCGACGTCGTACTGCCCCGGCTGCAGCTGCTCGACGAACTTCATCGCGTCCACGCGATGGACCGTGGTGCGCTCGTCCACCTTCAGGGTCTTGATGTTGGCGCGCAGGGCGCTGAGGGCGTCGCGGTGGACCTCCACGAACTCGGCGGTGACCGCCCCGCGCGACAGCGCCTCGAGCCCCAGGGCGCCCGACCCGGCGTAGAGGTCCAGCACCCGCGCGCCGCGCACCGAGCGCTGCAGAATGCCGAACCACGCCTCGCGCACGCGGTTCCCCGTGGGCCGGGTCTTGGTGCCGGCGGGCGTCTTGAGGCGGCGGTTCTTGAATTCTCCACCGATGATCTGGATCATCCCCGACCCTTCCCCTTCCACCCCAACGGGGAATGCGGAACGCGGAACGCGGAATGGCAGGGGAGGGTCGTTCGCATCGCGACGCTTCCCGGAACGTTCCGCATTCCGCACTCCGCATTCCGCATTGTCATGACTCCGCACCTCACCCACTCGGCGCGAGGGCCGCCAGCCGCGCCTGGAGAGTATGCCGCCCCTGCCACTCGTCCAGCTCCAGCCGGAACGCCACGTCGACGGGCTGACGCAGCCAGTCCTCCGGGACCTGATCGGCCCATTGGAAGCCGATCGCCGGCAGGATCCCCGAGCCGTCGTCGAGCGTGAACCGCAGGTGGTTCAGGCCCACCCGCCGCGTCCCCAGGGCGCGCGCGCCTCGGACCCCGAACACCGGCGCCGGATTGCCCGGCCCGCACGGCTCCAGGTGGCGCATCAGGCGCTCCAGCTCCTCGCTGACCATCCCGAGGGGCAGCTCCAGGTCCACGCGCTGATGCGGCACCAGGTCGTCGGGGCCCAGAAGCTCGCCGGCGACGCCCAGAAACGCAACACGGAACTCCTCGTAGCGGGCGCGGCGGATGGTGAGGCCCGCCGCCATCGTGTGCCCCCCGTACTTCTCCAGCGTGTGCCCCACGCGGTGCAGCGCGTCGTGCAGGTCGAACCCCAGGATGCTGCGGCCCGACCCCCGCCCCAGCTCCCCGCCCGGCTCCCAGCCGATCAGGAACGTGGGCCGTCCGAATCGCTCGACCAGCCGCGAGGCCACGATGCCGATGACGCCGGGGTGCCAGTCGTCGGCCGCCAGCACCAGGGCCCGGTCCTCGGCGCGCAGGGTCCGCTCCGCCACGTCGATCGCTTCCTCCAGGATGCGCTGGTCCAGGGCCTGACGGCGGGCGTTCAACGTTTCGAGCTCGCGCGCCAGGCGCGCGGCCTCGTCGGCATCATCCGTGAGCAGCAGGCGCAGACCGTCGTTGGCATCGCCGATGCGGCCGGCGGCGTTCAACCGGGGCGCGAGGATGAACCCGACGTGCCCCGCCCGCAGCGGGCGGCCCGCGAGGCCCGCGGCCTCGACCAGCGCGCGCAGCCCCGCCCAGCGCGAGTCGGCGAGCATCTTGAGCCCGTGGCGCACGAGGATGCGATTCTCGCCCGTCAACGGGACGACGTCGGCGACGGTTGCGAGGGCGACGTAGTCGAGGAAATGCAGCGGCAGGTTCTCCGACAGGGCCAGCGCCTGCACCAGGGCCTGGGCGAGCTTGAACGCGACCCCGGCGCCGCACAGATCCTTGTCGGTGGACGGACAGTCGGGGCGCCGCGGGTCGAGCACGGCGCTCGCCGGCGGCAGCTCGTCGCCGGGCAGGTGGTGATCGGTGACGATCACCTCGATCCCGGCGGCCCGTGCCGCCCGGACGGCCTCGATGGCGGTGATGCCGCAGTCGCAGGTGATGATGAGGCGCGCCCCCATCCGCTGGGCGGCCGCCAAGCCGGCGGGCCCGAAGTCGTAGCCGTCGCGGAGGCGGTGGGGGACGAACGCCTGGACGGTCGCGCCGGCGGCGCGCAGCACGCGCGTCAGCATCGCCGAGGCGCATTGCCCGTCGACGTCGTAGTCGCCGTGCACGAGGATGGGGTGACCGGCGCGCACCGCGCGGGTCACGAGCTCCAGCGCGACCCGCATGTCCGCCCACAGGAGCCCGTCGCTCAGCCCGGCCAGCTCGGGGCGCAGAAACGCTTTGGCGGTGTCGGGGGCGCCGTACCCGCGTTGCACGAGGAGCGTGGCGAGCGGGAGGGGGAGATGCAACTCGGCCGCCAGCGCCTGTGTCGTGTCAGGATCGGCCGGAGCCGCGATCGCCCAGCGCGCGGGAGGGAGAATCATTCCGCCGCGTACAGGAGGACGCCGCACGCCTCGCAGGCTTCGATCGACGCTCCCCGTTGCACGAGGACGCGTCGCTGCGTGGGGACCGACGTGAAGCAGTGGCCGCAGGCGTCACCGTGGAGGGCGTACAGGGCGAGCGGCGCCTTGCCGCGGCGGATGCGCTCGTAGCGACCGAGGAGCCCGCCGTTCACGAGCTTGGCCGCGGCCTCGCGCTCGGCGACCCCCCGCTCGCGCTGCGCGGCCAGCTCCTCGCGACGCCCGGCGAGGGCTTCGCGCTCCGCGGCCTGCGCCTCGCGGACATTGGCGACGGCCTGCTCCGCTTCGATCACCTTGAGCTCGGCTTCCGTCACCAGGTCGCCGGAGCGCATGAATTCGGCCTCCTCCTTCGCCAGCACCGAGCGCGCAAGGTCCAGCTCGGCCATCAGGGTCGAGGCCTCTTTGGCCCCGCGGACCCATTCGAGGCGTTGTCGTCGCTGCTCCTGCATGGTCCGATAGCTGGCGATCTTGCCTTCGAGCTCGTCGCGACGGCGCCCGGCTTCTCCCACGCCGCGCCGTGCCGCCTCCAGGGCCCGCTCGGCCGCGGCGAGGGCGTCGTCCAGCGTTTGTTGCTCCGGGGCGAGCGCAACGAGCGCCTCGTCCACGGCGCTCACCGCCTGATCCTTCTCCTGCAGGGCCAGCAACGCTTCAAGATCCGGGTGCACCGCTCCTCCTCCTCGCGATTTTGTATCGGGGGAACTTCACGCGCAGCGCGTCGAAGACGCGCCGCTTCTCCACCAGCAATGCCGCCTGCTCGTCCGGCGCCGCGACGGTGAGCTGGCGGTCCAGCTCGTCGATCGCGCGCTCCAGCTTGCGCGCCTCCAGCCAATTCAGCGCCCGCTCGAACAGCGCGTCGGGCTCGTTGCCGGCCAGACCTTCCGCCTTCAGCTCCTCGTACGCGCGCGCGGCGGTCTCGTCGAGGCGATCGGGGGCGTCGGCCCGGGCGGCCTCGAACACCGCGCGGTACGCCGGGAACTCAAACTCCTCGGCGCCGACGGCCTCGAGCACCTTCGCCCGCCAGGGCTCGCCCTCGAGGAGCAGGAGGAGCAGAGCCTTCTCGGCACTGGTGGGAAGGGCGGTCAGGCGGTCGGGCGGTCGAGCGGTCGGAACAGCCTCTTCACCGCCAGACCGCCCGTCCCCCCGTCCGCCCCCTATCGCCACCTCGCGCTCCAGGACGTCCTTCCGCACGCTCGCGACCTCCGCCGCGCGGGAGAGGTACAGCTCGCGCGTGATCGGGTCGGCGACGGCGCGGATAGTGGGCAGCAGGCGGTCGAGCGCGCGGCGCCGCCCGGGCAGCGAGGCGAAGAAGCCGCGCCGCTCCAGGATCTGGATCTTGCGCTCGAACACGTCCACCGCGTCCTTCACCGTCTGCTCGAGCGCCGCGCCGCCCTGCCGTTGCACCAGCGTGTCCGGGTCCTCGCCCTCGGGCAGCGTGGCGACGCTGACCCGCAGCCCGTGGCGCAGCAGCTCGTCGCCGGCGCGGAACGTGGCGCGCAGGCCCGCCTCGTCGGAGTCGTAGAGCAGGATCACGTGGGCGGTATAGCGGCGCAGCAAAAGACCCTGGTCGGCGCTGAGTCCCGTGCCGAGCGGGGCCACGACTTCTTCGATGCCCGCCAGGGCGAGCCGCAGGACGTCGAAGTAGCCCTCGACGAGGATCGCGCGCTCGGTCTTGCGCATCGCATGCTTCGCCACGTCGAGGTGATAGAGCAGCTTGCCCTTGTGGAAGATCGGCGTGTCGGGCGAATTCAAGTACTTCGGCTCCCCTTCCCCGAGAATCCGGCCGCCGAACCCCACGACCCGGCCGCGCAGGTCGTGGATCGGGAACAGCAGCCGGCCGCGGAACCGGGGGACGACGCTCCCATCCTCCTCTTTCTTGCGTGTCAGACCCGCCTCGAGCAACACATCGTCACGCACGCCCAATCCTTTCATTGCATCCAGGAAGGCGGCGCCGCGCGGCGCGTAGCCCAGGCCGAAGAGTCCCGCCCCTTCGAGGTCCACGTGGCGGCCCTGCAGATAGCTGCGGGCGATCTCCGCTTCGGGAAGCTCGCGCAGCTGGCGGGCGAACCAGTCCTGCGCAACGGCGACGGCGGAGAACAAGGGCTCCCGGGGGTCGGGGCCGCTGGGGCCGCGCTCAGGGATGGTGATGCCGACTTTCCGGGCCACTTCGCGCACGGCGGTCGGGTAATCCATGCCGAGGCGCTTCATATAGAAGGTGAAGACGTCGCCCGCCTCGTGGCAGACGAAGCAGTAGAACATCCCCTTCTTCGGGATCACGGCGAAGTTGCGGTTTTTGCCGCCGTGGAACGGGCAGGGGCCGCGGAAGTCGCTCCCTTGCCGTTTGAGCTCGACGTGCTCGCCGATGATGGTGACGAGATCGGCGGCCTCCCGCACCTGTTCGATGACGTCGTCGGGAATGGTCACGCGTCGGACCGGCGGACCGGCGGACCGGCGGACAATTGGACCTGGGAAGAATCGAGCACGAGGCGTACCGAACCCGCTTGGACGACTATTTCACCATTGTCCCGAACTTCCACTACGGTTCCGCCGACTCCGCCAGCGGTCTGCACACGGTCTCCCACCTTCAGCGCTGTTTGTCCGCCCGTCCGCCGGTCCGCCGGTCCGGCGGTCCGCTCGATCGCTTCCTCCACCATGCGCCGCGCCTGCTTGGCCGTCGCCTCGTCCACCGCCGCGCGCGCTTGACCGAGCGCGGCCTCGACCGTCTTACGCGCCTCGAGCAGATACGCCCGCGCCCGCTCGCGCGCTTCCTTGTCCAGCGCGCGTTCGCGCGCCAGCAGGCCGCGCTCGCGCTCCGTCACATCGTCGAGTCGGCTCTGCAGCTCCGCGGCCCGTTCCCGGGCGGCGGTCTCGGCGGCATCCAACGCGACCGCGCGCGCCTCCTGCTCGCGCGCCCGCGCTTCGACGGCGGCGAGCAGGGCGTCGAGGGCGCGCTCCGCGTCCGGCACGGCTCCCTCCGCTTCGCGCAGCACGTCGGCCGGCACGCCGAGCCGCCGGGCGATCGCCAATCCGTAAGAGCGGCCCGGCACCCCCTTCAAGAGACGATAGGTGGGCGTCAGGGTCTCGGCATCGAACTGCAGCGACGCGTTCACGATGCCGACGGTCTCGGCCGCCAGCTTCTTCAACGCCCCGAGATGTGTGGTCGCCAGCGTGACCACGTGGCGGCGCGTCAGCGCCTTGAGCGTCGCGGCCGCCAGCGCCGCGCCCTCGGCCGGGTCGGTGCCGCTGCCGATCTCGTCCAACAGCACGAGGCTCGTGGGGCCGGCGCGCTCCAGGATGTCGCGCACCGCCGCGACGTGAGCCGAAAACGTCGAGAGGCTCGCGGCGATCGACTGGCGGTCGCCGATGTCGGCGAAAATTTCGTGGAAGACCGGCAGGCGCGACTGCGGGCCGATCGGCGGAATCACGCCACTCTGCGCCAGCAGGCACGCGAGGCCGACCGCCTTGATCAGCACCGTCTTGCCGCCGGTGTTGGGGCCGGAGACGAGGACGGTCCATTCGTCGGAGGCAAGTTCTAAATCGAAGGGAACGACGACCACCTCCCCGCCCTCCAGCAGCGGGTGACGGCCCGCGCGGATCTCGAGCGGTCCGTCGCCCACCGCGGGGGCGAAGCCGTTCACCTCCACGGCGTAGCGGGCGCGGGCACAGAGGTCGTCGAAGGCGATGCACATCTCCCAGGCCGCGGCGAGCCGCTCGCGGTGCGGCCGCAGCAGGTCCGTCAGCTCGCGCAGCACGCGCAGCACCTCCCGTTGCTCCGCGGCCTCCAAGTCGCGCAGCTCGTTGCCCAGCTCGATGACCTCCGGCGGCTCGACGAACATCGTCGCCCGGCTCGCCGAGGCGTCGTGCACGATGCCGCCGACGCGGCTCCGCGACGTGGCACGCACGGGGATGACGTAGCGGTTGTTGCGCACGGTCACGGTCGCATCGGCGACGGTGTCCTGCGGGTCGAGGTCGTGGAGCAAGGCTTCGAGTCGCGCGATGAGGCGCTGGCGCGTATCGCGCACCGCCTTCCGGGCCTTCGCCAGGTCGCGCGAGGCGCCGTCGAGCACCTCGCCGTCCGGGCCGATGGCCGCCTTGAGCCGCGCATCCACGTCTTTGGGGGGCGGCTCGACCCGGAGGGCGGCGGTGCGCGCGGCGTCCTTCGCCAGGCGCCCCAGCTCGGCGGCGGTGAGTCGCGCCGCGACCAGCGTCGCCGCCACGAGTCCCAGCGTGAGCCCGTCGAGGGCGCTGCCGGGGACGGCGAGGAGGTCGAGGGCGGGAGCGATGTCGGGAACCGGTTCAGCGCGGATGGAGTCGTCGGTGATGAGGAGGCTCTGCAGCTCGGCGACCTGGGCGAGGGCGGCGCGGACGGTGTCCGGGTCGCAGCCGGGGCGCCGCGCCTTGACCCGCGCGGCGCCGAGCGGGCCGACGGCGTGCGCCGCCACCCGCTCGAGGGCGGCGGAAAACTCCAACGTGTCCAGCACGGAGGGCGCGATCTCGCCCACCTCATTCATACGGTCGCCGCCAGCTCCTCGCGGGCGATCTGATTGACGACTTTGCCGTCCGCCCGGCCTTTGAATTTCGGCATGACCTGCCCCATCACCTGGCCCAGATCCTTCGCGCCGCCCGCGATCGCCTCGCGGACCGCGGCGCGGATATCCTCCGACGCCGCTTCCGGCGGCAGGAACTCCTCGATGATCCTGATCTCCGCGGCCTCCTTGTCCTCGAGGTCCTTGCGCCCACCCTTGGCGTACATCTCGATCGCCTCGCGCCGGCGCTTAATGCCGCGGCGCAGGACCTCCATCGCCTCGACGTCGGAGACGGGGTGCTTGAGCTCGATGTCGCGGTTCTGGAGGTCGGCGAGGATGGTCGAGAGGAGCAGCGTGCGGGCCTGATCTCGGTTTTTCCGGGCCTCGTTCATGGCCGCGCGCAGCCGGTCGGACAGGCTCGGGGGCAAGTGGCTCAGTAGGCTCGGGTGCGGCGGCCCTTGCGGCGCGCCGCGCTCATCTTGCGCTTGCGACGCTCGCTCGGCTTTTCGTAGTGACGGTGCTTGCGCAGGTCGGACAGGATCCCCGCCTTCTCACACTTCTTCTTGAAGCGCCGCAGCGCCCGCTCGAAACTCTCGTCATCGTGGATGATGACTTCCGGCATTCCCCGTCACCTCTGTCCCGGCCCCGCGGGGCCTGCTAAGTGGGAAAGACGCAAAAAGTTAACGCGACAGGGGGATGAGGTCTACCCCGGCGGCCACGTCATCGGCCGGCCGCCCAGCAGGTGCACGTGCAGATGGAAAACGGTCTGACCGCCGTCGGGGTTGGTGTTGAGGACGACGCGATAGCCGCGCTCGCCGATCCCGGTCTCCTGTGCGAGGTCGCGAGCAAACGCCAGCAGCTCGCCGAGCAGCGCTGGATCCTTCGATCGCGGCGGGAATCTCGCCCGCGGCGATCTTGCAGAAGACGCAATCGCTCATGTCAGATGCCCAGCGCTCCTTTGACCTGCTTCCAGAAGACCTTGGCGGCGTCTTCCGATGGTGGACTCCCCTCCTGCTGCGCGAGCTGCTTGAACAGCTTCTCCTGCTCGGGGGTGAGCTTGGTCGGCGTCCACACGTGCACGCGCACGTGCAGATCGCCGCGCCCGCCCTCGCCCAACCGCGGCAGCCCCTTGCCGCGCACGCGGTAGATCGTACCGGTCTGCGTTCCCTTCTGGATGCGCAGCGTCGTGGGCCCGTACGGCGTCGGGACTTCCACTTCGGCGCCGAGCGCTGCCTGACTGAACGAGACCGGGAGGTCGAAGACGAGGTCGTCGCCCTGCCGCTCGAAGCGCGGGTCTTCGGCGATCTCCAGGACGGCGACGAGGTCGCCCCGCGGACCGTTGCGCGGGCCGGGCACGCCCTGGCCCCGCATGGTGAGGTAATGGTGGTCGGCGACGCCCGCCGGCACGTCGATGCTCAGCGTCTTTTCGGCTTTGACGCGCCCATCCCCGCGGCACGTCGGGCAGGGATCGGGGATCACCGTCCCCTCGCCCGCGCACGTGGGGCACGACGCGACGGTGAGCAGCTGGCCGAACAGCGACTGGGCCTGGCGGCGCACCTCGCCGGTGCCACCGCAGGTGCCGCACGTCCTCGCCTGCGTGCCCGGCTTGGCACCGCTGCCGCCGCACGTCGCGCACGGCTCGAGGGTGCGGATGCGCACCGACTTCGTGGTGCCGGTGGCGACCTCGTCCAGGGTGAGGCGCAGCGTCACCTTCAGGTCGGCCCCGCGCCGCTGGTCGCGCTGCGCGCGCTCGCCGCCCCCAAACAAAGCATCGAAACCGCCCAGGTTTCCAAAATCGCGCATGAAGATGCTGAGCGCTTCGGAAAGGTCGAAGTGTGAGAAGCCGAAGCCCGAGCCCCCGCCCCGCACGCCGGCTTCGCCGTAGCGGTCGTAGGCGGCGCGCTTGTCGGGGTCGCGCAGTACCTCGTAGGCCTCGGTGATCTGCTTGAACTTTTCCTCGGCTACCTTGTCCCCATCGTTGCGATCGGGGTGGTACTCCATCGCGAGCCGGCGATACGCCTTCTTGATCTCGGCCTCGGAGGCGCCGCGTGGGACGCCGAGCAGGTCGTAGTAGCTCACGCGAGCAGCTCTCCGAGCAGGCGGCTCGTGTGATCGACGAGCGCGACGATCTTGTCGTACGGCATCCGCGTCGGGCCGAGCACGCCGATGACGCCGGCGAACGGACCCGAGCGGTACGGCGCGGTGACCAGGGTGAAGGGCGCGAGCTGCGGACTCTGGTGCTCCCCGCCGATCGTCACCGTCAGCCCGGCGCCGAGACGCTCGGCGAGCGCGTGGCGCAGCAGATCGCGGCGCTCGGTCACCTCGAGCAACCCCTGCAGCCGCTCCGTGGTCGCGAACTCGGGCTGCCCCGCGAGCCGCTGCGTCCCCGACAGCACGACGCCGCTGCCGGGCGGCTCAGCGCCCGCCGGCATGTCGAACAGATCGCCGGCCTCCTGGATGAAGATGTTGATCAGCTCGCCGGCCCCCCCGGCTCCTGTGTCGGGCGCCGCGTCGCGCAGCCGGTCGGCGAGCGTGGCGCGAATCTCGCGCAGCGTCAGCCCCGCGAGCCGTTCGTTCAAGACCACGGCGACCTGGGCCACGGCATCGGCCGCGAGGTGCTGTGGAATCTCGACGAAGATCGTGCGCATCACGCCGCTCTTCAGCGTCATCACCAGCAGCAGCCGCTCGGACGAGACCTGAATCAGCTCGAGCCGTTCCAGCAATGCGTTCTCGAGCGACGGCCCCACGGCCACCCCCAGCTCCTTGGTGAGCACGCCCAGCACCTGGGCGGCGCGGTACAGCAGCTGATCCACGGCCGAGCGCTCGCCGGCCAGCTCCTCGCGAATCTGGTCGGCCTGCGTGCGGGTGATCGCGCTGGGGTGCATCAGCGAATCGACGTAAACGCGGTAGGCGATGTCGGTCGGAATCCGCCCGGCGGAGGTGTGGGGGTGGTAGAGGTACCCCTTCTCCTCCAGGTCGCTCATCGTGTTGCGGATCGTCGCCGCGGAGAGGCCGAGCCCGAGGCGCTTGGCGATGGTCCGGCTGGCGGCCGGCTCCGCCGTTTGGACGTACGCGTCGATGACTGCCTCGAGCACCTGCCGCTCCCGTTCCGACAGCGGTGTGCTCATGTTAGCTCAACCTCTTTCCGGCCAGCAATTTACGAACTAGCGGCCGAAAGGGTCAAGTCGCGCACCAATGCATCGAGGCGCAGCCAGCCCTCTGCCCTGCACACTACCCGATCCCCCGCCACCTTCACCCACCCTGTCCCCACCCAGGCGGTCAGGCGGTCGGGCGGTAGGGCGGTCAACGGCAATCCCTCCGAAGTTCGTAACGCGAGGTAGATCCGCTCCAGCTCGCGCTGCTCGTCCGTGAGCACCTCCTCGGCCTCGACCGGCGAGTGGCCGGCGGCGACGGCGCGGCGGTACGCCTCCCACGCGGCCAGGTTCCAGAAGCGCGACCGCCCGTCGAAGGAATGCGCCGCGGGTCCCAGCCCGCGATACGGCCGGCCCGACCAATACGCGGAGTTGTGCCGCGAGTGGCGGCCGTCCCGGGCGGCGTTCGAGACCTCGTAGAACCCAAATCCCGCCGCGCCGAGGCGCTCGTGCGCGAAGAGATACTCCTCGGCGTAGCGGTCGTCGTCGGGCGCCGCCGCCGCGCCGCGGGAGACCCAGCGCGCCAGGGGCGTGCGCTCCTCGATCGTGAGGCCGTACAGCGACAGGTGATCGGGCGCTAAGCGGATCGCCTCATCAAGATCGCTTCGCCAGTCGCGCTCCAGCTCCACCGGCAGCGCGAAGATCAGGTCGAGCGAGATGTTGTCGAACCCCGCCGCGCGCAGCGTCCCCATGGCCGCGCCGATGCGCGCTACATCGTGCACGCGGTGCATCCAGCGCAGCACGCGGTCGTCGAAGGATTGGGCGCCAAGGGAGACGCGGTTGATGCCGGCGAGGCGCCAGGCGGAGGCGGAGGCGGGGGTGACGTCTTCGGGGTTGGCCTCGAGGGTCACTTCAACGTCGTTGAGAGTTCGCTCGCCATTTGCCCCGGGGCGCCGCCCCGGGGTCAGCCCACCCGAAACGGCTTCCTGGATCAGGGCTGCGATCGCTTCCGGTGGCAGGAGCGACGGAGTGCCGCCGCCGAAGTAGATGGTTTCCCGGACCCCCCGGGGCGCCGCCCCGGGGTCAACCCACCCGGATGAAGCCTGGATCGTGGCAAGCTCCGCTCGGACGGCGTCCACGTACTCCCGGGCCGGGATTCGTTTACGCACGGCGATCGAGAAGTCGCAATACGAGCAGCGGCGGCGGCAGAAAGGGATATGAAAGTAGAGATGGGGCACAACTGCAAGCTAATGCGGAGTGTGGAATGCGGAATGCGGAATTTCAGGGCAAGGTCGCTCGCGGTGCGACCTCCCCTTGAGATTCCGCATTCCGCATTCCGAATTCCGCATTCAATGAGAACCTCATCCCCGCCTCCTGCCGCACCACCCCCCGCAGCTCCAGCTCCGTGAGCGCCGTGAGCACGTCCGCTGTCGGGGCGTTGGCGACTCCAGTCAAGCCATCGACATGCCGCGGCTCGGTGGCCAGGGCATCCCAGAGGGTCTTCTGGAGTGGCGAGAGATCCGTCGGTGGAGTTCGCTCGCAAGGGGCGCCGGGGCATGGCCCCGGGGTCAGCCCACCCGAGCCGAGCCCTAGTTCCTCGAGGATGTCTCCCGCGCAGAGAGCTGGCTTCGCCCCCTGCTGGATGAGCTTGTTGCAGCCGAGCGAGGTGGGGCTTGTGATCGGCCCCGGGACCGCCAGCACCGCCCGGCCCTGGTCGAGGGCCGCGTCGGCGGTGATGAGCGCGCCCGACCCCGCCGCGGCTTCGACGATGACGGTCGCCGCGGCGAGGCCGGACACGAGCCGATTGCGGCGGGGAAACGTGTGCGCGTGGGGGCGTTCGCCGGGGGGCAGCTCGGTGATGAGACAGCCGCGTGCGACCATGCGGTCGTACAGGGCGCGGTTCGCCGCGGGATAGACGACGCCGAAGCCGTTGCCGAGCACGCCCACCGAGGCGCCGCCGGCGTCGAGGGCGGCGGCGTGCGCGATGGCGTCGATGCCGCGCGCCATGCCGCTCACCACGACGGCGGCGGACGCGACCCCGGCGGCGAGCAGCCGCGCCGCCTCCGCGCCGTACGTCGAGTGATTCCGACTGCCGACGATGGCGACCGCCGGCCGTGCGAGCAGGGCGACGTCGCCC
>WNGF01010860.1_pt1 | contig 13163 bp, 5 predicted proteins | sample 5400641 | NCBI WGS metagenome assembly WNGF01 (sample SAMN13153371, study PRJNA577476) | soil metagenome | isolation source: 80 cm soil or saprolite under grassland replicate 2 | place: USA:California | collected 2016-06-15
ATTCGGCCAATTACCCGCAGAAACCCGGTCCCCCGCATCATGCGTTCGTACGAGAACCCCGGAATCTGAAATGGTTTCGTCGTCCAAACTTCGGCGACAGGATTCGCTCCAAACCATTGCGGTGGCGCGTTCGGCAAGACGCCAACAATCGTGTGCGGCGTTCCGTCGAGCGTGATGCTACGTCCAATCACGTTTGGATCGCCGCCGAGCCGCTTCTGCCAAAAACTTTTTGTGATCAGCGCAACGTCCGCGCTCTCCTCTTCATCAGGCCGAAAATTCCGGCCGAGAATTGGCCGGACGCCAAGCACATCGAAATAGTTCGGAGTTATTCTCCCCCCAAAAACCTGAACCGGATCACCGACTTCAGTAAGTGTGAAGAGGAACAAATTCTCGGCGGCGAAACCGTCAAAAAGCGTTTGTCCTTCACGGTAATGTTGAAAACGCGGCGCGGAGATCGCGATATCGACAAGATTGCGCGATTTGTCGCCGGCGAACATATGGACAACGCGCGACGGCTCCCTGAATGGCAGCCCGCGCAAAAAAAGATCGTTGATCAAGCTGAAGATTGTAGTGTTCAGCCCGATCCCAAGCGCCAATGTGATGATAGCAATGGCGCTGAACGCAGGAGATTTGCGAAGCTGACGCAAAGCAAACTTTAAATCATTCATATCACTCGGTGCGTAGTGCTTGAATCGGGTCAACGCGCGTGGCGCGGCGTGCGGGGAGTAGACACGCCATTAGTGCGGTCGCCGCGAGCAGAACTGTTGCGCCGCCGAGCAGCTCACCACCGGTTTCATTCCCTGGTTCACAACCAGACTCAACACGTCGTGCGTTTGCGCACCCAGCGCCATGCGAACTCCAATTTCTCCAGTACGTTGCTCGACGGTGTAAGCGACTGCGCCGTAAATCCCGATGCTGGCGAGGAGCAAGGCGACCCCGGCAAAAATTCCGAGCAACCACATCATCAAACGCGCCTGGCCGAGCGTTTGCGCGACCACCGCGTCCATCGTTTGCAGCGCCGCAATAGCCAAGCCGGGATTCACTTTCGTGAGCGCGGATTGCACCAGCCTGGTGACCGCATCCACTTCTAGATTGCTGCGGACGGCGATGTTAACGAGTGGAAAATTTTTCTGCGCCCACGGCCGATAAAATTCCATGCCCGGGGCATCGGCCACTCGTACCGAGCGCACATCGCCCACGATTCCGACAATTTCCCACGGCACACCGGCCAGGAGCAAACTCTTCCCGATTGGATTCTCGCCCGGATAAACTTGTTTCGCTCCTGCCTGACTGATCAGACAAACTTTCTGTCCGTCGGCGGTGTCGTGCTCATTGAACTCGCGGCCAGCCAAGAGCGGCACTCCCCAAGTCTTGAAAGATCCGGGAGCAACCTCGTGACCGGGCGCGATCGCGCGCTCCTCGACTGGCGGAACATCTCGATCGCTCCGCGCATAAAGATAACGACTGAAGCCAACCAAAGGAATATCGCCGCTGATCGTCGCCCTCTCGAGACCCGGAACACTGCGCAACTCATGGAGTGTTTGTTCAACAAAACGTTGACGCGACGGAGGGTCGGGATACTGCGAAGTCGGCAGTGTAACCGCACCCGTCCAAAGATTCTGGGAACGGAAGCCGATGTTCTGCTGACTCAAGCGGATGAAACTCGTGATGAGCAGCGCTGCGCCGGCCAGCAACGTGACTGAGAGCGTGACCTGCGCGCCGACGAGGATTTTGCGGAAGCGCTGCTGGCGCACACTGCCGCTCGTGCCGCGGCCGCCCTCTTTCAACCCATCGACCAAATCGGCGTGCGAACCCTGAAGCGCCGGATAAATTCCCATCAACAAGCCGGTCGAGATCGACAATCCGATCGTGAACATGAGAACTGGTATTGACAAGCTCGTTGTGTGGTTCGCTTCCAACGGCAGAAAATTGGAGGCTATTCGCGGAACCAGCGGCACCAATTGCCACGCGACGAAAGCGCCGACCGCGCCCGCGATTACGCTGACGAGCAAACTTTCGAACACGAACAAGCGCGCGATGCTTGTGCGTGAAGCGCCGATCGCCATTCGCAACGCGATCTCGCGCCGGCGTCCGCTGAAGCGAACCAGCAGAAGATTGGCGACTTTGCTACAGGCGATCAACAAGACAAAGCTGACAGCAGCGAATAGCGTCACGAAACCGGCACGGAAATTTCGCGTCACATCCTCTGGCAACGTCCTGAGCATTGTCGTCAGCGCGCTGTCGATCTTGTTCGGATATTGGGCACGATAACTTTGCTCCAACGATGGCAATGCAGCGCGTGCTTGTTGAACGGTCATCCCCGGTTTCAATCGTCCGACTACGCGCAGAAAAAAGGCGCCGCGCATCATTTGCTCATAACTGAAGCCGGGAATCTGAAAAGGTTTCGTCGTCCAAACTTCCGCGATCGGGTTCGCCCCGAACCATGTGGCCGGCATATTTGGCAGAACGCCAATGATCGTGTGCGGCGTCCCATCGAGGGTGATGCTTCGCCCAATCACATTCGGATCGCCTCCGAGGCGCTTCTGCCAGAAATTTTTCGTTACCAATGCGACGTCGGCGCTTTCCTCTTCTTCCGGCAGAAAACTGTGGCCAAGAATTGGGCGAACACCTAGCACATCGAAATAGTTGGAGGTCAATCGGCCGCCAAAAATTTGGACAGGATCGCCAAGTCCGGTCAGCGTGAACGCAAAGGGATTCTCCGCAGCCAGACCGTCAAAAATCGTCTGGCCGTCGCGATAAAGCTGGTAACGCGGCGGCGATATTCCGACGTCGACCAAATCGCGCGCCTTGTCGCTGTTGTCGAGGTGAACAACGCGGGATGGCTCCTTGAATGGCAAACCGCGCAGAAACAGATCGTTGATCAAGCTAAAGATCGTCGTGTTCAGCCCAATGCCGAGTGCAAGCGTCAGGACAGCAACTAAAGTGAACGCAGGCGATTTGCGGAGCTGGCGCAAAGCAAACTTTAGATCATTCATATTATTCCGCGCGCAACGCTTGAATAACATCGACCCGGGCCGCGCGGGCGGCGGGTAGCATCGACGCGGCCACCGCCACCGCCAGCAGCACAAACGCAGAGACGGACACTGGCAAAACGCCAGGCATCGTTACGTCTGGGAAATGCCCGCTGCGGCCAATGCGGCGCCTTCCGTAATGACATCCTTGAAAAGACGCTGCGGCTGCGATCCAAGCGCCAGTCGGATACCAAACTCCCGCGTGCGCGCGCTGACAGAAAACGCCAGCAGGCCTGCGACACCGACCACAGCAATCGACAATGCGACTGCGGCAAACACGCCAAACACCACCGAGTTCAAACGCTGCGGGGTGAGCACTTCAGCGCGGGCGTCTTCGAGCGTAGCGGCTCGCTCAATTGGTTGATCCGCGGACATCTCGCGAATGATCCGCGTGACCGGCGCGACCAGCGAATAGGGATTTGCACTTGTGTGGATGAAAAGGCGGCCGCGATAGAGCGGACCTTGTTCAAAGGTGTTGTAAATGGTGACGGTCGACTGCGGAACTAGATGCACGTCGTCGATATCAGCGGTGACACCGATGATGCGTTGCAATTCCGGCGGACCCTTGCTGTTGGTTTTCAAGACCGGATCGGTCCAGAACACGTGCCGATTGATGGGATCCTGATTGGGGAACATTCGCTGCGCCAGAGTTTGGCTGATGACTGCGACGCGCTCTTTGCTTTGCACGTCGGACTCATTGAAATCGCGACCCACAACGATGGGAACGCCCAGCGCGGCAAAAAACCCAGGAGAGATGACACGATACTGCGAGCGCGGATCATCTTCGCCGGCCGAGTGATCGTGACCATCCGCGCAAAATTGCAGAATGGGACCGGAGCCGGCATCGCGCCAGGGAGCAACCATCCCGAAGGCGGTTTTATTCACGCCCGGAAGCGCATCAATGCGACGAATGACTTCCTTATAAAAATCGACAAGTTGCTGGCGTGTCTTTCCATAAAACACAGCGGGCACGTTGATGGCGAGGACATGACGCGAGTCCATCCCGGTCTCCGTTCTTTGCAGCGCAAGTAGCGTAGTGACCACCACACTCGCGCCGGCCAGCAATATGAATGATGCGCCGATTTGCGTGATGACGAATATACGTTGGCGGCCCTTGCTGCCGGTGATTCGAACGCTTCCACTCGAGAGGTGCAGCGCACCGGAGGCATCATCCGGCAAGCGCGGGACAAAAGCCAAAATCACCGCGGCGAGAATGGTGAGCGCCACGCCCACCCACAGCAGGCTGGAATCGACGGTAAGATCGAGGGCGCGGACGGAAAAGCGCGACGCGTAACGGGCCAGCACGTCAACCAGAAATGGCGCACTCCACATCCCAAGCGCCGCGCCGGCGCCGCAGAGCAGAAGACTTTCGGCCAGCAACATGCGGCGGAGCGCGCTGCGACTGGCGCCAAGAGCGGTCCGCACGGCCAACTCCTGTTCGCGCCGAACGGTCCGCGCCAGAATAAGATTCGCGACATTGGAGCACGCGACGACGAACACTAGCACTGACGCGGCGAGCAAAACGAGGAGCACGGTCCTCGCGCCCGAGGTGATCTGGTCGCGAAGCAGCTTGGCGGAAATCTGAAAGGCTCCTTGTCTCGAGTAAGCCTCGGGATGATCCTTTTTCATCGTCGCGTACACGGAGCGCAATTCGACGCGAGCTTGCTCTAGCGTCGTTCCAGGAGCGAGACGCGCGAAAAGTTCCGTCATGCGATGGGTACGCTCGGTGACCATCGTGGCCGAAAGATGATGCGGGCTGCTGGCGACGTTCGCGATAATTTCGGTCTCCTGTGGATACGGGACGCAAGGCTCGAGCACGCCGATGACTGTGGCGGAACGCTCGCCAAGTTGAACGGTCTTGCCAATCACAGAAGGATCTCGATTGAGAGTGTCCGACCAGAAACGATAAGTGAGGATAAGGACGCTAGCGGCCTTCGGGCCGTCATCTTCCGGGCTGATGAGCCGCCCGAGAACCGGATGCAGACCCATCACGTCGAAATAGCTCCCGTTGACCACTCCGCCATTGACTTCGCGAGGCTCGCCGAGCCCGATGAGAGTGAAGGCGATTGTGGAGAAATCGCCAAACTCAGTGAGGGTCTTGACCCGCTCCTTTAAGTCCCCAATCTCCGGCATCGACCAGGTGCTGTTTTCCTGGCCCATGCCCGGCGCGCTTTGCCGGACATAAATCAGCCGGTCCTCGTCGCGATTGACCAGCGGCTTGATGAGCACGCCTCGCACGAGCGTGAAGATGGCGGCGTTGGCGCCAATACCCAGCGCCAGCGTGATGACCACGACAAATGTAAATCCAGGCGATTTGCGGAGCTGGCGCAAAGCGAACCTTAGATCATTCATATCACTCGGAGCGTAGCGCTTCAATCGGGTCGATACGTGTGGCGCGGCGCGCCGGAAGCAAACACGCCAACAGCGCGGCGACGGCCAGCACGATGGCCGCAGCGCCGAGCAAAAATGGATCGTGTGGCGAAATCTGATAGAGCTGGGCCGCGAGTAGTCGCCCGACTGCAAATGTTCCGGCCAGACCAATGATCAAGCCGAGAATGACCGGGTTCATTCCCTGCCGAACGACCAAGCGGAGTACATCGATCGTCTGTGCGCCCAGCGCCATCCGTACTCCAATCTCGCTGGTCCGCTGCTCGACGGTATAAGCGACGGCGCCATAAATCCCAACCACCGCAAGAAGCAAGGCGATACCCGCGAAAACGCCGAGCAGCGCCATCGTCAAGCGTCGGTCACCGAGTGAGTCGCTGACGATGGCTTCGAGTGTATTTGGTTGGATAATCGGCAGGCCAGCGTCGATTTTCTTCAAGCTGAGCCGCACAATTCCGGTGGTCGCTTCGGGCTTGGTCGTGCTGCGCACGAGCACATTCAGAAATGGACTACTGCGTTGCGCCCATGGCCGGTAAAATTCGACGTCGTTCACTTTGGCCAAGTCTGCCGATCGCACGTCCCCGACTATGCCCACAACTTCGGCAGGCGCGCCGGTGCCATTGTCGGTGCCAAAAAGGATGCGGTGGCCTAACGGATCCTCGTTCGGGAAAAGTTTTTTGGCCGTGGCCTTGCTCAAAATCACGACTAAAGGCTGATCGACGCCGTCACATTCGCTAAAGTCCCGTCCGGAAACAAGTGGAATGCTCAGCGTGCGGAAATAGTTCGGCGAAACGCTGCGCGTGAGCCCGAGCGGGCGCTGGGTCAACGGCACCGGATTTCCATCAACCCGCGTGTAGGGCGACCTGGATATGTCCCCAGACAACGGCACCGCGCCGGTAACGGACGCGACTTCCACACCGGGCTCGTTTTGCAATTCCTCGGTCAAGCGTTGGACGAAACGAGCTTGCGAAGCAGGATCGGGATATCGCGACGGCGGCAGCGCAACTCCACCCGCCCAAATGCGCTCGGATCGAAAACCGGATTCCTGCCGGCTAAGCCGAACGAAACTCGAGATCAGCATCGCCGCGCTCGCCACTAATGCGACCGAAAGTCCGACCTGCGCTGCGACCAAACCGCGACGGAGACGATGTTGCCGATGACCACCAGTCGTTCCACCACCGCCTTCCTTGAGTCCTTCGACCAGATCAGCGCGCGAACTTTGCCAGGCCGGGTAAAGGCCCATGAGCAGACCTGTGATCAGCGATAACACCAGTGTGAAAACAAGCACGGGCAGATGTAATGATACGCCACTTTCCAGCGGAACGTTTTGCCCGGCCATATGCGGAACAACCGATACCGTCCAAAGCGCCAGGCATAATCCGGCGACACCCGCAATAACGCTGACCAGGGTGCTCTCGAGTACGAACAACCGAACGATGCTGCTTCGCTGGCCTCCCACCGCCATGCGCAACGCAATCTCGCGCCGACGTCCTGTGAAACGCACCAACAATAAGTTTGCTACGTTGCTGCACGCGATGAGTAACACCGCGCTCACCGCTGCCAGGAGTGTCATGAATGCAGGACGCAGATTTCCGGTTACGTCTTCTGCGATCGGCACCAAATATGATGCCCAACTGTTGTCCGCATTTTCTGGTCGTTCCTCGCGATAGCCTTGCTGGAGTGCCGGCATGGTGGCCTCCGCCCGTTGGATCGTTTCGCCCGGTTTCAATCGTGCAATGACACGCATGAAACTGACTCCCCGCATCAGTCGATCCTTACTGATGTCCGCGGGTTCGAAGAGTTTGTTCGCAAAGATTTCGGTGTCGCGGCCGAACCATGAGATCGGCAGATTGGCCAAAACACCTATTATTGTATTGGGCACGCCATTCAGTGTGATGCTGCGACCCAGCACATTAGGATCGGAGTTCAGGCGTTTGCGCCAGAAGTTTTCCGTTACCATCACAACGTCCCCTTTCGACTCTTCCTCTGGCAGAAAAGTACGCCCGAGCATCGGGTGAATACCGAGCACATCGAAGTAGTTGGTCGTTACATTGCGGCAGAACAACTGGATGGGCTCGCCTATTTCAGTCAGGATAAAACCGTTCCCCCGATCCGCGGCGATGCTGGAAAAAACAGTTTGTGCGTCTCGATAATGCCAGAACTTCGGTACCGAAAAGGGCATCTCCTTTAGATCGCGGTCCTTCGCTTCACCGTAAATGCGAACCACGCGTTCCGGCTCATGAAACGGCAGGCGACGCAGGAAAAGATCGTGCATCAAACTAAAGATCGCGGTGTTCATGCCGATACCGAGCGCCAGCGTGAGCACCGCGAGAAAAGTAAATCCGGGCGACTTGCGGAGTTGGCGCAAAGCGAATCTTAGATCATTCATCGTTCCTAAAGTGAGGGGCCGTGCCTGATACTTCCGTCCACCATAATCATCATTGATCACGTAAGGCTTGGGCTGGATCGATGCGGGTCGCGCGCCAGGCGGGCAGAAAACACGCAGTGAGCGCAACGGTGGTCATGATCACAAACGCGAATCCGAACGCCAGCGGGTCGCGCGGGCTGACCTTGTAAAGAAGATTGCCCATTAGGCGCGTCAGCACGAACGCCGCGATTGCACCGATGATGATTCCTGCGGTCGTTAGGCGCAGTCCGCGCGAGATCACCAGTCGCAAGACATTGCTGGCGTCTGCGCCCAATGCCATGCGCAAACCAAGCTCGCGCGTTCCTTGCGACACGGAATAGGACATCACCGCGTAAAGTCCGATCGCGGCGAGGAAGAGCGCCATTCCACCAAAAATCGCCAGCAACGCTACCGCCAGTCGTTGCGTGTAACTCATGCGATCGACTTGCTCCCGTAAACTGATGGTATCCAGCGGCGCGAGATTCGGATCGAGTGCGTGGATTTCCCGGGCGAGCGCGTTCATCATTGCGGACGCGCTTTGGTCCGTCCGAATGATGAAGCCGTTTTGCACAAAAAAGTTCTGGCGAACCGGCACATAGAAGAATGGGGTCGGCTGCTCAAGCTTGGTCCGGTACTTTGCATTTTTTGCCACGCCGACGACCTCCATCCATTTGTCTTTCACCTTGAGGCGCTGACCGACCGCGTCTTTTCCCGGCCAATATTTTGCCGCCATTGTTTCATTAACGATTGCAACCGGCGGTGCGTTTTCATCATCGTTGCGGGTGAACTCACGACCGGCCACGATCGGAATTCCGATCGTCGCGAAATATTCCTCGCCAACTTGGTTGTAATCCGCGGCAACCTGCTCATTGCGCGGCGGCTGATAGCCTTCGATCTCCAGCAGCGCGGACGAGTAATCCGCATAGCTGAAAGGCCTAACGCCCTCCAATGTTGCCGATTGAACGCCGGGCAGTGCCCGGATGCGCTTGAGCAATTGTTCGTAAAAAATTTTGGCACGATCGAGTTTGTAGCCGGCAGAGAAAAGATCTGCCGACGATACGACGACGTTCCGTGTCGAAAATCCCGGATCGGAATTTTGCATTTGCACCAGGCTTCGGAGCAGTAATCCAGTTCCGGCAATGAGCACAAAACTCAACGCCACTTGAACGAACACAAGCACTGAGCGCACTCGCGATCTGCCACTTCCCCCAACCAAGCCGCCGCCTTCGCTCTTCAGCGCGCCCGAAAGATCGACATGGCTCGCTTGAATCGCGGGTATCAACGCAAACAGCATTGTCGATCCGATGCAAACCGCCACGCTCAGAGCCAGAACACGCCAGTCGAGCTGTCCGGGATAATCAATGGTGATGCCTGGACTGCGGGTTGGAGACACCAGCACGAGAGCGTTACGACACCAATACGCGACCGTGAGTCCACCGGCGCTGGCGATTAGAGAAAGAAGCAGGCCTTCGGTGAAAAGTTGTTTAATTAAACGCCCGCGCCCCGCGCCGAGCGCGAGACGCATCGTCATTTCATGACGCCGAAGGAGTGAGCGCGCGAGCAGAAGATTGCTGACGTTCGCGCAGGCGATTAAAAGAACGAAAAACGCGACCCCAGTCGTGATCGCCAGCGTAGGCGACAGATTACCAACGGCGTTAAACGGTGTTTTCCAAAGCGGCAAAATTTCAAAGCCCTGTCCTCGGTTTGTTTCCGGAAAATCGTTCTCCAATCGCTGGGCGATCGCATTGAACTCCGCCTGCGCTTGCTGACGAGTTACGCCCGGTTTTAAGAATGCGTAGCCTTCGATCCAGCGCGCGCCGCGGTCTTCGAGTTTGTAGCCGGTCGAATCGAATGTCTCCTGCATCGACGTCGGCACCCAAAAGTTGAACGAGTATCCGATGAAGGTGCCGTGAAACTTTTCCGGCGCGACGCCAATGATCGTGTGCTGAACGCCGTTAAGATATTGTGTTTTGCCGATGATTTCCGGGGCGCCCTTATAACGGTCCTTCCAGGTTTGGTAACTGATCACTGTGACCGGATGCGCGGCTCGTCCTGTTCCTTCTTCCGGTCGGAAACCGCGGCCGAGAATCGGCTTCACCCCGAGCGAATCGAAATAGTTCGCCGAAACGATTCCGCCGACCGCGCGCTCCGCGCGGTCGCCAACGCTGAGCGTCGTGCCCATGATCTTGTCGACAATGAACGATTCAAACAGCGTCGAATTTTTTTCGAGATCGAGAAAGTCTGGATACGAAAGCGGGTTGCCCTGTTGCGCGCCCCGCGTTGTGCCGATGAGCGCGAACATCCGGTCCTGATGCGCCACGAGAGGGTAAGGGCGAATCAGAATTCCTTCGATCCAACTAAATACGGCAGCGTTGGTGCCGATGCCGAGGGTTAAACAGAGGATCGCCAGGATGGAAAAGCCGGGATTGCGCTGAAGCATTCGCAGGCCGAAGCGAAGGTCTTGGAGAAAGCTTTGCATTTGGTTGTTATTCGGCGCGTAACGCAATCATTGGATCGACACTCAACGCGCGGCGTGCGGGGAAGAAACAGGCCAGCAAAGCAGTTGAGATGAGCAACAGGGAAATTGAAACGAACGTCGCGGGATCGCTCGCGCTTACACCGAAGAGCAGACTAACGAGTAATCGTGTCAGGCTCCAGGCAGCCGCCAGACCGATCGTTATGCCGAGAAGAGTGAGCTTGACACCCTCGCCGAGGGTCAACTGCAACACATCGGTCCGCTCCGCGCCAAGAGCGACGCGCAAACCGATCTCCGCTGTCCGTTGCGAAACGGAATACGCCATCACGCCGTAAAGGCCGAGCGCGGCGAGGAGTAAACCGGATGCAGCCAGCACGCTCATCAAGATTGCGCCGAATCGTTCGGTCACGAGCACGCCGCCAAGGTTTTCGTTCATCGTCATCACGTTCGAGATCGGCAATTCGGGATCAATCGCGCGAACGGCTTCGCGAATGGCTGCGGTCACACTTGTTGGATCGACATTCGTTCGCACCACGAGATTGACCGGGAATTTGTTTTCGAGCTGCGCATAGGGGACGTACCAAACCGGGCGATTGATTCGATAATTAAAAAGGTCTTCCTTCACGTCTTTCACGACGCCGACCACGGTCATCGACGGCAAATTTTGATCAGCGCGGAGGCGCTTGATCCTTTTGCCGAGCGGATCTTCTCCAGGCCAGGCCTGGCGAGCGAGTTCTTCGCTGACCACGACCACCGGCAAACTCCCGGCGCGATCGCTTTCCTCGATCAATCGTCCTTTGATCAAGGTGACGCCGAGCGTTTTCAAGTAATCCGGACTAACGAGTCGATTAGAGGTAATCGGGATATCGTTCGGATTCGGCCGCGGGCGTCCCTCGACATCGAAAACGGAATCGTAGGCAATTTCTCGCTCGAGCGGAATGTTTGTGGTGGTCCCGGCGGAAATGACGCCGGTTAGATTTCGCACTCGTTCGAGGATTCGATCGACAAACGCGACGCGCTGCAGGTAGCCGGAATATTTCGATTCGGGCAAAACCATTTTCACGGTCAGGAGATTGTCCGGCCGGAATCCAAGATCGACATGTTGAAGCCGGTTGAAGCTGCGCAACATCAATCCGCCGGCGGCCAGGAGCGTCATCGCAGCCGCGATTTCGACAACGATCAAAACATTGAGCCAACGCCGGCCCGTCGCCGATGCGCCCGTTCGTTGGTCGCCCTGCTTGAGACGCGGCATCACTTCGAGCTCGCCCGCGCCTTTCAAAGCCGGAACCAATCCGAACATGACACCAGTCGCGAGCGTCACGAGAACGGCAAAGCTCAGAACGCGGGCGTCGATTTTGAAGTTGTGGAAAAAGCCGGCGAGCGAAACGCCGCGGATCGGATTCATCGCAGCCAGTACGGGCACAATCCAGTAGGCGAGGAGCAGGCCGCCGATTCCGCCGAGCAACGCGAGCAACGTGCTTTCGGTCAGAAGTTGCCTAACGAGTCGCCAGCGGTTTGCGCCGAGCGCGCGCCGCAATGCGAACTCGCGGGTGCGCGCGATTCCACGTGCGAGCTGAAGATTGCCGACGTTCGCGCAACAGATGAGCAACAAAAATACAACGCCAACCATGAGAGCGAAAAGCGCCTGCCGAACATGCCCGGCAAGATCGCCGAGCAGTTCCTGTCGCAGTGAAATCACCTTCACGCTCCAGCCGCGCCGAATTTGCGGATATTCCTCTTCCAACTGACGGGCGATCGCTTTCGATTCCGCATCCGACTGTTCGATGGTAATCCCCGGCCGGAGTTTTGCCACGACCTCGTAGTTAGGCGCGGCCCGCTCGGCCAGCGGCAAACTGTCTATGTTAATTTGCAGCGGCACCCAAATCTCGGATTCAGCCGGCAAATCAAACCCAGGCGGCATCACGCCGATAATCGTGTGAGTGCGGCCATCGAGATTTAGCGTTTCGCCGATAACGCCCGGATTTCCTCCAAATCGTCTTTGCCAAAGACCGTAACTGATGAGCGCCACCTTCGGACCACCGGGTCGATCTTCATCATTCGTAAAATCGCGCCCCAGAACCGGTCGAACTCCGAGAGTCGTTAGGTAATCAGCCATCATGGCTGCGCCGCGCGCGCGCTCCGGTTCACCGCGGTCGATGAGATTGAAAGAACTCTGCATCGCCGCGCCCATGATCGAGAAAGAATGATGTCGTTGTTTGTCGGCCGAAAATTCCAGGAGCGAGGTGGCGAACGGATCGAATCCTTCCCGCATGGCGACGCTGAAGACCAAGCGATCGAGATCTTTCATCGGCAGCGGACGAAGCAGGAGACTGTTGACCGCGCTGAAAATGGCGGTGTTCGCGCCAATGCTGATGGCGAGCGCAATGACCGCGATGGCGGTGTAACCGGGGGACTTGAGCAAAATCCGCGCGCCGTAGCGGAGATCATGCCAGAGTTCCCCAAGCATAAGTTGCGATCTTTCGTTAGGCGGCGATGCGGTCCTCCACCACGCGACCGTCAAATAAATGGACTGTGCGATCGGCATGCTGCGCGAAACGTTCATCATGCGTAACCATGCAAATGGTGGCCCCGTTCTCGTGCAATTCCTTCAGCAGATGCATCACCGCTTCGCCATTGCGCGAATCAAGATTGCCCGTGGGTTCGTCTGCCAGCAGAATGGCCGGCCTGCCTGCTAGCGCCCGGGCAACGGCCACGCGTTGTTGCTGGCCGCCGGAGAGCTGACTTGGCAAGTGTTTTGCGCGATGCGCCATCCCTACGCGCTCCAGAGCTCCGGTGACAAACGACTTGCGCTCACTGGCGCCCATTCCGCGATAAGTCAGTGGCAACTCGACATTCTCAAAGA
>WNGF01009933.1_pt1 | contig 13155 bp, 12 predicted proteins | sample 5400641 | NCBI WGS metagenome assembly WNGF01 (sample SAMN13153371, study PRJNA577476) | soil metagenome | isolation source: 80 cm soil or saprolite under grassland replicate 2 | place: USA:California | collected 2016-06-15
TCCGCATCTCGGCGCTGTCGCGGCCCGACCTCGCCGCCGACCGGCTCGTGGCTTTCGGACTGCTTCTCCTCCTCGTCGGTTTCGGGTTCAAGATGTCGCTCGCGCCGTTCCACGCCTGGGCGCCCGACGTCTACCAGGGAATGCCGACACCCGCGGTGGCCTACCTGTCCGTGGCGCCGAAGGGCGCGAGCCTGATCGTCCTGTACCGCGTTCTGTCGGCCGTGTTCCAGGGGGGAATGCCGGACCGGTTTCGCACCGCGATCGCCGCGCTGGCGATTCTCTCGATGAGCCTCGGCAACGTGGTCGCCCTGTCCCAGCGCGACATCAAGCGGCTCCTCGCCTATTCGGGAATCGCGCACATGGGCTACGTCACGATTGCACTCGCCGTCTTCGGCCGGGAGGCGCTCGCGGCGGTGATCGTCTACTTCTTCACCTACGTGGTTTCGAACGCGGGCGCTTTCGCCGCGGTGGCCGCCCTGTATCGTGACGAGACCAAGCCGCACCCGGTCGGGCTGCTCGCCGGAGAGGGGATCCGATCTCCCTTCTCCTCGGGCGTGCTCGCGCTCTGCCTCTTCTCGCTCGCGGGGATTCCCGCGACGGCGGGCTTCATCGGGAAGTTCTTCATCTTCAAGTCCGCGATCGAGCAGGGCCTGTACGCCCTCGCGGTGATCGGAGTCGTGAACAGCCTGGTCTCCATCGGCTACTACCTGAAGGTCGTGTACGTCCTCTACATGAGGGAACCGGTGGAAGAAGTTGGTCCGCCGCCGCTCGCGGCCGCGGACCGTCTCGTGCTCGGCCTCTGCGCGGCGGGCATTCTCGTCCTCGGAGTCTTTCCCGCCGGCCTCTGGAACCTCGCGCGGCGGGCCGCTGCCAGCCTTCCCTTCGGGCCATGAGCCGGCGACCCGGGTCTCTCGCCCCGAACTCCCCTCACCGGCGATGAGCCGCAATTCCGCGCTCTCCCGGTCCGCCCGCGACTCGCGGGAATCGGTCTCGGAGGCGACCGCCGCCCGCCTGTCGGTCTACGTGCGCTGTCTGGCGGAGCTCGAAACGGAAGGCATCGATCACATCTCCTCGCAGGAGCTCGCGAAGCGGTTCCACCTGAACTCGGCGCAGATTCGCAAGGACCTGGCGACCTTCGGCGAGTTTGGAATTCGAGGCGTCGGGTATGCGATCGGGGCGTTGAAACGGCATCTGATCTCGATTCTCGGCCTCGACCGGATCCGCCGGGTGGCGATCATCGGCGCCGGCCGTCTCGGCTCCGCGCTCGCTGACTACGGCGGTTTTCGATCGGGTGGCTTTCGGATCGTGGCGCTCTTCGACAACGACCGCGCCCGGATCGGCTCGAAGAGCCGGGCGGGCGTCCCCGTGCACGACGTTCGGCGTCTGACGGAGATCGTCGCGCTCGAAAAGATCGAGATCGGCGTCATCACGGTTCCCGCCTCCGCCGCCCCGGAGGTCGCGCGCAAGTGCTGGGAAGCCGGACTGAAGGCGGTTCTCAACTTCGCGCCGGTGCGCCTCGACCCTCCGCCCGACGCCTTTTTGAAGAACGTCGATCTGAAGATCAATCTCGAAACTCTCTCCTTCTACATCGCGCGCGCATGAGTGACACGCCCGAAGACCCCAAAGGAGAACTGAATGTCTTCTAAGCCGAAGCCGCACTCTCCGATCGACCGCGTCGTTCCCGGACCGAAGCCCCTCGCGCCGGATCGCGCGGCGCCGAAACCGAAGCCGGTCGCGGCGGAGAACCTCAACCCGTACGAGTTCGCGTTGTTGCAGTTCGAGCGTGCAGCCGATCACCTCAGCCTGGACGTCGGCGTACGGGAAGTCCTGAGCACTCCGAAACGGCAGTTGATCGCCTCGGTCCCGGTCAAGATGGACGACGGGTCGATCAGCGTCTTCCAGGGATACCGGGTCCAGCACTCGATTGCGCGCGGCCCCTCCAAAGGGGGCATCCGGTACCACCCGGACGTCACGCTGGACGAGGTGAAGGCGCTCGCGATGTGGATGACCTGGAAGTGCGCGGTGGTCAACATCCCGTTCGGTGGGGCAAAGGGCGGGATCACGGTGGACCCGAAGAGGCTTTCCCTCGGAGAGAACGAGCGCATGACCCGGCGCTATACGTCCGAGATCTCGATTCTGCTCGGACACGACCGCGACATCCCGGCGCCCGACGTCTACACGAATTCCCAGACGATGGCCTGGATCATGGACACGTTCTCGATGACCAAGGGCTATTCGACGCTCGGCGTCGTGACGGGCAAGCCTCTCGCCGTCGGCGGCTCCGCCGGCCGCAACGAGGCGACCGCGGAAGGGTGCTTCGTCGCGATCGAGGAGGCGGCCAAGAGGCTTTCCCTCCCGTTGAACGGCGCGACCGCGGCCGTCCAGGGTTTCGGCAACGCGGGCTCCGCCGTCGTGCGATTCCTCGACGAAGCCGGCGCCCGAGTCGTCGCGGTGTCCGATTCGAAGGGCGCGATCTACGATAAGCGCGGCCTTGGGATGGAAGCCGTCTTCGCCGCGAAGCAGAAGAAGGGGACGGTGACGGCGGCGCGCGGAGAAAAGATCACCAACGAGGACCTCTTGGAGCTCCCGGTGGACATCCTCGTTCCGGCCGCCCTCGAGGGCGTCATCACCCGGAAGAACGCGCCGCGGGTCAAGGCGCAGATCATCGCGGAAGCGGCGAACGGCCCGACGACGCCGGACGCGGACGACATCCTCCGCGCCAAGGGCACGGTCGTCATACCCGACATCCTCGCGAACGCCGGCGGCGTGACCGTCTCGTACTTCGAGTGGGTTCAGGACCTGTATTCCTTCTTCTGGGAGTCCGACGTCGTCCGCAACCACCTGGAGCGCACGATCCGGCGGGCGTACGACGAGGTGGACGGAATGGCGCAGCGCTACAACACCGACCTGAGGACGGGTGCTCTCATCCTCGGCGTCGGGCGGGTCGAGGAGGCCATGAGGATTCGCGGCTTGTTTCCGTAGGCCGGCCTCAGTCGCGGATCAGGATCGCCCTCACCGGCGACGCGTCGAGATCGTCGAGACGTAAAGGCAGAGCAACGAGCTGGTAGGTTCCTTCCTCAATCTCGTCGAGGGCGAGGTGCTCGAGAAGCGCGACACCGCGCGAGAGAAGCGCTCGGTGGGCCGGGAGATCCTCCGCGTCCGCGGGATCGATGGAGGGAGCGTCCGTTCCGACCAGGATCGTCCCGGTGTCCGCGAGACGCAGCGCCGCGAGAGGAGAGAGGAAAGCTCTTCCCCGGCTCCGGAACAGGACTCGTCTCACCCTCAGGCTCTTCTCGGGCAGGTCGTCCGGTCCGATCTCTCCCTGCCCGGCGAGCTCCACCACGCGCGCCGGACCGATGTATGCCTCGAGACCGACCTGGCCGATGGTGGCTCCGCCCGCGAGAACGTGACACGGAGCGTCCGCGTGGCTCCCGAGGTGAGCGCTCATCGTGAAACACGTCGATTCGAACGGGGACCCGTCCGCGAGGCTCGCGGTGCTCCGAAACGAAAACGGGACGTCGCCGGGCCACGCGGCCGTTCGCTCGTCGATGCGGCGCGAAATGTCGAAGATCTTCAGCGCATCCGGCGGACGGTTTTCTTCTCCGCGTACCGCTCCGCGACGTGCGGGTCGTAGGCTCGGTGACGGGGGTTCAGCGGAATGTCGCGATACTCGGCGTCGCACCGGTAGCAGATCGTAACCGGTCGGATTCTTCTCGCGACGATCCAGTCCACCACGACCGTCGCGAGCAGGACCGGAGTGAACCAGATCCAACCAAACCGCCATCCGATGGAGAGCGCCACCCCGAGAGAAACCGCGAGAAGGAGACATCCGATCCGCTGGTCGAAGTCCTTCTGAAGAAAGAAGGCGCGGTTGCCGCAGAACGCGCAGCGCTCGATCGACCCGGTCGGCGCGACCCCATCGAATCGCGCGGAATAGGACTCGCCGCACCCTTCGCAGCGGAACTCTCCCCCCTCCGACGGGGCGTGCTCGCGTGTCTTGAGGCAGTTCGGACAGTAATGACGGGCGCGCACGCGGCCGAGGCTATGCCGGAAATCCCGTCGCCACCGTCAGGTAAGAGGAGAGAAGCTCGCCGATCAACACGAAGACGAGCGCGACGTAGAGCAGCCCGGTCGCCGCCTGGTTCGATTTCAGTTCGGCGGTGCGCCAGATGAAATACGAGAGTGCGAGCGGTCCGGCGAGCCCCCAGACGACGCGGAAGAGGAAGAACAGCGCGTCCCGGTCGAGCGAGAGAAGAGCTTCCAGACCGTCGGGCCGCGGATTCACCGCGATTGCGGCCCCCAGCAGGATTGCTCGCGCCGCTGCGAAGCCCGCGAAGAGGGCCGCTCCTCGCGCCAGGAGCTGGAACGGGAGGGCGCGCGAGACCAGATACCAGTGGCCCAGGTTCATCGTCAGCAGAACCGCCCCGAAAAAGAGCCCTCCGACCGCTGCGCTCGCGATCGTCCACCCGCTCCCGGACGACCGCGGGGCGAGGAAGGCGACACGTCCGGCCACGACGAATGCGCAAAGGCTCGCTCCGAAGAGAAGCGGTCGGGCCGCGGAAGCGTGGTCGAAGTGCGCCGCAAGGGAGTAGGCGCCGGTCAGAACGGCGGCCGTCGCGGCGATCCCGAGAGAAAGCCCCGTCGGCTTCAGCAGCAGGGTGATTCCGACGAGGAGAAACGCGATCGTCCCATGAAGGGAGAAGAATCCCTTCCCCAGAGTCTTCGGCGGGAAGAACAGCAGCAGGAAGGTCGTTCCGAACGCGGCTTCCAGAAGAAAAAGGCCGAGCCCGGCGCGCGTCACGGCGCAGAATCTTATGTCGCGGGCAAGCCGTCGGTCAGGAGTCGGCCGCCGTCTCGCCGGCGAGCGCGACGATCTCGCGCGCGATCGTTCCGGCGGAATCGACGAGCCCGTGATCGCCGCCGGCGATCTCGACGAAACGGGAGCCTTCGACGAGCTTGCCGGACTCCTCCCAGGCACGCCAGACTCGGCGGACGTGATCGTACGGAACGCTTTCGTCACGGGTTCCCATGACCACGACGACCGGCACGGGCGGTGGTTCGCGATCGCCTTCAACCCTCGCGAGGTCTTCGAAGAATCGGCGGTGAATCGGCAGCTCCCTACCCTCGGCGTGATGGAAGAACAGAAGCGGATCTCCCGGCGCGAGCTTCTCGATCCACCGCCGCCCGAATCCGACGGCGGGCGCGATGAGAAGGAGAGGAGCGCGCGCGCCAAGCCGGCTGGCCTCGACCGCCGCCAGGGCGCCGAGGGAGCTCGCGACCAGGACGGCGGGAACGTGATTCTCTGCCTCCGTTCGAGCGACCCGCACGATCGTCGCAAAATCGAGATCGCGGAAAGACGGCACGTTCAGGTCCGGCGCGATGATTCGAAAGACGCTTGGATCGAGGAGCGCCTTCAGAGCCGCAACTTTGCGCCCCTCCGGCGAAGACGCGAATCCGTGCAGGTAAAGGATGTTCTTCACGCGCCGGCGGAAGGATAGACTCTCGCGAACTCGGAGGGCAGACATGGCGCGCCGAATCACCCGCCGGGCTGCGGCGAAGCTCGTTTTCTCCGCCTCCGCAGCGCTCGCTCTGCCGAACCCGATCGGCGGAGAGCCTGCGCGCAAGGCGTCCGCGAAACCGTCACTTTCTCCCAACGAACGAAAGCTGCTCGAGAAATCCGTGAGTCAACTGCGCGATGCGGCGCGCAAGATTCAGCAGATCAAGATCCCCATGGGGACCGAGCCGGCGTTCGTGTTCCGGGTGCGGCTTCCGGAGAAATGACGGCCGAAGAAGCCCTCGACGGGACGGTCGCCGAGATCTCTCGCCTCGTTCGATCCCGTGAGCTCTCGCCGGTTGCACTCGCCGAAGCATCCCTGGCGCGGCTGGAGACGACCGGGGAGTCTCTGAACGCCGTCGCTACGCTCATGCGCGAGAGGGCGATGGAGGAGGCCCGGACGGCGGAACGGGAAATCGCGTCCGGGCGCTATCGCGGCCCGCTCCACGGCATTCCTTACGGAGCCAAGGACCTTCTCGCGACGAAGGGCATTCCGACCGGGTGGGGCGCTCGGCCGCTCAAGAACCAGACCTTCGAGGAAGATGCCACGGTGATTCGCCGTCTCCGGGACGCCGGGGCAGTTCTTGTCGCGAAGCTCGCCATGATCGAACTCGCCGGCGGCCTCGGCTACAACACCCCGGCAGCGTCCTCGACTGGAGCGACGAGCAATCCCTGGGATCGCAGCCGTTGGAGCTGTGGGTCTTCTTCCGGGTCCGGCTCGGCCACGGCGGCCGCCCTGGTCGGCTTCGCGATCGGGTCGGAGACGTGGGGCTCGATCCTCTGCCCTTCGGCATTCGACGGCGTCACCGGCCTTCGCCCCACGTATGGGGCCGTACCGCGAACGGGAGCGATGGCGCTTTCGTGGACCATGGACAAGATCGGACCGATGGCCCGATCCGCCGAGGACTGCCGTCTGGTGCTCGCGGCGATTGCCGGACACGACCCCGCAGATCCCTCGTCGCTTGCGGAGACGATCGGGCTGGACGACGGCGCATTGCCCGCGAAGTCGGATTTGTCCCGCGACCGGATCGGCGTCGTCCGGCCCTCCTTCGGAAAGATTTACGACCGCGAAGTGGAGGCGGCCTTCGAGGAGGCGGTTCGGAAGATCTCGGGTCTCGTTCTGATGGTCTCGGACGCCAAGTTGCCCGACTTGCCTTTCGACGAGACCGCCGTTCTCATCATCACCGTCGAGGCAGCCGCGGCGTTTGAGCCCCTGATCACGTCGGGGCGTGTCCGGGAGCTCATCGAGCCCGGGGCGAAATGGGCCGGCGACGCCGCGAAGACCGTGAGCGGCGTGGACTACGTTCGCGCCATGCAGGCGAGACGGCTGATCCAACAGGGATTCGAAGGGATCTTCGACAAGTACGATCTGTTGATCTCACCGACGATGCCGATCCTCGCGGTGAGACTGGCCGAAAAGCTGGAGAAAGCGTTTTCCTACAGCGATCCACTCGGATCGGGAGGAAACCTGGCAGGGCTTCCTGCCCTGTCACTCCCATGCGGTTTCTCGAAGAGCGGCCTGCCGATCGGGCTTCAAATCGTGGGCCGTCCGCTCCACGAGGCGCGGATCCTGGCGCTTGGGCGTCTCTACCAGGAGAACACCGACTGGCACCGCCGCCGTCCCCCACAAGCGCCGGCGAGACCAGCCTAGAACATCGGGAAGAGCTTCTCGCGCTGGCGGCGAGAGGGCTGGAATGGCGGTTGCTTTCGACTTGCCTCCTGCTCCGGGGCCCCCAGCGGTTTTGCCTTTCTGAAGACGTTTGCCAGGGTCTGGCCAAAACGCCGAGTCAACCTATCGTTCGCGCCGACTTGAGACGTCTTTGATTGCATCAGTCCTTGGATCGAAGGTGCTCGCGGATTTCACGTGGCATCTTCGACTCCCGGTGCTGGCGGCGAATGGCCTCTCGCAAAAGGCTAACAGCAATCACGGCTTCCGGAATCATCGCCTGTTCTTGTAGCACCGGAAGAGCGGCTCTGATTTCAAGTTCTGCCTCGCCTGGGCGACCCATAGCCAGATATGTCTCGGCAATCAGAATCCGGTCGTTTGCTACGAGAGAGGTCAAGCCGAGCCGCGTATGTTCTTGAAAACTACTCTTGAGTAGCAGAAGCGCTTCGTCGATCAACCCGTGCGAACGGTAGATGCCTGAAATCATACTGTTGACGTCCGCAAGGCCACTCGACTGCCTTCCCTCCCGCAGGAGGTTCCCAGCTTCCGTCAGTTCCTCAAGGGCCAGCTGATAATCGCCGCAAATCTGGTGGATATCACCTGAGTGCAGTAGTGCCCACCCATAGAGACCCGCCCGGATTTGCGTCCTTGAACGGCGCAGAGGCTCCAAGACCTCGAGTGCTTCGGGGAAGCGGCCCGCGGTCTTGAGAGAGGCAGCCCATACGATCCGGCACTTAATGCGGTCCTCCTCCATTCCGAGCTCCGCGAAGAGATGCTCAAGTCTTTCTGCTGCTCTGAAATCCCAACGGCTCTGCGCATAAGCGACAGCCATCCGCAGAAATGCGACTCGAGCCAGCGCGGGAGTAGGATTCCTGTCGCCCTGGAAGTGACTCTCAGAAAGCTCCGCCCACCGTTCCACTTCAACCAAGTTTCCGACGAACCTTAAAAAGGTGCCGGCAAGGCGGGCCGATTCGCCGAGGAAGAACGCCTGCAGGTCCTGAGGCAGTCTCAACCGGTCGACCTCGAGCGAGTGAAAGATCTGAATCGCCGCTTGAGCGGCGGACTCAGGAGCCGCCTCGCCAAGATCACGCAAATAGAGAAGGGCTTGGAAGACTGCTTCTGGACCGTTCGCGATCACTTCCGCTGCCGCTTGAATCGACTGACCGACGACTTCCAAAGCAACCTCGGTGACACCCCAAAGGAGAGAGCTACGGAACAACTGGTTGTACTTTGACTCCCAACGCTGAGCGTCTCTCGACAAGTTGAGGACTCTCGCAGCGCGCCACGCCACGAACATGAAGCTGCAGACCAGGCTCTCCCGCTCTTCCAGATCATCCTGAACCCATGGAGACGCCCCAAGGCGTTCAATGGTGGAAGTCGCTTGATCAAGGACGGTCTCAGGCGAGTCGAGACAATCGTCCGAAAGCAACTGACAAAGTGCATAGAGAACGTCAGCCCTGTCGCTCTGATCCTTAATGTCGAGCGGCATATGCCAGCTGCCCTCGATCTTTCGACGGAGATCGACGGCTTCCGCGATGACATCGCTGACGCAACCCCCGAGCCGAAGCTCGGCGCCGCGCGAAGTCGTAACCCACGCGGGAATCAACTCGACGAGGTGAGATCCATCGCGCTTAATATTCACCTCCAGTGAAATCATTGCCTTCGTCGTACCGCTGTGGTTCCTCCCCTACGTGATCGCCCTCGGCCATTCCAGCATCCGCCGGAGACCATCTCGAGACGAGCTTCGCGCGGCGAATCACCTTGCGTTGAAAATTGATCGAAAGGTGATCAACGACTTGAATAAGCCATGCCTTCGGGTTCCGCTGCGGATCGAGCTTTATCAAAGCGACCAAGAAAGCCTCTTGGACGACATCGCGGGCATCTTCCTTTTCGAGTCGATGCTTCCAAGTGGCACGGCGGACAAGCGGAAGGAAATAACGTCGATAGAATTCGTCGAATCGCGCAGGATCCGCTAGGAGTGGAGCGGAGATTGCGGCCCCTGCGGCGAGTTCTTCACCTTTCCGTCTCACGGCATCACTTCGCTAGTCTGATCCCTATAGATATATTGTCGCGAGAAATGCTCGCCTGTTCTGAAAGGGTGGGGGCAGGAACCCCGCGTCGGGAAGGCTAGCTAGTGGCCTGGAGTTGGGCTCGTAATTGCTTTAGCGCCGAGGTATCCGTGCTGCGCTTTCGGACCGACTCGCGAAGAAGCGCCATCGCAGCAAGCCCCTCGGGAACCATCTTGATGTCGTCGATCGTCGGTAGAGCCGCAAGGATCTCCCACTCCGCTTCCCGGTCCCGATTCATCTCGAGCAACGTTTCGGCGATGAGGAGACGGGTATAGGCGACCGGTCCAGGCATCTCAAGAGCGCTGTATTCCTGCTGTGCGGCCCGATAGGCCTCTTTGGCGGCGCTGAGTGATCCGATGGCTTTATACGTAGCCCCTACGCAAAGCTTGAGATCCGCTCGGGCAGCCGATGGCTCCTTGTCTTGTAGCAGTTGAGAAGCCTCTTGGAACGCTGTCATCGCCAACTCAAACTGGCCCTGCAGTTGATGGAGATCCCCCAGCTCGGCGAGGATCTTGGCGCGGAGGAAGGCGTCTAAAGCAAGCGCAGGGTTTCTGTGAGTACGGTCAAGTAACTCGATTGCTCGAGAGTGCTCCCCCGTCATCTTCAGAGTCATCGCCAGAAGAAGGCGACACTTGGTGGCCTCTATATCCATGTGGAGCTTCGTGAAGCTGGCCTCGAGCGATGGCGTAAGCTCAACGACATCTTGGAGCCGACCCATTTCGAACCGAAGCGCTAGCCGCGCGTAAGCGACATTGGCCAGGCCGGGGGCCGGATTCATCGTGTGCCGAAAGCCTGCTTCCGCCCGATCGAGCCAAAGAAACGCCTCTTCACGCTTCCCCAGCAGACGGGCTGCGCCACCGGCAACCAGAGCTGTCTCGCCAAGGAAATAATCACGCTCATCGAACAAACCGAGATCACAACTTGGCCGAGAGATCCACCGGTAGACGCCTGACGCTTCGGTCAAAACGGCCGCGGGTGCGAGGTCTCGATTTCGCCTTAGCAGCGAGCAGATCGAGAGGAGGATGTCCGGGCTGCCGAGAAAGGTCTGACGATCGGCGTCGGTCCTCTGATCCGCCGGGATCGCGAGAAAGTCGCGTGCACGTAACTCCGCCTCTCTAGGCGACAGGCTCGCCGTTGCCGACCGAGAGGGAAAGGGCAGGATCCTAGCGCTATGACTCATTGGGGCTGCGGAAATTGAGAAGTTCCAAGCTGCGTGAAAAGTCGCGTGCTACATCTAAAGGCTCCCGCTCCAAGAGACGGCGAAGCTTTTCGTCCGATGAGCGGACGCCGCTTCCAAGGAGGTACTTCTGATACTCGCGGGCAAACTGACAGCACGCGACAAGTAGGAAAGGACGGGCTTCTCGCGCTGAAGAGTTGCCAGGCCGGTAGCAGAACCTGAGGAACCAGACGTAGAGATCCTTCTCGAGCTCGAGAGCTTCCGACTCGCCGAGCTGGTAGTGAGTGACGAGGGCGATGTGAATGAGTCCGAGCGTGTCTTGGAATACCGTTCGAACTTCTCTTTCGAACGCGTCCCCTCCGCCGGTCGTTCCAAGATCGTCTCTGAAGCAGGGTACCGTGATTTCAGTCACTTAGTGAGGGGCGAGTCTACGTAGGAACTACGGTCTTGACCGAAAGCAACCTCCACCTCCTTTCACCAAAAGCCCCGAGCCCACCGCCCGGCGCTAAAGAAAAACGGCAAGTCACGGATCGCGAACCGGATCCGGCGGCCGTGCGAAAACGCCTGTCTTTACAGGGTGTTTAGATGCACGAGCGACGAACCCAGGGCTGCCGTGAGCTTGGGGTTCCCACCAAAAAGCTGCGGGTGTCCCACCACTGAAGATTGAATCAGGGGTATTCCACCACAGATTCGGCGCGTGGGTGTCAAGAAATTCTTACATGGCGCGTGGTCGTACGACTAAAGTCGTAGATGATTCCGACTCGCCACCTGCGACCCGGTCTGCCTCTCACCAAAATGTCGGACCCAAACGCGCCTATCCGTTGATGACGAGCGCCCTCAGCAGACGGTCCTCGAGCGCTTGCCCTCCCCCGTTGGGAACGCGCCCGTTGAAGAGAATCGCGAAAACGTACGTCCTTCCCGAGCTCGCCCGAGCGTAGCCGACGAGCGTCGAAACTCTTTCGAGGCTGCCGGTCTTCGCCAGGATCTGTCCTCGGGTCACGGCGTCGTTCAGCCGATGCCGCAGGGTTCCCTCGGAGTCCCCCGAAACCGCGAGCGTATTTCTCCAGAGCTCGCCATAAGGCTGCCGATCCATAGCCCGCAGGAACTTCACGAGGTCGACGGCGGCGGCGCGGTTCGCGATCGAGAGTCCCGATCCGTCGTGAAGCTGGAACCGGGCAGAGTCGAGTCCGAGACTCGCCAGGAAATCCTTCGCGAGAGCGACGGACCCCGCCCACGTGCCCTGGCCGGTCTTCTCGGCCGAGACCGTCTTGAAGATCTGCTCGGCGTAGAAACCCTGGCTTCGCTTGTTGCAGACCTCGATGGTCGGCAGAAGGTCCGACTCCGTCGTCGCGATCGGCACCCAGAAGGAATCAGGCTTGACCGCATTCTGGACGACCTGCCCCGTGACCGAGATTCCCGCACTTCGAAGGCGGTTCTGTAACGCCTTCCCGAAGAACGCGGGCGGATCGTCGATCGTGATCGGCGTCGACCACAAGGCGGGTCGCAGCGGAACTGTCCCCGACACCGTCACGGCGCTCGATCCCGCGGCGCGGGAAACTGCGACTCTCACTCGGCCCCGACGGCCCACCGTCCGCGCGAGCGTCACGGGTCGAAGTAGGTCCACGGGCGGATCGATCGACACACCGACCGGCCTGCCGGCTCGCGGGCCCGGGCGGATCGAGACCAGGACGACGTTGTCGTTGTAGGACAGCGCGGAAATGGGTGCCTGGTACCAGCGGGACTCCTGGTCCGTCTTCCAGTCCGGATGACGGCCGACCGAATCGAAGAACGAGGCGTTCAACAGAATGTCCCCCATGACGCGGCTGATGCCCATCCGACGAAGGCCCTCGGCCCACTTGTCGAAGACCGCGTTGATATCGTCGCCATAGAAGCGACCGGAAATGTTGGGGTCGCCTCCGCCGACCACGAGGAGGGAACCGATCAAACTGCCCTGCCGGATCTCTCCCCGTCGCCAGAAGCTGGTCCGAAACTTGTAGTTCGGCCCGAGGTAGTGGAGAGCGGTCGCCGTCGTGATCAGTTTCGTGACCGACGCGATCGTCTGGGGAAGGTCCGCCTCTCTCTCGAAAACGACTTCGCCCGTCTCCTCGTCCGCAATCTGGATCGAAACGCCGGGGAATCGGGCCGGGATTCGGCGAGCGACCTGCTCGAGGGCCGCGCGAACCGACTCCCGGTCTGCCGACTGGAGCGGGGAAGCGAAGGTGAGCGCGAGAAGGACCGCCCCGATCGACCGGGGCGAACGACAGGACCGTAACACCCTAAAATTATAATGGGTCGATGCGGTTTTTCCTCCGACAGTCGACGCTGGTCTCTCTCCCTTGAGGTTCGACGAGCCGACCCGGACCTTCGAGCTCTCCGTCCGAGAGCTTGCGGAAGACGAAGGCTTCCGTCGCGTCGGTTTCGACCGCGGAGACGGCTGGCGTCGTCTCGGCATCGGGACCGAGCTCCACTCGCGCGTCCTTTCCGCCCGGCGCGAAGCGCACGGGTCCTACCGCTGCGAAGTTCACCTCCAGGCGCGGGTCGCTGTCGAAGAGTGGACCGCGGTTCTCACGGGACGACTGGATGGGTGCGTCGAACGGGCGGAAGGCTCCTGGCTGATCGAGGAGTTCAAATCGACCCGCTTCTCCGCCGAGGGTTTCCGCCTCCCGGCGCACGCGCTCGCGCGCGACCG
>WNGF01014198.1_pt1 | contig 13155 bp, 11 predicted proteins | sample 5400641 | NCBI WGS metagenome assembly WNGF01 (sample SAMN13153371, study PRJNA577476) | soil metagenome | isolation source: 80 cm soil or saprolite under grassland replicate 2 | place: USA:California | collected 2016-06-15
TTCGGCGTGTTCCAGCGTCTGCACCGGGAGGACGAGTTCGAGGGCACGGGCATCGGGCTCGCCACCGTGCGGCGCATCGTCCGTCGTCACGGCGGGCGCGTCTGGGCGGAAGGCGACGTCGATCGGGGCGCCGCGTTCTACATCGCCCTCACTGGCGCGCCGGGACCAACCGATGCTGGATAGGCACATCCTGCTCCTGCTCGTCGAGGACAGCGAGAACGACATCGAGCTCACGCTCGCCGCGCTGGCGAAGTACGTCGCCAGCGAGGTGGTCGTGGCGCGGGACGGAGCCGAGGCGCTCGATTACCTCTAGTACAGGTGGCAGGCGACGAGGCGGTCGCCCTCGCGCCGGAGTGGCGGCTCCTCGCTCGCGCACCGGGGCATGACGTAGGGACAGCGCGGATGGAAGCGGCACCCGCTCGGAGGATCGAGCGGGCTCGGCACCTCGCCCGAGAGGACGACCTCCTCCCGCGCCCGGTCGAGATCGATGGGGAGCGCCGCCGTGAAGAGCGCTTTCGTGTACGGGTGCTTCGGCGCGAGCGCCACCGCCGTCGCCTCGCCCAGCTCCACGATCTTGCCCAGGTACATCACCGCGATGGTGTGGCTCATGTGGGCGACGGCGGCGAGGTCGTGGGCGATGAAGAGGTACGAGACGCCCAGGCGCTTCTGCACGTCGCGCAGGAGGTTGAGGATCTGGGCCCGGATCGACACGTCGAGCGCGGAGACCGGCTCGTCGAGGACGATCAGCTTGGGCGACAGCGCCAGCGCACGCGCGACGGCGATGCGCTGGCGCTGGCCGCCCGAGAACTCGTGGGGGAAGAGGTCGGCCGATCGCCCGGCGAGACCGACGAGGTCCAGCAGCTCGGCCACGCGCCGGCGGCGCTCGCCCGCGCTCAGTCGCTCGTTGATCACCAGCGGCTCGGCGATGATGGAGCCGGCGCGCATCCGGGGATCGAGCGAGGCGTAGGGGTCCTGGAACACGGCCTGGAGGGCGCGCCGGTAGCGCCGCCGCCCCTCGGCGCCGACGGCGAGGACGTCCTCGCCCTGGAAGCGGATGGCGCCGGCCGTCGGGCGCTCGAGGCCGAGGACCAGCTTGGACGTCGTCGTCTTGCCGCAGCCCGACTCGCCGACCAGCCCGAGCGTGGCGCCGGGGTCGATGCTGAACGAGATGGAGTCGACGGCGCGCACCAGGCCGACCGACCAGCCGAGCGTCCCGCGGCGCACCGGGAAGTGCTTGGTGAGGCCCGACACCTCGAGAAGCGGCGTTCCGTCGCTCATCGCGCTGCTCTCACGTCAGCCTACAAGATCCGGCGCAACTCCGCAGGGCGCTGAGAAAGGTCCAGCTGCGAGGCGGCGCCCGAAGGGCCGCACGCGAGGCGTACTCTCTGTACGTTCCACTCGGAGGGGGGCTTCGCCCCCCTTCCGAACCCTCCCCCCAGGATTCGTTGCGCCGGCAAAGCCGGCGCTCGGAAGTGGAACACTCACACGTCGAGAGACGGGCACAGGATCGGAAATCGCGCGGCACGGCGTTGAATGTTCCGCTTCGAGCGCGGGCTTTGCCCGCGCCCCGAACGGGGGGAGGCTTCGGAGGGGGCCGTCGAGGCCCCCTCCGATAGAACGTTGCAGATGGGCCTTTATCAGCGCCCTGCGAGCCAGCAGCGGCTCACCTGCCCCTCGCCCACCACGAACTCGGGAGGCGCCTCGGCGCGGCATCGGTCCATCACCTGCGGGCAGCGCGGCGCGAAGGCGCACCCGTCCGGCAGCCGGGCGAGATCGGGCGGCTGACCGTCGATGGCGGCGAGCCGCTCGAGCTTGGCGCCGAGCCGTGGGATCGACTCCAGGAGCGCCCGCGTGTAGGGATGGGCGGGCGCCGCGAAGAGCTGCCGGACGGGCCCCATCTCGACGATCCGTCCGGCGTACATCACCGCCACCCGGTCGCAGATCCGGGAGACGATGCCGAGGTTGTGCGTGATGAAGATCAGGGCCAACCGGTGCCGCTCCTGCAGCTCCTCGAGCAGCGCGAGGTACTGAGCCTGGATGGTGAGGTCGAGGCTCGTGGTCGGCTCGTCGGCGATCAGCAGGCGCGGCGGCGCGGCAATGGCCATGGCCCCGACCACTCGCTGGCGCATGCCGCCCGAGAGCTGATGGGGAAACGCGCGGAGCCGGGCTCCCGGGGATGGGATCCGCACCGAGGCGAGCAGGTCGGCGGCGCGCTCGACGAGCGCGCGGCCGCGCAGCCTGTGGTACATGGCCACGGGCTCCCGGACCTGCATGCCGATGGAGAACACGGGGTTGAGCGAGCTCATCGGATCCTGCAGGATCATGGCGACCTTCCGGCCCCGGATCCGCTGCATCTCCGGCTCGCTCTTGGTCAGCAGATCCTCTCCGTCCAGGAGCACCGTTCCCCCCAGGATGCGCGCGGCCGGTCGTGGCACGAGCCGCACGATGCTGAGGCAGGTCATGCTCTTGCCCGAGCCGGACTCGCCGACCAGCCCGAGCGTCTCGCCCTCGGAGACGCTGAACGAGACGCCGTCCACGGCCCTGACGGTCCCCCACCGAGTGACGAGGTGGGTGCGGAGGCCCCGGACGTCGAGCACGGGTTGGGACATGCGCCGGGCCGGGCTCAGAGTTGCCGCAGCTTCGGGTCGAAGGTGTCGCGCAACCAGTCCCCGAGCAGGTTGAAGGCCAGCACCACGAGCAGGATCGCCAGCCCCGGGAACATCGAGACCCACCAGGCGCTGGTCACGAACTCGCGCCCCTCGGCGATCATCGAGCCCCAGGCCGGCGTGGGCGGCGGGATCCCCGCGCCCAGGAAGGAGAGGGACGCCTCCACGATGATGACGTAGCCGATCTGGAGCGTCACGAGGACCACCAGCGTGTTGAGCGTGTTCGGGAACAGGTGCCGGGTGATGATGCGGCCGGCGCCGGCGCCGGCGACGCGGGCCTGGGCGATGAAATCGAGCTGCATCAAGGTCAGCACCTGCCCGCGGATCACGCGCGCGTAGCGGGCCCAGAGAATCACGGCGATGGCCACCACCACGTTGGTGAAGCTCGGGCCCACCGTGACGGCCAGGATCAGCGCGAGGAGGATGACCGGGAAGGACATCGTGGCATCGGTGATCCGCATGAGCGCCGCGTCGACCCGCCCCCCGTAGTAGCCCGCCACCAGCCCGACGGCGGCGCCGAACGCGCTCGCGAGGAGCACCGTGATCACGCCGGCCGCCAGCGAGACCCGCGACCCCCAGATGATGCGCGAGAGCATGTCGCGGCCCAGCCGGTCGGTCCCGAGCGGGTACTTCCAGCTCCCGCCCTCCTCCCACACGGGCGGCTTGAAGCGGTTTCGCAGCGACTGATCGTGCGGGTCGGCCGGGCTCAGCAGGGGCGCCAGGATCGCCACCAGCACGAACGCCGCGATGATGCCGAGCGAGATGGTCGGGAGTCTCCGCTCGCGCGGCGCCGCGACCGCCGGGACCTCCTCGGGCAGGGCGAGCGCGCCCCCCGCGGGCTCAGCGGACATGGCGCCCCCATGGGGTCAGGCTTTGACATCGAGACATTCGGGAAGCGATGGTCATCGCCGATGTCAAGAAGTCAAGGCCTGACCCCGATGCGGAGGCGGGGATCGATGACGGCATACAGACAGTCCACGCCGAGGTTCACCGCGGCCACGATCGCCGCGGTGGTCAGCACCACCGCCTGGATGACCGGGAAATCACGCGAGCTGATCCCCTCGTAGGCGAGCCGCCCGAGCCCGGGCCACGCGAACACCGTCTCCACCACGATGGCGGTGGTCACCAGGATCGCGAAGTAGATGCCGGCGAAGGTCACCACCGGGATGAGCGCGTTCTTGAGGGCGTGGAGCCACACCACCCGGCGCTCGGTGACGCCCTTGACCCGCGCCAGCTTGACGTACTCCGAGTCGAGCACCTCGAGCATGCCCGACCGCAGCAGGCGCATGAGTCCCGCCACCACGAACCAGCCCAGCGTGAAGCCGGGCAGGATGTAGCTGGCGAAGCCGTCGATGCCGCCCGCGGGCAGCCACTGCAGTCGACCGGCCACGAACTCGACGAGGACGATGGCCACCCAGAAGGTCGGGAGCGATTGCCCGAGCACGGCGATCACCTGCGCCGTCCGGTCGAGGGCGGTGCCCTTCTTCACCGCGGCCATCACGCCGAGGGGGAACGCGATGGCGAGGGAGATGCCCATGGCGAACGCGGCGAGCCGGAGTGAGTTGGGGAGGCGCTCCCGGATCAGCTCGCTGACCGGCCTCCGCGCGCGGAGCGACATGCCGAAGTCGCCGGTGACGGCCCTGCCCACGAACGAGACATATTGCTCGAGATACGGGCGGTCGAGGCCGAGGTAGCGCCGGGCATTGGCGTAGTCCTCCTCGCTCGCCGACATGGGGAGAATCAGGTGGAGGGGGTCGCCGGTCGCCCTGGCCAGGATGAAGACGACGACGGACAGGATGGCAAGCGCCACCAGCGACTGGAGCAGCCGGGCGAGGACGAAGCGGACCACGGGCGCTACCCCGCCCTGTTCGCCTGCGCGCTACTTGCCCGAGGCCAGCTCGTCGAAGAAGAGGTCGTACATGACCGAGCCCGGGTTCCACTTGCCGAGCTTCTTGGAGGTCGCGTAGGGCGAGTGGAGGTAGACAACCGGCATGCCGTAGTGCTCGCTCCGGAGCCGCGTGAAGATGTTGCGCATCAGGGCGTTGATCTTCTCCTTGTCGGTCTGCCGCATCACCTGGGCGATCATGCCGTCGATCTCGGCGTCGTTCACGGTGTCATTGGCCTTCGTTCACGGTGTCATTGGCCTTCGAGGGCGTGTACGCCATCTTCTCGAGCAGCGCGTAGGCGCCGATCCAGTCGCGGTTGGCGATGTTGTAGTAGCCCACCGAGCCCGGGATCTTGCGGTCCACCCAGAGCTTGCGGAAGGCCGGGTAGTCCACCGGGATGAGCTTGGTCTTGATCCCGATCTTCTCCCAGTACCCGCTCACCGCCTCCGCGAAGGCCTTGCCCTCGGGCAGCCCGGGGAGCTGGAAGGCGTAGACGTCCAGGTTGAACCCGCCGCCGTGGCCCGCGTCACCGAGGAGCTTCTTGGCCCGCGCCGGATCGTACGGATAGGCCATCTCCGGTGTCACCTTCAAGCCGATGTCCTTGAAGGACCAGGACAGTCCCATCGGGATGGCCGCCGGATCCGCCTTGCCGGCGAAGATGGACTGGGCGATCTCCACGCGGTCGATGGCGAGGTTCATCGCCTCCCGCACCCGCTTGTCCTTGACCGGCATCGGCAGGCCGTCGGGCCCCAACGCCCACCACATGTGGAGGATCGCCTCCTCCCGGCGGAAGTGGACCGGGAAGTTCTCCCTCTCCAGCTCCTTGACGCGCTCGCGGCTGACGTCGGCCACGTCCACCTCGCCCCGGCGCAGGAGGGCGATCCGCGTCGTCTCCTCGGGGACGAGCTTGAAGGTGACGTTCTTGTACCTGGGCGTCCCGATGCGCCAGTGGTTGTCGACCGCGGTCAGCTTGATGTGCGACCCCGTCACCTGCTCCACGAACCTGTACGGCCCGCTCCCCACCGGCTTCCGGGCGAAGACGTCGTCGCCGCTGGCCTCGATGTACTTCCGGGGCAGGACCATGCCCTCGGTGGAGAGCGAGCGGGAGAGGTAGGTCGGGATGATGAGGGTCGGATCCTTCGTCACGATCACCACGCGGTCCGGGGCCGGCGTCTCGATGTCCTGGATGAGGGTGCGGAGCGGGCCCGCGTAGCCGGTGGTGGAGCGCTTGCCGGTGGCGCGCTGGAGACTGAACTTCACGTCCTCGGCGGTGACGTCGTCGCCGTTGTGGAACTTGACCCCCTTGCGGAGGTGGAACGTCCAGCGCTTGTGGTCGGGTGAGTTCTCCCAGCGCACGGCCAGGCCGCCGTCCTTCGACGGCTGCCCGTCGGGCGTCGTCCCCACCAGGTAGTCGAACATCAACGAGAGGTAGTACTTGACGATGTGCCCGCCCAGCGCCGGGTCGAGCGTCTCCGTGGAGAAGCTCGACAGGGCGACCGTCAAGTCGGGTTTCCCCTGGCCCCAGCCGGGGCCGGCCATGGCCAGGCTCGCGAGAGCCAGCGAGACTGCGAGGTTCCACCTCCTTCGCTTCATGAGCGCTCCTCCGTGCGGCGGTCAACCCCCCGGAGCCGGCGCCGGTTCGTCGTCGATGGCGGGGCTGAGCTTGCGGTAGAGGGAAGCCAGGCTGATTCCGAGCACGTGGGCGGCCTCGCGCTTGTCCGAGCGCGCTTCGGCGACGACCTCCATGACATGCTGGCGCTCGAACCGACGCACGGCTCCGCGGAGATCACGAGGGAGCGTCCCGGCCGGGCCCGTCAGGTCCCCCGACACGTCCTGCAGCGTGATCAGGTCGCCGCCGCCGAGGACCATCGCCCGCTCCAGGACGTTCTCCAGCTCGCGCACGTTGCCCTTCCACGGCTGACCGATGAGCGCCCGGAGCGCATCCCGCTCCACGCCGAGGAACCGCGTGCCGAGCTTGGCGTTGAGCCGGTCGACGAGATGGTCGACCAGGAGCGGGATGTCGCCGCGACGCTCGCGCAGGGGGGGGAGCTTGAGGTGCAGGACGTTCAGCCGGTAGAAGAGATCCGTGCGGAAGCGGCCGCCCGCGACCTCGGACGCGAGGTCGCGATTCGTGCTGGCGATGATCCGCACGTCCACCGGCACCGGCCGGGTCCCGCCGACGGGCCAGACGTGCTTCTCCTCGATGACCCGGAGGAGCTTGACCTGCAGCGGGAGCGGGAGCTCGCCGATCTCGTCCAGGAACAGCGTGCCGTGGTTGGCCACCACGAAGAGCCCGGGGTTGGCTTGCACCGCCGTCGTGAAGGCCCCGCGGAGATGTCCGAAGAGCTGGGTCTCGAGCAGCGTGTCCGGGATCGCCCCGCAGTTGAGCGCGATGAACGCGCGGTCGCGCCGCGCGCTGGCGGCGTGCACCGCGCGGGCGACGAGCTCCTTCCCCACCCCGCTCTCGCCGGTGATCAGCACGTTGCTCGGCGTGCCGCCGCTGCGCGCGATCTGGTCGCGCACCGTCCGGATCGCGCCGCTCTCCCCGATGAGGGTATGCCCGGATGGCCGCGGGTGGAGCGCGCGCTGCAGGAGCCGCTCCCTCCACACCATCTCGCGGTACTGGAGCAAGCGCCGCACGCGCAGCTTCAGATCGCCCATCGTGAAGGGCTTTTCGAGGTAATCGCAGGCGCCGCGGCGGAGGGCGGCGATCGCGGTGTCGAGGCTCGCATACGCGGTCATCAGGATGACCGCCGCCCGCGGGTCGAGCAGCCGCGCCTTCTCCAGCACGTCGAGGCCGCCGAGGCCCGGCATCACGAGGTCGGTGACGATGACGTCGAACTCCTGCTCCTCGAGGCGGGTCACGGCCTCCTCGCCGCTCCCGGCCGTGGCGACCCGATATCCCTCGGACGCGAGCGACTGGTTCAGCATCTCTCGGATGGCGGGCAGGTCGTCCACGACGAGAATCGAGGCGGTCATGACTCGGCCTCCTGGCGGGGCGGGGCTGCGCTCGACGGGGAAGCATGATGACGCGGGCTCGAGCACAGCCGCTCCCGAAGGCTGAGCGGACGCTGAGGAACGCAGACATTCACACGCATGGTAGCGACCTCCTCGCGCCGCGCTCCACTCCCGGTGGCCGCGACGAAAGCACCACACAGTAGCGCTCTTCGCGCCCGAGCACAAGAGGTGACGGCGGGCCCCCGGCGCGCCGCCCGATTTCTCAGATTTGAGAAGGCACCCCCTCCTCGCTCCCGCCGTTGAGAACCGGGGACGGCCTCGCGCCGTGGCCGCCCCGCCTAACCGCCGGACTTTGCCGGCGGGCCCCGGCGAGCCGACGGCTGGCATTCCGCTTGCTCCCTGCGGTGGCCACTCCCGTGCGAACCTGTCCGACCGTTGCCCCGCGAAAGGAGCGAGACATGAGCAAGACGAAGATCCGGCTGCTGGTCGCGGTGATTGCCGTCCTGCTGCTCGGAGTCTCCCAGGTCTCCCAGAGCACCACCACCGTGTTCCAAGCCCACGATCCAGGAGTGCGTGGCGGATCTCCCGACGCGGGCGGGCCCCTCGGGGGGCTCACCACCGACGAGCTGGTGTTCTTCAACGCGGGCCTCGACGACTTCCTGGAAACCGAGGTCGTCGCCGACGGCCTGGGGCCCCGCTTCAACCTCGACAGCTGCGCCGGCTGCCACACTCAGCCGGCCACCGGCGGCACCTCGCCGCGGACGAACCCCCAGTTCACCGTCGGCGGCAACAATACCCCGCCGTCGTTCATCACCCAGAACGGTCCTGTCCGCGAGGCGCGCTTCAAGAAGAACCCCGACGGCAGCCGCGACGGTGGTGTCCACGCGCTCTTCGTGATCAGCGGGCTTGCCGGCGCCGCCGGCTGCAACATCGCGCAGGAGAACTTCGAGACCCAGGTTCAGCACAGCAACGTGATCTTCCGGATCCCCACGCCGACGTTCGGGGCCGGGCTCATCGAAATGATCCTCGATCGCACGATCGTCGCCAACCAGGCCGCCAACGCCGCCGCCAAGAAAACCCTCGGCATCTCCGGCCGCCCCAACCGGAACGGGAACGATGGGACCATCGCCCGTTTCGGCTGGAAGGCGCAGAACAAGTCCCTGCTGCTCTTCTCGGGGGAGGCCTACAACGTCGAGATGGGGATCACGAACGAGCTGTTCCAGACCGAGCGCGACGAGACTCCGAGCTGCCAGTTCGCGAAGGTGCCAAACGACGTGACCATGACCAGCGCCACCAGCGGGGTGGAGACGATCAGCGGCATCGAGAAGTTCGCCTTCTTCATGCGCTTCCTGGATCAGCCCACCCCGTCCCCCAACAATCCAGGTGGGGCCCCCTCCATCGACAGGGGGCGCCTGCAGTTCTCGAGTATCGGCTGCGCGCTGTGCCACACGCCGACGCTGCCGACCGGTGACTCGACCGTCGCCGCGCTCCGCAATCAGAACGCCAACCTGTTCTCCGACTTGCTGGTCCACAATATGGGGTCGGGGCTCGCCGACGAGGTCGTCCAGGGTGGGGCCGGGCTCGACGAGTTCCGGACGTCGCCCCTCTGGGGTCTCGGGCAGCGGATCTTCTTCCTCCACGACGGGCGTACGACCGACCTCCTGGAGGCGATCCAGGCCCACAAGAGCGCGAGCAGCGCCAGTTTCGGGCCGTCGGAGGCGAACGCCGTGGTCGACAGGTTCAACAATCTCGCCGAGCAGGACAAGCAGGACGTGCTCAACTTCCTGCGCTCGCTGTAAGGCCGCCGGACAGCAGGCGCACCGGCTCGGCTTCAGCTTGGTTGGCGAGGTCGGCGCTGCCCCTTGGCGTGCGGAGCGTACGCAAGCGGGTAGCGCCGTCCCTGCTGTCCCGCCGCCAGGCTGGGCCGTGTTCTCCTCGATTCAGAATCTCCATCCCCGCTCCTCCTTGGCGTGCTCTCTACCTGGGCGGGATGACGGGCAGCAGGACGTACGACTGCCGGCCGGGGCCGCCGTGAAGGGTCACCTTCTTGCCGAAGATCCCGGGCGGCCGGTCACGCGGATCGTTGTGCTGGAAGGGGCCGACGCCGGTGAAGACGGCGCCGAGCGTCCCCAGCCCCGCGCCGGGACCGCCAGGATACTCGTAGTCGCGCCCGCGCACCGTGAGTCCGATACGGCAGGCCGCCGGTACCACGATGGAGGTCGGCCAGATCTCGACGTCCAGCTCGTACACCTTCCCGGGGGTGAGCGGCTGCGTCTCGTCGTGGGTGTGATACGGGCGGTAGGGCAGCGTCAGCGCCGGATCGAGCTTGCGGTGCGAGGCCCGGAGCCACCCTTGAGCGATCGGCGTGTGGGGGTCGAGGGCGCCCTGGAAGGTGATCTCCGCCATGTTCGGCGTGAACACGCGCAGAACGAGGAACAGGTCGGCGTCCGTCGTTTCGGACGAGACGTGGAGCCTGGCCGCGATGGGACCGGTGATCTCGGTCTCGTTCGGGAGCGGCGCCGTGAGGAAGGTGACGCCGTCGCCCAGGCCCTGGTAGCTCACGCTGCGATTGCGGGCGACCGGCGCCCGGACCAGGCTCTGCTCGGCCGGGTTCAGGTAGAGCTTCGTCCACCGCGTCCGGGCGAGCGGCCATTCGCTCTCGTGCCGCTCGACGAACCGCTCTCCCGGATGGCGCACCTGCAGGAGGACCTTCGGCTGCTTCTTCCACCCGGTATCGTCGCCCTTGAGGAAGTGGCCGAAGAACTTCTTCTGCAGACTCACGCCGTAGTCCGTGTAGAAGTGGGTCCAGTGCTCGATGCCGTGCGCCTCCAGCCACTTCTGCCTCGACGCGGAGCGCACGAACCCCTCGAAGTTGCCGCGCGGGTGCAGGCCCTGCCCGCCCCAGTTGGCGGCGGAGAAGAGCGGCACCGTGACCTTCGCCCAGTCGGGCAGGCGCGAGCGCCAGTACTCATCGCTGGCGAGCGCGTTCTTCCCGCACTCCTCGTAGAAGTCGCTCCGGGTGGCGCCGAGCTCCTCCTCGGTCAACGTCGGCGGCCCCGACACCCAGTCGCCGTTCATCCGGCTCCGGTAGCCTCGCCTCCCGCGGCCGTGCTGCACCCGGATGACCTGCGAGGGGAACCAGGTCCGGCCGAAGGTGCACAGGATGCCGCCGTGGTGGCTCAGATCGCGGTAGTAGTCGGCCGCGCCCTCCCAGATGCACATGGCGGCCAGATGCGGCGGCTCGAGCGCCGCCACCTGCCACTGGTTCATGGCGTAGTAGGAGATACCGTTGAGCCCGATCTTCCCGGTACTCCACGGCTGCACGGCCGCCCACTCGATGCACTGGTAGAGGTCCTGCGCCTCGCGGGCCGACCAGATGTCGAGGAAGCCGGGCGAGCGGCCGGCGCCGCGCGAGTCCACGCGGACACAGACGTAGCCGTCCGGCACCCACTTCTCGGGGTCGACGACCTCCCAGTTCTGGTACTTGTTGGTGGAGCCCGCCACGACGTCCGGGTGCTCCTGGGCCATCCGCCGCCACTGGTCGGCGTAGAGGTCCTCGAAGTGCAGCCACTTGCCGTAGGGGCCGTGGGACATGATGACGGGGTGCTGGCCCGTCCCCATCGGCCGATAGACGTCGGCACGGAGGACGAGGCCGTCGTCCATCGCGATGGGAACGTCCCAGTCGACGCGCATCCCGTCGCGGACCTCGCTCGTGAAATCGCGCATGGCCACCGTGAACTACCCGTCCACGATCTCGAACGTGTCGTGGGACTCGGGAGTCTCAGACACCCGCCCGGCTCGCGACGGCGACCGCGCGTCCGGTCTCGGCGGACTCGACGATCGCCTCCAGCACGGCGATGTTGGCCGTCGCCTCCTCGCCGCCGACCTCGGGCCTCGTCCCCTCCCTCACACAGCGGGCGAACTCCGCCAGCTCCTCGACGACGGCGTCAACGGGTGTGAGCGGTACCGCGGTCGGCGTGGGCTGGCCACGGCGGGCGAGGAGGAGGCGCGAGCCGTCCGCCTCGCTCCAGACCTGCGCCTCGGTCCCGTGCAGGGTGATGACGGCCGTCCGGTTCGCGTGCACCCATGAGGTGCCGAGGTAGCCCAGGCCGCCGGCGGCGAACTCGAAGAGGATGGAGGTCGTGTCGTCGATCGAGACGTGTGTGAGGGCCACGCGGCGCGCGAAGGCCATCACGCTGACGATGGGGCCCAGCAGGTACTGGAACGTGTCCACGTGGTGAATGCCCAGGTTGGTCATGGCTCCGCCCGGCGTCTCGGCGCGGACGGTGCGCCACATCCCCGGCTTGAGCGCGAACCCGATGTCCGCCGAGAAGTTGCCCTCGACCTGGGCGACACGGCCGAGGGCCCCCTCGTCGAGCAACCGCTTCAGCGCCCGGCTCGCCGCCTGCTTGCGCCGCTGGTGGCCGACGGCGAGGACCACCGCTGCCCGGCGGCACGCCTCCGTCGCGCGCCGCCCGTCCGCAACGCTGAGGGTGAACGGCTTGTCGACGAAGACGTGCTTGCCGGCCCGGGCGGCGGAAATGGCCTGCTCGGCGTGGACGGAGTGGGGCGTCGTGATGAGCACGCCCTCCACATCGGGATCGGCGAGGACCGCCTCGTAGCTCGGCAGGGCCCGGCAGCCGTAGCTCTTGGCGAAGGCTTCGCGGTTATCGGCGGAACGACTGGTGCAGGCGACGATGGCGAGGTCGGTGCCCCGCCCTGCCGCATCGGCGAGCGCGCGGCCCCAGCCCCCGACGCCAATCGCCGCCACTCGCACCGGTGTCATGCGCTAAAAATAGCATAGGGTCGAGGCAAGGGTTGATCGCGTCCCGCGAGAGCCGCGCTCACTGGGCTCCGACGGCGGCGAGGCGGCGCAAGTCGACATCGTCGTTCGCCAACTGCGCGGGGTCGACGGGGACGCGGTGGCGGATCAGATTCGTGACCACCTTCAGCTCGCCATCGGCCTTCGGGTCCTCCGGGTCGCCACCGCGGTCGAGGCCGACGGCGGCGCGTACGATCCCGTCCTTCAGATAGAAGCCGAGGAACTTGCGGCTCTCGGGCCGGCCGCGGAACACGAGACGGTCCCACCCGGCCGCGAAGCCGACGTATTCGATCACGTGCTCGTACTGATCCGACCAGAAGGAATGCAGGTAATCGTAGGGCTGCTCGCCGCCCAGCAGTGACCGGGCCGCCGCACGCCCCTGCTGGTATCCGTTGTTCCAGTGCTCCACGCGCAGGCGCCCGAAGAGCGGATGCAGGTGGTTGGCCACGTCTCCCGCCGCCCAGACGTCAGGCAGGGAGGTCCGGCATCGCTCGTCGACGAGCACGCCATTGTCGACGGCCGCCCCCGCCGCTGCCAGCAGCTCGCTGTTGGGCAGGATCCCGATTCCGGCCACGACCAGGTCGCACACGAGCAGTCGTCCCTTCGTGGTGAGCACGCGCTCGATCCGGCCGGAGCCTTCGAAGGCGGCCACGGAGTCCTCGAGCGCCAGCTCCACGCCCTTCTCGCGATGGATATCCGCCAGCACCCGGCCGACCTCCTCGCCGAGGACCCGGGCCAGCGGCACCCGGTGGCCCTCGACGGCGACGACCTCGACCCCGAGCTGGCGGAGCGACGCCGCCACCTCGGAGCCGATGAAGCCGAG
>WNGF01007491.1_pt1 | contig 13149 bp, 10 predicted proteins | sample 5400641 | NCBI WGS metagenome assembly WNGF01 (sample SAMN13153371, study PRJNA577476) | soil metagenome | isolation source: 80 cm soil or saprolite under grassland replicate 2 | place: USA:California | collected 2016-06-15
CTCGGCATGGTTGTCTACCTCAGGCGTGCGGACTGATCCGCGCGGTCTATGGCCTTCCCGTAGTTGGTCTTGGCCGTGGTGTCCCATTCCGTCTCGAGGTGCGACTTCACCTCGGGCTTGTCCTTGAAGGCGTCGTTGAACGCTTTGTCGGCCGCCCGCATGCCGTCGAGGGGCACGGTGGTGGCCAGCCGCCGGGCCTCGGCGAGATCCCGCGATCCGTCGTCGAGGTTCTTCCCCTGCGCCCGCACCTTTCCCGTCCGCGCCTCCGCGGCGTAGATGGCGCCCCACGCGGCCTTCAGCTCGGCATGACGGAAGGTGATGAGGTGATCGAAGAGGGCGTTGACGACGTTGCGACGCGACGAGGACAGCTTATCGTCGAAGGCGACCCCCCCGAGCTTCATGGTGAACGGATTGGGGTAGCCCTTGGGCGCGCGCGCGTAGAGAGCGGGGACCACGGGGAGGCGGCCGATCTCCGGCAAGAAGAGCTTGAGCTGCCCCTCGTCCGACAGCAGATACTGCACGAAGGCCCGGGCATTGTCCCCGTTGGGGCCGTTCTTGATCACCGCCACCGAGGCGGGTACCACCGCGGTCAGGGTGGGATACGCGAAATCGATGGGCTGGCCCGACGCGATAGCCGAGAGCCCGAAGAAATCTATGACCACCCCGATGCCGAGCTGGCCCGAGATGACGGCCTCAGGCACCCCGAAGCTCCGCTCGGCGATCGCCCCCATGTTGCCGCCCATCTGCATGAGGAGCGCCCAGCCTCTCTCCCACCCGTAGGCCTGCAGGATCACCTCCACCGTGAGATGGGTGGTGCCGCTGCGCGAAGGCGCCGAGATCGACAGGTGCCCGTGATAGCGCGGATCGGTGAGGTCGGTCCACTCTTTGGGAGCGGGCAGCTTGTGCAGCGCCAGGTAGCGCGTGTTCCACATGAGCCCGTAGCCCGACACGGCAAAGCCCCAGTAGTGTCCGTCGGGATCGTGGAGGGGGAAGCTCCCGATCCTGGCGGGCATGCGGGCCAGCGTCTCCTTGGAGAGAGCGATCTTGTCCAGCACCCCGTCGCCCTTGAGGGTCTGGAAGGCGTCCACCGCGGACGCCCACATGATGTCCGCCTCGGGCTTGGCGCGCGTCTCGCGCAAATAGGTCACGGCCTGATTGGTCTGCTGCTGCTTCACGACCATCTTGATGCCCGGATATTTCTCCTCGAAGGCCTGCTTGTAGGCCTCGAACAGCTCCTTGGGAAAGGAGGTCAGCACCACCACTTCGCGCGTGGGGGCGGCCGCGGCCGGCGCGGCGAGCGCGAGGGCCATCACGGCCCACGCGAGCGGGAGGACGAGCCGGCGCTTCACGGCCGCTTGAGCGCGAACGCAGTCATGTCGTCGGCGATGCGGCCCGAGGCCACGGTCAGCGTCTCTGCGGTAATGGCCTCCGCCTGACGCTGGGCGCTCTCCCCCCGGGAACGATCGAGCATCTGCAGCACGCGTTCGAGGCCGGGGCGCATGCCGTCCGCTCCCGGCACCTCGATGACTCCGTCGGTCAGGAAAACGAGGCTGTCGCCCGGCTCCAGATCCACCTCCGCTTCCTCGAACACGGCCTCCTCGAAAACGCCGAGGATCATGCCGCCCACGCTCACCGGCTTGGGGGGGACGCCCTTGCGTATGAGGATGGGCTCCGGATGACCGGCGGAGGCGAGCGCCACGCGGCCCACGCGCCCAGGGAAGAGCACGGCGAGCACCATGGTGACGAACATCGAAGGTGGCATGTCCCGACAGAGCGAGGCATTGAGTCGCCCGAGGACCTCCGCCGGCTCGGCCAAGCCGCGGGCGATCTCGCGAAGCAGGGTCCGCACCATCACCATGAGGAGCGCGGCGGGAATCCCCTTCCCCGACACGTCGCCGATGGCCACGGCGATCCGCTCGCCCATGGGCAGGATGTCGAAGAAGTCACCGCCCACCATGGTCGACGGGCGCAGCACCGCTCCCGCGTCGAGCCCGGCCAGGCTCGACGGCACGGCGGGGGTCAGCCTCGCCTGGATGTCGCGCGCCGTCTCCAGATCGCGGGTGAGCTGGGCGACGCCTTCCGCGGACGACCAGTCGCCGAGCACGCCGAGGAGAGGCGCGGTGAGCCGCGCAAGCGCCGTGCGCTTCAGGAGCGACTGCACGCGCACGAGCATCTCCGAGGGCTCGAAGGGCTTCGCGACGTAGTCGTCGGCCCCGCGCTCGAAGCCCCGGACCTTGTCGGCGAGCTGGGTCTTGGCCGAGAGCATGATGACGGGAATGTGCGTGGTCGGCCCGTGCTCGCGGATGCGCCTGAGGGTCTCGAGCCCGTCCAGCCGCGGCATCATCACGTCGAGGATGACGAGGTCCGGCGGCTCCGCTCGGATGACTTCGAGGGCCTCGAGACCGTCGCTGGCCGTTCGCACCTCGAAGCCGGCGCGACGCAGGGTCACCGTCAACACCGTGCTGATGTCGATCTCGTCGTCCACCACGAGGATGCGCGAAGCGCTCATCGGCCCAGGCTCCGATCCAGTCGAAGGTTGGCGCGGACGGCCGCGAGGAGATCCAGCCGGGAGAAGGGCTTGGTCAGGAACGCCGTCGGTCCGAGCGCCCGCGTGTCGTCCGGTCCCAGCTCCACCGCCGAGAGAATGACCACCGGGATTTCCCGGGTCCGCTCGGATTCGCGGAGGATTCGAATCGCCTCGAAGCCGTCGAGGTCCGGCAGCATGAGATCCATGGTGATGAGGTCGGGCTGCCGCTCGCGCGCCATCTCGACCGCCTCGAGGGCGCGGCCCGCCTCGAGGACGCGGAAGTTCTCGAGCTCGAGCTGATCCCGCAGCACCCCGCGGATGTCCGCCTCGTCGTCCACCACGAGAATGAGCGGGCCGTCGCCCCCCATTGCCTCGCCCGCGCCCGGGGGGATCGCTCCCGCCGCCGCGGGCAGGGGCAGGGTGACGGTGAAGGTCGCCCCGTGGCCCACCCGGCTGTCCACCCCGACCGAGCCGCCGTGCTCCTCCACGATGCCGCGGCAGATGGCCAGCCCCAGGCCCGTGCCGCCGACCGAGCGGACATTGCTCCCGTCGAGCTGCTGGAACTTCTTGAAGAGCTTGCCCATGTCCTCGGGCGCGATGCCGCGGCCGTGGTCGGTGACGCGAAGCTCCAGCTGCCCGCCGGCGCGGCGCGTGCTCACCTGCACCGTCGACCCGGACGGCGAGAACTTGATGGCATTCGAGAGCAGGTTCGTCACCACCTGCACCATGCGGTCGCCGTCGACCCGCACCTGGGGCAAGCCGGGCTCCACCTGAGACTCGATGAGGATGTTGCGGGATTCCGCGAAGGCCGCGATGCCGTCCACGGCCACCGAGACGAATTCATCCACGGAGTGCATGCCGAGCTCGAGCTGGATGTGGCCCGCCTCGATCTTGGAGATGTCGAGAATGTTCGTGATGAGCCGGATCAGCCGGTCCGTGTTCTTCACCGAGATGTCCACGAGCTGCCGCTGGGTCGCGTCCAGCTGGAGGCCCGGGTCGGACAGGAGCAGGTGGAGCGATCCCTTGATCGAGGTGAGCGGCGTCCGTAGCTCGTGGGAGACGGTCGAGACGAATTCGGTCTTCATGCGGTCGATCTCGCGCTGGCGGGTCACGTCGTTGAAGGTGATGGTCACGCCCACGCCGGCCCCCAGGAGATCACGCATGGGCGCCGCCCGCCAGCCGAGGGTACGGGCCTCGGGCGCCCGTAGCTCGAGATCACCCGAGGAGGCGGCCGGCGACGCGCTCGCGATGACGGCCACCAGCGCGCGGGCCCCCGCCTGATCCCAGCTCACGGTGTGCCCGAGCGACTCCACGAGCCGCGGGAAGGGCCGGCCCACCACTTCGTCGGCCGCGATACCCAGGAGCTCACCCGCCTGACGATTGAAGGCGACGACACGCCCGGTGAGGTCGGCCACGAGAAAGCCGTCGGAGGTCGAGGCGAACACCTGCTCGAGCTGCGTCTTCTTGTTCTCCGCCTCCTCGAAGAGGGCGGTGTTGTCGAGGGCCATGGCGAGCTGATCGGCGTAGGCGGCAAGCAGGCGCGTCTCCGCCTCGGAGGGGGAGCGGTAGCCGGCGAAGAGGAGCGCGATGCCGCCCAGCACGCGGCTGCGCCCGCGCACGGGGAAGGCGGCGAGACCATGAGGGCCAGGCTCGAGGAGACCTGCCGGAATCAGGTCCGACCGTGTCGCCACGTCGGCCACGAGGAGCGGCGCCTCGCGGCGGCGCAGCGGCTCCGCGAGCGCCCGCGTGGCGCCCTCCGGCATGGCGCCCCAGCGGATCACCGTACCCTGCCCCGCCCCGGCGTCACCGAAGAGAATGACCGCGGCCCCCTCGGCGCCGAACGTCTGGCCCACTCCGGCGAGCGCATCGGGGAGGAGGCGGCGCGCGTCAAGGGTGCGATGGAGGGTACGCGCGGCCTCGTTGAGGAGGGCGGCGGCGGCAAGGTTGTCCTGCGTCACCATGTAGAGGCGTGCGTTCTCGATGGCCACCGCGGCCTGCGCAGCCATGCTGGACAGCATACCGACATCACGCTCGGTGAAGCGCCGGCGGGCCCGCGCGCCACCCAGGAGCACGCCGAAGACCTCGTCGCGGATGATGATGGGCACGGCCACGAAGGCGCGCGGGCTGTTTCCCTCTTCGAGGGCGGCCACGGTCTCGGGGCGGTAGCGGAGCGACGGGTCGACGGTCCAGTCCTCGGTGGTCACGGCGCGGCGCTCGGCGAAGGCGCGCCCGCTCACTCCCTCGCCCGGCTTGAGCACCATGCCCCGCATCATGGCCTGGGAGAGGTGACGGCCGCGCACGAGGACCAGACCGTCGCGCGCCGTGTCCCAGCGGTACAGCCCCGCCGCGTCGAGCTCGTCCCCGCTCAGCGCGCTCTCCGTGACGATGTCGAGCACCTGCTCGAGGTCGAGCGTGGACGAGAGCCGGCGCGTCACCTCCACGAGGAGGGTGGCGTCGCGCTCGCGCTGCTGCGTCTCCGCCCAGAGCCGCGCCGTCGAGATCAGGTTCTGGAGCTGCTGGCAAAAGATCTCGAGCTGGGCCACCCCCCGCCGGCTGATGCTGCGGCGATAGCGCTTGTTGTCGCCGAGAACCACGCCGATCGTGCGGTCCTGGAAGCGCAGGGGCACGGCCGCGAATCGCTTCACGCGCAGCAAGGGATGATCACGGAGCGCGGGGTCGAGGGGCGGCAGGGCGGCCACATCGGCGTCCGTGAGGGCGAGGCTGGTTTCCCCCGACTCCCAGGCCCGCGCGATCCCGCCTCCCCCCGCGATGGGCACGGAGCGGCGCGCGGCGGGGTGGGGGTCGCTGGTGCCCACGACCTCGAGGGCCGCGCCGTCCGCGTCGGGCAGGAGCACGCTGATGCGGTCGAAGGTCAGAGCCTCGAGGGCGCCCTGCACGAAGGTGTCCACGCGCTGCTGCACGTCCATGGAACGCATCATGGCCACCGTGATGGTGTGAAGCGCTTCGGAGAAACGACGCCGGTCCTGGATGTCTTCGAAGAGCCGGGCCTTGGTCAGGGCCACCGCCGCATGCTCGGCGAAGGCTTCCATGACCTTGGTCTCGGACGCGGTGAGGGGATCGCGCGAGGGGGAGAAGAAGCAGACCACGCCCACCGCCTCATTGGCGACGAGCAGCGGAACGATCTCCGCTCGGATCATGCCGGCCTCGACGAGCGCGACGGGAATGGTGGGGTCGCTGCCCTCCCCCCCGAGCGCGGGGAGATCCTCGACGATCACGGAGCGTCCCGAGGCGGCCACCTCTCCCACGAGCCCCTGCCCCAGCGTGAGCTCCCTCGGCGCTTCGGCGCGGTCCTCGTGCCCAGAGCCCGCCACGAGGCGCACCCGATCCCCTTCCACTGTCCACAGCCGGCAGGCCCGGCCGGGGAAGAGGGTGAGGGCGGCGTCCACCACCGCCGGCATGATGGTCTCGGGATCGAGGGAGGCCGTGAGGGCTCGGCTGAGCCCGGTCAGGGTCTCGAGGCGCCGGGCGTAGAGCGCCGACTCCGCGTAGAGCCGCGTGTTCCTGATTGCCACCGCGGCCTGGGCCACGAAGCTCTCGAGCAGCTCGCGGTCGTCGGCTCCGAGCGTGAATGGCCGGCGGTCGCAGAGGGCGAGCACGGCGAGCATCCTGCCATCGAGCACGACGGGCACTCCCGCGAAGCTCGTGAACCCGTGTCCCTGCCACCAGCTCTTCGCGGTGAAGCGCGGATCGGAGAAGATGTCCACCACGTCGAGAATGCGACCTTCGGCCGCCACCCAGCCTACGCTGCCCTGCCCGAAGTCGATGGACCGGAAGGGCAGGTCGGCCCCGGGTCGCGGGTCCGACACGGCCCCCAACTCGAGCCGACGCTTGGCCGGATCGGCGATCCAGAACGACACGAAGGGCGCGCCGGTGATCTCGGCGGCGGCGCGGGCGATGGCACCCAGGGCCTCGCCCTCGTCGAGCGAGGAGGAGATCACCCGATTGACGCGGGACAGCGCGCGCAGGCGCGCCGCCCGGCCTTCGAGCTCCTCACGAAGCCGCGCGTTGCTGAGGAGCCCGCCCGCCTGCTCCCCGATGGCCGCGAGAAGCGCCAGCTCCGCAGGCTCGAAGCGCCGCCGTCGCACCCACCAGACGAGGTAGAAGGCGCCGGCGACGTGGCCATCGAGGATGAGCGGGATCAATACCGCCGACTGATGGGGGACACCGCGGAAGGGCGCGGTCCCGAAACGCCGGTCGTTGGGGACGTCGTCGGTCCAGACGATGCGCGCGTCGACGAACGCCTCGCGGAGCTGGACGAGATCCGCGGCGGCCAGCGTACTCGCGGCAAGCGCCTCCACGGCGTGACGGGGCACCACGTGGGCGGCGATGGGACGGAGCTCGCCGGTGCGACCGTCGAGCAGATGTGCCGACACCGTCTCGGCGCTCGTGAGCCGCCCGAGCTCGTGACAGATCAAGCGCAGGCCCTCGGCGAGGTCCGTGGCCGAGCTGATGACCCGGGCCACCGCCAGAAGACCCGTGGCCTCGCGCAGCCGCAATTCGAGGGCCTCCCGGCCCGCGGGCGATGCGGAGGATTCACGGGGTCCTGAGGGGCCGGGCACCGCCGCTGGCGTGGGTCTCGCCGTGGGGTCACTCATTGCGGGTACGTTCAGTATACAAGGACGGAACCCGGCAGAACCTCAGGCTTAATTGCCCCTTACGGTTTCACTCCCCTGGCCGCGTAGTAGTTGAGTGTGAAGGCGAATTGGCCCACCGCGGCGAGACGCTCGACGTGGGAAATCCAGGTGGCGGCCGCCCGCGGGCTGGCCAAGCCGAGCCGCATCGCGTTCTCGGCCCGCCGCCTGAGCATGGCGTGGGTGTATGGCTCGAGCTTCGTGTCCTGGAACACATCGACGGCGAGGCGCACCCGCCGGAGTCCCAGCCGCACCAGCCTGCCGAACATCGTCCGCCCCGAGAACGGATCGGGGTACATGCGGCCGACCACGCCGTCCATGATCCGCGCGGTCAGCGCGCGGTCGGGGTGGTCGAGGGTCAGCGAGCCGAAGTCCTGGTCCTGGACGGCCACGAGGCCGCCGGGTCGGGCTACCCGGATCATCTCCCGGAGTACGGCGGTGGAATTCTCGACGTGGAGCAGGACGGTCACGGCGAAGACGCGGTCGAAGCTGTTCGCGGCGAAGCGCAGTCGCGCCCCGTCACCCACGGCGTGAACGAGGCGCGGTCCGAAGCCGCCCGCCCGCGCGAGTCGCCGCGCGGCCTGGGTCATGACGCGGCTCGGGTCCACGCCGATCACCACTCCGCGAGCGCCGAGCCGGGCCGCCGCATCACGGGTGATGATGCCGGTGCCGGAGCCGATCTCCAGCACGCGCTGACCGGGCGCGATCCGAGCGAAGCGGAGAAAGCGGCGCCGCAGTCGTCGCTGGGCCGGCGTGCGGCCGCGCGCCTCCAGGTGCTCGACGTAGCCGTGGGGTTGCCGCTGGCGGTCTATGGCCCCGTAAGGATCCAGCGACCGCGTCACGCGAAGTACTGGGGCAGGATCTCGGTGAAGAGCGCGAGGAGACCGCCCTGCTCGTGCGGCGGGGCGACGCGCCCCGCGGCCTGCCGCAGCGTCTCGGGGGCGCGCGGCATGGCGATGCCGAGCCCGGCCGCCTCGATCATCTCGAGGTCGTTTTCCTGGTCACCGATGCCAATCGTCTCCCTGAGGGGCACGCTCAGGTGCTCGGCGAGGAAGCGAATGGCCGCGCCCTTGGAGGCGACGGAGGGAATGATCTCGAGATAATCGGTCCGGGTCATGACCAGCCGCGCCGCATCGCCCACCACCGCCCGTAGCTCCGTCCGCACCGCGGGCAGGACGGCGGAATGCCCGATGAGCAGGGTCTTGGCGAAGCCGCCCAGGCGGAGGAAGTCGCCGGGAGCGTCGATGACTTCCAGGGGCACCCTCTGCTCCTCGGAGTACCTGCGCACGGCCGAGCTCTCCGCGAGGCAGTAGAGCTGGTCATCACGATAGAAGAGCGGGTCCACGGGGGCGTGGGCGATCACGTCGTGCACCTGCCAGAGTATGCCGCGCGGCAAGGTGAGGGCCAGGAGATCCCGGCCGGCCTCGTGGTCCCGCACGAGCGCGCCATTGTAGAAGATCATGGGCGCGGTGACGCCGAGCTCGTCCCGATAGCGGGCCGTCCCCGGTGGCATGCGACCGGTGGCGATGGTGAAGAGCAGCCCTCGCTCCATGGCGCGCTGGAGCCCGTCGACCAGGGCCAGATCGAGATCGGGGGAATGGTCGAGCAAGGTGCCGTCGAGATCGCAGACGAGCAGGCGGTAGCTCATGCGCGAACAGCAACAGCCGAGCGGGTCACACCGGGCGGTCGCCGCGTGCGAAACGGGCGGCGCAGTCGGGGCTGCAGAAGTGCAGCGCTTCGCCGCCGCTCTCCCGCCTGACCGCGCGCGAGCGCAACACGTAGGTGCCGCAGAACGGATCCTTGACGAGCTGATCGGGCCGATCGGCCCCGGGCAATCGGAGCCGCCACCCCCGGAGCATCGGCGAGAGCAGGATGAAACACATGATGAGCGCGGCGATGAGCAGGAGAGCGCGCACGAGATTATTCCCGGTCGGGGCGTATGGAGAGCGAGCGGAGGAAGTCGCGGTCCAGATCGGTCAGGGTGAAGCCGGTGGGGGCCGGCGCCGAGCGTCCGTGGGCGAAGAAGATGCCTGTCTCCGCCCCGCGCTTCAGAATCTCTCCCACCGCGTCGCGCGCGGCCTCCGTGGCCTTGAGCGAAACCTCGATGGCGCGCACGAGCTTGCCCATCAGACGATCCACATGCGCATCGGGCGTCATGTCCCGTACGATAGCACAGGTATAATCGCCGCCCAGGGAGGCTTCCCATGACCGAGGCGTGGCACTTTTTGGGCTCGACTCCGCTCCACCACTTGGGTAAGCTCACCCTCCGCGAAGACGCGTGGCGGTTGCCCACAGGGACGGAGCGACGCTATCCTGTGCTGCACGTGGGCCTGACCGTGGGCATCGTGCCCTTCGTGGATGCCGAACATGTCCTCCTCATCCGCCAGTTCCGCCATCTCGCGCGCGCGGAGGCGTGGGAGCTGCCGGGCGGGGGCGGGCACCCAGGGGAAGCGCCCGAGGCGGCGGCCCAGCGCGAGCTTCGCGAAGAGGGCGGCTATCGCGCGGAACGGCTGACCTTTCTCACGCGCTTCCTGCCCTCGAGCGCCTATCTGGACGAGACGGCCTACTGCTACATCGGGGAGGAGCTCGTGGACGATCCCCTCGCGTCCGACGACGACGAGTTCTTCGAGCGGCGCGTGGTGCCTTTTCGCGAGGCGGTGGCCATGGCCCTCGACGATCGCATCACCGAGTCCGTCTCGAAGGTCGCGCTCCTCGCCGCCGCCCTCAGGCGGGGCGTCAGTCCCTAAACGTCGAGCTCGACTCCCTAGACGCTAAGGGCGGCTCAAAAAGGTCCAGATGCGAGGCGGCGCCCGAAGGCCGCAGGCAAGGCGTACCCCTGGTACGTTGAGCCTGCGGGCGAGGGCGCCAACGAAGCAGATGGGCCTTTTTCAGCCGCCCGGCTAGTAGGTCGCGCGGCCTCCCGAGAGATCGTGCACCGCGCCCGTGGTGAACGAGCAGTCGTCGGAGGCCAGCCACGCCACGAGGGACGCCACCTCTTCGGGCCGTCCCACTCGCCCCATGGGAATCTTCGAGACGAGCAGATCCACCGTGCTCTGCTCCATTTGTTGCAGCAGCTCGGTGCCGATCACCGCCGGAGCCACCGCGTGCACGAGGATGCCGCGGGTGCAGACTTCCTTGGCGAGCGCCTTGGTCAAGCCGATGACACCGGCCTTGGCGGCGGAATAGGGCACGAGGGTCGGATTGCCTTCCTTGCCCGCGATCGAGGCGATATTGATGATGCGGCCGCTTCCCTGCCCCAGCATGACCGGCACCGCGGCGCGGCAGCAGAGGAAGACGCTGGTGAGGTCCACGTCGATGACCCGCCTCCAGTCCTCCTCCGAGAGCTCCCAGAGGGGGAAGGAGCGTCCGGTGATCCCCGCATTGTTGACGAGGATATCGAGCCGGCCCCACGTGTCCACTATGCGGCGGATGGCCGACTCCACGTCCGCGCTCCTGGTCACGTCGGCGGCGAGGGCGAGGGTACCCCCGCCGATCTTCTTTGCCGCTTCCGCGGCGGCCGCCGCGTCGAGGTCGAGGACGGCGACACGGGCGCCCTCGGCCGCGAGCCGCCAAGCGATGGCGAACCCGATACCGCGAGTGGCGCCGGTGACCAGCGCGGTCTTCGCGGCGAGTGACCCTCCCGGCACGCTCACGCGGCCTCGTCCCCGGCGGCGGCGCTGCGGGCCCAGGCCTGGGTACGCGCGGTCACGCCGCGCATGGCCACCCAGTAGAGGCCGCGCACGGCGAGGCCGGTGGCGATGATGAGGACCGACATGGCGGCGGCCTGGGCGGTGTCGCCCGCATCGTCCATGAGGAGCACAGCCACCGCCGCCAGCTCGGTGCCGGGGGCGACGATGAAGATCACCGCCGACAGGGTGACCATGGCGTTGAGGAAGAAGTACATGCTGATGCCCACGATCGACGGCAGGGCGATGGGCACGGTCACCCTCCAGAAGGTCCGGTAGAAGGGGACGCCGAGGGAGGCCCCCACGTTCTCGAATTCGGCGTCCATCTGCTTGAGCGCGGTGGTCGCGGTGAGGAAGCCCACCGTGAAGTAGTGGATGACATTCGAGATGATCAGGATGGCGAGGGTGCCGTAGAGGGCATTGAGCGGGCTGTCCGGCGCGTTGAACGTGAAGATGTAGGCGAGCCCCAGCACCATGCCGGGCACGGACACGGGCAGGACGGCGAGGAGGTAGAGCGGGCCCGCCGCCGCCGTCCGGCACTTCTCGACCACATAGCCGCCCACGAACGTCAGCACGGTGCCCACGACGGCGGTGAGGGCGGCCACGCGGATGCTGTTCCAGAGCGCCCGATAGCCGCCCGCCGTGTCGAAGTCGTAGTGCTTGAGGGTGAGGCCGAAGTTGTACGGCCAGCGATGAACGAGCGAGGAGACGAGGATCACCGTGTAGATCGCGGCGATGAAGCCGGCGATGAGCCCGCAGTAGACGAGACAGCTCCGGTCTTTCCACTGGTGCCGCTCGGGAACCAGAGGCTTCGCGGACGACGTCACGAGGGCGTACTGGCGCCGCTGCACGACGCGGTCCACGAGGAAGGCGATCACGGCCGGCACGAGGAGGACCACCGACACCGTGGCGCCCATACTGAAGTTCTGCTGCCCCGAGACCTGGTTGTAGATCTCGGTCGCCATCACCGAGAACTTGCCCCCGATGGCCTTGGGGGCGCCGAAATCCGTGATGGCGAGGGTGAACACCACGAAGCAGGCGCTCACCAGGCCGAACTTGACCCCGGGGAGCGTCACGGTGAAGAACGTCTTGACCGGACCCGCTCCGAGCGTGCGGGCCGCGTCGTAGAGCCGCGCGTCGGTGGCGCCGAGGGCCGCGGCGAGGATGAGGAGGGCGTGGGGGAAGCAGTAGAACACTTCGGCGAGAATGATGCCCTTCGCGCCGTAGATGCCCACGTTCAGCCCCGTGGTGCGCGTGATGATGCCGTTGTTGCCGAAGACATAGATGAGGGCGAAGGCCTGGACGAGCGAGGGGGCGAAGAGCGGCATCATGGCCGCGACCCGGAAGAGGCCCCGGGCGGGCATCAGGGTGCGCGTCACCGCATAGGCATAGCCGAAGGCCAGCGTCACCGTCACGATCATGGACGCGGCGGAGACGAAGAGGCTGTTGGTGATGGAGGCGGCAATGGCGGGAGTGGAAAAGTAGCGGACGTAGTTGGCTACGCCGATGAAGCGCCCGCTGTTGTCGAGCAGGCTCCGCCACAGGACCTGCCCCAGCGGATAGAGCAAAAAGAGGGCGAGCACGAGCGCGAAGAGGGCGATGAGCGCCCACCGGATGCCATCCTCGCGGTCCAGCCGATGCCGGACCACCCGATCCGGGACGGCGGCAGCGCTCCCCGCCGGTACGCTCACGATGCCGCGCCCACGGGCTGGAAAGCCCGAAGCGCCTCGGGATCCAGGGCGATGGGAACAAGCGCACCTTCCCCCACCCCGAGGGCAGCGAAGGCGGTGGCCGCGACGTCGCACTCGAGCGTCGCCTGCCCGTCGCCCTCCACGCTCAGGGCGAGCCGGGTGAACGGCCCGAGGAACTGGAGGCCGGCGATGCGGGCGGTGAGGCTGTTGACGACCCCGCGCGCCGACGGGCCCACCGCGATCTCCTCCGGCCTGATGGCGAGCATCACCGCACTCCCCGACGACGCTTCGAAGCCCGGCTGGTGCCTGAGCTCGACGTCGCCCACGCGAGCCCATCCGCTCCGCCCCGAGGCAACGGCGGACAGGAAGTTCATCTGGCCGACGAAGCGGGCGACGAAGGGCGTCTCCGGCCGGCGATACACCTCGGCCGGCCCTCCCACCTGCTCCACCTGGCCGGCGTTCATCACCACGATGCGGTCGGCCATGGCGAGCGCCTCTTCCTGATCGTGGGTGACCATGATGGTGGTCATCCCCAGCCTCCGCTGCAGCCCGCGAATCTCGTGGCGCAGCGACTGGCGCACCCGCGCGTCGAG
>WNGF01010122.1_pt1 | contig 13147 bp, 6 predicted proteins | sample 5400641 | NCBI WGS metagenome assembly WNGF01 (sample SAMN13153371, study PRJNA577476) | soil metagenome | isolation source: 80 cm soil or saprolite under grassland replicate 2 | place: USA:California | collected 2016-06-15
TAAGGCAGCGCGGATCGTTACTCTCAACGATATAGTCGTTACCCGGGCGAACTTTCCATCCGCGCCGAATCTTCAAAGTAATTATCTCGCGCTCATTCGCAAGCATGCGCCGCTCGCCAGCAAGATGATCGCGCTCGATCATCTTGAGGCGGAGTACGCGATCTCCGAAGCCGTTAAGAAGGCGCGCGCGGTCCCGGTGAAAAACGATCCCCCGCGGATCATTTACAGCACTACACCAGGGCTGCTTGTGTTGGTGGACGGCCCGCCAGTCTTCCGGCCCATCCCTGGTCTGAGTGTCGAGCGCGTCATCAATACTCGTGCCCTGATCCTGAAGTTCGGTGACCATGTTTACCTCTACGCTTCAGACCATTGGTACGAATCCGATTCCATTGACGGCATCTGGAACTTGGCAACCAATCCGCCCGCGGCACTGGAGCCGGCCCGACAAGCTGAAATAGCCAGTCAAAATGTGGACTTGATGCCGCCCGGCACCAACGCGGTCACCACAACGCCCACAATTTACTTGAGCACCATTCCCGCCGAATTGATTCAAACGGAGGGCCCGGCCAACCTGGTTCCCATTGAGGGAACAGATCTCATGCAGGTTCAAAACAGCGACAACGCGCTTTTCCTGTGCGACAGCGACCAGCATTATTACGTTCTGCTTTCGGGACGGTGGTTTAAATCAAGCACCATCGTAGGAACCTGGGAGTTCGTTCCGTACAAGCAACTACCGAGTGACTTTGCGAAGATCCCTCCGACGCATCCCAAAGCCAACGTGCTCGTCTCCGTCCCCGGGACTCCGCAAGCAAACGAAGCAGTCATTGCCAACTCAATTCCCCAGACGGCCACAGTGCAGCGGCACGAAGCAAAGCTGGACGTTACCTACGACGGCGCCCCGGCTTTCAAACCCATAACAGGCACGTCCCTCCAATACGCGGTGAATACACAAGCGCCCGTGATCGAAGTGAACGCACACAGTTATTACAGCGTAGAAAACGGCGTTTGGTTCGATGCGACGTCGCCCAATGGTCCGTGGGAGGTCGCGACGAATGTGCCGCCGGTCATTTACAGCATTCCCGTCAGCTCGCCTCTCCATTACGTAACTTACACGCAGGTCTATGGGTCAACCCCCGACGATGTGTACGTCGGTTACACACCTGGCTATCTCGGCACTGAGGTCTGCCCGGACAACGTCGTGGTTTACGGCACGGGCTGGTCCTACCCACCCTATATCGGAAGCTATTGGGTAGGCGGTCCGTGCACCTATGGATTCGGCGCGGGTTTCGCCGACAATTGGGATGTGGGCTTTGGCTTCGGATTCGGCGACGGACTCTGGCTCGGAACCTGGGCACATCCCTGGTGGGGGCCGTATGGATGGGGCTGGCACCACCATTATCCCTACAATCACGTCAGTCTCAATCACGTAAATATCTACAATCATTGGGAACACGGCATTGCCCATAGTGAGCACAATTATGGATTCAATTCGTGGAATGGCAGAGAGTGGTCCTCTCACTGGGGCACGCATTTTAATCCGTATTCCGGTCGCAGCATCCAGCATGCTGAACCGCTGATAGTTCACAGCGACAACCGCGACCCCCACTCCGCTGTAAGGCCGGGAATGCCAGATCACAATCTCCGCGATGGGACTTCGGCGCGGGTTAGCGCCTATGACGGGAATTTCCACTCGCATATTTCGAGCGCGCCCGCAGCGCCCGTTGCTCCCGCTGCGCCGAGAACGACATTAGCGCCAGGCTTAACCTATAATCAAAATCTTTACGGTGGTCGCGACGGCAGCGTCTATCGTCAAAGTCCTTCCGCAGGCTGGCAGCGTAACACCGGTTCGACTTGGCAGACCGTCCCGCGCAACCAGACGCCTGCATTGGAACAACACGCGCTCAGCCACAGCATGGGCGAACAGCGCTTTAACAACTTCCGCTCATTTGGCGGCGGCTTCTCGCATTCGGCCGGCGGCTTTGCCCATTCCGGCGGCGGCGGTCACCGATAAATCATGGAATCGAATTTATGTGGATCGTACGTTTAGCTCTCCGTCGGCCTTACACGTTCGTGGTGGCGTCTCTGCTGCTGCTATTGGTGACGCCGTTTGTGTTGTGGCGCACACCGACGGACATTTTTCCGTCCATCAACATCCCGGTGGTCAGTGTGGTTTGGGGTTACACCGGCTTGACCGCGAGAGATATCGAACAGCGCATGGTTTATGGGGAGGAACGGGCGCTCACGACGACGGTGAACAATATTCAACACATCGAATCCACTTCCTACAATGGCATGGGGGTGATCAAGATCTTCTTTCAACAAGGCGTCTCGCCCGAAGCGGGTGTGGCCCAGGTCACCGCGGTTTCACAGACGATCCTCAGGCAACTTCCGCCTGGTACGACTCCGCCACTGATCATCGAATACAACGCCTCCAGCGTTCCTATTTTGCAATATGGGATCAGCAGTCCGTCTCTCTCCGAGCAGCAAATCTTCGACCTGTCCATGAATACGATACGCGTTGGGCTCATTAGCGTTCCGGGAGTAGGAATCCCCTACCCGTACGGCGGCAAGCAACGAGTTGTCTCGGTGGATCTGGATCCCAAAGCTCTCGAAGCACAAAACATTTCGCAGCAAGACGTCGTCGACGCCCTCAGTTCCCAGAATCTGGTGTTTCCCAGTGGAACGGCCAAAATCGGCGCCAACGAGTACCCCATTGACCTCAACACGAGCCCACGCCTGATTGACCGGCTAAACGATTTGCCCATCAAGAGCGTCGAGGGGACGGTAATCCGAATCCACGACGTTGCGCAGGTCCGCGACGGGTACGTGCCCCAGCAGAACATTGTTCGTCAGGATGGAGTTCGCAGCACCCTGTTGAGCGTGTTTAAGAATGGCAGTGCCTCGACGCTCCAGGTCGCCAGTGGCGCCAAAGCCGCCATGGTGAATGTGTTGAAAACGGTCGCTGCCAAGTTGCAGGTCAAACAATTTGCGGATCAATCAATATTTGTGAAGGCAGCCGTCAGCGGCGTCGTGAGGGAAGGCGTGATTGCGGCGGCCCTGACTGCGTTGATGATTCTCCTCTTTCTCGGTTCGTGGCGGAGCACCCTCATCATTGCCATTTCCATCCCTCTTTCAGTCCTGGCTTCCCTGGCGATTCTAAGCGCGATCGGGGAGACCATTAACCTGATGACGCTTGGCGGTCTGGCTTTGGCGGTCGGCATCCTGGTGGACGATGCAACCGTGACCATCGAAAATGTCGAGCGGCATTTAAGGGCTGGCGAAGCTCTGGAAAACGGCATTCTGATTGGGGCTGGCGAAATCGCCTTGCCGGCCCTGGTCTCGACGCTGTGCATCTGCATCGTCTTCGTTCCGATGTTCTTTCTCCCGGGGGTCGCGGGATTCCTGTTCGCGCCGTTGGCTGCGGCTGTCGTGTTTGCCGTGCTGGCCTCCTACGCGCTGTCCCGAACGCTCGTGCCGACTCTGGTGATGTGGTTCGAGCGGAATGTGAATCACACGGAGCAGACACATGCGGCTCACGTCTCGCCTTGGATTCGCCCGTTGGTAATTTTTCAGCGCGGCTTTGAAAACAGGTTCGATCGGTTTCGGCAAGGCTATCAGAAGTTGCTGGGTACGATCTTCGCCCATCGCCTGCTGTTCGCGGCCCTCTTTCTCGCCTTCTGCGTCGCCTCGTGGCTGCTCGTCCCGTTCCTTGGACAGGATTTCTTTCCGAGCGTTGATGCTGGGATTTTCCGATTACATGTCCGCGCCCATAGTGGCACCCGAGTCGAGGAGACGGCCGTCTTGGTCGACCGAGTCGAAACCACAATTCGCCGTGAGATTCCCGCCAAGGACCTTGCAGGCATCATTGACAACATCGGACTGCCTATTTCCGGAATTAACCTGAGCTATAATGACAGCGGCACCGCCGGAACTGCCGACGCAGACATCATGGTCTCCTTGCCTGCCGGGCATCGGCCAACCCCTGAATACGTCCGGGAGCTGCGCTTGGCGCTGAATCGCGATTTTCCGGGCGTCACGTTCTATTTCCTGCCGGCGGACATCGTCAGCCAGACCATTAACTTTGGCCTGCCGGCTCCGTTCGATGTCCAGGTGCTCGGCCGCGACCTGGTCGGCAACCAACAGGTCGCCGCCGCGATTGCCGACAAAATCCGCCAGGTGCCTGGAGCAGTGGACGTGCGAATTCAGCAGCCATCCGATCTGCCGCGTTTCGAGTTTAGCATCAACCGGACGAAGGCTTCCGAACTCAACCTTTCGGAGCGCGACGTTGCCGAGTCGGTTCTGCTTAACCTGAGTGGCAGCGCCCAGGTACAACCCAGCTACTGGCTCGATTCGCATATAGGGGTCCAATATCTCCTGAATATCCGGGTGCCGGAGTACCGGATGACCTCGCTGTCTGATCTCAATTCCATGCCAGTGACGGCTGGCGTGCCCGGCACCGGGAATGAGCAATTGCTGGCGAACCTGGTCTCCTACGAGCGCACTAACAGCCAGCCAATCTATTCGCATTACAACCTCGTTCCAGTCGTGGATGTCTTCGGGGGCGTCGGCAACCGCGATCTTGGCGGTGTGCTCAAGGATATTAAACCGATTATCGCGCAGGCTCAGAGCTCGTTGCCGCAAGGTAGTTCGATCATGCTCCGGGGCCAGGCTGAAACCATGCAATCGAGCTTCATTGGCTTGAGTGTGGGTTTGTTAATGGCGGTGGCGTTGATTTATTTGCTGCTCGTCGTGAATTTTCAGAGCTGGCTCGACCCCTTCATCATTCTCACCGCGCTGACGGGAGCGCTGGCCGGCGTGATCTGGGGCCTTTACGTCACCGGTGCAACTTTGAGTGTCCCGGCGATGATGGGTGCGATCATGTGTCTCGGAGTGGCTACGGCAAACTCCGTGCTCGTGGTGACTTTCGCGCGGACCCATCTCCAGGAAGGAATGACGCCGCTCAAGGCGGCCTGGGAAGCCGGGACTGGACGTCTGCGGCCGGTGCTCATGACCGCGATGGCGATGATTATCGGCATGGTGCCAATGGCTCTTGGGTTGGGCGAAGGCGGCGAGCAAAACGCGCCCCTGGGCCGGGCAGTCATTGGCGGGCTGGTGATGGCCACCTTTGCGACCCTGTTTTTTGTGCCAGTCGTTTTCAGCGTCCTGCACCGAACAGCGCCTATGCCAGAAGAGAGCGAATCGAGCCAGCAAACCCCGCCACAGGGCGTCATACCGGCTCCAGCCAATGCGTAAGCACAACTTTATGAACACCGCTGAACTCTCTCAAAACCGAATTAATAGTCCTGAACCAACCGGCGAACCCGTGCGTTCATCAGAGGCGCTGCTCGACGGAACGGCGCTTGCCAGTCAGAAGGGAAAGAGCCCCAAACGCAGGTGGATTGCCGGAATCATCGTGTTAATTCTTCTCGGTGGACTCCTGCTCGGCTTCGTCCCGCGCTGGCGCGAGCGTCGTTCGGCCTGGGCGGATATGACCCAACTGGCGATCCCGAGCGTGTCCGTGGTTTCGCCTTCGCCAGGAAAGCCCGGGGACGGCTTGATTTTGCCTGCGGAGATTCGGCCCTGGAGGGAAGCGTCCATCTATGCGCGCGCGAACGGTTATCTCAAAGACTGGGTGGCGGATATCGGCGCGCATGTTAAGGCCGGGCAGTTGCTTGCTGAGATCGAGACGCCTGACTTGGACCAACAACTTGCGCAGGCACAAGCTCAACTCGTCCTGTCCCAGGCCAACCTTCATCTCGCACAGATCACTGACCAGCGCTGGCAGGAGTTGTTGAAAACGGCATCCGTCTCCGAACAAGCGGCGGCCGAAAAGGCTGCTGCCCGTGAAACAGCCGCCGCCAGCGTCGAGGCCGACCGGGCCAACATGAGACGGCTGCAAGAGTTGGTCTCCTTCCAGCGCGTCACCGCGCCTTTCGCCGGCACAGTCACCATCCGCTCGGTGGATATTGGCGACCTTATCGTTGCGGGCAGCGGGGGGCGGGAATTGTTCCATATCGCCCAAACCGAAAAACTTCGTGTGTACGTGCGCGTGCCAGAACCATCCGCGCTCGGCATCGCTCCCGGGCAGACTGCCACTTTAAGCACTCCGGCAACACCGGGGCGGTCGTTTGAGGCCAAAGTGATCACGACCTCAGAAGCGATCTCAACAATATCTCGGACCCTCTTGGCGGAACTCGAGGTGGACAACTCGAATAATCAAGTTCTGCCCTACAGCTATGGTGAGCTCAGTTTGAGGGAAATTAATTCCAGCCCGCTTCTAACATTACCCTCGAACACTTTGCTTTTTCGCGCCCAGGGATTGCAGGTCGGGGTGGTTAGTCCTGACGGCACGGTCGAATTGCGCCCAGTTCAGGTCGGCCGTGATTTCGGAGAAACGGTTGAGGTCAGGAGCGGTGTCACGCCGGACGACCAAGTTATTGTGAACCCCACCGACTCGCTGGTGAGTGGCATCAAGGTGCACATCCAAAGCGCTGTCAAGACAGTGGCGGAAAAATGATGAGCACACAGGAGACAGCGAAGGAAACAGAGATGAAATCGCGCGGATATGTGAATACGGTTGCGGCCGGATACTGGCACCGAATAGGAGCGATAACTGAATCCCTGGTCTGCGGGTTTCGGTCTGAGTTCTCTCTGTTTCCTCCTGTTCAATTCCGGTGGTTGGGACTTTCCCTCGCAGCCGTGGCGCTTCTCGCTGGCTGCGCCGTCGGCCCCGATTACAAGCGCCCGCAGGCGACGACCATTCCCGCGGCATACTCCGGCGCAACGAACGTTTTTGCGACGACGAACGGCTGGAAAATTGCCGAACCACAGGCCCGGATTCCCAAGGGCAACTGGTGGGAGATCTTTGGTGATGCGGAACTGAACGAGCTGGAAAGCCAGGCCTCCGCCGCCAATCAACAACTCAAAATTGCCGTCGCCCGCTTTGCCGAGGCACGCGCCCAGACTGATGTAACCAGGGCGGGGCTTTTCCCGAACATCTCGGTCTCAGGCTCGTACGTCCGCCAGCGCGGTTCAGCAAATACTCCGTCCACTATCACCGGCAAACCCGACGGAACCAGCGCCACATTTGATGATTTTTATGTACCCCTGAGTCTCGGCTACGAAGTTGATCTCTGGGGCCGGGTGCGCCGCAGCGTCGAATCCGCTCGGGCACAGGCACAGGCCAGCGCCGATGATCTCGAAACGATTAAACTGATGATCCAAGCCGAAGTGGCCGCGGACTATTTCACGCTGCGAGCGCTGGATGCTCAGCGGGCAGTCCTCAACTCCAGTGTCGAGGTCTTCACCAAATCTCTCCAGTTGACCCGCAATCTGCGCGCCGGGGGAGCGGTCTCCGATCTCGACGTGGCTCAGGCGCTGACGGTGCTTAAGACAACCGAGGCGCAGTTGCCCGCCGTGATGCTCCAGCGCGCTCAATTTGAGCATGCCCTGGCCCTCTTGGTCGGGCAACCCGCCTCGACTTTTCGGATTTCGGAACGCGCCCTTTCCGCTGCGCCTCCCTTGATTCCGTCGGGATTGCCCTCCGAGTTGCTGGAGCGAAGGCCCGACATTTCCGCCGCCGAACGGCGTATGGCCGCGGCGAACGCCAGCATCGGCGTGGCCAAGGCCGCCTTTTTTCCGATCGTTCAGTTGAACGGTCTTGCGGGTTTGGAGAGTCTCAATGCCGGCACCTTGTTCAATGCATCCAGCCGCCTGTGGGCGGTCGGACCGTCCATAACCCTGCCGCTCTTTGAGGGGGGAAGACTCCGCGCGGGTCTGCGGCTGGCGCAGGCGACTTACGAAGAAATGGTCGCCAGCTACCGCCAAAGCGTTTTGACAGCCTTCGCGGAGGTGGAAGACAACTTGGCAGCCCAGACGCTTCTCGCCAACCAATACGCTGCCGAGACCGAGGCCCTGGTCGCCGCCCGCAAACGGCTCGAAATCGCCAATAATCAATACCGTGACGGCCTCATCACCTATCTCGAAGTGGCGACGGCTGAGAGCACCGTGCTGAATGTCGAGTTTAGCGCCACCCAACTGCGTGGCCTACAACTCGTCGCGGCCGTCACCCTGGTGAAAGCACTTGGCGGGGGATGGCAGGAAACATTGAAACAATAATCAGTCGGATTAGGCCCTTGAGAATTTGGAACGCATAAAAGAAAAAACAAAAAGACATCATGAAAACAAAAACACTTGATCACATGAAAACGAAACAGCTCGGCAATTCGGATTTGTTCATCACGCCTGTGGGCTTCGGGGCTTGGGCCATTGGCGGCTCCGGTTGGGAGTTCGCATGGGGTGATCAGGATGACAACGCGTCCATCGCGGCGATTCATCGCGCATTGGAACTGGGAGTCAACTGGATTGATACCGCGGCGGTCTATGGCACCGGCCACTCTGAAGAAGTGGTGGCCCGCGCCTTGGCGAGTTGGCACGGTCCGCGTCCTTATGTCTTCACCAAATGTGGTCTGCGTTGGGATGGACAGGGGAAAGTCCATTACCTGTTGAAGGCTGATTCGATTCGCCGCGAGTGTGAAGACAGCCTGCGCCGCTTGCAGGCCGAAACCATTGATCTTTACCAAATCCATTGGCCCGTGGACGACACGGCGGAACTCGAAGAAGGCTGGACGGCAATGGCGCAACTCCAGCAAGAAGGAAAAGTCCGATGGATCGGTGTCTCCAACTTCAATGTCGAACAGATGCCACTGGCGCAGAGAATCGCGCCGATCACCTCGCTCCAACCGCCGTATTCCCTAATCCGCCGCGAAGTCGAAGAGGAGATTTTGCCCTTCTGCCACCTGGAAGACATCGGCGTCATCGTTTACTCGCCCATGGCCTCTGGCCTCTTAACGGGCGCCATGACACGGGAGCGCATTTCCAAACTGCCCAATGATGATTGGCGTAAACACCATCCCGATTTCAATGAGCCAAAGCTATCTGCCCACCTGGCATTAGTGGAACGATTACGCGCGATCGGCAAACGCCACAATTGTTTCCCGGGTGCAGTCGCGGTCTCCTGGACTTTGCGCCACCCAGCCGTCACCGCTGCGATCGTTGGCGCGCGCAAGCCCGAGCAGGTGGACGACGTGGTCGCCGCCGCCGCAATTCGCCTCACTCAATCGGATCTCGACGAAATTGAAGCTGTCGCCGAACTCGCGACCTAGCGCGTGTGTGAAAAATGGTAGCCGCCGACGTAAGGAGGCGGATTTACGAGAAGTTCTTATTAAGTGATTGAAGATGCGCATCTTATGCAGACCCACTTTCTCCATGCTCACGATTTGCTGACGCTGCGGCGCCAGAACGACAACGCGTCGTCCGGTCTGTTGAACTTGCTCGACCAATTCGCGCAGAACAAAACTCTTGCCTGTTCCCGCGCCACCACGAAAGAGCGAGACGGTATTCGTTGAACCGAGCAACGCGTCGAGGGCCTTACGTTGCTCATCGTCCAAGGCTGGATTGGCGGAAAGCGGATTCGCAACCAGCGGATGGCAGTCGCCCACACCCTCCTTCACTGTCTGGACGATTTCCCACTCGCGCAGCAACACGTCGCGCAACGTCACTTCGCCAGGACGGTCTGCGTCCCGGATGTAACGGCGTCGCTGGGTAAAGTCCTTGAGTTCAGAAACCGAAAAGCCCTCGCCCCGCGCTCGGCCTAGCGCTTGCTGCCACACCTGGCATTCCAGAACAACCGAGTTCCGATCAAACAGATGTTCTTCGGCCCACTGAACCGCTTCTTCAATACTGATCCTCTTGTCGTCAAGCGCGGTGGTTTCCAGACCTTTCAGAAGCTGGCGCAAGGCAGCGCGCTCGTCGTCAGCCAATTGTGTGTCCCACAAAGTCCGCAGTTCATCCCGGCTCAAATCCTTCTGCTTCCGTCCTCGCTCCGCCGTTGCCAGTTGCTCGCGTAAATCCTGAATGTTTGTGCCGACAAGTTCTGGTCTGTCCGCCAGCAACTTCGCCAGCGCCTTATCTATCTGCGCGTCTCGTTTGGAAAAACGCTCGCAGAGTTCTCCGGAAATACCCTCGACTTGGAAATCGCCGTGCGCCCGGTTGTGAATCCGGTAGCCGAAAGCCCGCAGTTCGCGGGCGAGTTCGTGATAGTACGCATTCTCAGCGAACTTTCGCGCTCGCAAGAGATCGTAATTCTGAAGCGCTTTCCAACCCTTCTCGACGGAATCGAATGTCGCATTGAACACGATGCAATGCGTGTGCAAGTGCGGATCAAGGGCGCGCGATGTGTCGTGCGTGAACAGCGCCGAAACGAAGTTTCCCGTCAGCCGATCATTCTGTGCGCCACCTGCCCGGATGCGAGTCGCAGCAAACGCCTCGAATTCCCTCAGCGCAGATCGTACGGCACGCGCATGGGCTTCGAGAATCCTTTCGTCCCCGCCCAGGAATCCTGCGATAGAAACCGACTTTGGCGGTGAGAACGTGAAGTCGTAGAATATCCGCCGATTGGCCACGCTCTTGTCGCCTGCCGCCCGCGTGGTGTTCAGTCGTTGCGTTAGCGTCTCGCCTGTGGAGGGATTTTGATTCTCGCACAGCCGCAAGAAATCATCGGCTCGGACCTTCCCGGACAGTCCGAGTCTCTCCGCACCTGCGCCCATCCATTCGCCCGACACCCGCTGGCCCTCATTGTAGTAATCACCGACGCAGAGGTGTTCCGCAAAGTATTGCTCTGCGTTCTTGAGATTGTATTGCGTCTTTGCCGCACACGGCTGCGCCGATGAAGTTCGCCTGTGGACTAATACTCCACAGCCCTGCGCCAAGAAATGAGCCACCGGTCACGATGCAGTCGCGGATGAGGTAGTACGCGCCGTAGGTGCGGGCGCGAAGTTCGGGCGAAGCTTGGGCAATGATGAGCGCCTTGCGGGCAGGTTCGCCGAATTCCTTCAGGCCGCGTATGACAAACGCGATGGCGAGCCAGATGAAATTGTGCGCGAACAGCAGCGAGACGGGAAAGAGCGTGAAGAAGACGAACGTCGCCAACACGAATGGTCGCTGGCCGTGTTTGTCGGCGAGATGAGCAACCGGGATGTAACAGAGCATCGCTGTCACCATCTCGATGGCGACGAGCCAGCCGAACTGCTCCGCGTTCAATCCGGCGTGGTTCATTGCCCAGAGAATAACGAATGCGTACGGCAGCCGCTCGCAGAAGCGGATGAGGATGTCGCTCACCAGTAATTCGCGGAGCGTAGGGTTAAAAGATTTTACCACCGCAAAGAAGCTGATGCCGGATTTGTTTGAACTGAATTCCCTCTCCAATGTTGGCTCGGCGATGAACCATTGGAAGACAGCCGTGGCCACGCTCAGAACAATGCAGCCGAGCAGCGCGTACCGGACGCCTTGTTCCCACCCGAAGCGCGTGATGAGCCAACCGCCGAGCAGCGGGCCAACCATCATCGGCAGGCGGCGCACCATTGACTGCACGCCGATACCCATCGTGTGCTGTCGCTTGTCGAGCGACGTGGCAATGACGGTGAAGGTCGCAGGCAACGAGAGCGCGCTCCAAGCGAGAAAAAGGAACACCCCGAACACGAGCGCAAGCCAGTGTTGCCAGACGAGCACGAGGACGTAACCGGCAAAGGAAAGCGCGTTGAATAGAAGCAGCGAACGACGTTGTCCCCAATGGTCGGTCAACCAACCGCCTGGGTATGCGTAAAGGGCACCGAGCAACGTTTGCAGCGCATCGAATAACCCGATGATGAATACGCCCGCGCCAAGAGTTTCGAGATACTTGGGCGCGAAACCAAGCCAGAGTCTCTCGCCCGTCATCGCGAGCACCAACGCGACGAGCAGCAACGAAGTGTTGCGTCGCAGAGCGAGGAAATCAGCAATTCGCCGCCAGCCGTTCACTCTTTGGTACTCCTTTGCCAGAATCTCGTGGTCACTGAAACCCAGCGCGTTGAAACCGTGGGCAATCCATCGCAGACCTTCACCCGCCGGATGCGGATTCGCCGGATGCGAGTCCGCAGCACGAACGATTTCGGCAAGCAGCCGTAGCGCGGGGTCATCAAGCCGATACTTTTTCAGGATGGAATCGAATGACACGTATTCGCCGTGGTGTCCAAGTTCGCAGCCCTCAATGTCGAATGGCGTCGCGCCGACTTCGCGCGCATTGGCCTCGACCTGTTCCGCGGGCACGAAAATAAATTCAGCCTTCGGGTCAACGAACTTCCTTATGAGCCACGGGCACGCGACTCGGTCCACTTTCACATTTTGGCGTGTGATCCATTTCATTGCGTGCGTGAGTATGCCTCGAGGGCGATACTCGTGTCCGCTTAACTTTTCTTCAGAATTGGGCGCTCGCCGCGACGGCGGAAAATGGGATAATCGGTGCCAGTGGCCAAAATTCTTGTCATCGAGGACGAACCAAAAACAGCCAACGCAATCCGCAGCGGCCTGCGTGGCGAAGGCTACGATGCCAACGTAGCGAAGACCGGTGAAGATGGTTTTTTTCAACTCAACACCGAACCGTTCGACCTCGTAATTCTCGATTGGATGCTGCCGGGACACGATGGCATTGAGATTCTGAAGACGCTCCGTGCCCGCGGCACGGAGACACCGGTCTTGTTGCTCACGGCCCGCGATGCAATCGAGGACCGTGTGCTTGGACTCGACAGCGGAGCGGACGATTACTTGATGAAGCCGTTTGCTTTTGCCGAGCTGTTGGCCCGTGTACGGGCGCTGTTGCGGCGAGCGGGCGACACCGAGACGTTCCGAAAGCAGATCGGCGACCTCATGCTGGACATCGAGAACCGTCGCGTCACGCGCGCCTCTCAAGAGATTGCGGTGACACCCCGCGAGTTTGAGCTGCTCGCCTACTTGCTCCGGCATCACGGGCAAACCGTCACGCGCCAGATGCTCGCCAAGGACGTGTGGCGCGAGCCGCACCGAGCCACACCGCTCGACAACGTGATTGATGTCCACGTTGCTCATCTGCGCCGCAAGATTGATGAAGGCCGCCGCGTGAAACTCATTCACACCGTGCGCGGCGTCGGATTCGTACTTCGAGAGGAGAGTCCGGCATGAAGAACTGGTGGAAACGCCGCACACTGAAACTGCGGCTGACGCTCTGGTACGCGGGGGCAACAGCAGTCGTCTTGGCGGTGTTTGCGTGGGTTGCTTACGAAGTCGTCGAGCATCG
>WNGF01013608.1_pt1 | contig 13146 bp, 8 predicted proteins | sample 5400641 | NCBI WGS metagenome assembly WNGF01 (sample SAMN13153371, study PRJNA577476) | soil metagenome | isolation source: 80 cm soil or saprolite under grassland replicate 2 | place: USA:California | collected 2016-06-15
GTCAGTGATCTCCATGCGCAGCGGGTCGCCCAGCCCGTGATCGAACTCGACCACGGCGCCGATCCGCGGTTCGGCATTCATGACCTTTCCCCACCAGGCGTCCAGGCCTTCCCTGGTAGTTAGAGCCTCGAAGACCTTTCCCTTTCCGCGTTGAGCCACACTTCGTGTTCCATTGATTCCACGGTTCGCTTCTCCTTCGTGATCGGACTTCATGGGCGCGGTACTGGCCGGCTTCGCTGGCCCGCCGGACGGGCATCGGGCCGGCCTTTCTCCGGTTCCTGTTGCGTCATCACCTCGGTTAACTGGGGCTTGCCCGCCCCGGTTCGGGGCGACTCGTTTCGGTTTCGCCTGCGGCGGTGGAAGGCGCAGCAGGATCTCGAGCGCGCGGGGCGCCAAGGCCGCCCGGGGTATCGGCGCGGAACCGGAACAGCTTCAGCTCGCTGGAGGAGCCGAACAAGATCCCGGTGAAGCCCGTCTTGGCCGAATAACGCCAGAGCACCCAATCTAGGTCAGGCCGCATGCGGGCTGGCACTTGAGATGTCCACGGCCACTCGCCATGCGCCGTCTGTCTGCCGCTTCCAGAGCGTGACGTACCTGACGGTGGCCGGGACCTGTTCGCCGCCTACTGCCAGCACGACAGTGCCGCGCACGTAGCCTAGGTCGCCGTCGCTGCCTGCGTCCTCCACGCGAACGGTTCGCTTCATCTGAACCGCCTTCGCGCCCTTGCACGCGTTCTGCCAGAACCGCTCGATCGCGGGTCGGCCCGCCACCGTTTCCTGCTGCGTTGCGATCAGCATCGCGTCCTCGGCGTAGTACCCGGCCATGGCCCGGTAATCCCCGCGGTTGAACACGGCCTGCCAGTAGCGGGTGAATTCCTCGACGACGTCGCGCTGCAGGCTCGTCAAACCCAACATGGCTTATCTCCTCTTCAGGCTCGTTCCTTCGTAGGCGCCCAGTCAACCGGCACCCCCCGGCTCCCCAGCCACCGGCCTGAGCTGCGGCGCGCCAGCTGATCGTGAGTCATATCCGGTTAGGATCCTGGGCGGAAATCACGGCGGGCCGCCAGCATTCACGGCGAGAGCCGCCCGCTTCGTGGGCTCCCCGCTGTTGTGGCCACGCCGGGTGGTCTGGTGTGGTCTCGCTGAGCCCGATCCGGTGGTGCAGCCGGGCCAGCGGTGTCGGTGACCACCAGGCCGCTGGCCCGGCGAGGCGCAGCGCGGCGGGCAGCAGGGTGGAGCGGATGATGAACGCGTCGAGCAGCACGCCGATGGCCAGGCCGAGGCCGAGGAGTTTGATGGGGGCGACGTCGGAGGCGGCGAACCCGGCGAAGACCACCGCGACCAGGGCGGCGGCGAAGGTGATGATCCGGCCGGTGCGGTCCAGGCCGGCCGCCACCGAGCGGGCCGGGTCCCCGCTGCGGTCGTGTTCCTCTTTGATGCGGGAGAGCACGAACATGGAGTAGTCCATCGACAGCCCGAAGGCGACGCAGAAGATCAGGATCGGGATGGGGGCGGTGATCCAGCCGGTCGGGGTGAACCCGAGCAGGCCGGCCAGGTGCCCGTCCTGGAAGATCCATACCGCGGCGCCGAAGGTGGCCGACAGCGACAGGGCGGACAGCACCAGGGCGATCAGCGGCACCAGCAGCGACCCGAACAGCAGCCACAGCGCGGCGAAGCTCACCGCGGCGATCAGCCCGAGGACCACCGGCAGCCGGCTGGTGATCGCCGCGGACACATCGACGCGGTCGGCGGCGGGCCCGCCGACCAGCACAGGGGCTGGCGCGGGCACCGCGCGCACGTCGGTGACCAGCTGGGAGCCGGCCGCGGACAACGGCTCGACCGCCGGGATGACGTCGAGGTGAGCGGCGTTTGCTGCGCGCATCCGCCGCTCGGCGGGGCTCGGGGCGGAGGTGTGCTGGCCGGCGGTGAACGTGCCGGCCGGTGCCTCGACCCGGGCGACCCCGCGCACCGCCGACAGGCGGGCCGCGTAGCTGCCCAGGGCCGCTGGGCTGATGTTGAGCCGCGGGGCGCCGGTGGCGACGACCTGCAGCGGCGAGGTTTCCCGCCCGTCGAAGGCGGCGCGCAGCACCTGGGCGCCCTGCCGGGCCGGGTCCGAGGCGGGCAGCGCCCGGTCGTCGTTGATCCCCAGGTGCAGGTGGGCGAAGGGCAGGAGCAGGAAGGCCAGCACCGCCAGGACAGGCAGGGCGACGGCGGCCGGGCGGCGCATCACCCCGGCCGCGAACCGGTACCACCACCCGGGCGCCTGGCGGGGCCGGGCGGGCGCGCGGGCCGGCACCCGGTCACCGAGCGCGGCCAGCAGGGCGGGCACGACGATCAGGGAGCATGCCGCGGCGAACAGGGTCGCGCCGAGCCCGCCGATCGCCATCGACCGCAAGAACGGCACCGGGAACAGCGCCAGTGCGGCCAGCGAGATGGCGAGGGTGGCCGCGGAGAACACGATCGTGCGCCCGGCCCGGCGCACCGCCGCGTCGAGCGCGTCGCCGCGGTCGCGGCCGGCGCGCAGCTCTTCCCGGTAGCGGGTGATCAGCAGCAGTGCGTAGTCGATGCACAGCCCGAGCGCCAGGCCGACGACCAGGTTGGTCGCCGTGCTGGTCACCGGAGTGACCGCAGCGACGGCGCCCAGCAGCATCAGGCCGGACAGCACCGCGAGCACGCCGGCGGCCACCGGGACCAGCGCGAGGAGCGCCCGGCGCAGGTAGAGGCCGAGCAGCAGCAGCACGATCGGGAAGGCGAGCAGTTCGGCGCGCAGCAGGCCCCGTTCGGTCAGATGCGAGGTCTCGGCGGCGAGCACGTCGGTGCCGGTGACCGCGACGGTCACCGGCCCGGACGCCGACCGGAAATGGCTGGCAATGGCAGCGGCCTCGCCGACGCGGGTGGCGTCGTCCCCGGCCAGGGTGGCGGTTACCAGCCCGTCGGCTCCGTTCACCGACCGCAGCCGGGCGGCTCCGGGATCCAGGTAGGAGCGCACTGTGGTCACAGCCGGATCGGCGTGCAGCCGGGCCACCAGCGAGCGGGTGGCCGCCTGGACCGCCGGGGCGGTGACGGGCTGGCCGTGAGATTCCACGACAAGCACCACGTCGGCGGGGCGGATCCCGAACTGGCCGGCCAGTGCCTGCTCGGCGCGCGCCGAGGCGGAGCCGGACGCCTGCACCCCGCCCTGGGTGAGCGTCCCGCCGGCGATCACGCGCAGCGCGGTCAGCGCCAGCACGCCCAGCAGCAGCACCAGCATCGACCCGCGCCGGTGAGCGACCAGCCAGCCAGCCAGCCCTGGGCTGCGGTGCCCGGCCGGCCCGGAACGGGCCTTGGGTGAATCTTGTGCGGCGCGTGGCGTCGAATCGGTCGTCATCGTGGACTCCTTCACCCTGGACAGATTCAGCCAAAGCCCCGGTTGAGGGGAAGCCCGGGTCGTGTCTGGCGGCTGGTTCTGTCAGGGACGCTAGGAGCCGGCGCTGCCGTGGGCGTCACCCGAAGGTGCGCGGCCGGGTGGAATCTTCCGCGGCACGAAGGTGCCGCCGGGCTTTCCGGGGGCCGCCGCGCTAGCGGATCAGGCCCAGTTCGCGCGCCCGGGTGACGGCCTCGGTGCGGTTGGCGGCGCCGAGCTTGCCCAGGACGTGGCTGACGTGTTTTTTCACGGTGTCGAGGGTGACCACCAGCTCGCGGGCGATGCGCTGGTTGGGGGTGCCCGCAGCCAGCAGCCGCAGCACGTCCAGCTCGCGGGCGGTCAGCGGCTCGGCCAGGCCCGGCACCGCGGCGGCGGCCCGCCCGGGGCGCGGGACCGCGGGCTTCTGGTCGAGCGCCTGCTGGAGCCGGGCCAGGCAGCCGGGCGGGACGCCACCGGCAGCGGGGGCGGGCTGCCCGGCCCGTTGGGCTGCGGCCAGCCGGGCCAGCAGGGCGCGCATCGGCGCGCCCTCGTCGGCGAAGACGGCGACGTAGCCCTGGGGGCAGGCGAGGGTGAGCGCCCCGGCCAGGGTGGCCACCGCGCCGGGCTGGTCGCCGCTGGCGGCCAGCGCCAGCGCCTGCAGCGCGCGCGCCTCGATGACGCTGCCGGTCCGGCGCTGGGCGGCTGCCGCGGCGTGCAGCCGCTCCAGCAGCGGCAGTGCCTGGCCCGGGTGGTCTTGGGCGAGCAGCACGCGGGCCAGCACGAGATACTCCGGCTCCTGCGGGTAGCCCGGCTCGTCGCCCGCGGCGAGGCCGCGCTCCTTCGTCCAGCGGGCGGCCGCGGCGACGTCGCCTTGGGCCAGCAGCAGCCGCGCCCGCTGCGCCGGGACGGGGTTGAGGAGGCTGGTCACCGCCGGTGCGGCCCGCTCGGCCTCGCCGATCGCGTCCAGGGCCCCGGCCGCATCACCCTCGGCCTGCCGGATCCATGCCAGCGTCGCCAGGCCGGTGGCCAGCAGCTGGGTGTAGCCGAGCTGCCGGCACGCCGCGATGCCCTCGCTGAGGTGCCGGCGGGCGGTGTCGAGCTGGCCCCGCTGGTAGGCCACCTCAGCCAGGCCCACGTGCGCGATGCCCGCACCCGGCAGCGCCGGGCGGCCGGGCATTGCGGTGATCTCCAGCGCCTGCCGGTAGGTCCCGGCCGCGGCGTCCAGGCGGCCCTGGGCGCGCTGGACCTGGCCGAGGAGAAGGGAGGTCCGGACCGCCAGGTAGCGCTCGCCGGCCGCCCGCCACTGGGCAACACTCGACGACAACGCGCGCTCAGCCTCTGCCAGCCGGCCGCGCAGCCACTCGGCCAGGCCCAGATACCCGCCGGCGACGGATCTCAACATCCACTCGCCCTCGCCGATCACGGCCAGGGCCCGCGACGCGAACGCGAACGCGCCCTCGGCATCGCCGCGGAGCACAGCGAGGAAAGCACGATCGAGCGCGATCGCCGCCGGGACGTTCGCCAGCAGGCTCGCGTCCTTGCCGACAGAAGGCTCGAAGGGCTCATCGGCAGCGTCCCCGAACGCACGCTCGGCCGCATCGAGCGGCGGCTCGGCCGCTTCCACGTCGCCACCCACGATCGCCAGAAACGTTTGCGCCAGGCACAGCCGCGGCCGGGAGCGGACCAGCTCAGCGGGGAGCGCCGCAAGCCACCGCTGCAGGGTCACCCCCTCGCTGCGCAGAAGAAACGCGTCGAAGTGCTGCTCGATCAATCGGGCGGCCCAGCTCATCTCGCCCGCACCCAGTGCGTGGCGCACGGCGTCGTCGGCGAGCCCATGCTCCTCACACCAGGCCGCCGCGTTACGGTGCAGCGCCGCGGCCCGGCCGGGCTGTTCCTGCTGCAGCCGGGCACGCAGCAGATCGGCAAACAGCTGGTGGTAGCGCCACCAGCCGCGCACCTCGTCCAACGGCACCAGGAACAGGCCGGCCCGCTCGATCGCCTCCAGCGTCGCCTGCCCATCGCTGCGGCCGGTGACCGCATCACACAGCGGGCCGCTGAGCCGCTCCAGCACCGAGGTCTCCAGCAGGAACCCGCGCATCTGCTCGCTCTGCCGCTCGAGCACCTCCCCGGTCAGGTAGTCCAGGACGTAACGGTGGCTGCCGCTGAACGTCGCCACAAACCCGGCTGCATCCGCGTGGCCCCGCAATGACAGGCCCGCCAGCTGCAGGCCCGCTGCCCATCCCTCGGTGCGGGCCGCCAGCGCCGCCGCGGCTTCGCCGGGCAGGTCGGCACCAATCGCTTCGCGCAGCAGGGACGCCGCCTCGTCTGCGCTGAACCGCAGCTCGCCGGCGCGCAGCTCAGCTAGCTGGCCGCGGGCCCGCAGCCGCGCCAGCGGCAGCGGCAGCGGCGGGTCGGCACGGCTGGCCAGCACCAGGCGAAGGCCCGGCGGCAGATGCTCGAGCAGGAACATCAGCGACCTGTGCACAGGCTGGGAGTCGATCAGGTGGTAGTCGTCGAGGACCAGCACCTCGCCGTCACCAGGCTGGGCGGCCAGTTCGTTGATCAGGGCCGTCACCAGCCCCTCGAACGAGGAGGGCGCCGGCGGGCCCAGCAAGGGGCCGACCCGCTCGGCGATCCCCGGCCGGACTCGGTCCAGCGCAGCGGCGGCGTGGCGCCAGAACCGTGCCGGGTCGTTGTCGGCTGCGTCCAGCGACAGCCACGCCAGCGGCCGCTGGCCGCGCCGGGCCCAGTCGGCCAGCAGCGCCGTCTTGCCGGACCCGGCCGGGGCGCAGACCAAAACCAGGCCCCGGGCCAGCCCCTCGTCGAGCGCCTGCACCAGCCGCGGGCGGGGCACGAAGCCCGGCTGCGGGCGGGGCACGTGCAGCTTGGTGGCCAGCAGCGCATCCTGCTCGGGTGCGGCAACCCCCAATGGGGTCGCCGCGGGCGGCTCAGCCATTAGTGACCTGCACGTTCAGCGAGTCCAGCGATGCTCTGTGTCGCCGCTGGCTCGGCTCATTCTAATAACTGGCTGGCGGACCGCCGCCGCGGCCGGGGCGGCCGTGTGGGCGGGCCGCCGGAGGTCGTCTGCGTGCGTTGCCCTTCCTGTGCGCGGCCGGACAACGACCAGATACGGGCGTGGGCTGCTGTCGGCCGGCCCGAGGTGCAGATGCCCCGCCTGCAGAAGCCCACCCGTGCTCCTTGCGGAGGAGCAGTGCCGGGGATCAGGGCGATGGCGGTGAAGATGAGCGTCCATCAGAAGGTGTGGCCGAACGCCTGGCTCGCCCGGGTGTGCCGGCCGCTGCGTGCCCGGCGGTTTGGCGTTGCAGGATGACGGCAACCACGGCGGTGCCGAAGGAGCCGCCGACTTGCCGCACGATGCGCGTGGCACGGCTGGCGTGGGCGATCTGTTCGGGCCGTAGTCCCTGGTCGGCGGCGGCCATGATGGGGATAGTGACCGCGCAGCCCGGCGCGCCGGATCACCAGCCAGGCGCCGGGGAAACAGCTCGTTGGTGCTGGGCCCGGCGTGGGTATAGGCGAGCGTGCCGAGTACCGCCAGGATCAGGCCGGCCAGTCCGACGCCGATGTGGTCAGTGAGTTCCCCGGCCTGGCTGCGGGGTGAGCAGCGCGCCGATGCCCTGTGGTGCCACCAGCAGCCCAGCGGTCAGGCGCTTTGGCCGCGTAGCTGGCGGCATCGCTGCATACGCGCCAGGCCGCAGAGGCGCAAGCTGCAAGGCAGCCACCGTGCGAGGAGGACCACCGTGCGGCCCGTGCAGTTCGACATGGATGCCGGTGTGGCGTAGCACCTCCTGACCTGCACTATCTCCAGGCAGTCCCGGCAGTCGAATGCGCGGGCGCAAAGCGCCGAAACCGCCCTCCAGCGCGGCGAGGATGGGTGACCACCACGAACGTCACCTTCCGGCGCGCGCCTCCCCGTCTGGTTCGGGATTCATGCCGGTGAGCACGGTGCGATCCGGCAAGGCGGACCGCACGGATGCGGAGGTCGCGGTAGCGGAATACAAGCGGCACGTCAACGGCCGGCGCAGCCTCTGTCGGCACGGCGTGGCGGGCCGGTCACCGGTCAGATCATGGCTGCCGACGGTGACCAGGTGAACCGGCGGAGCGCCAGCGCCAGGCCGGCTGCGGCCCAGGCGGCGAGGATGGCAATGTCGGTCCACGGCACGGCGGTGCCGTGGACGGCGGGATCGAAGGCGTGGTGCAGGCCGCTGGCCAGGTGCTCGACGGGGAAGGCCCTGGCCACGTCCTGCAGCCATGGCGGCAGGTTGAGGCTGGGGATGAAGACGCCGGAGATGAAGTAGAGGGGAAGGATGATCGCCTGCACGGTTGGTGTGGCCGAATCGGCGGAGCCGATGGCCGTGGACAGCGCGTAGGCCAGACAGCTGAAGGCGATCGAGCCGGCCAGTGTGGTGAGCAGCACGCCCGGGACGGCGGCACCGTGGAGGGTGACACCGTAGGCGAGCCGCCCGATGACCAGCAGGACCGCCACGCCGGCCAGGGAGACGAGCAGGGTGGTCAGGGTCTGGGCGGCGATGAGCACCCCGGCGGGGATGGGTGTCGAGCGGCGCCGCCGGAGGATGCCGGTCTCCCGCTGGGTGATGATGGTGATGACGAGGTTGGCGAACGATGAGGTGACGACCGCCAGGGCGGCGATCCCGGGCACGTAGTAGGTGGCGGCCTTGACGTGGCCGGCGCCGACGGTGTGGTTGCCGAACACGCCGACGAACAGGACCAGGAAGATGACGGGGAACAGCGTGGTGGAGAACACGCCCTGACGGTTGCGCCGGAAGGCGGTCAGGTTGTAGCGGACCTGGTGGGCGACCAGATCCAGCGGGCCGTTGCGGCCGCCCGGGGGGCTGCGCTGGCCGCCAGCGGGTGACGTGGCTGTGTCTGGCCGCCCAGCGCCCTGGCGGGCGCCGAGCCTGCGGGAGAGCCAGCGGATGAGGATTATCACCGTGGGTCCCTTTCGCCGGTGAGGGAGAGGTAGGCATCTTCGAGGGTGGGCCGGTAGACGTCGAGGTCGGGGAGGTCGAAGCCGCCGGCGCGCGCCCAGTCGGCCAGCGCCTGGAGGGCCGGGAGCGGGCACTGGCTGTGCACGACGATCCGCCCGCCGGGCGCCGGCTCGGCGAGGGCACCCAGGCCGGCCGGAAGGTCACCCGCGCCCAGCCCGGCGGGGAGGCTGAAGCCGATGGCGGCGCTCATGCGGTCGCGGCCGCCGAGGGTCTGGGGGGTGCCTTCGGCGACGATACGCCCGGCCGCGATCACCGCGATCCGGTCGGCGAGGTATTCGGCCTCGTCCATGTAGTGGGTGGTGAGGAAGATGGTCTTGCCCAGGGCCCGAAGCCGGTGGTGGGCTCGTCGAGGAAGATGAGCTCCGGGTCGCCGACCAGGGCGAGGGCGAAATCCAGCCGCCGCCGCTGGCCGCCGGACAGCTGCGCCCCAAGCGTGCCGGCCTGGCCGGCCAGGCCGACCAGGGCGATGGTCTCCTCGACGTCGCGAGGAGCGCGGTAGTAGCCGGCGTAGAGCCGCAGGCTCTCCCGCACCGTCAGGCCGGGCTCGGGCCCGGATTCTTGCAGCACGACGCCGACCCGGTTCCGCCAGGCGCCGCCGGCCTCGGCCGGGTCGGCGCCCAGGACGCTGACCCGGCCGCCGGTGGGCCGGCGAAAACCTTCCAGGATCTCGGCCGTGGTGGTCTTGCCGGCGCCGTTGGGCCCGAGGAAGGCGAAGATCTCGCCGTCACGGACCTCCAGGTCGATGCCCCGCACGGCATGGGTGTCACCGTAGTGCTTGGTCAGGCCGCGGACGCTGATCACCGGCGGAGCGAAGCCCCCGGCCGCAGCCGTGCCGCTGAATCCGCCGCCGCTGACACCTGCCGTGCCGTTCACGCCAGCACCACGACTGAAGTGCGTCAACCGCCGATGCGAGGCGGACATGGCGTCATCCTTTCCGGCCGGCTCTATGAGCGGCCCACCGCCCGGAGCGATCCAGGACCGTACGGCCCGGCTCGTTACCTGCGGGCTCCGGCATCCGCTCACTGCCCGGACGTGCGAGATCGGCTTGCTCATAGGCCTCGGCCGTGCTCACGCCTGGCCCGCCCGGGTGGCTAGGCATCCCCGCGCACCGGCTTGGCGGCGGCCAGCCCGTGCAAGAAGCCCTGCCGCCAGCTCGGCCAGGCGGGCTGCCAGCTGAGTTCCCGCTTCGCCTTGGCGTTGGACGAGCCGCGGATCTGCGTCATCATCGAGACCCACCCGGTAGGGCGCCTTCGCGCCGGCCGCCTGCGCCAGGAACGGCAGCCACTCCGCCACCCGGGCGGGTTCGTCGTCGACGATGTTGTAGACGCCGGGCGTGCCGTGCCCCAGCGCGGCGACGGCCGCGGCCGCGGCGTCGCTGATGTGCAGGAATGACCAGATGCCGGCCCCGTCGCCGATGACCGGCACCTTTCGCTTCCTGATCAGCTCGACGAACGCGTCGGAGGCGCCGGGCCCGTAGAACGAGCCGTACCTCAGCACGATCCCCTCCATCGGCGCCGCCGCGGGCACCACCTGCTCCAGGTGCCGGATGGCGGCGAGCGTCTGGCGCTGCGCGGCGGGAGGGCTTGGGTCGAGCGGGTCATTCTCGGTCTTGACCGGGCCGCCTTCGCGGATGTTCGTCCAGCCGGTGTAGCCCTGGGCGACGAAGCGCCGCACGCCCGCGGTGGCGGCGGCCGCGAGCAGATGGTCGGTCCCGGCCGTCCGCAGCTCGTTGGTGACGGCGAAGTCACGGTCGAAGCGGCGCAGGTTGCTGCTCATCCCGGCCAGCGACGTCATCTGGTGGATGACCACCTCCGGCTCGGCTCTGTCGACCGCCTCGCGGACGGCCGCGGCGTCCAGGCCGTCGACCACCGCCGGCTCCGCGCCGAGCGCGCGCAGTTGCCCGGCCTTGGCCGGGTTCCTGGTCGTCGCGGTCACCTGGTGACCCTGACCGGCGAGCTGGGGCAGCAGCTGCCGCCCGATCGCCCCGGTAGCTCCTGCAACGAAAACACGCATGCTGACTCCTTTCCAAAAATCCGCTCGACTTGATCGCGCCCGAAGCCGAGATTCGCCCTGGCGCTGTGACACCCGCTGATCAGCAGCCCGCCACGCGGCACGGGCAGACCACGGCTCCCCCCATGCGCGATCACCTAGCCGCGCCCTGTCGCAGCTCTGGGCGGACGACGCGCCGATGTCAGCCCGCAGGCGCAGCAACCCGGCTTCCGCCTTAGCGGAGGCCGCCCGCTCCCGCCGGCCTTTTGGCCGCTGGATGCGGATGAGCTTCATCTCTTACCTCCTCGGCTGGCCGCCATGTGCCGGGCCCCGGTTGAGGGGGAGCCCCGGTCGTGTCTGGCGGCTGGTTCTGCTAAGGGACGGTAGGAGCCGGCGTTGCCGTGGGCGTCACCCGAAGGTGCGCAGCCAGGTGGAATCTTCCGCGGCACGAAGGTGCCGCCGACATTTCTGCGGGCGCCGCGCTAGCGGATCAAGCCCGGTTGGCGCGCCCGGACGATGGCCTCGGTGCGGTTGACCACGCCGACCGTACCCAGGACGTGGCTGACGTGTCTTTGAGGATGCCGGGGGCGCCGGGTTCGGCGAGAACGGTCTCCAGCATGTCCGGGCCTTCCACGCGGGGGATTCCACCCGGTACTGCGCCCCGTCGGGAAACCGTTTCGTGCGGTCCGGCAGCGCTTCCTGGTCACAGGTCGCCCGCCCGGCGGGGCCAATGAACTCCCGTACCCGTCGCACGGCCGCCTCCATGCCACTCCTTCCCCGGCGTCGCTCGACCGTACGCGCGCAGTGCCACCGCGCGTACACCGTTATGGCTGCTCGGCGGTCCCGCCTTCCCAGTCACCGGCGGCGCGGACATTTATCCCGGACGGCGTGCGCGGTGTGCACGCGCGGCGGCGGCGCGAGCGAGACCGGGCAATCGGGCAATTGGGCAAGAGGCCGCGGCGCGAGGCAAGGGGTCGCAGGTGAATGGCGTTCAGCCCATGGCCGCGCGTTCGATGACGTGCGCGAGGTGGCCGAGGTCGCGGTCGGTGGTGACGAAATACGAGAGCCCGAACCGGCTCTGCCGGGCCAGCAGGTCTTGATTGATCTGCCCGGCCGACCCAACGAAGATCGACGGCATCGCCCATACCTCCTCGCAGGTAATCCCGCTCCAGCGGCGTTGCTGGATGAGCATTCCGGTGTCGCGGCGCCGCTGGTTTGTGACCAGAAAGGTGGCAAAGGTGCTGAGCTCCAGCGCCCGGAATCGTTGTCCGGCGGCAGCTTCCAGCACGCCAAGCTTTGCGTCCAGTGCCGCCGGAGTCCGGTCGGCCGGGTCGTCGGTGTCCTGGCCGCCGCGGATGGGGGCGGGCCGGATGCCGACGATGTCGGCATGGCGGGCGGCCAGCGCCAGCATCCTCGGCCCGCCCCCACCGATCAGCAGCGGCGGCCGCGGCCGCTGCACCGGGGTGACCGGCAGGCTGAGCGAGTTGATGCTGTAGTGGGCACCACGGAAGGTGACGGTCTGGCCAGACAGTAGGGCGGTGATGATCGACGCCGCCTCGCCGAGCCGGGCGATGCGCGTCCGCGCGGCGTCGAACGACATGCCCATCTGGTCATACTCGCCGCGCAGCCAGCCGGCGCCGAGGCCGAGCTCGAACCGGCCGCCCGACAGCAAGTCGATCGTGGCCGCCGCGCGACCATGCCCTGCCCAGCCGGTGCGCCGAAACCCGGCAAGCCCGGCCCGGGCAGGCCGCCAGGGTCCAAGAACCGCCGACCCGCACCCCGCCACGACGTGGGAAAAACGACGAAAAGGGACGCCTCGCTCAAGGCCCGGCGCGAACGCGCAGGTTAAACGACAAGCTAAGCGTCGATAACCCACTGCAGGTCCGGCAGCGACGCTCACTGAATCTGCGGGAGCGCGACGTTGACGATCGTCACGTCCAGCAGCAGCATGAACAACCCCGGCCACGACCGCGGTTAGCGTCCACCGCTTCCGGGCCATGAGCAGGGATCCTTCGGATCGCCGCGGGCCGGCCGTTTTGGCCGCACCGGCAGCAAAGGCCTTCATTTCTGTTCTCCTTCGCGCTCAGGTTGTCCCGTGCCAGGTATGGCGCGCTGGTCTTGCAGGACTTCGGTTTCTGGCTCCGGATCGCCTCTCATTGCTGGGTCTCCTGGCCGGCTTCATCCGGGTCCAGGCGGCGCACAGAGATCAGGCAGAGCCCAAGGTCGCGGACCTTGGCCAGCAGCCCATGCAGCGCCGGCTGATCAGCGAGCAGGCCAGAGATGATCGTCTGCCTGCCGTCGCTTTGGACGTGGAGGCCGCCGAACCAGTCCGCCCAGCGGCTGTCGAGGACGCCCTCGATGCGGATCTCGTACCGCGCAGGCCCTCCCGAGCCGCTCACGTCCGCCCGCCGCCTTGCCAGAGAACCAGCGCCCGGCCGCAGCGGCGCCGCGGCCCCGGCCACCGCAGATGCGGCGAGATGGGATGGGCCCGGCGGCGCGGCCCGCGCATCCCGTAAAGATCTGCCGGTGCCCTGCGGTCACGCCCGGCGGGTCGTGCGTCATCTGTCATCGACGACCTCGGCGTACTCGGTGGTGGCGGCGGCAGGGCCGGTGGTGACGCGGTCGAGCGTGAGAGCAGCCATTCCTTATGCCTCCTGTCGGTGCAGGTCTGCGTCACCCGGCACGCTACGGACGGTCCCCAGCCTGGGGCGTCACCCGAAGGTGCGCATGCGGGTGGAATCTTCCGCGG
>WNGF01007503.1_pt1 | contig 13141 bp, 13 predicted proteins | sample 5400641 | NCBI WGS metagenome assembly WNGF01 (sample SAMN13153371, study PRJNA577476) | soil metagenome | isolation source: 80 cm soil or saprolite under grassland replicate 2 | place: USA:California | collected 2016-06-15
CCACCAAACCCCGCCGGTCGGCGGAATGCAGAGGCTCGGGACCGTGTTCATCCGCATGGCAGTGGGGCTCTTGCTGGGCTCCGCGATCACCGTTGCGGTAGTGGCCGCAGGCTTGGATCTATTCCCGCTGCGACCCTGATCTTCCGGGCCGCCTGCCCGGCTCACCGGGCGCGCGCCACGGTACCTCTCTGCCGGGGCGTTTTATCGATGATCGAGATCCATCGGATCGCAAGCTCTCGGCCCGAACCATCGTGGCTACCGGCCGCGATACCTTCGCAGCAAGGATGTTGCCGACGCGCGGGAATCGACTGCCTCGATGCGGATCCCCACGTAACGCAAACGGGCATCGAGGCTCGCTGTGCGTCATTCGTCCGATCTTGACGCGCTGCTCCATGGCAAACCGATCGAGCACGAACGGCTTGCCGGCAAACCGGCACACGATCGAAATCGTGCAATAGACCGCTCCCGGGATGGCGCGGATGCGCTGCGTTTCCTGCTTCGCGATCTCCGCATTGGCGGGGAATAGGTTCCGGTACTCCGGGCTCGCGAGCACGAGATAAGGCTCCAGCCGCGTGGATAGGAGCAATCGGGCAATCAAGGCAGCAAGGATCGCCGCCCGTGCGCGATCGACCTTGGACTCATCGAGGCCGAAAATTTGGCTGGCCGTATCGAACGCCAACCCCAGACCGAGAGCCGTGGCGACCGCGAGCTCGAATTGCGCATTGTCATCCACGCCGTCTCCGCCCGACTGCAGAAAAAATGCCGCAAACGCCACGCCGATGTAGATCCGGACGAATCGATTCGATTCGGTACCCGATGCGCGCCATGACCAAATCAGACACAGGAGCAGAGCGGGCGCGATCCACTGCAGGCGGCCCAATAGATGCAGCGATCTGACCACGCTGTAATATCGCGGGGACAATAGTTGATCCGCGAATGAAGGTCCGAACGCGAATACACACAGAGCAAGGCCGAAACCGGCCGCGCCAATGCCGACAAGGGTCGCGCGCAAGCCCAGCCGCCAATGGAGGCTGGTCAGCCAAAGCAGCGCCGCGGCCGGCGTGGCCACCAGAGAGTGCTTGTAGAATCCGGCGATTACCATGAGCAGCACTGCCGGCTCTACCGACCGTTCGCGCCGATGGCGCGCCAAAAACCAAACAAGCGCCACGATCATCAACCCGGTCGCCGGCAGGTGCGGGTCGTTCATTCCGACGTATCCGTCGAAGAACCGCGCCGTGGTCGCCAGAAACCACAGTCCGCCCACAACGGCTGAAATCCTACTCGCTCCGAGCCCGCGAATGCAGACGGCTGCCGACGCGGAGATCGCCGCCACCGCGAGAATTGACAGCGCGCGCCCCACATAGAGCGCGTCGAGGCCGAGCTTCGAGACGAGAGCGACCCAATAGAACGACAACGGCGGGTAATTATTGGTGATGAGCGCATCCGCGTCCGGATACAATGGACGCGATCCCGATGCCGCATCGGCATGATAGGCGTTCCAGGCCTCGTTGACGTCGATCTCCAGCGGAAACCCGGCACGCCAGATCGGCCAGGCGCAATACACGCCGGCGAGGATCCCGAGCATCACCAATCCGCCCCGGACCAACCGCGAATGTGCGCCGTCGCCGTCGAGCGCGCTCGATCGGCGCGATTGCCGCAGCCGCGCCAAACGGCTCGCCGGTTTCGCGATCCGTCGGATTTTAATCACGAGCGGGCATCCCCATCCTGCTCTGTCGTCCTGCGCTTGCGCGATGCCCACGGACAGGCATCAAACGCCGGAAGACCGACAGCGCCAGTTCCGGTTTCCCAATCTAGTCGAATCGAGCCGAGGCGTCCCGCAACGTCCTAGAGCGTATCGCGAACGAGTGGAACATAGCGGGCATTGGTGAGATAATTGACGCGTCCCTGTGGAGTGAAGCAATCGAGCTGATCGCCGACGGCGTCCCACAGCCCGGCAACGGTGCGCGCATCGATTTTTCGTAACCCGGCTTTGAGCTTGGCGAAGGCTTGCTCGATCGGATTGAGATCGGGGCTGTAAGGAGGCTCATAGACGAGCGTTGCGCCACGGCGCTCGATTGCCTCACGCACGCCGGCGACTTTTTGAAGAATAAAAGGCTCATATGAGACGACACGTGCAACCAATAGAAATCATTTTTGATTCAATGATCTATTTTCCAGGTTGTTAATGCCTCGTATCAATGGAAAACCCAAAGGAAACGCCAACGCGAGATCGACGCCAGCGTTCGAGAAAACTCCGTAGTAGATCGAGAACAACGCCTCGATAATCAGCCAGGTAAAGATTCCATACAGCAGCGCCCTCATCAGATCAGTATCCTTTTTCTGAAACGCATGCCGACCGACGAAAAAGAAAGTCGTGCATAAGCCGATAAATGTGGCACCATACACGCCATTTCCCCAAGGGATCAAAACGTCCGTATTAAAAACTGGTATGACGCCAAGGCCGAAAAAAGCGAACACGATGCCCCACAAAACACCGATGATTGAGACGACGCTAAACCATAGTCTCAGGATTTCTCTGTTCATAACTTCATTATAGCGGCACGAAAGGCTGCCTTCAACCGCCGCCGCGATCCGAACGACGCAAGTCTTCCGAGTAAGGTCGTTCCATCTCTGCTGGCCTCCGCCCAGTGGTCAGCTTGAATCACATTCCGTCATCGGTAGGCTCTAGTCGGTCGGACTCGCCATAAGCCGTTGATGCTCGATCGCTTGGCGATGAAGCGGCGGGTCAAGAGCAGACGGTCGACGGCAGGCGAGCTAGGGGCACGCAAAAGCCACGGGGACTCGCAGCGAGCCGATCGATCCACGCACCTCGGCGGATTTTCCGGCACGACGGCGTCGAGCCGCCGCAACCGCCGCAATGCTTCATTCACGCCCGAACTGCTTACGCAATTCGTCCTTGGCTCGCATCAGGGTGCGCCGGCGCGAAGCGGGCAGGTTCTTGCCCGCACGATTGATGTAAAACGTCAGCATCGACAGCGCGGAGCGGAACGGATCCGCCTTTCGTCGCTTGCTGCTTTCTGCGGAGCGTTTCAGCGATCTGGCGATGCGCTTGGGGTCCTTCCCGGTGAAGACGCCCGCGCGCAGATCCAACGCATCGCTGCGCTCGGTCACCTGATGAGACCATTTCCGGCTTGCACGTTTGGCCATGTGACACCCGCAACAACGAGGGTGATATTGTTGAAAATCGCCAATGCGCCGCAATGTTCCAAATCTGGGAACGATCAACGATCGACGTCGGCTTCATCGACTCTTGATCGGAATCATCCCCGCCTCGATTTGAATCGCCCGCGGTTGGCGCTCGAACGCCTGCCGCATCGCTTCGACCGATTCCAGCAACTTGTCGGGATTCAATCGGATCGTGGTTCCGCAGCCTGGACAGGTAATGTTGTGATTTGCTTTGAGCCAGCCGACCGTCTGCTGCATTTCATGCATGCATTCGGGGCATTGAAACACGATCTTGTGGTCGCCGATCCGAGCCATTGGTCACACGGGCGTCTGTGATGGCGACCATAGCCGTCCGCGCGAGGCGCCCGCAAAGCATCCAGGCGGTTAAGCTTAACCGTGGGTGCGTGGTCCCGAGCAATGCGCGCGATCCGCAGCGTTGCCGTTTGCGCGAGGCGTGGTAGAGGCTTCAGGATCATTCAGTCCGCCCCATCCGTCTCTCCGCTGTCGCCCGGATCCGTGCATGTCCTCCCCGATGAGAGAAGCAGCCCCCACCGGGAAGCCTGCCGCGTCCGGGCCGCGATCGCTGTTTCTGAGCGTATTTCCCTCGATCATGCTGCCGATGTTCCTGGCGGTGATCGATCAGACCATCGTCGCGACCGCGCTGCCGGCGATCGCCGCATCGCTCGGCGGAGTCGAGCGCGTCTCCTGGGTGGTGATTAGCTATCTGGTCGCAGGCACGGTGGCGGCTCCTGTCTACGGCCAGCTCGGCGACGTTTTCGGCCGTCGCCGGCTGATGTTCATCGGCCTCGCGATCTTCCTCGCCGCCTCGGTGTTTTGCGCCTTCGCCAACAGCATCGAGATGCTGACGCTCGGCCGCGTGCTGCAGGGCCTGGGCGGCGGCGGTCTGATGACATTGTCGCAGGCGCTGATCGGAGAAACCGTGCCGCCGCGCGAACGAGGTCGTTATCAGGGCTATCTCGCCGCGGTGGTGGTAACGTCGAATACGTTCGGCCCCGTCGCCGGCGGCTATCTCACCCAGCACCTGGGCTGGCGCTCGATCTTCCTGATCAACCTGCCGCTCGGCGTCATTGCCGTGGTGCTGACCTTGCGTCTCAAGGCCAAACCGGGCTTTCGCAGCGAGCACCGCTTCGATTCGACGGGCCTGCTGCTGTTCGTGCTGTTCATCGCCCCAACGCTACTCGCGCTCCAGCAGATCCAGCACGCCGAAATCGGCGCGCTGCCGGCGATCGCGGCTCTGGCCCTGCTGGGCCTGGCCTCGCTTGCGCTGCTGGTGCGCCAGGAGCGACGGGCGCCCTTCCCGCTGCTGCCGATCGGCTTGTTGCGCCAGCCCGCGATCTGGCGCAGCGACGCGCTCGCCGCCTGTCATGGTGCGGCGCTGGTCTCGCTGATCACCCTGCTGCCCATCTACCTGCGCGTCGCGCGGGGCGCGTCGGCGTCGGAAACCGGTCTCCTCCTGGTGCCGCTGACGATCGGGATCGGCATCGGCTCGATGATCACGGGACGCGTCATCAGCAGGACCGGACGCACTTCGATCTTTCCGTCCTACGGCCTGATCTTTGTCACGATCACGTTGCTGTTTCTGGCGTTCTGGATCCCGCGTCTCAGCGCTTGGGCGCTGGCCTGGGTGCTGTTGTGGAACGGGCTGTTCATGGGAACCGTCATGGGCGTCGTGCAGGTCAACGTGCAGAGCGTGGCCGGGCCGCAGATGCTCGGCGCCGCAGCTGCCTCGGTGCAATTCTCCCGATCGGTCGGCGCGGCATTCGGGACGGCCCTGGTCGCCGCGGTACTGTTCGCGACCCTGGCATGGACCGATCCGGAGGCTGCGCACCTGTTCGGAACGATGGTGCAACACGGCGCCGACGTGCTGGCAGCGCTGCCCGCTGCGCGTCAGACGGTCCTGCGGAACGCATTCGACGAGGCGTTCCGCGCCGCGTTCCTGACGATCGCGGCTTTCTCGGCACTGGGGCTGGTGCTGGCCTGGTACACGCCGGTGCGGCGGATCTGAACCGCCGGAGAAGGCGAACATCCTCGGCGGCGGCCGAGAACGGCCAGCCCGCACGATCGACGCGTCTATTGCGGCTGGTCGGGCTGTCCGAGGAATTGCAGCTCGTATTTGTGCTTGAAAACTTCGATGTTGTAGACGACGTAGATCGCGGCCGCCGCGCAGATCAGCGCGCACGCCACCAGAATGACGTCCCGAAAACTGCGCGACATGGCAAGGCACATAGGTATCGCGCCGACATCCGGCAATGCGCGTACCGCAAGGCAGACGCCTGCAATTTGCTGCATGGTCGAGGCCGGGGCCGCCGGCGGGTTCGAATTTGGAGAAAAGGAACATTCAGCGACAATCCGCATTGAAATTCGCTTCTGTTGCCGCCGGAGACCCTCTCCGTGGCGGGGCCGTTTGCGGCGGACCTGACGTGGAGCTCATTCTTTCATTGCTCTGGCTGATCGCCGTCGGCTGGCTGCTGCTGCGCGCTTTGCGCCAGCGTGGTGCATTGCGGTCGGTGCTCCCCGCGACCCCTTCCGGGCAGGCGCCGAGCGTCGCCGTCATCGTTCCGGCGCGCGATGAAGCCGCCAATATCGCCCGCTCGCTCTCGGCGTTGACGGCCCAGAACTTCCCGGCCTTGCACATTGTGGTCGTCGACGACCAGTCCGTCGACGCGACGGCGGCGATCGTCGCCTCGTTTGCCGAACGCGACCCGCGAATCCGGCTGCTGCAGGCATCAGCGCTGCCGCCGGGCTGGGTCGGAAAATGCCACGCCTGTTGGACCGGGGCCCGCGCCGCGCTTGCGGCCGAATGGCTGTGCTTCATGGATGCCGACGTCGAAGCCGAGCCCATGCTCATCGCGAGCGCGGTCGCGACCGCCGAAACCGAGGCGCTCGATCTGCTGTCGCTGGCGCCGCGGCACGAGCTAAAGTCCTTCGCCGAGCGGCTGATCCTGCCGTGCGGCTTCTACTTGCTCGCATTCATCCGCGACCTGAACCGGATCCCCGCGCCAGATCAACCCGAGGTCCATGTCACGGGACAATTCATGCTCGTCCGCCGCGCCGCCTATGACGCGGTCGGCGGGCATCGGGCGGTGCGCAATGCGATCTGCGAGGACGCGGCGCTCGCCGGATTGATCAAGCGCTCCGGCCGCAGGATCGCGCTCTACGGCGGCGAGCGCCTGCTCTCGACCCGCATGTACACCGGATGGCGGAACTTGTGGCCCGGCCTTGCCAAGAACCTGGTCGAGATGCTCGGCGGCACGCAATCGACGATGTTCACCGCGCTTCTCGGAGTGGTCCTTGCCTGGGCTGCCGTGCTCGTCCCGCTGATCGATGCCTTTGGCTGCAGTGACGGCGTGCCGCGCGCGTGCGCGGCGCTCGCCGTGGCGCTGCCCGCGAGCGCCGCCGCCTTCGGCTTGCATCTCGCGGGAACGCAATTTTTTCAGATCCCGTTCTGGTATGGGCTTATTTTCCCGCTGGGCTACACCGCCGGCGCGCTGATCGCGCTCGACAGTGTGCGGCGGCGGCTGCGCGGGCGCGTCACGTGGAAAGGGCGCACCTACCCATGAACGAACTCCCCGATGCCGGCCGAGCGCGTCCGCAGATGCCGCATCGCGAACTCTCGGAGCACGTGCGCCGGGCCTCGGGCCGGGCGACGACCGTCGTTCTCGTCGTGATCGTACTGTTCCTCTACGGGATCCGGCACGTGCTGCTGCCGTTCGTGCTTGCGGGCGCGGCGGCCTATGCGTGCACTCCGGTGGTGAATTGGCTCACGGCCCGAACCCGGCTGCCCCGCCTCGTGTGGGCGATAGCGGTATTCTGCCTGCTCGCCGGCATGCTCGCCCTCATCGGGGAGCGCGGGCTTCCGGTCCTGTTCGCGGAGCTCGCCAATTTTGCCACCGATACCGAGCGCATCATCGAGGATGCCATCCGCGGCGTGATCGGCGATCGCACCGTGCTGTTGCTCGGTCAGCCCATGAACGCCTCGCAGCTCGCCAAGCAGGCCGTCGAGGGCGTCCGCGGCTGGGCGGCGCAAACCACGGAAGTCGTCACCCTTGCCGCCTATAGCTTCGCCTTCGTGTTCGGCACGTTCCTGACGCTCGTGATCCTGTTCTATTTCCTGACCGGGGGACCGCAGCTGGCACGGGGCACCATCCGGCTGATCCCACCGCAGCAACGCGCGCTCATCGCCCATATCGGCTCGAAGATTGATCCGGTGCTCAAGCGCTACATCATCGGCGTCGTCCTGGTGGTCATTTACGCGGCGGTCGCGGCCTATATCGGGCTCGGCCTCATCCTCGGGCTCAAGCATGCGGTGTTTCTAGCGGTTTTGACCGGCCTGCTGGAAATGATCCCGGTGATCGGGCCGTTGATGGCGGCCGTGATCGCCGGAATCGTCGCCTTGCAGGCCGCGACGGGGGTGTGGAACATCATCGCCTACGTGATCTACGCAGCCGCGCTGCGGCTGTCGATCGACCAGCTGTTCGGCCCGATCGTCCTGGGCCACGCCGCGCGCATGCATCCGGTGCTGGTGATTTTCTGCTTCCTTTCCGGCGGGCTATTGTTCGGGGTAGCCGGCGTGCTGATCGCGGTGCCGGTGGCCCTGACGATCCGAATCGTGCTCGCCACGCTTTACGACGAGCCGCTTCCCTACGAGCGGCCCGGCGGCCCCGATCCATGAAACGCCGGTGTTCCCGCAAAAATTCGACGCGGTGGGGAATTCGGCTTGCGGAGATCGCGTTTCAATGCCTGAATCGGCGGCCCCCTCCCCTCGCTTGCGTCCGATTGCGGCGATCCGGTCACCTTGCCCAGAGAAACCGGCGCGAAACTCCAGAACTACCGAAGCCGCACTGAGTTGGCACATCAGCCCTGCGTGGTAACTTTATGATTGTTCAATGGACGTCGGATCTTTTGTTCGTGACGGCCTGTCTCGGCTGCCTTTACCTTGCAACCGCAGCCGCCATGACGTTGCGCTTCCGGGGCCACCAGCCGCCATCCACGCACGGCAAGCCGGTGCCGGTGACCATCCTCAAGCCCCTGCACCGGGAAGGCCCTCGCATCTTCCGGTGCCTCGCCTCGTTCTGCAGGCAGCGGTACCCTGCGCCGGTGCAGATCGTGTTCGGCGTAGAAGAGCCAACCGATCCCGCGGTCGCTCTCGTGAAGCAGCTTCAGGCGGCATTTCCCGACTGCGCCATCGAACTGCGGATCGGCGCGCGCGGGCACGGCGGGAATCGCAAGATTTCGAACCTGGCAAACATCGCCGGCGGGGCCGACCATGACGTTCTGGTCCTCGCCGACAGCGACATCGAGGTCGATCCCGACTATCTCGCGCGGGTCGTCCGCGAACTACGACAACCCGGCGTCGGCGCCGTGACCTGCCTTTACCACGGAGTGTCCGGGACGAGCGTCTCGGCTCGGCTCTCCGCCTTGACGATCAACGCCCAATTCCTTCCCAACGTGATCCTCGCCGTGACTTGCACGTTTGCGCAGCCGTGCTTCGGCGCCACCATCGCGCTGCGGCGGGAGATGCTGGCCAAGATCGGCGGGCTCGAGCAATTCGGCGATTCGCTCGCCGATGATTATTCGGTCGGGGAGGCAGTGCGCTCGAAGGGGGACGAGGTGGTGATCTCGCCGGTCTCGGTCGGCCATCTTTGCAAGGACCAAACCGCGCAGGAGCTCTGCTCGCAGGAATTGCGATGGGCTCGGACGATCCGGGCGATCGATCCCCTCGGCTATTTCGGCTCGATCATCACCCACCCGTTCCCGCTGGCGGTGCTGGCGGCGCTGACCGGGAGCGGCGGGGCCGTGGCGCTGGCGGCCATTGCCGTGCTGTGCCGGATCATCTTGTTGAAATGCGTCGAGCGGCGCTTCGGGCTGGAGCGGCAGCCCTACTGGCTGGTGCCGTTTCGCGACCTGATGTCGTTTGCGATCTTCGTGTGGAGCTTGTTCGGCACCAGCGTCAACTGGAACGGCGAGACCTATCGGGTGACGCCGCAGGGGACCCTGGTGCGCAGGACGGTGTCGTGATGCGGACGCTGTTCCTGCAGGCGCCCTCGTTCGAGGGCTTCGACGGCGGCGCGGGCTCGCGCTACCAGGCCCGCCGTGAAATTCGCTCGTTCTGGTATCCGACCTGGCTGGCGCAGCCCGCAGCCCTCGTGCCCGACTGCAAGCTCATCGATGCGCCATCGCACGGCGTGTCGATGGCTGAAATCCTGGCCCAGGCCGATCAATTCGATCTCGCGGTGTTGCACACTTCGGCGCCCTCCTTCGCGTCCGATCTCACCGCGATCGAAGCCTTGAAAGGCGCCAATCCGCGGCTCAAGGCCGGCTTGATCGGCGCCAAGGTCGCGGTCGAGCCGGAAGCGAGCATGAAGGCTTCCGCGGCGATCGATTTCGTCGCGCGGGAGGAATTCGATTTCGCCATCAAGGAAGTGGCCGAAGGCCGCGACTGGGGTGGCGTCGCCGGCCTGTCCTTCCGCAACGCCCAAGGCGCGATCGTGCACAACGAGGACCGCGCGATTCTCGAGGACATGGATCTGCTGCCCTTCGTCACCCCGGTGTACAAACGCGACCTGAACATCGACAAGTATTTCATCGGCTATCTCCAGCACCCCTATCTGTCGTTCTATACCGGGCGGGGCTGCAAATCGCGTTGCACGTTCTGCCTGTGGCCGCAGACGGTGGGCGGGCATCGCTATCGCACGCGCAGCGTCGGGCACGTCGTCGACGAGGTGCGGTGGGCGCGGCACGCGTTCCCCGAGGTCAAGGAATTGTTTTTCGACGACGATACGTTCACCGACGACGTGCGGCGGACCGAAGCGATCGCCCGCGAGCTCGGCAAGCTCGGCGTGACCTGGTCGTGCAACGCCAAAGCCAACGTGCCGCGCGAGACCTTGCGCGTGATGCGGGACAACGGCTTGCGGCTGCTGCTGGTCGGCTACGAGACCGGCAATCAGCAGATCCTGTACAACATCAAGAAAGGCATGCGCATCGACGTCGCCAGGCGCTTCACCAAGGATTGCCACGAGTTCGGCATCACGATCCACGGCACCTTCATTCTCGGCCTGCCGGGCGAGACCAAGGAGACCATCCAGGAAACCATCCGGTTCGCCACCGAGATCAACCCGCACACCATCCAGGTGTCGCTCGCGGCGCCGTATCCGGGAACCTATCTCCACCGCCAGGCGCTCGAAAACGGATGGCTCGACGACGCCAATGCCGAGCTGGTGGACGAGCGCGGCGTGCAGATCGCGCCCCTGCACTATCCCCATCTCAGCCATTCGGAGATTTTCCATTCCGTCGAGGAATTCTATCGGCGCTTCTATTTCCGCGCGCCGAAGATCGCTTCGATCGTCTCGGAGATGGCGCTCAGCCCCCAGATGATGAAACGCCGATTGCGGGAAGGGCTCGAATTCTTCCGCTTCCTGCGCGAGCGCCGCGAAGCCGCGCACTAGGAGCCTATCGCGCGGCCGGTGCTGACCCGCGGCTCCGCGCAGCCGGTCGATCAGCGCAAATAGCCAGCCTTGCGGAACCAGGCGATGGCGTCGGCGAGCCCTTGCTGGTAGGGCCGCGGCCCGTAGCCGAGCTCGCGCCGCGCCTTCTCGTGCGTGAAGAACATGCGATGGCGCGCCATGTGCAGGCTGTCGCGGGTGACGAACGGGTTTCCGCCGGTCAGCCGCGCCACGGTTTCGCTGCCCCAGGCCAATGGGAACATCAGGGCGAGCGGCAGCTTGAGCCGCGGCGGGCGGCGACCGATCTGCTGCGCGATCTCCGCCAGCATCTGGCGAAGCAGCACATCCTCCCCGCCGAGAATATATTGCTCCCCGATCCGCCCGCGTTCGAGCGCGGCGAGATGGCCCGCCGCGATGTCGTCGACATGCGCAAGATTGAGGCCGGTGTCGACGAACCCCGGCATGCGCCCCGATGCGGCCTGCACGATGATCCGGCCGGTCGGCGTCGGCTTGATGTCGCGCGGCCCGATCGGGGCCGTGGGATGGACGATTACCGCCGGAAGCCGGCGGGTCTCGACCAGATCCCGCACCACGCGTTCGGCGAGCACCTTGCTGCGCTTGTAGGCGCCGATCGCTTGCTCGGCCGCCAGCGCGCGGCTCTCGTCCGCGGGCGAGCCGTCGCCGCGGAGCGCGAGCGTCGCCACGCTGCTGGTATAGACGACGCGCTCGATGCCGACCCGAAGCGCCGCTTCCATGACGATGCGGGTGCCTTCCACGTTGACCTGCAGCAAGTCGTCGACGGAAGGCGCCCACAGCCGGTAATCGGCGGCCGCATGGACGAGGTAGCGCACATCTTTGAGCGCCGCGGTGACCGCCTCCCGGTCCCGCACGTCGCCTTCCACGATCTCGCAACGGGAGTCGATGAGATTCGTGCGCGGACTGGAGCACCTTACCAGCGCCCGCACCGGATAACCCGCACGCCCGAACGCCTGCACGATGGCGGATCCGATGAATCCGCTTGCGCCCGTGACCAGGACGGGCCCGGCGTGCGAACCGGCAGGCTGGACCATATGCGACCGCTATGCTCGGGAGGCCGGATCGGCTCGGTGGATACGGGCTCATACCACCAAAGCAACGATGCTGCATCAACTCCAGCGTGGCGCGGCCACTCGCATCCGGCCGGGCTCGGACTGGCGCGACGCCTTCGCTCGCACCTCGTGCCGAGGAATTCACGGACCATCGCGAGCCGCAATGCCACGCCTAAATTTTTTGCCGCGATCGGTGCTGCGTCTGCCGGAACTCGGCATGTGCGCCCGAGTTCTGCCGATGGGAAGCTACTTTCCCGGGCGCCGAAGAGCCGCGTGAAGACTCCCGACGCGTGTCCCGGAGCGATGGGCATTCGGCGAGGCCCATCGCCGAGGTGGGAAGGATGGCCTCATCGATTCCGAGCCGAGTGATCCGGGTCGTTCGCCTTGCCCGCCGATGGGGCAACGGCCCCTTGCGTTGAGGAGGTTGGAAAATGGCTTACCTGGACGTCAACCCTATGATCGTGGCGTTGCGGACCAGCCCCAGCGATTTCGAGCTGAAGCGCGGCTGGCTTCGTCACTTCCCCAGCCGGCATGAATTCAAGTTCGACAGCGAGGGCAATGTCCGGCTGCATGCCCGCTGCGACTGCGCCATGCTTGCGGTTCGCCGCGAGCAGGGCCTCGAGCTTTGGCAGACGTTTCAGCAATGGCACGTCAGCTATTGGCGGCCGCTGGAAATCAACAAGGAATTCGCCTCGCATTTCCGGAAACCCAATCCGCTTACGCGCGCGTTCCGGAATATGATCGCGAAAATCCGGCGTGCCGTGCTCCTGCGCAGCGAGGACAGGGCCGCCGCTCGAGCGCCCTCGATCGTGCCTGCCGAGTAGAGCAGCCGGCGCCCAACCGGGTCACCGGGCCAGCGCGGATCTGGGCGGCCTCCCTGGCCGCTCGCAGCTATCTTGCGCGCCGGAACCGCGCCGCAAAACCGCCCTGCCCGCGCGCCTTCGCGCAATGTGAGCCATTTCACATCGGCCGTCCCGGTCCCGTGCGATGCTGCGCAACGCGCTGGCAGTCGGCCTTTCCCCATCTTCACGGCTGCCGGTCGGACTGGCCCCGGCCCGATCTCGAGCCGGGGTCTCTTTTTGCCCGGACGATTCCGCCCCAAACCGATCGCATGCACGAGGATTGCGGCACTGCCTCAGTGCGAATTTGCCAGATAGGACAAGGCGTCGTCGACGAGCCGAATTGGGTCCCGTTCGCCATTGCGAGCCATCTCGATGATGCGCTTGGCGAGCAATTCACGCGTGGAGACAGAGCGGTAATCGGCGGCCAGAACGTTGCCCGATGTCTTCAACATCTGCCACGCGGTGTCGAACGCCGCCGTCAAGACTTTCGTCGCCTCGGGATCGAAGAAGCCATCGCTTACGAGCAGCGGGGTTATTGGCATGGTGGCGCTTCCCTCCTGGG
>WNGF01021636.1_pt1 | contig 13141 bp, 14 predicted proteins | sample 5400641 | NCBI WGS metagenome assembly WNGF01 (sample SAMN13153371, study PRJNA577476) | soil metagenome | isolation source: 80 cm soil or saprolite under grassland replicate 2 | place: USA:California | collected 2016-06-15
CGCGGTCAACGATCACGGCCCGGTCCACGTGCGCACCTCGATGCATCACGCCGACACGCTGCTGCGGCTGCTCATGGAGGCCGGCATCCAGCCCAACTGCGTCACCGAACACGGCATGTCCTCGGACGATGCGCGCGCCGTCGTCCTGCTCGGCATCGCGCTGCACGATGTGGGCATGTCGATCCATCGCGATCGACACGAGCTGTTGAGCGTGCCCATCGCGCTCGACTGGATGCGCCGCAAACTCAGCCCACCCTATGCCGAACCACAACTCACAGTCGTGGTGTCCGAGGTCGGCCACGCCATCCTCGCCCACAACGTCAACGAGCGCTGCCTCACGCTCGAGGCCGGCATCGTCAAAGTTGCGGACGCGCTGGACATGACCAAGGGCCGTTCGCGCAAGGCGATCACGGCGGGCAAGATCGACATTCACTCGATCTCGGCAGCCGCGGTCGAGGCGGTGCGCGTCACGCGCGGCCAGAACAAGCCCATTCGCGTCGAAGTTGACATCAATAATCCGGCCGCGGTCTTCCACCTCAACGAGGTCTTCCGACAGAAGCTCGAGCACAGCAGCATCCGCGACTTCGTCGAGGTGCCGAAACTCGACGAGTTGCTCGATTCGCTGCGCGAGCTGGGCACCAGCGCCGACCCGCAGCGCGACGCCGAAGCGGCGGCGACGACCGCGACCAACGGACGTGAGGACAGGCGCGGCGTTGGCGAGCCGATTGGCATCGGGCGTGGCCGAGTCCCAACAACCATCGCCTGAGTCGGCCGTCCACCGTCATGACCATGATCACGATCATGATCACGACCACGATCACGATCACGATCACGATCACGACGGCCTGTGGTCGAACGCTACTGCAACTTGTCGTGGCCATGGCTAGTGGCTCGGTGGCGGTGCTGGCCGACACGATCCATAACTTCGCCGACGCCTCGACCGCGATCCCGCTCTGGCTGGCCTTCTGGGTCAGCCGCCGCCCGCCCAACCCGCGCTACACGTATGGCTACGGACGAGCCGAGGACCTGGCCGGAGTCTTCGTACTGCTGATGATCGTCGGCTCGGCCGTCGTCGCGGCCTACGAGTCACTCCAGAAGCTGCTCGATCCGACGCCGATCGATCATCTCGGCTGGGTCGCCGCCGCCGGCCTCCTGGGCTTTCTCGGCAACGAGATCGTGGCCCAGTACCGTATTCGCGTCGGACAGCGCATAGGCAGCGCGGCGCTCGTCGCGGATGGCTATCACGCGCGCACCGATGGCCTCACGTCGCTGGCGGTCCTGCTCGGAGCCGGTGGCGTGTGGCTCGGATTCCCGCGCGCCGACCCGATCGTTGGTCTGCTCATCACCGTGGCCATTCTGCTCGTGCTCAAGGACGCCACCGTGCAGATGTGGCGTCGGCTGATGGACGCCGTCGATCCGGACCTGACGCGGCGGGCGGCGACGGCCGCCAGCGGCGCGTACGGCGTGCAACGCGTGAGCGAGGTGCGCGCTCGATGGATCGGCCACACCATTCACGCCGAAGCGCTGATCGTCGCCGATTGTGAGCTCAGCCTGCGCGACGCGCACGAGATCGCTGAGGACGCTCGGCATCGCATGCTGCACGCGGTGCCCAAGTTGACCAGTGTCACGGTGCACGTCGATCCGTGCGAGCACGATGGCGCCGACTCGCACGCGGCCCTGGCGCACCACGACCGCTCCCGAACGTAGTTGTCGCTGGGCTACGATCTCGGATGTGACGATTACTGGTGCCCACTCGATCATCTACTCGCAAGATGCCGAGAAGACGCGCGCGTTTTTCCGCGACGTCCTCAACTTTCCGTGGGTCGACGCGCGCGACGGCTGGCTCATCTTCAAATTGCCGCCTGGCGAGCTGGCGAGCCATCCCGACGAGACCGGCGGACGGCACGAGCTCTACTTGATGTGCGACGACGTCAACGCCACTGTTGCCGAGCTAAAAGCCAAGGGCGTGGAGTTTACGTCGGACGTCACCGACCAGGGCTGGGGCCTGCTGACAAGCTTCCGCGTTCCTGGAGCCGGGGAGCTAGGTCTGTATCAGCCTCGCCATCCGGTTGCCTACGACCTCTAGCGTCGGCATCGGTCTGGCTGGGTCTCCCACCTGGTAACAGCGAGGCCACGACCACGCCGAGGGCCGCGACGAGGGCAAACAGGAAATAGACCGAGTGCAGCGCGCCGACCAGTGCGCCCTGGAGCACCTCGAGTTGGACAGGTGGCAAGGTGGCCCGGATGGTCGGCGACAGGAGGTCGTTGGGGTCCACGCCGGCGCCGGTCGCGTTGGCCACGCCAGCGGAGAAGATCGCGCCAGCGATAGAGACGCCGATCGTGCCGCCGATGCTGCGGGCGAACTGATTGGCCGAGGTCACCACGCCGCGCTGCTCCCAGCCGACCGCGTTCTGCGCGGCGATGATGAACACCAGGGACATGAAGCCGAAGCCCGCGCCCGTCACGAACTGCAAGAACGTCGGGTACCACAGGCCGGCGTCGGGCGGCATCTGCCACAGCATGCCGAAGCCGATGATCAGCAGCACCGCGCCAACGATCGACGGCATGCGCCAGCCCCAGCGCAGCACGAGGCGTCCGCCGATGGCCGACGTGAGTGGCCACCCGATAGACGCGCCGGCCATCACGAAGCCCGTCAGCGTCGGCGTGGCGCCAAGCACCCCCTGGACGAACGGCGGCACGAACGTGCTCTGCCCATACAGCAACCAGCCGATGAGCAACCCGCCCAGGGTGCAGATACCGATCACCCGCTGTGTAAATAGATGCAGCGGCACCACGGGCTCGGGGGCTCGACGCTCTTGCCAGATGAACAGCGGCATGAGCACCGCCGCCAGCAGATAGAGCCACGGCATCTGGTTTTGCAGACCGACCAGTAACGACACAACCGCGGCCGAGAGCAGCACTGCCCCGAGGAAGTCGATGCGATGCCGTTTGTGTTCGACGTGCTCGTGCAAGAAGCTCGCGACCAGAGCGATGGTCAGGATGCATAACGGCGTGTTGACGTAGAAGACCCAGCGCCAACTGGTGTGTTCGGTGAAGAAGCCTCCGATGGCAGGACCGAGCAGGCCCGAGACACCCCACACTGAACTGAATAGACCGGTGATGCGCGCCCGCTCTTCCAGCGGGTAGACATCGCCGAGGATGGTCTGCGTCATGGGCAGCATGCCACCCGCGCCGACCCCCTGGAGAAGCCTGAAGGCGATGAGCTGCTCCATAGATTGTGCTTGGCCGCACAGCATGCTGGCGAGCATGAAGAGCGTTGTCGAGACCAGGAACACGGGCTTGCGCCCGTACAGATCGGCCAGCTTGCCGTAGATCGGCACCGTGACCGTGCTGGTCAGCAAATAGGCGCTGAAGACCCACGCGTACAGATGAATGCCGCCGATCTGGCCGATCACGGTCGGCATGGCGGTCGAGATAACCGCCGTGTCGAGGCTGACCAGGAAGGTCGACACGAACAGCGCCAAAGTAACCAATCGCCGAGCCGACATCGCCCCAAGACCTTAGCGGTTCAGCCGCCAAACACGCGCCAGAGCATCCTCGGCCCCGCCGAACACGCCATGGGCTACTTCTCCGACTTCAGCGCAATCCAGGTCGGCGCATCGACATGCAAAGGCCAGGACTTCACCCTGATGCGCGTAGGCACGACGGTCACGTTGCAGCTGTGCCGCGCCACCTCGTCAGCCGGCATCGGCCAGGACGCCCGCGCGCAAAACGAGATCAACGCGACGGTCATGCAGTTCCCCGGCATCACACGCGTCATCGTCCTCACCTCAGCCGGCCACTGCCTGTTTGACCAGAGCGGAATGGACCTCTGCCTGGCGCCTTAGCTCAGCGATCCCTTCACGCCTGTGCCCTATCCCCTCTGGCCGAGCCCTCAGGCCGCGGCACTGGACGTAGCTGGCTGGGCGGCGGCGCCGGGCTGGGGCAGCCACACGCTCATCACGACGCCGCGGCCTTCGCCCGGGCTGCTAGCCCAGATGCGGCCTCGATGGCCCTCGACGATGTTGCGGCAGATGTACAAGCCGAGGCCCATACCCGTGATCTGGCGGTGTTCAGCATTGGCCGCGCGACTGAACGGCTCGAAGATGCGCTCGGCGGCGCCTGGCGGCAGGCCGATGCCGCGGTCCTGCACTTCCAGCAGGATCCCGCGCGCCTTCGGCTGCAGGCGTACCAGCAGCTCGGCGACCTCGGGCGAGTACTTGACCGCGTTGTCGAGCAGATTGATGAGCACCTGCTCGATCCGCTCGGGGTCGCCCGAGACAGCGCCGGGCGCGCCGACAATATCCAGCAGCAGGTGACCTGACCCGCTCAGCTGTTCCTGGTACCGCGCCGTCACATCGTGCACCAGTTCGGTGAGCTCCAATGGCCGCAGCCGCAGCGGCAGGTTGCCAGCACTGATCCGCGACACATCAAGAAGATCGCGCACCAGGTTCGCCAACCGATCCGAGGCGTGGTCGATGCGCTTGAGCGAGCGCTGCAGCATCTCGTCGTTGAGATCACCGTCGGTATACGCCGCGAGCAGCATCTCGGCGTAGCCCTTGACCCGCGCGATCGGCGTGCGTAGCTCGTGCGAGGCAATTTGGACAAACCGATCGCGCCCCTTGAGCGCGACCTGTGCCTCCTGGTGCAGTCGGGCATTATCAACCGCGTGCGCGCAGCGGCGCGCGAGCTCTTCGGCAATCGCCAGGTCAGGTGCGCCATACGAGCGGTCAGCCTGCGTCGAGATCATCGACAGCGCGCCGAGCATCCGACCGCGCGCCGCCAGCGGGACGATCATCACCGAACGCGAGCTGAGCTCGCGCAGCATACGCAGATGCGCTGCGTCGCGTGCGCGGGCTATGCGCTGTGACTCCGGGATGTGCGCGTAGACCTCGGGCTTGCCGGTCTTGAGTACGCGAGCGACGCCTTCCGTCGCGGGATAGCGGGCCTGCAGCTCGCGCGCGACAGCTTCCTTAGCGGGATCACCGTGCGCCAGGGCTAACCAGCGGATCGAGCCATCTTCTTCGAGCAAGTGCACGATGCACCAATCGGCGAGGGTGCGCACCGCGACCCGCGCCACCTCCTGGAGCGTGGCCTCGTAGTCGAGCGAGGCGTCCAGAAGCTGGCTCGCTTCGGCGAGCACGGCCATGCGCCGCTGCGAGGCCGCGGACACTTCGTTGGCGACCTGGGCGCGGATGTGCTCGATGCGTTCTTCCTGGGAGGCGCGCCGCTCGGAAACGTCCCGAATGACGGTGACGACATAGGCGTGCGCGTCGCGGTCCAGGCGACTGAGTGTCAGCTCGACGCACACTTCGCGGCCACCACGGGTGCGCGCGAAAAGCTCAAATGGATCAGCGGACGTGCCGAGCCATGCGTATCTCTGTGCCACAACTATCGGCCGGCCGACGACGCGCCTGAAGTCGTCGTCGAACTCGACAGGAACGGCTCGACCGGAACTAAACCCGCGGCCACCAGAACTTCAACGGCCGATCCGCTTACCTTTGCGATCGCAACGTTCTTTTGGGGGCAAATATGAGGGGACTTCACCGCTGGAAACTGGGGCTGGGCCTGGCGCTCGCCCTGCTAATCCCGACGCAGGCGTTGGCCGCGGCGCCAGCGGATCAGACAACGAGGGTGACGATCGGCAACGGCGTCGTGTCGCTCGCCGTCGACGGTAACGCCGCGATCCTGGGCCTCGGCCTGGGCAGTGCATACCTGCCTACGCAGCCGGGCACGGCCTGGGGCGTGATCGCCAATCCTTTAGCGTCTTCGACGAGTCTGACGCCGAACGTGGAAAGCTTCGCTAGCACCGGCGTCGGCGCGCTCTCGAGCACGCTGGTTCAGGATGCAAGCGGCACTTCGCTGCGCATCACGCACGACTTTCACCCGGCGCCGAGCGGCGCGAACCTGTACGAGGTGATCGTGACGGTCGAGAACCTCGGCACAACCGTGGTCCAACCCAGCTACCAGCGCGTGCTCGGGCTGCCGCCGGGTCCACCGCTAGCGGCGGTGGCGGGCGCGCTCCCGCAAGCATGGAGCCTGCAGCCAACGGCTGATGGCCAGAGTCTGGCGTTTGGCTTCGGACTGCCGCCCGTGCAGCCAGGCACTGCCCAGGCCTTCCGACTCTATGTCGGTGGCGGGGGCGACGTGCTGCAGGCGCAGGGCGCGCTGGACGCGGCTGGTGCATCGCTGGTGACCACGACGCCTGTTGCGTCGCAGACGCTGGTGCTCGGCTTCGCGTCGGGGCTGGCGCCGGTCACCGCTGGCGCTGCCGGTGGCGGCGACGGTGGCGGTGGCGCTGGGGGTGGCGGCGGCGCTGGCGGTGCCGGTGGCGGTGGCGGTGGTAGTGGCGGTCCCGTCGTTTCGCTCGGCCCAATCCAGTTTGTCGTCGAACCTGTCGGGAACCACCCGATTCCGAACCTCAGGCAACCCACCTGCCAGGAAACGAACACCTGCCCCAGCAGCCCCACTGGCCCAACCGGCCCAACCGGCACAACCGGCCCAACCGCACCACAGGCTGGCTGCGAGGGCACCGACTGCGGACAACAGCCGACCTGCCCACCCGACTGCGGCCCGCCGTCCGGCCCCGATACCGGGTTGTGCCCGAATTGCCGCACGGAGGACCCCGTGCTCGTGCCCACGGCCACGCCAGAGCTCGACGCGTTTGCCCTCTTCGGCGCGGGCTTGCTCGGCATGGGCGGCTACGGTCTGACCCTGTTCCGTTCGCGGCGCAAGCCACCGACGAGTTGATACGCTTGGTCGGCAAGTCTGCCGACCAATGCCGTATGACCTGTCAGGTAAAGTCGCGATCGTCACCGGCTCGAGCCGTGGCATCGGGCGCGGCATTGCCGACCGCCTGGCCGCCGAGGGCGTCCGCGTCGTCGTCAACGGCCGCCAGGCCGAGACCATCGAGCCGGTCGCCGCGGAGTTGCGTAAGCGCGGCGCCCAGGTGATCGCTGTGGCCGCCGATCGCGGCCAGGCTGATGGTCGAACAGAAGCGCGCAGGCAGCATTATCTCCATCTCGTCGTTCGCGGCGGCGCGCGCCCATCGGCAGATGGCCGCGTATGACGCGACGAAAGGTGGCCTGGAAGCGTTCACGCGGGCAATCGCCATTGACCTGGCCCCATTCGGCGTGCGCGCCAACGTGGTCGGGCCGGGCGCCATCCACACCGAGGAGTACGAGCCCGGGGGCGAGGAGGGCAAGCGTCGGCGCGGCCAGACCGTTCCGTTAGGCCGCGTCGGGTACCCGGCTGATATAGCCGGCGCGGTGGCCTTTCTGGCCTCCGACGACGCCAGCTACATCACCGGCCAGGTGCTGTACGTGGATGGCGGGATGCTCGCGCAGCTACGCTCACCGCAGGTCGACCGCGGGCTGCCGGACAGCGTGCAGGCGCTTCTGTCATCCTGACATAAGCAGCGCCTGCACGCCGAAGGCGACGATCACGACGCCGGAAACGACATTCACGGCCCGAAACACACGCGCAGTCAGTCGCGTCCGAACGGCGGCGACTGCGCTGGCCAGTACCAGCCACCACGCCGCTGACCCGACGAACACGCCGAGCACCAGCAATAGCCCGCCGTCTCCGCTGACGCCGAGCCCAGCAAAGATGCCCACAAACGAGAGAATCGTCATCGGGTTGCTCAGCGTCAGCGCCAGGGTCGAAGCAAACGCCGCCACCAATCCAGTCACCGATGCGGACGTAGCCGCTTGGGCCGACGGCGCCGAGCGCAGCGTGCGCGCACCCAGATACAGCAGAAACAGGCCGCCGAGGAGCCGCAGCCACAGCCGCTGCTCCACCATCATCGATGTCAGCGCACTAATGCCAAAGGCGGCCAACGACGCATAGGTTGCGTCGGCGACAGCCGCGCCCAGTCCAGACAGGAACCCGATCGCGAAGCCGCCGGTCAGCGTGCGGCGAATACACAGCATGCCGATTGGCCCGACCACCGCCGCGACGGCAAAGCCAAGCACAAATCCGCGCCCAAATACAGATAAGTCCATGACAAATGCGTTTCCTCAGCAACGAAAACGCCCCCGAGCCAAACTGCTCGGGGGCGCTGTAGCCAGTGACGACAGGAAAAAACGAGTCAGGTCACATCACACAGCCCCCACGGGGGCTGCTGCTGGAAACGCGCGAAGACGATCGTCTTCGGACTCACGCGCGCCATTGTAGTCGGCGCAGCACGCGCCCGCCGTCGAGCTTGACCAGGCGCCCGGCGTCTACCGCCAGCTCACCGCCGATGAGCACGTATTCGACCCCGTCGGCGAGCCGCGTCGGATGCTCGTATGTGGCCGTGTCGGTCACGCGCTGAGGATCGAACAGGACAAGGTCAGCCACGGCACCGACGGCGACGCGGCCGCGATCGGACAGGCCGAGGATCGACGCTGGCAGACCGGTCATCTTGCGGATCGCTTCCTCGAGCGGAAACAGCTGCGCGTCGCGAACACCCCAGCCGAGCACGCGTACGAACGTGCCGTAGGCACGCGGATGCACTCGCGCACTCGCGCTGGTGACACCCAGCAAGTCCGAGCCGATGGCCGCGAAGGGGGCGCTGAGCGCGGTGCGCACGTCGGACTCAGCCATCAGGAAGATGACCATAACCGTCGCGCCGCGGTCCGCAATCAGCAGGTCGAGCGTGTAGTCCAGCGGATCCAGGCGTGCGGCGGCCGCGAGCTCCGAGACGCGCCGGCCTTCGGCGTCGCGGCGTTCGGGCGCGGTGACGCTGGCGATCATCACGTTGTGCCAGCCGTCGGCCGCTTCGAGGTGGTTACCCCAGCCGGGCAGGCCGTGTTCGATGTCGTGGCGGATGCGCTGGCGCAGCTCGGGCCCGCGCAGGCGCTCGAGCATGGGCTGCAGGCCGCCCGCCTTGGTCCACGGTGGTAGGACCTGGTGCAGGAACGTGCTGCCGGCTGTGTACGGATAGACGTCACAGTGGGCGCGGACGCTGCTCTGACGCGCCGTCTCGAGCAGGTTCACGGCGTCCTGCGCCCTGCCTTCGTTGTTCTTGCCAGTCGCCTTGAGGTGCGAGACCTGGGTGCGGATGCCGTTGCGCTGGCCGATGCCGATGGCTTCGGCCACGGCATCTAGCAAGCCGTCGCCCTCGTTGCGGATGTGCGAGACGTACATGGCGTCGTCTCTCCGGAGCTCCTCGCCGAGCTGGTACAGCTCGTCTGTTCTGGCGAATGCGCCCGGCGTGTAGACCAGACCAGTGCTCATGCCCCAGGCGCCCGCGTCCAGGGCGGCGCGCAGCTCGGCACGCATGTGTGCCAGCTCGGCTGGTCTCGGCGCGCGGTCGTCCATGCCCATGGCCGAGATGCGCAGCGCACTATGGCCCACCAACGGGGCGACGTTCGTCGCTGGACGTTTGGCTTCGAGATAGTTCAGAAATGACTCGAAACTCGACCAGGTCCAGTCGAGGTCCGGGCCGACACCGCGGCCGAGGTCACGCAGCAGATCGGCGCGCTCGGGGTCGGGCGACAGCGGCGCCGGCGTGAAGCCGCACAGCCCGACCACTTCGGTAGTGACGCCCTGGCTGATGTTGTTCGGCGCCGCCGGGAACGCTGGCAAGGTGAAGTCGGCGTGCGAGTGCATGTCGATGAAGCCTGGGCTGAGTGCCAGGCCCGCGGCCTCGACGACGCGTTCCGCCGACAGACCAGTGTCGCCCAATGCGGCAATGCGGTCATCTCGCACCAGGACGTCCGTCTGCCTGCCTGGCGCGCCCGACCCCTCGTACACCGTGGCGCCGCGAAACAAGATGTCCAAGGTGCAAAGGTATGTCATCCCGAGGGGAGCTTGCGACCCGAAGGATCCGCGAGCACGAACGTCCCGGCAGACAGGTCCTCCCTGCGTGAACCGAAGAGTTAGCGTGCCTCGCGGGCTGAGTGGAACAGTGCGCCGCCCGCGGCCAGGAGCAGCATGCCGCTGCCGAGGACCAGCAGCAGCGGGCTGACGCCGACCACGTCCGAAAGGCCACCCGCGACCGCGTTCGAGATCGAAAACGCGCCGAAGGTGAGCATCAGCCGCACGGCGAACACACGCCCGCGCAACTCGGCCGGCGTGTGGCGCTGGACCAGAGTGATGCTCGGGACGAGGAAGGTCACATTGCCCATGCCCGCGAGCGCCGCGAGGAGTGCGACCACCGCCAGCGAGTCGGTCAAGCCAGCGGTCGCGATTGCCGCGCCCATAAGCGCGAAGCCAATCAGGATCGCGCGCCCCGGATTGACGCGCCGCGATAGCGTGCGCAGCACGAGCAGACCGAGCAGCGTCCCGATCGCATTGGCCATCTCGGTGACGCCATAGCCGAACGTCCCGGTATTCGAAACGCGCCAGGCAAAGCCGATCCACAGCGTGTGCAGCGAGCCCAGCATCAGCGGGCCGATGGTCATCAAGATCGTGTTCGTGCGCACCGCGCTGTGGTCGCGCAAGAAGCGCAGCCCGTCCGCCACCTGGTTGGGCAGGCGCCGCAGCGGCTCCCGGGCGAGCATCACGCTGCGCTTGACGACGGGCAGACGCAGCAGCAGCAGCGCCGAGCACAGGTACGACAGGGCGTCGACTGCGAACACGACCTGAGTGCCCCGATAGGTGCCGAGCCGCTCGATCAGGGCGGCGACGACCAGGCCAGCGACGGGAAACGCGAGCAGGTCGACCATGTAATTGACGGCCTGGAACAGTGAGTTGGCGCTCGAAAGCTCGTCTGCACCGACCAGGTCCGGGACGGACGATTGGCGGGCCGGGTGGAAGGCGATTGTGGCGCACGTCAGCGCGAACAACAGCGGATAGACCAGCGGTAGGCTGATCGTCGCCGCGACTGGGATCAAGACGACGAGCACGCCACGTACCAGGTCGGCCAGCACCATGGTTGTGCGGCGGTCCCAGCGATCGACGAGCGCGCCGACGAGCAGGCCGAACATGACGTACGGCAGCGTCGAGACGACGAAGACCAGGCCAGCAGAGGCCATCGAGTTCGTCATGCCCAGGATCAGGGCAGCCAATGCGACCTGGTGCAGGCGATCGCCGCTGCTGCTGATGAAGCCGGCCAGCAGCATGCGCATGAGTGCCGGGTGGCGACCCGGCAGCGACGCGCGGAAACGGCCGGCGAGCGCCTGCCGACGCCCGGGCAGTACGACTGCCTGACTGCTCATGCTGGTCCGCTAATCCGATGCGGTGGCGGGAACCCGGCTGATCGTGAGCAGGCGATTGATCGTGTGCAGCAGCTCGTCGATGTCGAATGGCTTGGCCACGTATTCCACGCCCGTGCGATGTGACGGCGTGGCGATCTCGGGCGCCGCGGCGGTGCACAGGATGACGGGCACAGCGCTCGTCTCGGACGCCGAACGCAGCAGTTCCAGGACGGCCCAGCCGTGTCGCTCCCGGCCCAGCATCAAGTCGAGCATGACCAGGTCCGGCTGTACACGCTTGATGAACTCGAAGCTGTCGACCCACTGCGAACAGGTGAAGACTTCGTGGCCCTCACCGACGCCCAGCAACTCCTGCATGAGCTCCAGAAAAACGGCGTCGTCGTCGATAACGGCGATCCGCACGGGAGTGGCGCGGTGGCTCTGGGTGGACATCATGGGTGGCCTGCAGGGGCGAGGAGTGGCGAACTATAGGTGTTTGGTCTGCGCCGGCAAACAATTCAGTCGGGGCGCACGCATCGGGCGGCTGTAACGTACTGCATGGCTGTCGCGTAAACACGAATGAGAGCAACGTGTCCGCGGCTGTCTTGGCCGGCTACTGGCCGGTTCCGTTTTCTGTGCCCTCGTCGGTGGCCAAGCCCACGCTGTCTGTAGATGGTCAGCACATCGTCGCCGCGCGACGAGAACACCCAGGTGCCTTCGAAGCGCTGGTGCGCACCCATGAGCGCCCGCTCTACAACTTCTGCTTGCGGATGCTGGGCCAGGCCGACGATGCCGCCGACGTGACCCAGGAAACGTTCGTTCAGCTGTACAGCAATCTCGCACGCCTCGACGAGTACGAGCCCCTTGCGCCGTGGCTGTTCCGCGTTGCGCGCAACCGCTGCATCGACGTGATCCGCCGCCGGCGCACCATTCCACTCGAGGATGACGCGGAGTACGAGCCACTGGATGACGAGCCACTGCCCGACGTGCTCGTCGAGCGCGCCGACATCCAACGCGTGCTGGGCGAAGCCATCGCCAGCCTGCCCACGCAGTACGCCGAAATCGTCGCGCTGCGCTATGCCGCCGAGCGCTCATTCGCGGAGATCGGTGCGATTCTGGACCTCGAGGAAGGCGCTGCCCGTGTGCGCTTCCACCGCGCCAAGGCGCTGCTCCGTCGACGACTGCGCGACACGCTGCCCGAAAGCTGACGCTCATGCACGACAACGACGACATCGACCGACTGTTCGCCCGACTCGACCGCGCCAACGTGCCTGACGCGTTCACCGCGCGGGTCCTTGCCCAGACCGTGGGCAAGACCCAGGCGCGCGCCACCTTGGCCTGGCCGTGGCTCGTGGCCGGCCTGGGTGCCCTGACGCTGCTGAGCATGACTGGCTACATGCTTGGCGCGAATCTGGCGGCATCAGACGGCCTCGATGTCCTTGTCGCCCTGTTTGGTGACCTGGGTCTGGTCGCGACCGCACCTGGTGAAGTCGTTGCCGCCTTGAGCGACGTCATCCCCTGGGGGTTGGTCGCGCTCGCCGGGGTGAGCGCGGCATTTCTGGTCTGGGCGGTCGGCAACGTCGTCTCGCGTGCTCCAGCACCCAGGCGACAGGCTGCCTGAGGACTCCAGAGCGTGAGCTGGTTCGGTCGGATGGGGCTGCACCTGGCGGCGGCGCTCGGCGCCACCGGCATCTTCGTCGCGGCCGCCGCCGTCGGCGCCAATCAGACGCGCCAGAGCACCGAGCTCGTCGCCGCGCCTTCGTCGGTGCCCGCTCGCACGCCCGTCGTGCGCCGCGAGCGCGCCGTTGCGGGCACGATTCGGGAAGTGCGCCCTGACGTGCTCATTGTGGCCGGACCACGTGGCCAGGAGTTCCGCGTCAGTCCGGACGTTGGCGCGCTGATTCGCCTCAACGGCAAATCAGCAAGGCTCGACAGCCTGCAAGCGGATGACCGCGTGGTGATCCTGGGTCAGGTCCAGCCGCGCAACGGTGGCTTTCTGGCCCACGCGATCACCGCCCGCC
>WNGF01007505.1_pt1 | contig 13140 bp, 14 predicted proteins | sample 5400641 | NCBI WGS metagenome assembly WNGF01 (sample SAMN13153371, study PRJNA577476) | soil metagenome | isolation source: 80 cm soil or saprolite under grassland replicate 2 | place: USA:California | collected 2016-06-15
GGCGGCGGCGCCATGACGGTAACCGTGCCGACCATGCCCATCCCCTGGTGGAACGTGCAGTGGTAGGGGAACGAGCCCTCGCCCGGATACGACTGACGGTAGATCGCGCCCGGGGCGAGGGTCCCTGAATCGAAGCGCCCATTGTCGTCGGTGACCGTGTGGCTGAACGAGCCGTTGTTCGTCCAGCAAATGGTCGTGCCGGGGGCAACCGTCAAGTCCGCAGGGGAGAACGAATACTCCGTCATGCTGACCTGGGTATCGCCCGCTTCGCAGGTGCCGGTCGGCTTCGCTGAGGCACCGCCCAACCCCGGCAGCACGCCCAAGAAGACGGCAGCCAGCGCGGCGACCAATGCCAGCAACCCCAGTGGGAGCCCTCTCCTCATCCCCACGGCGCCAACCATAACGATCTCGACCCGCAGTTCCAAATCCGGAGCAGGAAACGTCCGGTGCGATGCCTAACCTCACGGCGTGAAGGTCCTCGGGATCGATCCGGGTACGGCTGCGTGCGGGTACGGCATCGTCAACGAAAGCGGCGGCCGCCTGAAGGCGGTGGACTACGGCTGGTGGCAGACGCCTGCCGGCAAGCGCCCTGAGCTGCGCCTGAGGACGATCTTCGACGGCGTCAGCGAGGTGATCGAGGAGTTCGAGCCGGTGGCCGTCGTGCTGGAGGAGTCGTTCGTCGGCGTCGACGCCCGTACCGCGCTCTCCGTCGGCCAGGCGCGCGGCGCCGTGCTCGTCGCGGCCGCGTCCTTCGGGGTCGAGTGCGCTGAGTACGCGCCCTCCCGCGTGAAGCAGGCGGTCTGCGGCTACGGCCGCGCCGAGAAGGCGCAGGTGCAGCGGATGGTGACGGCGATCCTCGGCCTCCGCACGCCGCCGACACCGCAGCACGCGTCCGACGCGCTCGCCGTCGCCATCTGCCACGCCCTCGCCTCGCCTCTGCTGCGGGCAGTCGGGTGATCGCGCGCCTGCGGGGCACTCCGGTGTCGCGCTTGGGCGAGCGGCTCGTGCTCGACGTCGGCGGTGTCGGCTACCTGGTGAGCGCGACCCCGACGGCGCTCCGGCTGGCCGAGGGTGGTCGGGAGATGACGATCGAGACGTACCTGCACGTCCGCGAGGACGCGCTTCAGCTCTACGGGTTCGCGGAGCCGGCCGAGCGCGAGCTGTTCGAGCACCTGCTCGCGGTCTCGGGCGTGGGGCCGAAGGTCGCGCTGGCGATCGTCTCCGGCTCGCCTCCCACCGACCTGCGCCGCGCGATCGCGCTCGAGGACACGGCTCGCTTCGAAGCGATCCCGGGGATCGGGAAGAAGACGGCGCAGCGGGTCGTGCTCGAGCTTAAGGAGAAGCTCGGCTCGGTGGCCGCCCCGGCGGAAGCCGGCCGCCTCGGCGCTCGCGATGCGCTGGTCGAGCTTGGTTATTCACCCGTCGAGGCCGAGCGGGCGCTCGCAAACGTCGATCCCGCGCTGCCGATCGAGGACCAGGTTCGCCGCGCGCTGCGGGATGCGGCGTGACCGAGACGCAGTTCCTAGCCCCAGCCGTCCAGCCGGACGAGGACGAGCTCGAACGCTCGCTCCGGCCGCGGCGGCTCGACGAGTTCGTCGGCCAGGAACGGGTCAAGGAGCAGCTGGCGATCGCCCTCGAGGCGACGCGCTCCCGCGGCGAGGCGCTCGATCACGTGCTCCTGATCGGCCCGCCGGGCCTCGGCAAGACCAGCCTCGCCTACATCGTGCGCGAGGAGCTCGGTGTCGGCCTCCGCTCGGCGGCCGGCCCGGCGCTCGAGCGGAAGGGCGACGTCGCGGCGATCCTGACCGCGCTCGCCGAGCGGGACGTGCTGTTCATCGACGAGATCCACCGGCTCAACCGGGCCGTCGAGGAGATCCTGTACCCGGCGCTGGAGGACTTCCGGCTCGACATCATCGTCGGCCAGGGGCCGGCGGCGCGCACGCTGACGCTCGACCTGCCGCCGTTCACGCTGGTCGGCGCGACCACCCGCACGGGCCTGCTGACGAGCCCGCTCCGCGACCGCTTCGGGATGACGTTCCGGCTCGAGCACTACGCCGCGGAGGAGCTGGCGGTGATCGTGCGCCGCTCCGCGCGGATCCTGGACGTCGAGATCGCCGACGAGGCCGCCAACGAGATCGCGGGCCGCTCGCGTGGCACCCCCCGGATCGCGAACCGCATCCTGAGGCGCGTACGCGACGTGGCAGAGGTCCGGCACGAGGGCGCGATCACAACCGAGATCGCGCGTGAGGCGCTCGAGCTGCTGGAAGTGGATCAGCGCGGCCTGGAGCGGATCGACCGTGCCCTGCTGCGGGCGGTGGTCGAGAAGTTCGACGGCGGGCCTGTCGGACTGTCGACGCTGGCGGTGGCTCTCGGCGAAGAGCGGGACACCATTGAGGACGTCTACGAGCCGTACCTGCTCCAGCTCGGCTTCCTACAGCGCACCCCGCGCGGCCGGATCGTGACGAAGCTCGGCCGCGAGCACGTCGGGGCCGCCGCGGGCGACGACCCCAACAGCCTGTTCTAGCTCGAAGCCTTCGCGACGAACGGCTTCAGGACGGTGTCCCAGCCGTTGTTGTAGCTCGCGAAGGTCTCTGCGGCCTCGTCGCCCCAGCGCTCCCAGCCGCGGTGCTCGAGCTCGACGCGCGTGCCGTCGCCCTCGGGCAGGAAGCGCACCTCGAGCTCGGTCGAAGGCTTCCCGGCGGTGACGTGCCAGTCGACCGCCACCCTCGACGGGGGCTCCCAGGCGGTCACCGTCGCCCACTCGTGCTCGTCGCCGCCGGCGGTGCGGCTGTAGACGCGCCCGCCCACGGCCGGCTCGAAGACGGCCTCCGCCGGCCTCTCGTCGCCGGGGGCGTGGCTCTCGAAGGGCCACCAGTCGTAGATCCGCGCCGTGAACGTCTCGAACGCGTGCTCCGGGGAGCAGTCGACGACGACGCTCTTGTGCACCGTCAGATCCTGGGCTTGCGTGCTCATCCGTTCCTCCTCTCTCGTTCGGCCTCCGCCTTGAACGCGGCGAGAGCCTCCGTCCAGAAGTCCTCGACGTACCGGCGCAGCTCGCCCAGCCCGTCCGGATCGAGCCGGTAGAGCCGCCGCGTGCCGTTCCGTCGCTCAGTCACGAGCCCCGCCTCCTTGAGGACGCGCAGGTGCTGCGAAACCGCGGGTCGGCTGACCGGCAGCTCCGCGGCGATCTCCCCGACCGAGAGCGGGCCCGAGCGAAGCCGCTCGAAAATCGCCCGCCGTGTCGAGTCACCGAGCGCGTCCATCGGGGATTGGTAAGCCACGACTTACGTAAGTCTAGACTTACTAAACTCGGTCGTCAAGTCCGAAAGAGCGTCTTTCGCCTTGTGTCGGGGAGTTCGAAGATATGGCTGTGGCGGAGGACCTGCCCAGCGACGCGACTCTTATCATGGAAGTGCTCTTCGACATCCGGAGGAACTGGCGGAAGACGATGGGGAAGAAGAAACGGGAGACACCTGAGGAACGCGCTGCGCGGAAGGCTCGCGGCGCCGATCTCGACCGGCGGCTCCGAGAAGCGATCGAGCGTCGAAAGGCAGAGGCCGCCGAGCGCCGGAAGGCCGCCGGCGGCTAGCGCCTGAACTGGAGCTCGTGCCAGGACGGCGTCGGCGCCAGCTCCAGCAGCGCGCGACTGCCTCCGGGCTCCAGGTAGGCGAAGTCCGCGGAACCATCGTCCCAGGCCACGTCGAGCCGCCCGTCCTTGACGCGATGGTCGAGCCACGCGCCGCGGAAGACGAGCTTGCGCAGCCAGTACACCAGCGATTCGCCCTCCACGAGCGAAAGGCGCTCCCAGTGGCGGACGAGGTAGCGCCCGAGCTCGCTGCGAGGCTCTTCGATCAGCCCGTCGGCCGTCAGCTCGACGAGATCGTCGGTCTCGTCCTCGTCCAGCTCGTTGTCCTCGACCAGGCCGAGCCGGAAGGCCGCGGCCGAGACGCGCTGCGCGAAATCGGCGGTGTTGAAGCTGAAGCGGAGGCGGAGGAACTCGACGACGACGTCGTCGCCGGAGGAGTAGCTCTCGGCGTCCACGGCCAGAGAATAGCCCTCGAGCCCGTCACTAGACTGGCGCCGTGAGCCCCCGGGCGGTCCTGGTCTCGAGCCTCGCGACGGTGACGCTCGTGCTGCTGGCCGTGTTGGTCTTCGAGCTACCGCTGGAGCGGGCGGCCGTGCTGGCGCCCGTGCTCGTCGTGATCGCCGGCGCGGTCGCAGGCCTCCTGGTGCTCTGGACGCGCGTCGGCTGGGAGTCGCTTCGGCGCCGCCGGCATCCATGGATGCTCGTCGCGCTCGCCGCCGGTGCGATCGTGCTGCTCGTTGCGCTCTCGGCGCTGGGCCTGCGCTTGCCCCGGGAGTGAGACGTTGAAATGTCGCTCTTAGCGTGCTAACAACGAGGTAGTAGGAAAAAAACAGGCGGCCCCGCTCGGGCTCCTCATCGAAACTCTGCGGCTGATCAGGTGCTTCGACACCGGCCGCCGCAGTGACAGGGGAGAGGAGCCGCGGTGGATTGGATTACGGAGGCAGACGGCGTCTTTCGTGGAGGCGGCGTCAAGGGGTTGGCGCTCGCGGGGGCGCTGTGCGGGTTCGCGGAGCACCCGACGAAGCCGATCAAGACGTGGAAGTGCGTCGCCGGCGCGAGCGCCGGAGCGATCATCGCCTGCTACCTGGCGACGGGCCACAGCGCCCAGGAGATGCTCGAGCTGATGAAGAAGACGAACTTCTCGTCGTTCGCCGACTTCCCGGCCCGCAGCAAGCTGTTCGGGGTCGCGAGGCTGCCGTTCAAGCACGGAATGGCGAGCGGCCATGCCTTCGAGAGCTGGTTCGACGAGGTCCTCGACGGCGCGACCTTCGGGCCGCTCCGGAAGAAGTCAGAGAACGGTGGGCTGCCTCCCGACTGGTCGCTCAAGTTGATCGCCGTCGACGTCACGAAGCGGCGCCTGCTCGTCCTTCCGGACGACCTCGTCTTCTACCGCGACCCGGGCAAGTCGACGCTGATCGACCCGGACTCGTTCAAGGTCGCCCGGGCCGCGCGGATGAGCATGTCGATCCCGTACTTCTTCGACCCCATCAGGCTCGAGGACCAGGACGGCACGGCGTGCACGATCGTCGACGGCGGCACCCTCTCCAACTTCCCGGTCTGGCTCTTCGACGTCGATCCGTCGGCGACCGGAAAGCCGCCCACGCGCCCGACGTTCGGCTTCACGCTCGAGCACGGGCGCGGGCTCGGCGGCGGCCTGAAGACGTTCCAGAAGATCCAGCCCTGGGGCATCCACTTCGCCTTCGACATCTTCCACACGGCCCAGGAGGCCTGGGACACGCGCTTCGTCTCCCACTCCACCCGGGTGCGGACGGTGACCGTCGACGCGGCCGACGTCGCGACCACGGAGTTCAACCTCTCGAAGGAGAAGCAGGATCTGCTGATCGAGAACGGACGGGCGGCGGCCCGCATGTTCCTGGACCAGTTCGAGCTCGAGGACTACATGAACACGTTCCATGCTCCGCTGGCGCCGGCGGCGGTGACGGGGTGACGGGCGGATGACTCCTCTGCGCCTCACCAAGCCCCACAGATCCGGTCCCTCGATCCGCAAGCTCCAGCAGCGGCTGAAGGCGCTCGGCTACGACACCGACGGGGTCGACGGTGACTTCGGGCCCGCGACGGACGCCGCCGTGAAGCAGTTCCAGCGCGACCACGGGCTCACCGCCGACGGGGTGGTCGGGCCCGCGACGACGGCGGCGCTCTCGGGCGCGCGCCGCGCTCGGCCGCGGCCCGCGGGGCCGGAGCCGCGGTTCACGCCGGAGCAGATCGCGGCGCTGCTGGGCTGCAAGGTCGCGAACGTTCGGCGCTACTGGCCTCCGCTCCGGACCGCGCTCGCGGAGCAGGGCCTCGGCGACGAGCTCAGCGCGATCGCGGCGCTGGCCACGGTCGCGACCGAGGTGCCCGACTTCGCGCCGATCAACGAGTACGGCGGCCCTACCTACTGGCGGAAGTACGAGCGCCGGGCCGACCTCGGCAACACCCACCCAGGCGACGGCGTGCGCTACCACGGACGCGGCTTCATCCAGCTCACCGGTCGGGCGAACTACCGGGGCTACGGCAAGAAGCTCGGCGTGCCACTCGAGCAGAACCCGAACCTCGCGCTCGACCCAAGCGTTGCCGCTCGCATCCTGGCGGCGTACATGAAGGACCACGGGATCGCCGGCCTCGCTTCCCGCGGCGACTGGCAGGGCGTCCGCCGCGCCGTGAACGGAGGCCTCAACGGCTGGGAGCGGTTCAACGCGTGCGTCCAGAAGCTCCAGCAAGCCGCGTCCACAGGAAGGAGCCCCTCATGACCCCGACCGCGACCCGACGGAAACCGAGAGCGAAGGCCAAGAGACAGGTCGCGCTCGTGCGCAAGCTTGGGCTCACGAACCCGCACCTCTCCGGAGCGGACGTCAAGGAAGCACAGCGGCTGCTGGCAAACAGCCCGTACGGGAACTTCCAGCCGGGAAAGATCGACGGCGAGTTCGGTCCCGCGACCGCAGGGGCGACCAAGGCGGCGAAGTGGGCGCTCGGCTTCCCGGCCAAGGCGTGCACCCCGAGCTTCGGTCCTGGGATCGAGGGCCTCCTGCGCGGCAAGACGCTGCCGCCGAGCTACCAGGCCCGCCGCAAGCAGCGCCTGGCCGAGGCCTCCGGCGGCACGGGCCTGAGGGCCCGGATCGTCCAGCTGGCGCGGTGGGGAATCCAGAACGAGGGGCAGATCCATTACCAGCAGCTCCGCCCGGTTGACGGCATGACCCAGCCGAAGAAGCTGCCGCTCTACACGGACTGCTCGGGGTTCTCGACCCTCTGTTACAAGTGGGCGGGAGCAACGGTCGACCCGAACGGCGGCAACTGGGCGGGCGCCTATACGGGCACGATGCTCTCGAGCTGCCGGCACATCCCGAAGAGCGCCGTCCGACCCGGCGACCTCGTCGTCTGGGGTGCCCACCCAGGCCACCACGTGGCCCTCGTGCTCGAGGCCGGCGCGGACCCGCTCCTCTGCTCGCACGGGCAGGAGAAGGGGCCGTTCGCGATCAAGTTCTCGGTCGAGAGCCGATTCCAGCCGACGCCCGCAACCTGGCTGTCGTGCCTGCCCTGAGGAGGATCAGATGACCGAAGCCGTTGCAGGAGCGCCTCCCGCAGAGTCCCGGACGGACAACGGTGCGCCGCATGTGATCGAGCAGATCGGCGCGTCGTCGTTCTCCGACCTCGTCCGGGCCCACTACAAGCGGGAGCAGGAACGAGCGAACGGGGCGGCCGCGCAGAACGGAGCGGAGAGCGAATTCACGGCCGAGCTAAAGCGGTTTGAGGACAAGGAGGGCAAGCTCGCCGCCGTCTACTGGTCGACGCGCAACGCGTCTGCCGTCGCGCTGACGATCGGGGAGCTGCGCCACAAGCACAACCCGATCGCTGAGTCGGACGCCGACGTCCGCCTCCACCGGGTCACTGACTGGGTGACGAAGAGCGCCGAGCCGATCGCGGAGCTCTTGCACGAGTGCGACGTGCTCGGCATCCGGGTCCGGGAGATCCTGCGCGGGACGAGTCAGCGGATCGCCATGCAGTGGGTCTACTCCGTCCAGGAACACGCGCTCGGCTTCCTCGAGCGCAGCGAGCGGTCGGAGCTCGCCAAGGAGCAGGCGTTCGTCACGGCGCAGCGGAGGGAGCTGGCACGGGTCGAGAAGTACTACCTCCGCACGGGCGCGAAGGCCGGCCGGATCGTCTACGTCTCCGGGATGATCGCCGCAGCGACCGTGATCAGCGCGGTGTCCGCGGCGCTCGCGATCGCCCTGAGCCAGTACCCGGACCTCTGGGTCCCGAGGGTGCAGGCTCTGCTCCTCTGCACGGGCGCGGGGGCGGTGGGCGCGCTGGTCAGCGTCCTCTCGCGCATGAGCGGGATGGGCGACAAGTTCACCGTCGACTTCGAGGTCGGGCGGCCGCTTCTGCGGAGGCTCGGGCTCTACAAGCCGTTCGTCGGCTGCGTCTTCGGCGTCGCCACGTACTTCCTGCTCGTGGCCGGGCTGTTGCCGGCGCAGGCCAACGGGGAGCGTCTCTTCTTCTACGGGATCGTCGCCTTCCTGGCCGGTTTCAGCGAGCGCTTCACGGGCGTGATCTTCGGAAACGCCGAACGGCTCGTCGGCGGCGACGCGCCACCCGAGGAGCAGCAGCAGCAGACGAACGGCGAGCTGGAACGGGTCGAGACCGACCAGCAGCCCACCGGCTAACAGCTCCGTCCGGCGGCCCCCGTACCGTGGGCTGCCCATGTCGGACCGGAGTTGGAAGCTGCGCGGCCCCGCGCCGCGGGAGCAGGTCGATGCGCTGGCGAGCGAGCTAGGGCTCGCCCCGGCGACCGCGAGCGTGCTCGTCCGGCGGGGCTACGCCGACGTCGAAGAGGCCCGGCGGTTCCTTGCCGCCGATCTCCCAGACCACGACCCCTTCCTGCTCGGCGACATGGCAGCTGCGTGCGACGTCATCCGGGCGGCCGTCGCCGCGGGCAAGCGAATCTGCGTGCACGGGGACTACGACGCGGACGGAATCTGCGCGACGGCGCTGGCCGTGCTCGTCCTGCGGGAGCTCGGCGCGGATGTCACCTGGCACCTGCCGAGCCGTTTCGACGAGGGATACGGCGTGTCCCAGGAAACGCTCTCGCGTTTGGCTGCGGACGGCGTCGGCCTCGTCGTCACCGTCGACTGCGGGGTCACGGCGGTGGCTGAGGTCGCCCATGCGCGCGAGCTCGGGCTCGAGGTGGTCGTGACCGATCACCACCGAGCGAGCACCGAGCTGCCTGCCTGCCCGGTCGTCGGCCCCTACAGCGGTGCATATCCGTTTCGGGACCTCTGCGGTACCGGCGTCGCCTGGAAGCTCGGGCAGGCCCTGCTGGGGACCGATTCGGAGGCGTTGCGGCGCCACCTCGACCTCGTCGCGGTCGCGACCGTCGCGGACGTCGTGCCGCTCGTGGACGAGAACCGGGGCCTGGCCGTGGCGGGCCTTCGGGCACTCGCGCGGACGCAGAAGCCGGGGCTGCGCGAGCTGATGCGCTCGGCGCGCGTCGACCCGGCCGCCGTCGACGCGGGCGCGATCGGCTTCCGGCTCGCCCCGCGGCTGAACGCAGCGGGCAGGCTGTGCCGCCCCGAGGCGGCGCTCGAGCTGCTGCTCACCGAGGAACAGGAGGTCGCGGCCAAGCGGGCCGCCGAGCTCGAGGAGCTGAACCGCGACCGCCAGGCGGTCGAGGAGCGGATCGCGCGGGAGGCGGTCCAGGCGATCGAGGCGTGGCCGGAGGCCCGGCGCCGCCGGCGTGCGTACGTGCTCGCCGGTGAAGACTGGCACGAGGGCGTCATCGGGATCGTCGCCTCGCGGCTGGTCGAGCGCTACCAGCGCCCGGTCGTCCTGATCGCCGGAACCGACGGCGACTGGAAAGGCTCGGGACGGTCGATTGCGCCCTTCGACCTCCACGACGGCCTGCGGGAATGCGCCGGGCACCTCGAGCGCTGGGGCGGACACGCGGCGGCGGCCGGGCTCTCGATCCGCCCCGAGCGCGTCGAGGCCTTCGCCGAGGCGTTCGCGGCGGTCGCGGACGCCGGCCTGGGGGAGGAGGACCTGCGGCCGCTCACCACCGTCGACGCGCTGGTGCACGGCGCCGAGCTGACGCTCGACCTCTGCGCCGAGCTGGCCCGGCTCGCCCCGTTCGGGCTCGGAAATCCCAACGTGACGCTGCTGCTCGCCGGCTGCGAGCTGGCGGAGCTCGCGGCGGTGGGCGACGGCAAGCACCTCCGCTTCCGCGTCCGCGACGACGGCCGAGACTCCGGCAGCGCGATCGCGTTCCGTTTTGGCCCACGGCTCGACCGCCTGCGCCGGATCGGCCGCTACGACGTCGCCTTCCGCCTGCAGGCGAACCAGTGGAACGGCACCGTTGCGCCGCAGCTCAACGTGCGAGAGGTCTTCGACGGCGACGAGCGCTACGTCGAGCTGCGCGAGTGGCTCAAGGCCGAGTGGCGCAAGCCGGCCGAGGAGCGGGACGCTTCGGCCGTGGCGATCTTCGCGGAGCTCGACGTCGATGCGGGTGCGCGCCGGCACCTGCTCGAGTCTGAGCGCTTCCTGGCACTGCTGGCCGAGCCTGAGCTCGCCCGCGCGGCGTAGCTACACGCGCAGGGTGCCGAGCACGGCCCGCTGGACGACCCGCGGTCGCCATGGACGCGCAAGGCGTGCAGCGTCGTCGAGCGAGACGAGCAGCCTCGCGAGCTTTTCTGCCTTTCGGATCTCTCTGCGCCTGCGCACGGGCTTTGACGGTTCGGCGGGCGGGAAAGACCTCCTTCCGCCCGATTATCGCCCTGCGGTGGGCCGAAAACACGGGAGTACACTTTTCGTATGACGGTTCTCGAAGCAGGTGAGCGGCACCAGGAGCTGATCGAAGAGCTCATCTCGGACGTCGCCGCCTACAACGACGACGTCGACAAGGACCTGCTTCGCCGGGCGTTTCGGTTCGCGGCGAAGGCGCACGAAGGGCAGCAACGCCGCTCGGGCGAGGACTTCATCAACCATCCGTGGGGCGCCGCCAAGATCTGTGCAGGGCTACGCCTCGACGAGCAGACCATCGCCGCGGCGCTTCTGCACGACGTCGTCGAGGACACCGACACCGACATCTCGGAGGTTCGGGCGGAGTTCGGCGACGAGGTCGCGCAGCTCGTCGAGGGCGTCACCAAGCTGACCCGGATCCAGTTCCAGAGCCGCGAGCAGCAAGAGGCCGAGAACTACCGGAAGATGATCGTGGCGATGGCGCAGGACGTGCGCGTGATCCTGATCAAGCTCGCCGACCGCCTCCACAACATGCGCACGATCGAATACCTGGGCAAGCAGAAGCAGATCCAGAAGGCCAAGGAGACGCTCGAGGTCTACGCGCCGCTGGCCCATCGCCTCGGGATCAACAAGTTCAAGTGGGAGCTCGAGGACCTTGCGTTCACGACGCTGCATCCGCGCAAGTACGAGGAGATCAAGGCGATGGTCAGCGAGCGCCGCACCGACCGCGACGAGCACGTGCGCGAGGCGGCGATGGTGCTGAAGGCCGAGCTCGAGAAGGTCGACATCCCGGCCGAGATCTCCGGGCGCGCGAAGCACTTCTATTCGATCTACGACAAGATGGCCAAGAAGGGCCGGGAGTTCAACGAGATCTACGACCTCACGGCGATGCGCGTGATCGCCGAGCGGGACGGCGACGAGGGGACGCGCGACTGCTACGGCGCGCTCGGGCTGATCCACTCGCTCTGGAAGCCGATGCCCGGCCGCTTCAAGGACTACGTCGCGATGCCGAAGCTGAACGGCTACCGCGCTCTCCACACGACCGTGATCGGGCCCGAGGGCCGTCCGCTCGAGATCCAGGTCCGGACGCGCGAGATGCACGAGACCGCCGAGTTCGGCGTCGCGGCGCACTGGCTCTACAAGCACGGCCGCGGCGGCAAGCCCACGGACGACGAGTGGGTCGCGTGGGTGCGGCAGCTGATGGACTGGCAGGAGGACGAGTCCGATCCGCGCGAGTTCATCAAGACGTTCCGCACCGATCTTTTCGACGACGAGGTCTACGTCTTCACGCCGAAGGGCGAGGTCAAGGTGCTGCCGGCGGGCTCGACGCCGATCGACTTCGCCTACGCCGTCCACACTGACGTGGGCCACCGCACGGTCGGCGCGAAGATCAACGGCCGGATCGTCCCGCTCCACTACCACCTCAAGAGCGGAGACTTCGTCGAGATCCTGACCACGAAGGCCGGGCGGGGCCCCTCGCGAGACTGGCTCTCGCTGGCGGCCTCCTCGCGGGCGCGCAACAAGATCCGCCAGTGGTTCTCGCGCGAGACGCGCGAGGTGACCGAGCAGAAGGGCCGCGAGACGCTCGAGACGGCCCTGAAGAAGCAGAACCTGCCGTACCGCAAGCTGCAGGGCTCCGCCGTGCTCGCTCAGGTGATTCGCGAGAGCGGCTTCAAGAAGGCCGAGGACTTCTACCTCGCGCTCGGGTCAGGGAAGCTGCAGGCGGGCCAGATCGTCAACAAGGTGATCCAGCGCCTGAAGACCGACCAGGTGGCCGAGGAGGAGGCCGTTCCGCTCAAGGCGCCGAGGGCCCGTCATGCGGTCGCGAGCGAGAACCTGGGGATCACCGTGCGCGGCGTCGACGACGTGCTCGTCCGGCTCGCGAAGTGCTGCACACCGCTCCCGGGCGACAAGATCGTCGGCTACGTCTCGATGGGGAAGGGCATCACGATCCACCGCGAGGACTGCTCGAACGTCAAGGCGCTGCGCCGCAACCCAGAGCGATTCACGAAGGTCTCCTGGGACGGTAGCGGCGCTTCGCGCAGCTTCCGCGTCCAGATCGCGGTCGACTCGTGGGACCGGCCGCGGCTGCTCGAGGACGTGGCCCGCACCTTCGCGGAGCACGGGGCGAACATCGTCGAGTACGGCGGCCATGTCGAGGACCAGCTCGCGAAGAACTGGTACGTCGCTGAGGTCGGAGACGTCAAGTCGCTGCGCAGCCTGCTGACCGCGCTCCGCAACGTCGACGCGGTCTTCGACGCCTATCGAGTTACCCCGTCCTAGGGCGCCGACGGTCGCGCGTCCTGATGGCGGCATCGCAAGCGACGCCTCAGGACGGCGAGCGGGTGCGCCCAGCACTCGTTTCTCACCCAGATGCTGGTCAGACGGCCACGCCGGCAGAGCCGGCATGGCCTCTAGGCGGCATCGCAAGCGACGCCTCAGTTCCCCCTTTTGGGGGATCATCCCTCGATCGAGTGGGGTACCTCAGCCGAGGGATAGCGCTCCTTCCGAGGATCGACTACAACGTGCCTAGGGGAGATGGGCTTCTCACCTGAGAGCTGTGGCGCCCGCTCACTCAGAGGACGGTGAGCGGGCGCCCAGCACTCGTTTCTCACCTAGATGGTTGATTCCGAATTTGTGGCCGTAGGCGCTGAAACACAGGCCAGGTTGACCGATCTCGGCGTTCTGCCGAAGCCCGGCGGCGAGGGCGAGCAGGCGAAGCCCGATTATCGGCGTCAAGGGCCCCATGCGCCATGATTGTCACGATGGCTTACGACGAGGATCTCGCCAACCGGATCCGCGAGCTGATCGCCTCCGAGGACGGC
>WNGF01016161.1_pt1 | contig 13138 bp, 9 predicted proteins | sample 5400641 | NCBI WGS metagenome assembly WNGF01 (sample SAMN13153371, study PRJNA577476) | soil metagenome | isolation source: 80 cm soil or saprolite under grassland replicate 2 | place: USA:California | collected 2016-06-15
TACGGTTCGACCCGGGCGAACTGCAAAGCGAAGAGCGCCGAGGCGAGGTGATCGAACTGGTCTTCATCCGCCGAACAACGGCTGATGAACTCGCGGAGGCGCGAGGTGAATGGAGCGAATGAACGGATCGATATCATGCGGTTTTGCTTCGCGCGTTTGTGACGCAGCGGCTGGTTTTCCGCCACAGCCAACCGAAAGGTCGAGGCCTGGGACTCGAGTGTCGAGCGAAAAAGCGCGGTTTTCCCCGGGCACCACTGAATGCGATGCAAGTAATTGGCCTCGTGCCGACATAACGGGGCCACCAGATTGCCAACCCTTGTGGCCGCGGCGCAACAGCCGCGATGGCCGTGCGGAAAAAATCCGCATATGCGGATTTTTTCCGCACGGCGATTTTTGACCGCGGGCCAGGCCTTTCTTTTTCCTGTTCCAAATCCCTGCCGACGCCCGATGGCCCGCGCGGAAGCAGGATGCGCCTTTACGCGCACACCAATTGCTGGCATAACACGGCCACTCTTTTTATGAAACTTTTGAGATTGTCGCCCGTGGCCGTTTTTTTGGCCCTTAGCGCCTGCGTCTCTCACCCTTCACTGCAAACTCGCCAGGCGCCCGCCGAATTGCCCGGTCCGCGCGCCGATGGCTCGGTCTTGCTGCCCAACCAATGGTCGTTGCGGCCGGTGGGCAGGCAAATCGTGCTTGGCGATTTCCCCGTCAACATCGCGGTTCATCCCGCTGGCCGGTTCGTCGCCGTGCTCCACAGCGGTCACGGGCGCCACCAGATCACGGTCGTTGATGTGGCCGCCGCGAATGTCGTCGGCGAATTCCCGGTGGACGAATCGTTTTACGGCATCGAATTCTCGCGCGGCGGCAAGGAACTTTACTGCAGCGGCGCCAGCGAGGAAGTCATCCGCGCGTTTGCATTCAAGGAGGGCTACCTGTCCGAAGCCAAGGCGTTCAAATTGCGCGATGTCAAAGAGCGGGGCATACCCGCCGGAATCGCGTTGAGCGGCGACGCCCAACGCCTGTTCGTCGCGAATGTCTGGGGCCAACGCATTTCGCAGTTGAATCTGGCCGATGCCGGGCAGGTAAGTGACATCCAGTTGGGTCCTGCTTCCGAACCGGCGGGTCCAAATTCAACCGAACCGCCGTCGGCTGAAGGCGTTGCCGCGGCGATCAAGCGCGCTCAGGCGGCCCAGGAGAAGCCATTCGACGACGCGCCATTTCCGTATGCCTGCCGGCTCGATGAGAAACGACAGCGCCTTTATGTGAGCCTCTGGGCGCAGGCGGCGGTTGCCGTGATTGACCTGAAGGCGAACCGTGTTGTGACGCGCTGGCCGGCTCAGGAGCACCCCTGTGAAATGTTTCTCACCACATCGGGCAGGGTTTTGTATGTGGCCAACGCCGCGCGAAACAGCGTGACCGTGCTCGACACGGAGAGCGGCAAAACGCTGGAAACGCTCTCCGCTTCACTTTATCCGGGTCTGCCGCCCGGCTCGACGCCGAACAGCCTCGCCTTGTCGCCCGATGAAAAGACGCTGTTCGTCGCCAATGCCGACAACAACAACATCGCCGTGTTCGACGTGAGCGCGCCCGGCAAGAGCCGTTCGCTCGGTTTCATTCCCGTGGGCTGGTATCCCACTTCCGTTCGGGTCACGCCTGATGGCAAACATCTGTTGGTGGCCAACGGAAAAGGGATCATTTCCAAGGCCAACCGCTACGGACCACAGCCCGGGAAAGACCCGCCGATGAGCGTGCGCGAATACATCGGCGGTCTTTTTCGCGGCACGCTGGAAATTATCGACCTGGGGGAAGGCGAGAAGTTGAAGGAACAACTCGCGGCCTGGACGGCGCAGGCCTATCGCTGCAGCCCGCTGCGGTCCGATCTTCGTGTGTCGGCCCGGCGCGCGCCGGACAACCCGATTCCCGACAAAGTGGGCGACGCGTGCCCCATCAAGTATTGCATTTATGTCATCAAAGAAAACCGGACTTACGACCAGGTCCTGGGCGATGTGGCGGAGGGCAACGGCGATCCGAGCCTGTGTCTGTTTGGCGAAAAAATCACGCCGAACTTCCACAAACTGGCGCGCGAATTCGTGTTGCTCGACAACTTTTACGTGGAGAGCGAAGTCAGCGCCGACGGCCACGAATGGACCATGGGGGCGTACGCCACCGATTTCGTCGAGAAGTCCTGGCCGATGAGTTACGGCCATAACAAGCGGGGCAAATATCCGTATCCGAGCGAAGGCAATTTCCCGGTCGCGCGCCCGGCGGAGGGCTATTTGTGGGACCGGGCGCGGGAAGCCGGCGTGAGTTATCGCAGCTACGGCGAATTCATCAACAACGGCAAAACGCCGAACGACCCGGGCACATCGCGTGTGGCTGCGTTGCAAGGCCATTTTGATGAATGGTATCGCAGTTTCGACCTGGATTATTCCGATCAGAAACGGGTGGATCGTTACATCGAGGAGATCAAACGGTTCGAAGCCGAAGGCGATATGCCGCGACTGCAGGTTCTTCGGCTTCCCAACGACCACACCTACGGCACCACGCTTGGCAAACACACGCCGGTGGCTCTGGTCGGCGACAACGACCTCGCGCTGGGCCGATTCGTCGAGGCTGTCAGCTACTCAAAATTCTGGCCCCAGACCGCCATCTTCGTAGTGGAAGACGACGCGCAAAACGGTCCGGACCACGTGGATGCGCACCGCACGACCGCATTTGTCATGAGTCCCTACACATGGCGTGGAACGGTGGACTCAACGATGTATTCGACCAGCAGCATGTTGCGGACGATGGAGTTGATTCTCGGCCTGAAACCGATGTCGCAATATGATGCTGCCGCGACGCCGATGTTCCATTCGTTCCAGGCGAGACCGGACTCGCGTCCGTACACGCACCTGCCGGCCAATGTGGATTTGAACGAGCGAAACACGAAGCTCGCCTGGGGCGGGGATCTCTCGAGGAAAATGAACTTTGCCAAGGAAGATGCCGCGGACGATCTGTTGCTCAACGAAGTCATCTGGCGCTCCATCCGGGGAGCGAACAAACCGATGCCCGCCCCCGTCCGCGCCGCGTTTGTGTTCGCCCATGAGAAGGACGACGATGATGATTGACTTGGATTTTCATGCGTCTTTGACCCTCCCTTTGGCACCGTGGTCACCGGCAACTTTAAACCGATAGACAACCTTTTGTTGCCTAGGCAACAAAAGGTTGTCTTGGCAGATTTGGTGAGAAATGCAGGTCAGGCCGCTGGAATGTGATGGTGTGGTCGCGAGGTTCGTTATTTTTCCGTGGCTAGGGCGCCACCGGCAGCCGATAGCACGCCGCTTCCTGGTCGTTGCGCACCAGCAGAAGATCGCCCGCCAATGCCGGTGGATTCCACGTTTTGCCATCCAATGCCCGGAACCGCGTCAACTCCCGCCGTTCCGTTGGCACGGGATCAAGCAAGACAACATCGCCATTCTCGGCCGTGATGAGCAGCAGGTCGCGGATGAGAAGGAACTGTCCGTGGCCATCACGACCGTCCTTCCATTTCAACTCGCCCGTCGCCAGATCCAGGCAGGCCAGGATGCCATCGTCGAGGCCATAGACGTAACCGTCGCGGGTGACCGGGTTGTTGAACTTGGCCTTGAGCCGGTTTGTTTTCCAGAGTCGGTTCGCGCCGAATTTTCCCTGGCGGTCGCGCGCTATTTGCAAAAGCTCGCTGCCGACGCCGTAGCCGCTGCTGACCAGCACGCGGTCGCCCGCCAGCACCACCGGCAATGCCACGTGCGGTTGGCTGGAGTCCCACGGGTGTTGCCACAAGACCTCGCCCGTGGCCGCGTCGTGAGCGAAGATCGCGTGCTGATTGAAGATCAAAATCTGCGACACGCCGCCGATCGTCGCGGCGCAAGGCGAACTGTAGCTCGCGTTGTCATCGCCGGCGCCCCAGGCGAACTCGCCGTTGGCCAGGCGATACGCCGCCAGCGACCGGCCGCGGGTTTTGCCCGGGTTGACGATCACAAGATCGCCCAGCACGAGCGGCGATCCGGCCACGCCCCATTCGGGCACAATACCGTGATTGTCGGTGACGATGTTCCGGCTCCAGATCACTTTGCCGGCGCCCAGGTCCAGGCAGTTCAACATCCCGGTGGCGCCCAGCGTCACGACTTTATCGCCAACGATGGCGGGCGTGGTCCGTGGTCCCTCACCGGCAATCGTGGTGAAATAACGCGCTTTGTCGGCGTGCACCCAGAGCGCTCTGCCGGTCAGCAACTCGTAACACGTCACCAGTTCCTCGTCGCCGCGCTGCTCCAATGTCAGGGCGCGGTTGCCCACGACGGCGAACCCGGACCAGCCCGCGCCTATCGGCTGGCGCCAGAGTTTTTGGGGCGGTTGCGCCCTCCAATCGCGGGCCAGCCGGGGACCTTCCGGCAAGGTTGCATTGCGATGCGGTCCCAGAAACTGCGGGAAACTGTTGGTAAGAATTGTCGCCGCGCCGGCGGAAGATGACGACGATGCGACGATCGTCGGGCTGACCGCCGGCGAGGCCAGCGACGGCGGGGGACGGCTCCAGCGGAATTTGAAGATGGGAATGAGATCACCGGTGACGCCGTGAATCTCGAACAGTGCCGCGATAATGCCGGCGAATCCGATCACGCTGACGAACACCAGCCACCGCAGCTTCCAACGCAGTCGCGACAGGAAGAGCACCCACAGGAGCAGCAACAGCACTCCGACGACGCACGTCTCCATCGTATAGAGGTTGCGCCATTGCTGCGAATCCTCGCGGAGGACACGGAAGTACAAGATCGTCAATCCCGTGAGGACGACGATCAAACCCGCCGGCCACCAGCGGACCGGCGGCCGCTTGACGGAGCGGATGTCAGATGTGATGGGCAGGGGATGAATTGGTTCTGTCATTGTCGTCTTACAGAGGAGTCCCATGGATGTGCGACACTCGGTAGCTGTCGAACCGTCGTTTCCCCTCACCCCGGCCCTCTCTCCCGGGAAGCGAACATCGAACATCGAACTTTGAACGAACAGCCGCCGGAGGCACGCGGCCTGGTTCGAAGTTCGAGAGACAAATCACAGAAAAACATCCAACACCTAAAGGGGCACGTATCGCGCCGTATTCGATAAATGACGAATGACGAAAGAAATCCGAAGCCCGAATGTCGAATCGCGCCTGCCTGGCGCATGGGCCGTTTCGTCATTCGAATTTCGTCATTCTTTCGGATTTGGCCATTCGTCATTCGGGTTTGAGAATTACGGTCTGTTCAATTCAAAAGGCCGGTCAGCGGACTGGGGAGAGCGGCCCGTGAGCGGGTGGTTCTTGGAAAGCCCCCATTCGTTTTTTCGAATGCATTGGGACCATGAACCAGTTCGTCCTCGTGCTCGTCGTCGTCCTCGTCCTCGAAGCCAAGCCATCCGATCGAGGACGAGGAGGAGGACGGGGACGAAAGGACGGTTCATGGAGTGAAATGGCGAGACCATTTCTAAAACAACCCTTGCAATTGGCGCCGCTGTTTCTTTGTCGGCCGGCCAAATCCCTTCGGGAAACGGATGGGCGATTGCGAGGCCTCCTCCCGCGCCCGCGCATACTCCTCGGGCGGGGTCAAATCTTCGAGAAACCTGCCGACGAGCTTTGCGCTCACGTGACCCCCGTTGCACGCCTCCGTGGCGAGCGAACGGCTCTTGTATAGCCGCACCGCCCACAGCCATTTGTCAATGCGAACGCTTTCCGGCGCTGGCATGGACGGGAGATTAAACCGGCGCGTAAAAGATGCAATCTCCGCCGCGATAGAAATCAAAAAGGCGGCAAGGCTGCCGGCCGGACACAGAGAGCGGTCTTTTACTTCTTTGCCAGATCGGCGACGGCATCTTTCATTTCGTTGAGATGAACGTCCGCGGAAGGATTGTCGGTGACGTGCGCGATGTTGCCATCTTTGCCGATCAAAAAACTGACGCGGCGGGCCATGTTTTTGCTCGGCATCCGCGCGCCAAACTGGTCGGCAATCTTGCCCTCAAGGTCCACGAGCAGCGGAAAGTTCAGATTGTGTTTGGTGATGAATTTCTTGTGGCTTTCGCCGTCGTCGAAGCTGACGCCGAGGACCTGCACATTGTCCTTCTTCAGGTCGCTCATGCGATCGCGCAGGCCGCAGGCTTCCTTGGTGCAGCCGGGCGTGTCATCTTTGGGATAGAAATAGAGCAACACGACTTGTTTGCCCGCCAGGTCGGACAGTTTCCAGGTCTTGCCGTCCTGGTCTTTGGCTTCAAAATCGGGTGCTTTGTCGCCGGCTTTCGGCGTGTCTGCCCGACAAACGGTTGCTGCCGCCAGAAGGACCAGCGCCATCGTCAAGGCTGAGAGTATTTTCATAATGATTTCTCCGATGAGGTTTTTTGAATTGTGCGCCCTCAAAATGAACGAACGTCCCTGTCTTGTCAAACGGACACGCGCGGCTGACGCAGCCCGCTGACCTGCATTCCGGGCTAAAGCCGAACAACCCGGCCCGACTTCACCGATCGTTCTTCCGCCTCGCAGGTCTCGATGGCGCTGACGCCGTCCTGCGCAGTGACGACGGAGGGTGGTTTGCCGGCACGAATGCACTCGAGCATGTACTGCAACTCGCCGGCGTAACCGTCCTTGCCCCCGAGGCGCAGGGTTTGCGGGTCTTTGCCTTTCTCGAACAGCTTGAGCGCGTCTGCCCCGCGGGCGATGTCGTAATCCGCCGTCGCGCCTTCAAAGACGACCGTGTAACTCATGTTGAAGCCAAACCCGTCGGTCATGGCCCAACTCCCCTCCGCGCTGACGGAGGCACCGGACGCGACCTGATACTGGGTGACGACGTGGTCGATCGCGCCGCTGACTTTGCTGAAGCCGGTGGAAAAAACGCTCTGCGGCCGGCCGAAGCAGAATTGGACAAAATCGGTGTCGTGAATGTGCAGGTCGAGCAGCGCGCCGCCGGAAAGAGCACCGTCCAGGAAGAATTTCTGTCCCCAGGCGGGAGGTTGCGCCACGCGGCGAAAGCGCGCGCCCAGGACCTTTCCGTAAACGTTATCGGCGATGGCCGTTTTCAGCCATGCCCAATCCGGCCAGAAGCGAAGGCACATGGCCGGCATGAGAAAGGTCGGGGCACCGGCGGCGGCGGCGGCGATCTCCCGCGCCGACTTTGAGGTGCGCGCCAGCGGTTTTTCGCAGATGACATGCTTGCCGGCGCGGAGCGCGGCGATGGCCAGTTCGGGATGGGTGTGGGTCGGCGTGCAGAGGTCAACGAGCTGAACGGCCGCGTTCTCGAGCATCTGCGCGTAGTTGCGATAGCCGGCCACCCGGCTCATGTCGAGCTTGAGCGGTTCGGCGGAACCGACGTTGCCGGCCACCCGGGAGAGATCGCCGTCCAGATTGCGCCCGCTGGGATTGCAGAGAGCGGCAAGGCGGCAGCCTTGGATCTGCCGGTAGGCCTTGAGGTGCGTGGCGGCCATGAAGCCAAGGCCGACGATGCCGACGCCGACTCCGTTCGGGGTTTCGAGTTTCGAGTTCAAAGCCTGAGGCGAGGATTCCTTTGCGCTGTTGCTGTCCAGGTCAAAACGAAACAGATTCGACAAATTGTTTGGCGAGGCGTATGTCGGCTACGCGCTGGTTGCCGGCTTCGCGTTCGATGCAGAGGTTGCCCGTGAATTTCAGTTCGCCCAATGTGCGGAAAAATGCGCGCCAATTCACTTCGCCGGTCCCGACCACGACTTCGTCGCCCCAGGTGCCCGGAGTCGTGGTCCGGTTGGCGTCCTTGATATGACATTGCTTCAGCCAGGGGCCGAGCGTGCGCAGCGCCGTCACCGGGTCGCCCTTGTCGTAAAGGATCATGTTGGCCGGGTCGAAGTTCACACCGACGTTGGGGCGGTTCAGTTTCGTCAGAAAAGCGCGGAGGGTTTCGGCGCTCTCCTGGCCGGTTTCAAATCCCAGGTCGATGCCTTTGGCGGCGAATCGGTCGGCGATCAGGTTGATGCGTTCCGCCAATTTCCCGAAAGCCGGGTCGTTGTCGTCGTGCGGCAGAAAACCGGCGTGGAAGGTCACCAGCTTCAAGCCGAGCTGCCGGGCGATGACGGCGTTCGTCCCGATGTTTTTCCGGTTTTCCTCCCAGGTGGCATCCGACACGAGACCGCCGGTGCGACGAATCGATTCGAGGGACGAATAATCTTCGCCGGCGGTCCCGAACATGCCGGAGACCATGAGAATGTTGTTCCGACGAAACAACTCGACGCTCTTGCCCCAGGCGGCCGGCTTCTCACGGAACGGGTCGAGCGCGATTTGGACCCGGCTGACGCCGATGGCCTGGAGTTGTTGGACGAGGTTATTCGGGTCAGTCGGTTGGAGAGACCAACTGCAGATCGCGAGGCGTTGAGCCAGTGATGATGCCATGTTTCGTTGCCGGGCCTGCGGGCCGGTCGCCCGGTTGAACCCGGACAATTGCGGCCAAGGTTGCGCGGCATTGAATTGACCTTCAGCGTGTGCCGCGCAGTGGAATGCCTTTCAGTTTTTCGACGAAATCAATAAAGCCGTTCGCCTGCGATTTCAATCGCTCCCGTATTTCGGGGTCTTTCAAACGGCCGTTGTCATCCAGCAAATCGTCGATATTGGGCAAAAAGACGCGGTTCGGATAAAGGAACGCGTTGCGGTAACCAAAGATCGCCTGCAACTGTTCGACCGGTCGAAGCGCGCCCCACATGCCGGCCGCCAGTCCGACAAAGCAGGCCGGCCGATCCAAGAAACTCTCCGGAAACTTCAGCATGTCGATGAAATACTTCAGCACACCGGGGATGCCGCCATTATACTCCGGACTGACGACGACAACCCCGGATGCCCGCAAAATTGCGTCGGCGAACGGATGAAACGCCTTTGGCTTTTCGGCGTAGGAGGTTGGGAAAAAAATCTCCGGCGGCAGCCTGGCGAGGTCGAGAACTTCCAGCGGCACCTTCAGCTCGGCGTAAATTTCTTCGACGTGCCGCGCCACCTTGCGAGTGTTGCTGCCGGGACGATTGGTTCCAATGACTAAAGAAAGCACGCGAAGGAGCATGGTGAAGAACAACCAGAAGTGCAAGTTTGAACCCTGCGGCGCCGGCGCCTCCGGGGCGCATCTTGATACACCCACCATCGCTGAAGCGGCCCCTCTCCCTGCGAGGCACGAGCGGGGGAGAGGGAATCGCCGCGGGCTTGATCACGATGCGCCCCGGGCGCCCCCGTTTCTCCAGGGCGGACAGCGGCGGAAGTCATTCCGGTGGCGGGGTGGAATCGGAAGGCAACCTACCGGCGCAAGGCCGATGCAACGAGCAGAGCCCAATACGGAATGGAGGCGAGGTAGAGGCCCGCAATAGCGACGCGCAAACCGAAATGTTGCTTTCGGTTCCGACAAATCAACGCCACTCCGGCCAGATTCACGCCCGCCGCCAGCAAGGAGGCGGCGATGAGCCAGGCGAGGTTCAACGTTTTCAACGCAACGAAACCGGACAACAGCAGGGTCAAAAAGCACAGCGCGAAACCAAAATAAACCGTGAAGGGAACATTCGTGAAATCATGAGCCGCCGGTTGACCGCAAATTTCGCCGGCCAGCGCAAACAGGTTGGCGCGTTCACCCGTTTCAATCAGAATCGTGTCCTGGAAAGTGAGCGCCACGCGCAATTGCGTTCCGCGCGGCAGAGGCTCTATCGCAACCGTTCCTGAAAAGGCGTGGTCGAGAAACGCATGAACCTTTTGTTTGGCTGCCTTCTCGAAACGAATCGTTCGGGCATCCGGACCGGTATGGATGGTGAACCCGCGGGCGGCAAGCGTTTGCACCACGTGTTGCGCCGTCACGAGCGGATCGTGGTCGCTCCGGGTTTCGTAATCGATCGTGAGATTCGTAATGAAGATCCCCAGGGGAACGCCCCTCAGCCTGGCGAAGATAAATTCCAAAAGGTTGGCCGCGACAAGTCCCGCGATACTCACCACAAAAAACTGGGCTTGCATGAAAGCAAACCCGGCAAAGGAAATGTCGGACCGAACGAGCATCCAAACGACCAGAGGTGACACCAGGCAAAGCAACAGACTGGCCCGCCAATAGAGCCTTTCTCTTTCGATTTCTGACACCGGCACACGTTTGTTCCCGGCGATCATAAGCGCGCCTCACTGCATGAGCTTTCTCCGGGGCGAACGCCGCAGCCCGTTTTGAAACCACAGCCGCCAGACCATCCAGATCGCTTCCCAAACGATTCGGCCGGACATTTTCGAGCTGCCCTGAAGACGGTCGGTGAAAATGATCGGCACTTCCAGGATCCGCATCCCCTGCCGCCAGAGCTTGTGCGTCATCTCGATTTGAAAACTGTAGCCGTTGGAGCGGATGTTTTGGAGATCGATGGCTTGCAGCGCGCGGCGGCGAAAACATTTGTAGCCGCCGGTCGGGTCGGTGAACGGCATGCCGGTGACGAGCTGCACGTATTTGGCGGCCCCTTTGCTGAGCATCAATCGGCCCAGCGGCCAGTTGATGACCCGAATGCCGTTGCAATAACGCGAGCCGAGAACAAGGTCGGCGTCCCTCGCCGCTTCCAGAAATTTCGGGATGTCGTCGGGATTGTGCGAGAAATCGCCGTCCATTTCAAAAACGAACTCGTAATCCCGTTCCAACGCCCAGGCAAAGCCCGCGCAATAAGCCCGGCCCAGGCCGTTCTTTTCCGCGCGATGCAGGACGTGAATTTGCGGATGCCGGGAGGCGAGGTCGTCCGCGACTTTACCCGTGCCGTCGGGTGAATTGTCGTCCACCACCAGCAGGTCCACCGGGATCGGCAGCGCCAACAATCGGGCCGCCAGCGGCGGGAGATTGTCGCGTTCGTTATAGGTCGGGACAATGACGAGGGTGTTGCTGCTCATGGCGCAAAGTCGCGCAGACTTTTAAGCGACCGGCTGCACGAACACAAGCGGGAAGCGAGGCGGGAAAGGGAGCGGGGAGTGATGGAGGATTGGAGAAATGGAGTGTTGGAGTGATGCGGTAGTGGGGTAGTGGGGCAACACTCCAACACTCCGCCTCTCCCAGACTCCGCTACTCCAACACTCCGTTTGTCTTGCCCGGCAGCAGCGGTTTGAGCGGGCACCGATCGCAGAGTGGGTTGCGCGTGCGACAGAAGTGTTTTTTATTTTGATGCCGCGCGGCTTCCAGCCAGGCTGGATATTTCATAACAGAAAGGCCGTCCGGGCGCCCCCGGCGGCAAAAAGTTTATTGGCAAGCCGCTGATTGCTGCTTAGCTTCTGGCCATGCCGGCGGCTGATCCAACGAATATCCTTTTTGCGTCTTTGATTTCGGATCTGTCCAATTGGCAATTTCTGCTCACCAACCCGGCATTTCTGGTGATGACCGCGTTCCAGCTCTGGATGTTTGTGGACGCGGTGCGCCGCGAAGAATGGATCTGGGCGGTTTTCATTTTCATCGGCTTCGGCGTGAGCGCGTTGCTCTATTTTTTCCTGGTGTATCGCGCCGCGCCCTCGGCCACGCGCGGCTTCGAGCTGCCGGGCGCGCACGATCGCCGCCGGATCAAGCAACTCGAGGCGCAAATCCATCATCTGGACAAGGCGCACCACCGTTCTCAACTGGGCGACATTTATTTTCAGCAGGGCAAACTGGACAAGGCGGAGGCGTGCTACCGCGCGGCGCTGGAGCGCGATCCCGACGACATCGACACGCGATCGCACCTGGGCCAGTGCCTGCTGCGGAAAAAAAAACCGGAAGAGGCGCGTCCCCTGCTGGAGAAGGTCTGCGCCGAAAACCCGAAGCACGATTACGGATATTCCTTGATGGCGCTGGCGGAAACCCAGGCGACACTGGGCGAAACAGACGCCGCCATTGCGACCTGGAAAAAAGTTCTGGAAGACCATTCCTATGCTCGCGCGCGGGTTCAACTGGCAGAACTCTATTTGCAGCAACAGCGGCCCCAACTGGCCACGGTGGAATTGAACGAAGTGGTGGCCGACGACGCGCACGCGCCGGCGTTCCAACGAAGGCGCGAGCGGGTTTGGGTGAGGCGCGCAAAGGCGTTGAGGCGCAAAGCCGCTTGACCGATCCGAGGTCGGTGGAACGGCTTCAGAAAAGCCGCAATCAATTATGGCAACGACAGTCATGACATCAGACCGCAGTCGCGACGCAATGGTCAAGCGGGTGGAAAAAACAGTCGCGACGACGCCCGTCTTCGACATCCACACGCACCTGTACGATCCCGCGTTCAGGGACCTGTTGCTTTGGGGCATCGACGATCTGCTCACTTATCATTACCTGGTGTCCGAGGGATTCCGTTATCTCGATGTTCCCTACGATAAATTCTGGTCGCTGCCGAAAACCGGGCAGGCCGACCTCATCTGGGACGCGCTGTTTGTCAAACACTCTCCCGTCTCCGAGGCTTGTCGCGGCGTTTTGACCACCCTCAACCGGCTCGGTCTGGACGTAAAGAAGCGCGACCTGCCCGCGGTGCGGCGATGGTTCGCGGGACAGGACCTGGAGAAACACCTCGCGCGTTGCCTGGAGCTGGCCCGCGTGGAAAAGCTTTGCATGACCAACTCGCCGTTCGACGATTTGGAAAGGCCGGTTTGGGAACGAGGGTTCCGCCGCGACGAACGGTATGTGGCTGCGCTGCGCATCGATCCGCTGCTTCTGGACTGGCCAAATGCGGCGATACGTCTGACCGGATGGGGTTACCGGACCGGCACCGGCTTGTCCGCCTCGGCGATCGACGAGGTTCGCCGGTTTCTGGCGGAATGGACGAAGCGGATCAACGCGAAATATCTGATGGTCTCGCTGCCGCCGGACTTCCGTTTTCCGGACAAAACCGATTGCGCGCAACTGATGGAGAAAGCGGCGCTGCCGCACTGCCGCGAGTCCGGCCTGCCGTTCGCCCTCATGCTGGGGGTGAAGCGCGGGGTCAATCCCGGGCTCAGACTGTCGGGCGACGGTGTAGGCCGCAGCAATCTGCAGTCCCTGGAAAATCTGTGCGCCGGTTTCCCGGAAAACAGATTTCTCGTCACCGTCCTGTCGCGGGAAAACCAGCAGGAGCTCTGCGTGCTGGCGCGGAAATTCCGCAACCTGCATATCTTCGGCTGCTGGTGGTTCACCAACGTGCCCTCGATCGTCGAAGAGATGACGAGGATGCG
>WNGF01021377.1_pt1 | contig 13133 bp, 14 predicted proteins | sample 5400641 | NCBI WGS metagenome assembly WNGF01 (sample SAMN13153371, study PRJNA577476) | soil metagenome | isolation source: 80 cm soil or saprolite under grassland replicate 2 | place: USA:California | collected 2016-06-15
CGAAGCAGATCTTCGCAGCGCCGGCCGGCCTGCACGGTCACTTCCCTGTCTGGTCGCCGGACCAGGCGTTCATCTATTTCGTTCAAGGGTCCGTGCCTGATCGCATGGACATCTGGCGCATCTCGACGGCCGGCGGGACTCCGGAACAGATCACCCATCATGATTCGCGCGTGAGCCACCCGGTGTTCTTGGACGCGCGGACGCTGCTGTACCTCGCTGTCGATGCGGACGGCTCCGGCCCGTGGCTGTACAGCCTCAACGTCGACCACCGCCAGCCGCGCCGCGTGAGCTTCGGTCTCGAGAGGTATACGTCGCTCGCGGCGAGCGCCGACGGCCGACGGCTCGTTGCTACGCTCGCGAGCGCGAAGAACACGTTCTGGCGCTTCCCCATCACCGACAAACCTGTGGAATCCGCCGGCACGCGCATCTCGCTGACCACCGGCAGCGGATCCTCGCCGCGGCTCGGCGCCGACTATCTTCTTTATGTCTCATCGAAGGGTGAGAGCGACGTCATCTGGAAGCTGCAAGGGGACGCGGCCACCGAACTGTGGAGCGCGCCGCAGACCCGGATCATCGGCGCGCCGTCCATCGCGCGCGACGGCCGGCGCATCGGCTTTTCGACGCAGCGAGACCACGAGACGTCGCTGTACGTCGTGAACGCCGACGGTACGAACGCGCGAGTCGTCGCGCGTTCGCTGGAGCTGCACGGCACGCCCGCGTGGGCGCCCGACGGCCAATCGATCACCGTGGCCGCAATCGTCAACGGAGCGCCACGCCTCTTCACCGTTCCTCTCGACGGAGGCTCTCCGTCGCCATTTGCCGAGGAGCACGCGGTCGATCCGGTGTGGTCCCCCGACGGCGATCTCCTCGTCTACTCCGGTCCCGACATTGGGACGACGTTCCAGGTAAGGGCGGTCACCCGCACCGCGCGCGCGTTCCCTCTACCCAACCTCACGCTGAGCCGTGGCTCGAGACACCTTGCTTTCATGCCGGGCGGCCGCTCGCTCGTGGTGCTGCGAGGCGGCATGGGCCACAAGAACCTCTGGCTGATCGACTTGATGACCGGGGCGGAACGGCAGTTGACCAGCCTCTCCACTGACTTCAGCGTGCGCGACTTCGACATCTCTCCGGACGGGCAGCAAATCGTTCTCGAGCAGGTGCAGGAGCTTTCCGACATCGTCTTTATCGAGCGCGCGCGCCAGTAACCGTATCGCCCGCGGCGGGTCATTCAGTTGCGAACATCGTCTGAGGGCTGCGAACCGACGAAATGTGTGTCGGGTCAGCTTGGGACATTTCACAGCTGCAAGTAGACGATTCCGGGGCGATGTCTCCGTCGAAGCAAGTCCCGTCGAGTCACGCGGTCGCTTGTGTGGCAGCTGTAGAATCTGCCAGGTAGACTGCAGTCGAGTCGGAAATGTGTCCTTGCGATGCGCCCTCCGCGAGGCCGGCGTCGATCTCGCCGGCCCTGCGCAAGCAGTAGCTGGGCAGGAAATGAGGCGGCAGTGCGATCGCTCATCGTTTCACTCCTGGTCCTCGCCGCCCTCGGCGGCCAGCCCGATTCCAGCATCATCGTTACGCTTCTCGGCACCGGGAACCCTCGGCCGACGCTCGATCGCTTCGGGCCGAGCGCGTTGGTCGAAGCGGGCGGACACCGGCTGTTGATCGACGCAGGCCGTGGCGCGACGATACGGCTCTTTCAGATCGACAGCGCCGAGCTGTTGCGCGAGGTCGATGTGATCCTCCTCACGCATCTACATTCGGATCACGTCGTCGGCCTGCCGGACTTGTGGCTCACCGGCTGGATCTTCGGCCGTGACAGACCGCTGCGGGTGATCGGCCCGCCCGGCACGGCGGCGATGGCGAAGCATCTCGAAGAGGCGTTTGATTTAGACGTGCGGATGCGGCGCGATCTGGACGAGCGGCTGCCCGCCGAAGGCGCGAAACTGCTTGCAATGGATGCGACGGTGCCGGGTACCGTGCTCGATGAAGGCGGCATCAAGGTCACAGCGTTCGAAGTTGACCACGGCGTCGTCAAACCGGCCTACGGATACCGCATCGACTACGGCGGCCGTTCGGTCGCGTTCTCGGGAGATACGCGAGCATCGGAGTCGCTCGTCGAGCACGCACGCGGGGTGGACGTGCTCGTACACGAGGTGATCAGCCCCGAGGACGCGGGGCGCATCTTTACGAAGGTCGGGCCGCGGTTGGCCGTGTACTCGCACATCGTGCCGTCGCCTGCAACCGCCCGCGACCTCGTCGGCCCTACACGTCGTACCTATGCCGGACGGCTGGCCGTCGGCGAAGACCTGATGACGATCGCGATCGGATCGAAAATCACTGTGCGCCGCCGGCCTGTACGCTCCGACAGATAGCGGCTGGAATTTCGATTGTCACCGCTGGTCTCGTAGCACATTACGGAGGGCAGGCGTTGTACGCCTCAGCTCAGCTTTGACGCCCGCGTAGCCCCACATGGAAACCCTCCGAGGCGGATCGCTTCAGCGACCACTGTGGTGACGCGCGGGGTCGTGATTCCGATTGACGATGACCGTCACAAGGGGCAGAGTGACGCCTCGTCGGCCGTACTGGTCGATCAGTTTCGGAGGGTGAATATGCAGATGGTGGGCAGCTGAACTGAAGGAGCGACGATGCCAAGGCTGATGGCTGGGATCCTGGCGCTGACTCTCATTTGCACGACGCTCGTTCGTTCCCAGTCCGCTCCGCATCCGGGTCGCACCATCGTGCGTCCCGGGGTCATCGTGGTCGGCGCGGGGGAAGATCGTCGCCGTTGGCTCTGCACCCTCGCTTCCCGCCGATGCGCAGACGATCGATCTCGGCGATGCGACGCTCCTGCGGGACTTCTCGAGGCGCATACGCATCTCACGATAGAATTCACGGCTGACTGGAACGCCGATTTCATCGCGGGTCTCCAGAAGCGTCCGGCAGAGATGGCTCTCGACTCAACCGTCTACGCCAGTCGCACCCTGCTGGCGGGATTCACGACCCACGATCGAGGCACGGACCAAGAATTGCGACAGCCGGTCGATTTCGTGCAGCAGCTTTTGCGAGCGTAATGTATGAGACGCAGAGAGTTTCTGAAGGCTGGCCTCGTTGCCCCGGCGCTTTTCGGGTCTCCAGGTCGCGCCTTCGCTTTCGATCCGCGCAGCCTGCAGCGTCAGACTGCTGCCAAAAGCGTCATCATCGTCGGCGCTGGCCTCGCGGGACTGTCGGCAGCCTACGAGCTGGCGCAGGCGGGGCACGACGTGACGGTTCTTGAAGCGCGGACCCGGCCGGGTGGTCGTGTCCACACGCTCCGGGATCCGTTTCCCGACGGGCTGTACGCGGAGGCCGGCGCCAGCCGCATTCCGGATCACCATCACTTCACGCTGAAGTACGCCGCGCACTTCGGCCTGATGCTCGAGCCCTTCGAGCCTCCAGATCTGTCTCGCGTCTATCACGTCCGAGGGCAACGGTTGACGGCGACACCAGGGCAGGATCTCGAGTGGCCATATCAATTGACACCTGAGGAACGGCAGCTCGGGATCGACGGGATGCGACAGAAGTACATCCGGTCCATGTTCGGCGAGCTGGGAGACGTCACCGATCCGGCCTGGCCGGCTGACGCACTGAAAAAGTACGACCAGATGAACCGATCGGATCTGTGGCGCAGCCGGGGCGCGTCCTCCGAGGCGATTGCGCTTCTGAGCCTCGGAGGGATTGACGACCGGGTCGAACGTTGGTCGGCCTTGTTCATGCTGCGGAACCAGGCGCTCAATCAGAAGCTCACGCGACACTACAAGATTCGTGGCGGAAACGACCTGCTGCCCAAAGCGTTCGCGGCCCGTCTGGCCGACAAAATCCACTATGGGGCGCCGGTCGTCAGGATCGAACACGACGTCAACGGCGTCAAGGCCGTCTTCCTCCGCGCGGGCTCACACCACACCGTGACAGGCGACCACGTGATCTGTGCCGTCCCATTTTCGGTTCAGAAGAACATCGAAGTCTCTCCCCCGTTCACGCTCGAGAAGCAACGCGCGATCGAGGAATTGCCGTATCTCTCCGCGTCGAAGATCTTCCTGCAGTCGAGAAGCAGATTCTGGCGCAGCGAGGGTCTCAGCGGGTTTGCGACGACGGATCTTCCGATCAGCCAGGTGTGGGACGCGACGTGGAATCAGCCTGGCACCCGCGGGATCTTGCAGGCGTTCCCGATCAGCCTCCACTCACGCCGCGTGACGCAGATGCCCGAGAGCGAGCGGAGCCGCTTTGCACTCGAACAGGTGGCGGCGATCTTCCCCGCGATGCGGGACAACTTCGAGGGGGGCGTGTCGACGTGCTGGGACCAGGACGAGTGGGCCCGCGGCGCCAGTGCCTTCTACAAGCCTGGGCAGATGAGCTCGCTGCTGCCACACGTCGCACGGCCCGAAGGACGCGTGCATTTCGCCGGCGAGCATACCTCGGTGTGGATCGATGGGTGGATGCAGGGCGCGCTGGAGTCAGGAGATCGGGTCGCGCGCGAAGTGAATGCGGCCGTGCCGCGCTGACGGTGATCGCGCAATCGTCAGCCAGCGCACAAAGAGGATCGATGAAATTCCGGGTTTCCAGCGATGGGCCACTCTCGTTAATACAGCCTCTAGCTACGCTAGACTGGCGCGCATGCGGAGCGTTCCAGCGCAAGCCGGCCTCTCGCGCGAACGCCTTGGCATCGCAGTGCTGGTCGGGGCGCTGCTGGCGCCAGCCGTCGCCGTCGGCGCGCGTGCATTCGGCGCACCGGGATGGCTGGCGTTGATCCTTGCCGTCCTCAACATCTGCGTGGTGCCGCCATTGGCACGGCGGCTTCCACGAGGGCTCGATGGTCTCTCCCGGAGCTTCCCCCTCCTCGCGTTTGTCTGGGTCGTGGTGGCCACGGCAAGCCGTGGTCCAAACCGGGCGACTGGCCGTATTTATGGACGCGCCGTCGCGCACGGCCTACTCCGTGCTGCCGTGGGATGCGCTGATCGCCCTGCTCACCACAGGAAAGATCTTTCCCGGCATTCTCGGAATTGTCCTCCTCGTCCGCCGCCAGTGGCGTGCGGTCGCGTGGACGGCCGGCATCTCGGTCGTCATCGCCGCCGCCGCGCTCTGGATCGCGGGGCCACCCACTTTTCACGCGTTCGCGGCGACCTTGCCGGCGATGTCGCACGGCGACCTGTTCTTTCCCGCGAGCCTCGAGTCCGCAGACCGTACAAGGCCGTCCGCTGTGAACTTCTCGGTCTTTGGCCTCGTGATGAAGCTTCGCCAACTGGGAGTCCCGCATCTGGGACCGAACGTCGCCGACGCCATCGTCTCGGTGTACATGCTCGTGTTGCTGGTGCTGCTGTGGCGGGCATCGGTGGGGCCGCGGTCCGCGCTTCGTCTCGCCCAAGTCTGGCTTGCGGCGCTCGTCCTCGCCGCCGCCCGCAGTCCGTTCGTCCCGAGCGCGTACGGTGCCATCGGAGCGCTGTGGCTCTTCACGCTGGTCGCGACAGAGGGAGGCTCGTGGCAGCGCTGGCTCACGCTGGCGGCCGGATTCCCGATGCTGGTCTACGTGGTCCCAGATCGGCACCAGGGGTTTCCAGCTCCGGCAACGCGGCTCCTCATCGGCCTGTTGCAACAGTTCGTCGTATTCGCGCTTGGCTTCTTCGTGCTGGTCTGCGCCGCACGCACGCAAATGGACTCACGCCGGTCGGCCGGTTAGACGCCGTCACAAGGTCATGAGAACGTATGAGAACCGGTGCGGTGTTGGATAAAGAGCAAGAGATGAGTCAGGCGGGACCTCGGGACTTCATCTCGTCGCGAAACGTGTGGTCACGAAGATCTTTTATTAAAGCTGGTGTCTGCAGTGGCGGCATTCTACTCATGAACTCGGACCTCACCGAAGAGCTCATGGGCGCTCAGCAAACCTTTTTCGGCAACGAACGAAGTACTGACCATACCAACCTGAGCATCCGCGAAGCCGGCGAGCTAGTGCGCAGAGAAGCAATCTCGCCGGTCGAGTTGACGCGTGCGTGCCTGCAGCGAATCGAGCGGCTGAACCCCGTTCTCAACGCCTTCATTACCGTCACCGCCGACCAGGCAATGGCGCAGGCGCGTGAAGCCGAAGCTGAGGTGCGGCGCGGCAGGTGGCGCGGACCGCTCCACGGCATCCCCGTCGGACTCAAGGACAACATCGATACGGCAGGGGTAAGGACTACACTGGCCAGCGCGGTCTTTAAAGACCGCATTCCTTCCGTGGACGCAGAAGTCGTCCGACGGCTGAAGGCGGCGGGCGCTGTCCTGCTCGGCAAACAGAACTTGCATGAGGTTGCCTTCGGCACCACTGCGGCCGTCAGCTACTTCGGTCCCGTCCATAACCCGTGGCAACACGATCGGATTGCCGGTGGCTCTTCCGGCGGATCGGCCGCAGCCGTCGCCGCTGGTCTCTGTTTTGGAGCAGTTGGCACAGATGCGGGCGGGTCGATACGCGTGCCGTCGGCTTTTTGCGGAATCGTCGGCCTCAAGCCGACCTATGGGCTGGTGGGCATGCGCGGCGGCGGCGAGGCTGGCTGGTGGTCGATGAACCACCTCGGGCCGATCTGCCGCAGCGTGGCGGACGCCGCGCTCCTGCTCTCCGCCATAGCCGGCTACGACCCGCGCGACAGCACCAGCGTAGAGGTGCCGATACCGGACTACACGGCGGCCCTGCGGGCCAAAGTGTCAGCGTTGCGGCTGGGCGTACCTCGCGCCGTCTTCTACGATCAACTCGACCCAGAGATCGAAGCGGCGATAAGTACAGCTCTGGGAGTGCTTCGCCGCCTGACGGCCGGCCTTCGAGAAGTCAGTCTGCAGCCGATCTCAGACACGATCGCACCGAACATCGTCCTCGCTGAGAACTACGCGTTCCACGCGCCTTATTTCGCGAAGACGCCGGAACTCTATCACGCCGTGATCAGACGGAATTTACAGCAAGGCTCGGAAGTGAGTGCCGCGGCTTACATCCAGTCGCGTCGTGAACTTGACGAAGCACGTCGGACGGTCGGGGACGTATTCTCAAACGTCGACCTGCTGGTCACTCCGACGACGGCGGTGCCGCCACCTACCATCGAAGAGGCGGTGCGTCTCGGGATTGAATTGGAGATGAACCGCAACACGGGATCTTTTAACGTCTACGGTCTCCCGACAATCTCTATCCCATGCGGATTCACGAGTGCGGGGCTGCCTATCGGTATGCAGATCAGCGGGCCGCGCTTCGGCGAGGCGAAGGTGCTGGCGCTCGCGCACGCTTACGAGCAAGCAACAGACTGGCACGCGAGGCGGCCTCACCTTGTCTAGCCTGTAGCCTAATGGACTACAAGATCCTTCTACTCGCCTGGCGGACGTCCGCGGTCTCTACGCGGAAGCCTTGGGCAGGATTGATCGGTGATCTTCGCGAGGGCCGACGCCTCAGGCGCGTCGGCATCGCACGGCTTCGATCGTGACGGATCCATGCCTCAAGTGGCGGCGCAGGAGCAGGCTGTCTTCCCAACCGATGTCTCCGACGGGAAGCGGAAGAATCGTACCGCGTGCGCGCGTGCGGCAGGCGCGACCATTCGCGCACGCGCCGGACCGCGTCGCCAGCCATTCGGCAACGTGAATTCCTCCAAGCGGACGTTCGTCAGCCCAGCTTCCCGAAATTTTGCAGCAGCCCATTCCACCGCTCGCTCGTACGCGGGTGATCCCACAAGCCGTGCCCCGATGTCGTCTGTAAGGTGCCGAAGAAGTTCAGTCGACTGCCCGTGATAACGCTCGCAGAGATCCGGCTGAGTGCCTGGGGCAGATCGCGGTTCTGCGCCCGGATCAGGGCATTACTCCGCGCCGCGGCAACGTACGCCCGAACACATTGATCGTCTTCAGCCAGCGGCCGCTCATCAGCAATACGAATGCGACCGGCGCCATACCGGATCTCGGTCAGGAGGCTGTTCGGCAGATCTTGCGCAACGCCAACGGTCGATGCCGACTTGGTGGTTTGGGAGTATATTCGCGCGGAGACCAATGCTTATGCTGCGAACTCTGGTGTGCACGTCGCTGATGCTCGCGTGTCACGCCACTCTTTGGGCACAGATACTCGACGTTCGCGAGCTGAACACCGAACAGATCGATCGACTCGATCGCGCGCGGACTGCCGTGCTGCTGACGGCCGGCATCCTCGAAGAGCACGGACCGTTTCTGCCGTCGTACAGCGACGGCTATCAGAGCGAATTCATCGCCGCGCGCGTCGCCGAGGCCGTTGCTGCGAGGCCTGGATGGACCGTCCTTCGATTCCCGGAGATCCCGCTTGGCACATTTCCGGCCAGCGACGTCGGCGGGAAGTATGTGTTTCCGGGGAGCTATCCGGTGCGCATGACGACACTGCGGGCGGTCTTTATGGACCTGGCAACGGATCTCGGCGAGGCCGGGTTCAAGTGGGTGTTCGTCCTGACGATGCACGGCGGGCCGACGCACAATCGGGCGCTCGATCAGGCGGCGCACTATTTCAACGATACGTACGCCGGCCGTATGGTGCACGTGACAGGGCTCGCGAGGCGCCGGGGATTCGGTCGGCGCCCGCCGTCGTGACGCACGATTTCGCCGAGCTCGTTGCGACAGCTCAAAAGCCGAATTGGAGCGGCTACTTCGGCACACCCGCGATTGCCACACCTGACGCCGGCCGTCGCGCGATGAACGCCATCGCGCAGGCGGCGGTGGACGTCGTGCTTAACGTGCTCGACGGCGGCAGCGACAGGGGTCCGCGCGTGGCGGATCGGCCGACGTCCGATCTGGCCTTCAGGCGCGTCGTCGAGGCTGCGCTCGAGCATGAGCGACAGATCGAACGGAAACAGGCCGAGTGGCTTGCGAAGCGGCGATAGAGAGCCGTTCGTACGGTCAGCTAGGTTCGAGCATGTGCGCGTTCCTGATCGCGTTCGCGGCGTCGCGCGCACAATGTACGGCGGTTACGCGGCGGCCCAGCAGAACTCCAAATTCAGATGGCTGCACGCCCCCGCAACGAAATATTTAGAAGGGCTTGCAGAGATTCGCTGCAGGCCCTTTTTCTTTGCATCCAGGAGTTATCCAGCAATCGAAGCCCTCCCCGCTGTGCGGTAGTGGTCAAGTTTCGGATTGACCAGACCTGGCGGGTAGACACGAAAAAAAAATCGGTCACACTTCGAGTCGCTCGTCTGTTCAGCGCCCGTCAGGCGGACGTCCGCAGACAGAAGCCTCCCGCGGCGCTTCGGCGGCATCCCACAGCGAGCCGACGACAAAGGGATTGGACAGGTCACCGCTCTCGAATGCGACAAGCACCTCGTCGCCAACCTCGGGCAGCAGGAATACCGCTCCGTCCCTTCGCGCGAGCCGCAGCAGCGTGTGCCACCCGGTACGCGAACCGGAATCGATCCGGTGCGACACGGAGGCGATGCGATACTCACCGCTGAAGGCCGCGCCAACCCCTTGGAACGTGACGAGTCCGCCGGCGCGCAGCGCCGCGCTCCCCTCGGCGTCCCCTTCAGCCGACCAGTCGCGCTCGATCATTCCTGATAATGTCCCAGCGGCCGCACCGTGCGCAGCGGCCGCGGTCTGCAGTGAAGGCACCGATCCCATCTCGATCGTCGGACCGGGTGCCTGAGTCACCCGGATCGCGTCCGGAGAAAGCGCGATCACACGGCGCGTCGCGACGCCGACGATCTCTTCATCCGCCGAGGGATCGTAGCCGCGCGCGATCACTTTCGACGGCATGTGCGCCGATGCAGTTCGCGGGTGAAACACGTTCAGGCGCGCGCCCGGTCCGTCCTCAGGCCCGCAGCCGAGCGCGACGACGGGCGCCTCCTGCCGACGACGGAAGTACAGCGTCGTTTCGTCGGTCGTGAGCTCGTAGTCGATGCGGCCGGCGCGATCGCGAAGGAACTCGAGATCCGTCTGATTCTGCTGAACGATGCGATCGAAGGTGATGGCAGCTTCGGGTCCCGTCGGCCCGAACGCGAGCCCTGCGTCCGCGGCGAGCCGCGCGGCGACCGCTGCGTCGGACAGTCCCTCGAACGTGCGGGTACGGCGTGCACGCGCGAGACGCGACAGGCGATCGGATGCGTGAACGACAACAACCATAGCGCCGCCCGCGGCATCCGGCGTCGCCGGTTCGACGGCCACGATCTCGCCGGCAAACATCCTCGCCGCCGCGTCTCCTGCGCGGGCGTCGACCGCGAGCGCATCGCCAAGGCGCACGGGTATGCCCGTGGCGTCGAGCATCACGGCGGCAGCATCGGCATTGTTTCCGTCGCTGTCCAACACGATAGAGAGAACTTGTCCAGCAGGCACAGGAGTGCCGGACACGAGGACCGTCGGACGACTGTGGAGCTCGGCAGCGGCGAACACGGCCGGAACCGAGAGGACAAGGGCCAGTGAGAAGATGCTCTTCCGCATGGCAGGATTCCTATGTTGTTCGACCGCTAGGGTTCGGTCATCGGCTTCGTCTGCAGCGGCACCCACGTCGGGGCACCTTCTTCCCACTGGTTGTCCGTGAGCTGCTCGATGTGCGAGCCGTCGTAGCGCATCACGAACAGCTCGCATTGCACGGCGGAGGATTCTACTCCTGGTGTCGCTGACTGCGCTCTTTTTTTAGCAGTCGAATGTCGCGATGCTCTCTGTTTGATCTTGGCCGATCTTGACAGCGGCTGCCGCTGATTACGCTCGCTATTCCGATTTCCAGGTCTTCGTCGCGTCAAGGAGCCGGGCCACGATCGCGCTCGGATCCGCCACTTCGACAATCAGCTTCCGGTATCGCTCGTGATTGAGCGAGACGATGATTGTGTTGGCGGGATGACGAACATCCCAGAACACCAGTTCGCCGTGGTAGTAGAAGGTGCCTGCGGCGAACAGGCCCGGCACGTCGGTTCCCATCACTTTCAGCCCGTGCCACCACTGATTCACCTGATCGACGTTCGCCTCGACGCCGGTGATATGGGCAAGCGGAATCTCCAGGCGACTGCGCAGCGACCAGAGCTTGTCCCAGTCTTCGATCTCGAACACCGCGCGATCGGATTCAACGGTCACGTCAACCACGCGCGTATGGTATCCGACGATATGGGAATCGCGTTAGGGCCCGTCCGGAAATAAGTGTGTCATTCCTGGGCACCGAGGCGCCCGGATGGCAAGGCGCGAGGAGCGAGCATAGCGGGACTATGTGAGCGACGAGCAACGCCGCCAGCCGGGATGCATCGGTGGTCAGGATGGCGCAGTTATTCCCGGACAGGCCCTTAGGTGCGCTGATTCGAGTGCCGACCATTACGGATTAGCCATCGCTTCTGTTCTCGTCGATGCATTGGGGCGAGGAGAGAAGATCGAGGAGCAGCGTAATTTCAGCGCGTGTTTCGTTGCGATGTCACGGATCGGTCTCAGAGGGTCTCCGGACATCTCAATGCCTGAGGCCCGCGCGTGCCATCGCGGCAGGAATTTCAGGATTGCGCATGAACCATGTTGCGATCGTAGAAGCCCGGCTCCTGTGTCCTGACCTTGACCAACACGAGAACGGCCCCTCTCCTCCTCCTGTACTCCCATCAGAACTCGTAGCGCAGGCCGAACTGCAGGCGACGGCCGGGATCAATCAGGCCGCCCGGCCGGCCGAAGTTCAGGTTTGTGGCGGGCAGCGTCGGCTTGAATCCCTCGTACCCCGTGAAGTTGTCGAAGCTGAAGATGTTGAACCCCTGGAAAATCACCGAGATCCGATGCTGTCCCTTGACCTGGAATGCCCGCTCCAGCTGGAGATCGACGTCGCGGTACGCCCAGGCGTTCGGAATGACGAACGCGAAACGCTCCGGCCTCCCCTCGTTGCGCAGCGGCGCTCGTCGAGCGTCGAGTTGTAGAGAACGCGATCGTAGTAGCGGCCCCATCCGCCGAAGGCGATCGTCTGCCCTCGTCCCGTGACGTCGTACGAAAACCCCGCGCGCGGCTGCCACATGCCGTAGATCGGCGGGCGATCGTTGCCATCCGTAAATTGTCAGCGCCGTTGACGAACGGCGCGGTGGCGGTGCGGACCTTTTCAGGCGTCACGTAATCGTTATTGAGCATGTCGGACTCGTAGTCCCACCGGACCCCGAGATTGAGCGTGAGGCGATGCGTGAGGGACCAGTCGTCCTGCGCGAACCCGCCAAACTGATAATTGGTGGCGCTCAGGTCGGGGTTGCCGACGCCGAACTGCGCCCGGGCCGGGAAGTCCCAGCTGATGTCGCCGACGTAGGTGAAGATCGGGTTGCCGGTGAACAGCTTTCGGACGCTGTAGTCGACGTAGCTCACGACGCCGCCGGCCTTGACGCTGTGATTGCCATTCCACTTCGGGAACCGCGAGTAGTCATTGCGCAGCGAGACGCGCTGCTGAACGATGTGCTGGTCGGTGTCTCGACCGCCGATGCGCAGTAGTCCGTCGTAGTTCTGACCGATGATCCCGGGGTTTTCCGCCGTCGGGTTCCAGCGGTACCGCTGGTACGACAGATACGCCTCGTTGAGGAACCTGGTCGCCGCCACCTGCCATTTGCCCTGCACCGAGTCGACGCGATTTCTGACGTTTTCCGCCGACTCGAAGCTCGTCCGGCCGCCGAAACTTCGGATGTCCGTCTCATTCCGCCAGTTGTACGTCACCTCGACCTGTTGCCCCTGTCTGGGCTGCAATGACGTCTTGCCGAAGAGCAGCCGCTCGCGGAACGGGCTCGTGAAGGTGCCTTCGAATGTGCGCAACCGCTCCACGAGGCTCGCGGGCGCACTCGACACGCTCCCCGCGATGACGGTGCTGTCGCGGTCCTGCCGATTTTCCTCGTACGAGCCGAAGAACTGCATCCTGTTCTTCACGATGGGGCCGCCGAGCGAGGCACCCCATTGCCACCTGTCATACGTGGGCTTCGGCGTGATCTTCCCCTTGATGAGGAGACCAGTAGAGTCGCGGACGATTGTCTCGTTCTCGACCAGGCTCTTGTCCTGGTAGAACGTGAACGCCTCGCCGGAGTATCGGTTGCCGCCGCTCCTGGTAACCGCTGTGATGATGGCGCTGGCGGCCTTCTCGTATTCGGCCTTGAAGTTCTGTGTGAGCACCTGGAATTCCTGGACCGCGTTCTGCGGGAACGGATTTCCGCGGCTCGCATCCT
>WNGF01007515.1_pt1 | contig 13127 bp, 17 predicted proteins | sample 5400641 | NCBI WGS metagenome assembly WNGF01 (sample SAMN13153371, study PRJNA577476) | soil metagenome | isolation source: 80 cm soil or saprolite under grassland replicate 2 | place: USA:California | collected 2016-06-15
CTAGGCCTCCGCTTTCTCCTGCGTGATTTCCTCTTCCTGGAGGCTTGCAGCAATTCTCTCGAGCACCTGCCGCCGAGTCTGTGGATCCAGCTTCAGAGCTGCCTCGACGATCTCCTCGACGCTCATGACGAAGCTCATTCTAGTCCCTCGCCCGGTGATCTACGCTCCCAAGCCTGGAAGAAGCTCTCAAGTTTGAAAGCGTGGTGAGCCGTATGCGAAGTGGGGTCAGTCCTGAATTCATGTATTACTGCGGGTCCGCACCTCGCTTGGCCCGGGAACCCACGGCGCGCAGCGCGGTGAGCACCGTCGTCGCGGCCGCAATCATGTCATCCACGAGACGCTCGTCCACCGAGAGCAGCCCTTCATATTCCGCGAGGTTGCGGCTTTCGTGGCCCTTAGCCAGCACCCGCCACGTCGTTGGCGGCAGACCGAGCGTATGAGCCAACGTCTGAAATACGAGATACCGGTTTGGGGAGCGATAGCCCAGACGCCGCAGTGCGGCCAGCGCAAGAGCGTGCGCCGCGTTGTAAGCGAGGTCGAAGCGGCTCTCGAGCGAGAGGTCGGGGTTGGCGGCGTCGGAAAGGCGGGCTTCACCCGATCGTCGGAGGCCTTCGATCTCGCCCGCCGCGGGAGGCTCCCGTTTTAGCTGGCCAATCTTGACCAGGTTTTCCAGCTCAGGCGAGGTCATCGTCCGATCCGATCACGAACAGCTTCGGCTGGGCGGCGACTCGTGAGACGAAGGAATCCTTTCGAGCGCGCTTGGCGCGCCACTCGGCAACGGTGAGAACCGTGGGATTGACGGTGCGAGCCAAGACTGCCTCAGCCTTCTGCAGGGTTTGAAAAAGGTCAGCGTAGCGGAGCGTATCGGAGATCACCATCAGATCAATGTCGCTCCCGGCCTTGTCTCCCTTCTTCGCTATCGAGCCATAGACGAAGGCGGCGCGGATGTCGCCGGCTTTTGCCTTCAGCGCCCGCCGCAAAGGCTCCGCCACTCCAACCGTTTTGACGATCAGGCCGTGCAGCTCCGTGAAGACCGGCGACTCCCGGTTCGCCTGGTAGTGCTTCTGGTTTCCGCTACGCGTGACCGTCACGAGACCCACCGCCGCCAGCCGCGCGAGCTGCCGATGGACGGCGCCGGTGCCGCCCTTCGCCAGCCGGATCAGCTCCGCGCTCTGGAAGCGGCGCTCCGGCTGACCGAACAGAAGGCCCAGCACGCGCTGCTGGACCGGCGTGAGCAGGGCATCGGCCAGGCTGCTCCGAGCGGCTATCCTTCCCATTTTGGGAACGATCATACCCGATTTGGGAATGTCTTAGGCCGGTTCTGGTTGCATCATGATTCCATCATGAAAGCATGAGGAGTTGCCATGTCTACCTTCACAGTGAAGAACCTCCCCGAAAAGCTGCACCGCCGGCTCAAGGCTCGCGCTCTCGGGCACGACCGCAGCCTGAACAGCGAAATCATCGCGTTGCTTGAGGCCGCGACCGCGCCGCAGGAGGTTGATCCGGACGCACTCCTGGCTCGCGCAGCCACTCTTCGAAGACAGGTCGCCGGCCGCCTCACGGATTCCGACCTTGCCACCCTCCGCAACGCCGGACGCCGATGATCGTCGTGGATACCAATGTCATTGCTTACCTGTGGCTCCCGGGGGCGCGGACGGCCGCTGCCGAGCGTCTGGTGAAGAAGGATTCCGACTGGAACGCGCCGCTTCTCTGGAGGTCCGAGTTCCGCAACGTGCTCGCCGGATGCCTGCGCCGTGGAAGACCTCAAGCTGGAGACGGCGCTCCGGATCATGAATGGGACCGAGGGGCAGATGCGCGGCCGGGGGTTCTCCGTCCCCTCCGCGCAGGTGCTTGCCCGCGTCGAAGAGTCGGCCTGCTCCGCGTACGACTGCGAGTTCGTCGTTCTCGCCCAGAGTTCGGCGTTGCTCTCGTCACGTCCGACGAGAAGCTGCTGAAGACCTTCCCGTCGGTCGCCCGATCCCTCAGCTAAATCGAGTGGACCTCCATCGGGAAGGCCGTCCTCCTTGACATTGTGCAGAACAAGTTTATTATTCTGAACAGTGTTCATTCCACGAGCTGTCGTGCGGAGGCAGGAACAGCGCGAGGAGTTGAAGGGCGAGATCCGGGAGGCTGCCCGCGCGATCTTCGTACGCGACGGCTACCGGAGCCTTTCCATGCGGAAACTCGCCGCCGGGATCGGCTACTCCCCCGGGTCGATCTACCTCTACTTCAGGAACAAGGAAGACCTCTTTCGGAGTCTCGTCGATGAGAGCTTCTCGCGCCTCAACGAATCCCTCGAAGGACTCGCCGGCGACCCGCGGAAGGATCCCGTCGCGCGCTTGAAACACGGCTTGAGCATCTATGTCGACTGGGGATGCAGCCACCCCAACGACTACCAGATCGCGTTTCTGTTGCCGGACGCCGGCCCGGGACCATACAAGACTCATCAGGCCTTCGGTGTCCTGCGCTCAATGGTCGCCGATTGCATCCCCGCGGGAAAAGCCCGGCGCGACCGCGTCGAAACGGCCAGTCAGGCCATCTGGTCGGCCGTTCACGGAATTACCTCGCTTCTGATCCAGAGACCCTCCTTTCCGTGGCGATCGAAGTCGTCCGTCATCCGCCAAGTCATCGATAGCGCGGTCGAGGGAGCGGTAGCGGGCGCGAGCAAGCGCCGAACACACGCAGGACAGAATGTCTGAGATCATCGAACGCGCGCCGGCTTCCACCCGGCTCGAGCCCGCCGCGGGAACGCCGGGCTCCGTGGGGGGATCCGTGGCCGTTCTTCTGGCTGCGGCCACCCTGCTTCCCTTCGCCAACGGCGGCCACAGCGTGCCGGTCGCCGCGTTCCTCGCGCCGCTGTTGCTCCTCCGATTCACGCGCACTCAGCGACCCATCGTGGGACTCCTGACGACTCTGGCCGCGCAATCGATCGCCTTCGCCATTCAGTTCCGGGGCATGATTCCCGTCCCCGGCGTGATCCATACCGTGATCGTCATGATCTACGCCGGCGTGCTGACGGTCCCCTACGTCGCGGATCGTTTGATCGCCCCCCGGCTTCGAGGCTGGTCCGCGACACTGGTTTTCCCGTGCGCCTGGGCCTCGATGGACTATCTGCTCTCGCTCTCTCCCTATGGGAGCTGGGGAGCGGCAGGGTATTCGTTATACGGCAATCTGCCACTGATCCAGCTGCTCGCCGTGACAGGGCTGTGGGGCCTGACATTCCTGATCGGCTGGGCCGCCGCGGCGGCAAACCGCGTTTGGGAGCTCGGCGCCCGCTCTCCCCTCGCGCTCCCTGCGGTGAGCGTGACGGCCGGAGTGATCGCCGCCGTCGCGCTCTTCGGCGGCGCCCGGCTCGCGCTCTTCCCGCCCGATGCTCCGACGGTGCGAATCGCGTCCCTCTCGCGCATCGACATGACGCTCCACCCGGATCCCAAGGTCGTCGGGCGGTTCTTCGGACAGCGGCCGCTCAACCCGGAGGAACTCGCGACGATCCGTTCGCGAGCGGCCACGATCGCCAACGACCTTCTCGAGCGTGCCGAGCGGGAGGCCCGGGCGGGCGCGCGGATCGTCTTCTGGGGGGAATTGAACGCCTCGGTGCTCGCGGAGGACGAGGCCGATCTGATCCGCCGCGGCAGGGAGGTCGCTAAGCGATCCGGAATCTATCTCGGGATGTCGCTCGCCGCATGGCATCGCGAGGCGAAGCCTCCCCTCGGAAACAAGCTCATCCTCATCAAACCCGACGGCGGCGTCGCGTGGGAGTACTACAAGGCTCATCCGGTTCCGGGCGGCGAGGCGGCGATGTCGATCACGCGCGACGGCAAGCTTCGAGGGCTCGACACGCCGTTCGGCCGTCTCACGTCCGTCATTTGCTTCGACGCCGACTTTCCGCGGCTCCTCGCACAGGCCGGCGGTTTCCGAGCCGACATCGTGTTCGATCCGTCCAACGACTGGAAGGCGATCGACCCGTGGCACACCCAGATGGCCAGCTTCCGCGCGATCGAACAGGGCGTCAACCTCGTGCGTCACACGAGCCTCGGGCTCTCGGCGGCGTTCGATTACCAAGGGCGTCCCCTCGCCACGATGGATCACTATCTGGCCACGGAGCGCACACTTGTGAGCCAGGTTCCGACGCGCGGCGTGCGCACCCCCTACGCGCGGTTGGGCGAATGGTTCGCGTGGGCCTCGCTGGTGGGGCTCGCCCTCCTCGCCGCCCGGGCCAGAATCGCGTATCCCCGGCGACCTGCGTAAACAGAGAGGGCCCGCGTCACCCGTAAGGTTGCTGGCCGGCGCCTCGCGGCGCGTAATCTCCCGAAGTAACTGATGAGGGGTACCCAGCCCCTTCGTGCTGAGCCCCGGTCGTGGCGCGAGGAGTCTCCCAAAAGGGAGGAGCCTCGCGCCGCGGGAGCGGAGCGCGGGGAGGGACCAAGGTGGGCGGTCGAGCCAGGATGGCGAGCCGCCCGCCGGTGCCGCAGGCAGGATCCCGGACCGCGCGGAGCGACGATGGTGAGCCGTGTAGGACTCGAAGATACAACCCGCGGCCCGGAGCGCCCGAAATGCCTGTAAATCTGGGCTCCTGTACGGGTCGTTCTAGGCACTCCGGGCACAGCGGAGCGCACAATGAGCGCACACTCCGTTCTCGCGGGAGGGCCGACGCTCCCCCGCTTTTTCGTTCTGTGACTCCAGGAGGCTCGATCTCGATTCGACGTGTCCTTTTTTCCCTTCGTCCCTCTCCGATCGCGCGAGGGCGCCGCCGTGGCACTGGCGGGAGATGGCGAGTGAGCGATCGCCCCAAAGGCTCCTGCCTCTGCTGCTCACACTCCGAGCGCGCGGCGATTGACGAGGCGATTCTGCGCGGAGACTCCGTCCGGTCGATCGGCGAACAGTTCGGGATCAGCCGGTCAACCGTTCACACCCACGGCCAGCGGCACGTCGCGCGGGACGATGAGCAGGCCGCGACGATTTCCCAAGAAGGCTTGATCGAGAGGCTGGAGCGGCTCGAGCTGCATGCTCGGCGGATCTTGTCGAAAGCTGAACGTGCTGGGGACTTCCGCTCGGCGATCGCCTCGGTTCGGGAGCTGCGCGGCACCGTCGATTCCATTGCCCGGATCACCGGGGCGATTCGGGACCAGCCGGCCTCGGTGTCGATCAACTTGTTCGCGTCGCCCGAGTGGCAGGATGTGGTACGTCGGGTCCTCGAGGCGCTGGCGCCGTTCCCGGAGGCGCGGTTTGCGGTTGCGCGCGCCCTTTCGTCCAGAGTGGAAGCAAACTACTTCGCGTACCTCGCGGAGCGTGATCCCCTACTGGGTAGGTCCGCTATGGACTGCACGTAGGTGTCAGCAGTCCGCTGTTGTACTGCTCGAGCGTGGCCGCAAGGCTCAACATCGCCTTTCCGGTCACGCTTGATGGTTTCACGTTGTAAGGCAGCTTGCCGCTGAACGTGCTGAGCAACGACTCTGCGTCCGCGATCGTGGCGCTGACCGGCGCAGGATCGGCGCCGTTGGCGATGTTGAGTTCGGCCGCAATTAGCTGGTCAGCTAGAGTGAGGCTGGCATCACCACCGTTTGGCGTATTCAGAATCACCAGCAGTTCCGCTTGTGTATAGGTCTGGTTTCCCAGGCTAAGCGACGTTGCCGGCCACGAACTCGGATGCTTCTTCCAAAAACCTGGCGCCAATGGGCATGCACTTGGCGGCGTTGGCTTACACTTGCCGGCGCTGCCGGCGTTGAAGATCGACTGGATCTCCGATGCCGAAAGCGCGCGGTTGAAGAGTTCTACCTCGTCAATGCGGCCATTGAAGGATCCGCCGCCAGTAGAGTGGCGCCCGATGGCGGCGTTGTTTGAGTCGTAATGAATAGTGTCAGGCAGGGCCGGGAGCGAAAGAATAAGGTTGCCGTTGACATATAGTGTAACCGCGTTTCCGTCCCACGTCATCGCCACGTGGTACCATTGATTGAATTCGAAACTGCTGCCGACACCACTAAACCCACCGCTGGTAAAGGCTACCACACCGAAAAAGCAGCCTGCGGTTGAGCCGCACGGAAGCCTCGTGTTAGGTGGTAATCCCGGCGTTGAAGCAAGCAAAGCATACGAGATGCCGTCGCTGGAAGTGAGATCCTTACTAAAGATCACATCGCTCCCAAGTGGATCAAGGTCACTAAGGCTGCGAACATATACCCAGGCATCGACCGTTAGTTGCTGCGGCTCCAGGCTGGCCGAGTTCGGGATCTGGACGTACTGATTGCTGCCGTTGAAATCGAACGCGAGTCCAACTTCGCCTGCCCCGAATGCGGTTCCACCTTCTAGCGTGGCGTTATTGCTGTCCTGGATATCGTTGGCGTTGCCGTCACCTGGCCACCAACTCACCATCTGCGGCGGCGGAGAGACACAGGAATCTGTGGTCGCGAGGGCGTTCGCGGTCGCCATGAGTGACCTAGACGGCGCCGCAGAGCCGGACGCCTCACTGGCGGCCCCGTATGGCACCAGGAACATGAGAACCCCAATCAAAGACGACACACCAACGAAAGCAACGGGCGAATTACTACGGTGTCTCATTTTCTCCCCTCCCTGGAAAATGTAGAACGGGCTACATCCCTTGAACCGCGATCGTGTTTTCGAAGCTATTCTCATAACCTGCTTCGAATTATCCTCCCGGAACCCAATCGCGGACTGGGATTTTGGGCGACGGTATTCATGAAAATTCTGTCGCCTAACCTCCCGGAGACGAGCAAGAATCGAGGTACTCCTTCTCGCTTCACCTCGGCGGTCGGGGAAGCCTTATCCCATCAGAGGCTTGCCTCATCGGTGCCCTTGCCCTCCAGGGCGACGGCGGGGCTTCACACGCCCTGACCCCCGGAACGGTTCAAAACTGCGTACGGATCATCGTCGTGTTCAAGGTGTCTCGGGGCTGAAAAGGGGATGCACGGGTCTCACGCCGCAGCCGTAGTGGATCGGAAACGCGGGACTCGGGTTCTCGCCGGCGGCTCGATTTTTCCCCAGTAGGGTTCCCGACCGCCGGAAGTGGACTCAGGGTTTTTCTACACCGAAAGAGTGGCGCCCAAGTGGCGCCGGGATTGGCAAAGTCAGGCGAATGGGTACGAATCGGGGACTAAGGGGAGCCGAGGGCCAGCCGTAGAAGCTCCTTGTCACTCATGGGGTTTCTCTACGGAGACGAATCCGGGCGAATCGGGCCTAACGGCTCAGGAGGATCGCCGGGCCTGCTTTCAAGGCCGCGGCACGGGTTCGAGTCCCGTTGGGGCTACCAGTTCTCCTCAAAGGACTCAGGTGCGATTTCGAGGGGTTTCATTCTCGGTCGAAGTCCCACCCTCGTCCCACCCAGACACCATCTGTCCGTGCCGCCGTTCCACAATTCGTCCGGGGTGCGACAAGCGAGGGGCGACGGTCTCTCGCTGAAGCCGTTGATTCCCGCCAACGTGTCCACCCCCGTTTCTTCCTCGAAGGCGCGGGGCATTTTGCGGGAGGCCCCGTGGCGAAGAGAATCCGATCCAGGAAGCGATCCAAGAAGCTCCGGCGCGACGGTGGCCGGCGCGTCACTCCTTCCCTTCCTCTCAAGGATCCTCTACGACGGGCTGATGCTTTTCTGCCGCCACGAGCGTTGATGCGCCCGCAGACGGCTCGGATGGGAGGCTCGAAGGCCCGGACAGGCGGTCCCAACGACAAGCCGGCGCGAGAGAGTGGGGAGTTCTCGTTCTCGAAGGTGGCACAGGCCGATCTCTGGGAGTGGCTCGGGAGCCGGCCTGACATCCTTGCGACGAAGGGAGTCCCGCCCGATCTCGCCGCGAGGATCGCCCCGCATCTCCCGGTAGATCGGCGCCGGGACCGCCGCCGGAAGGGCTCAAGCAAGGCCGGCAGAAAGCGCGATCCCGGGCTGGCCGGTTTTCGTTTCCTTCGCACGATGATGGCGTGGAGAGAGTTCAATGACGCCCGCTTCGTGCGCGACGCCGAGGAGACCGCGCGAAGTGAAGGGGTGACCCTTCAGGAGGTGCTTTGCCGGTCTATGAGCGCGGAAGAGGCAGACATGGCGGAGCAGATCGCCCGGCCGGTACTGGATCGTGCCAAGAGCGTGTTCCAGCATCGCCGGCGGCGCCTGACGGATACTGCGCTGCGGCAGGCGTGCGGCCTCACCGCCAGATCCAGGCCGATTATCGAGAGGTCCACTCTCCGCACAGTCGTGATGATCGAGCACGAGGCCGCCGCACGGGTTCGGGACCTGCGGGGGGACGAGATGCGCGCCAGGAAGCGGAAACGCGCCAGATTCGCCCCAGCGGAGAGCCCGCCAGGAGAAGGCTAATTATCCAAACACTTTTTCTTTTTGCCGGTGCTCTACTCGCCGGCGATGGAGCCCAAGCCCGAGTTCCTAACGCCTGCTGAAATCGCCCGCATCGTGCGCGTCGGCTACCCGACGGCGCTTCGCTGGCTTCATGGCGGGCTGCTCCCCTACGTTCGTTTCCGCCCGCGCTCCCGAATCCTTGTGCGGCGGATCGACTTCGACAAGTACGTCCGCGAACGTCTGACACTGTGCGGGGACTCGGAGGAGATCGTGCAGTGACCGCCGGAAACGAAACGGCCGGCCGCGACGTGCGAGGTCGCGCCGGCCAGAAGACTGACGAGCGCCGCAAGCGTAGCACGGCCGCATCCCCATCCACGCAAGAGGTTGCGGAACGACTCTGGCCGCCGCCCGATCCCGTCAACTACGCCAAGCGCGAGGCCGTCGCGCGTCTCGACAAGAGCGACTGCGCGATCCGGAAGGCGCTCGAGCTCCGCGAGGCCGCCGACGCCGTTCTCTTCGATGATCTCAGCCGCCTTTGGATTCACCCAACTCGGGTTGAAATCCTTCTCGGTTCGGAGCTGGCCCAACTCCGCGCCGCGGCGTCGGGCGTGCAAGATGCGCTCGACCTTCTCGCCTCGGCGCGCTCCGAGAACGAGCGGCGTTTCTACGATGAGCGAATCCGCGAGCGCCAGGACGGCAACCTATGAAGCGGGAGAAGCTGAAGGTCGATCTCCAGCGGACAGCCGCCGAACATCTCACGGAACTGAACGTTTGCGAAAACCGGTCGGACGTGGGCAACGCGCGGAGGTTCGCTCGTCAGTGGCAAGGAGAAATCCGCTACTGCTACCCGTGGAAACGCTGGCTGTGCTTCGACGGCAAACGCTGGGTCAAGGATGAGGGGGCGGAGGTCGAGCGCCGGGCGAAGGAGACGATCGAAGCGATGTTCGTCGAGGCCGCGGATCTCCCCGACTATGAGCGCAAGGCGCAACGCAATCACGCGCTCAAGTCCGAGTCGGCCGCCCGCATCCGCTCCATGATCGCCCTGGCACAGAGCGAGCCCGGTATCCCCGTCCGGGTCGAGGAGCTGGACGCCGACCCTTGGCTCTTCAACGTCGCCAACGGCACGATCGAATTGAAGAGTGGAAAGCTGCGCGAGCACAGAGCCGAAGACCTGATCACGAAGCTTTCGCCTGTTGAATTCGACCCGTCCGCGATGTGTCCAACCTTCGAGGCGTTTCTCAAACGCATCTTCAGCAGCAGACCCGATCTCATCGCCTACGTACAGCGCGCCGTCGGGTACAGCCTCACGGCCGTGACGAGCGAGCACGTGCTGGTGATCGAGCACGGCACCGGAGCCAACGGCAAGAGCACGTTGAACAGTGCGATCGAGGCGACGCTGGCTGACTATGCGATCTCGACTCCGCCAGAGACGTTGATGGTGAAGTACGGCGACGGCGGGATCTCGAATGACGTCGCCCGGCTGTGCGGGGCCCGCTTCGTCTCGGCGTCAGAATCAGAAGATGGGCGTCGGCTCGCCGAAGCCAAGATCAAGCTGCTGACCGGCGGCGACAAGGTGGCCGCCCGCTTTCTTCGCTGCGAATTCTTCGAGTTCATTCCCAAGTTCAAGCTCTGGTTCGCCACCAACCACAAGCCGACGATTCGCGGCACTGACGAGGCGATCTGGAGACGGATACACCTACTCCCGTTCGACGTGACGATCCCGAAGGAAGAGCGGGTGCCGGACTATTTCCAGAACACGCTCGCCCTGGAGTTGCCCGGCATTCTCGCGTGGGCGTTCGTGGGCTGTCTGAAGTGGCAGGAGCGGGGACTCGACCCTCCACCCGAAGTTCAGAGTGCGACCTCGGCCTACCGCACCGAACAGGATGTTGTCGCGGAGTTCATCGCCACCTGCTGCATCGTGAAGGAAGACCTCGAAGCCCCGGCGGGCCAGCTCTACAACGTATTCAAGCGGTGGACGGAAGGCGAGGGGAACAAACCGCTGTCGAACTACTCCTTCGGCCTCCGGCTTACCGACAAGGGATTTCCGGCACGGAAGGCCAGCGGCGGAAGGAAGGTCCGCGTGGGCATCGGACTCTTGGAGGAGGCCGGGCTGTGACGGTTGGGACAGTTGAAGTCGGTTTTCGGATTCTTTCTCTTAGCAGTGTCTCGCGTGGGGAGTTATGGAAAAGTGCCTCCAACTGTCCCAACAGTCCCGGCAGTGCTGGCAGTACCCCCAGGAATATGGCAAAACTGGAGCACACTGGAACACTGCCCCGCCGAGCTTTTTCCGCGGACAAGGGACAGGACAGCGCCGGACACGTCCGAGGAGCTTCCAGCCGGGCTTATTCCGCGGGGAATGAACGAGACACGGCTGGCCGCCGCCTCGAGGAGTCGGAGGGATGAGGACTCCGCCGACGATGGAGCTCTTGACTGTGGCAGACCTGGCCGCGGCTCTGCGCGTGAAGCCGGCGACCGTGCGGCGGATGAGGACCCCGGGCCCCTCCGCCGCGAGCGCGCTGGCAGAGCCGCCCGCCGCTCGTTGTAGGACGGAGACCTACACCGGCCGCCGAAGCGCGCACCCGGCGCAGGCTCGGGCGTTGTGTTCCCGGAGTGTGCGCTCTCTTCGTTCCTCGGGCACGCGAGGAGCGGCAGCGGCGGCGGCGGTGCTACTTCCGTCTGACGGGTTGGAGGATCTCGAAGTCATCGGCGGCGCTCGTGGGCTTGATGTCCTCAGGGGCTTCGAGGATTTCGCCCTGCCGCCCGAGGTACTTCTCGCCTTTTCGGGGCGGGCGTTTCTCGCCGCTGCGTTCGAGACCGTGGTCGCGGCGGAGTTCAGCGTCGGTGGGCTGCTGGAATGGCGGCTTTCCTTGCGGCATGGTCGGGATCTTAGATCAGAAGAACGCCGGGCGCTAGGGCGGCTCCTTGCGTCTCAGCAGAGGGCAGGGTCGAGGCGATGCGTGCTGCGCCAGGGAGCAGGCGGCCTGATCGCCCCGTCTCCGTCGTGAGCGGCGCGACGGGTCGGCGCGGAAGCGTCCTGCCGATGGAAGAGGCGATCCGGGCCGCGTTCTCTCCGGCGCAGGCCGAGATCCTGCTCGCCCTCGTCTCCAGGCCCCCGGAGAAGCACGTCTCCGCAGGCGAGGCGGCGGAAATCGTCGGATGGACCTATGACACCTTCCGGAAGGAGCCAGCATTCGACGCGGCAAACGTCGCCCCTCAGGGCCGGCGCAAGCGGTACGCCGTGGCAGGGCTCCTAAGGATTGCGGGGAACCTCAGGAGATCGGGCTCCGCCTCTTGACTCCTCCTGATAGTAATGGTAACCTCCGTGATGGAGGTTAGCTTATGCCGAAGAGGAAGAAGGACGAACGGAAGGCGACGTTCTTGATCCGCGACGTAGATCCGGACCTGTGGGCGCGGGTGAAGGCCGCGGCCGCCTTGAATCACGAGACGGTGACGGCCGCGATTCACCGTTTCCTTGAGGATTACGCGAAGAAGGGGGGCGCGCGATGAAGGGAATTGAGCAGATCGGGCCGCGCCCTGCCCGCCCGTGGCGCATCGTCGTCGGGAGTCTCATGGTCCTGATTTGGGTCGGCAGCTTAACAGTGCGCCATCCGTCTCTCGCGCCTGGCGATACCGCCGGATTCTACGGTTCGATCTTCGGCGTCGTCTTGACCGCGGTCGTCTTGTTGGCTGGCGGCATCTCGATGATCCGCTCCGGCCTGCCGAAGAAGGGAGGCCACCATGCCACGAGGTAAGAGGGGAACAGCATCGCTTTTCCGTCCGAGCGTCCGGCACGTCACGATCTGGGTCAGGTACAGCGGCCCGAGAACCTCGGAGAACCCGCGCGGCCGTTACGTGGAAAACACCGGCTTCGAGTGGACCGAGGACCGGACTTCTAAGGCGTGGAAGGACGCCGAGAAGGTCCGCGCCGCGAAGGAGCGCGAGTATGCGAACGCGATCGACCCGGCCGTCGCGGTCCCGCAGGTCATCAGGACCAGGCGGACCGTCCGGGCCTGGGCCGATCTTCACCTCACGGACCTCGCGGCGAAGACTGGGGCCGCGTGGTCGCTGCGCGCCAGGTATCACGTCGCGCACGTCTGCGACCGTACTGGCATCGGGGCTCTGACTCCCGACAAGGTCACGGCCGAGAAGATCGAGGCGCATCAGCGGGCGAGGCTCTCGGACGGCGTCTCCGCAGGTACGATCAAGGAAGAAGTCACGCAGCTTCTCGCGGTCCTCAAGCGGGCGCAGCGAGGGCAGGCGCTCGGCGCGCTCCCCTACGTCCAGCACGTCAAGCGCAAGGCGCAGAAGACGCCGCGCAAGCCTCGGGTTTACGTCCCGTGGCCGAAGATCGCCGCCGTCATCGAGGCCCTGCATCTGACGTTTCCGGCCTTCGCTGATTTCGCCGAGGCGTTTGCGCTCTGTGCGCTGCGCCCGCGGGCGTTAGGCCGGGTGACGGTCGAAATGGTGGACCTGGCCCTCGGACGGATCGTCGTCCCGGCCTCAATCATGAAAGAGAACGACGGCGACGAGCGCGACCATGAGATCCCGCTCGTCGGAGAATTCGGCGCGATTGTCGCGCGGCGCCTCAAGGATCAGGCGTCGAGCGGGCTCCTGTTCCACGACGGCGACGGCGGCTCGCTGCTTGGTTCCGACGTCAAGCTCGGGCTCTCCGAGCGGGCGCTTGGGGCGTGGCGCGCCGCGGCTCCCGAATTCACGTTCTACACTCTGCGCGGCTGTTGCTCGACTCGTGCCGAGCAAGGCGGAGCGAGCGACGTGCAGGTGTCCGCGCTGCTCTCACACTCGCGCGGGCAGAATTCGACCTACAGTCTTGCGTCGAGCG
>WNGF01008868.1_pt1 | contig 13125 bp, 7 predicted proteins | sample 5400641 | NCBI WGS metagenome assembly WNGF01 (sample SAMN13153371, study PRJNA577476) | soil metagenome | isolation source: 80 cm soil or saprolite under grassland replicate 2 | place: USA:California | collected 2016-06-15
AGATTCGCGCGCGCGCGGACGAAATGGTTGTTTGCGGAATGGGAAATGTCGGCCCTTGGCTATTCGCAGATGTGCTCGCGGGCGTGCTCTCGGCAGGCGCAGACTGGCAGGCGGTGGTGAAGAATGATGGCCGCCGCGACGTAATTGAGCTGCGGATCGAGCTGGACGATATGGCACAACTGAAGGAAGTAGAAAGACAAATTCGCCAGCGATTGCGACAACGGTTCGTCGACTTTTGGAGAAACCACGAGATGAAGCTTTATGAGCTGAAGATCGTCGCCTGCCCGCGCTCAAGTCTGCGCAGCGGGCGTAAGCTGCGGCGATTGATTGATGAGCGACAACTGCTCCTTCATAGCGTCAAATAAACCAACTGCCGCGGCGTTCGGTTTAACGGATCGGAGCGACATCTATCGTTGAATTTCCTTTGACGGCTTCTGAAGTGATCACCAGTGATTTGGGACGGGTAGACCTGTTTTCTGATCAGGTCCCCACCACCCAAACGGTTAATGGAAGTACGTCCAAAACAGTGGGCGTTTGCGCCGAGTAATCATGAACCTTATTGCAGCGGTCCGATGATGGGGCCGTCGCCGATGACGAAGTAGCCCGGCGGCGGATTGCCGTTGTTCGCATCGGCGAAAGCCTTGGCCGCCGCAGCCTGAGCACGCACAGAGCTTGCACTGGAGGGGCTTGGGCTCTTCGGCACAACCACAGTCGTGGTGGCGAAGCCCACAGCGCCTCCGGCATCGGTGGACTTGACCACGATGAGATAAACTCGCCCATCGAGGTTTTTCACGCGCTCCGCCCGCGACCGCAGTGTCCCGATTCCGATATCCGCGGCGTCAGGCGAGAATACGTCGTCATTAGAAATTGAACCGCGGCGCTCACCGTGGGCGGCGAGTTCGAGGCGGTCACACTCGCTGTTGAGGAGTTGTTGCTAAGGTTTGGATCAGGAGTGCTGGCAGTCACGGTCGCAGTGTCGTTGATCACGGTGGCGTTTGCGACGTTGCAGCTCACCTGGACCACCACGGTGAATGTAGCCGTGTCACCGTTAGGCAAGCTCGCGATGGTGCAAGTGATGGCGCCTGTGCTGCCCACCGCAGGATCGAAGCAAGTCCAGGCGCTTGCTCCCGAGTTCGAGACAAAGGTGGTGCCGGCCGGGAGGTTGTCTGTCAGCGTGACGTTAGCGGCGCTGTTCGCGCCGCTGTTGGCAACCGTGATCGTGTAGGTGATGTTGGTGCCGGTGTCTACCGTAGCCGGTGAAGCTGTCTTTGTAACCGCCAGGTCCGCCTGATTGATTACCGATGTAGTGGTGGTAACGGAATCGTTCTCCGGGTTTGGGTCGAACGTGGTGCTCGCCACCGATGCTGTATTTGTAATGATCGTGCCGTGCGCGGCGTCGACGTTAGCCACCAGCGTAACCGTCTCTGACGCACCTGCGGGCAGCGAAGCAAACGTCACCGTGCGATTGTTGCCCGAGCCGCTGCAGCTTCCTGCACCCGTAGAATTACAAGAGACGAAGGTCACTTCGGACGGCAGATTATCGGTCACCGTCACAGAACTGGCATCATCCGGGCCGTTGTTGGTCACGGTGATGGTATAGGTCAGATCGTTACCAGCAAGTACCGGGTCCGGCGAGCCGGCCTTAGTCACCCCCAGGTCCGCCTCGGGCCGCACGAACACATACGCCGAGCCTTGGCCAACGTTGCCACCGATGTCGTCTGCCTGCGCCCCCACTACGATGGTGCCGGCGCTCACAGCAACCGAGCTGCCGAAAAAGTCACCCGCAGCGCCGTCGGATGCAATCAGCTTGTTGTGCTCGGCCAGAGTCCCACTCCAGCCGCCGACCGGCTTCAGAAACACATACGCCGAGCCGTGGTTGAAACTTGCCGCCGTGTCATCGGCCAACGCACCGGCCACGATGGTGTCGCCGCTGACAGCGACTGAGCTGCCGAAAAAGTCACTCGGCGCGCCGTCGGAGGCGGCCAGCTTGGCGCTCTCGCTCAGAGCTCCGCTCCAGCCTCCAGCCGGCTTCACAAACACATACGCCGAGCCTTGGTCACTGTTCGCGCCGATGTCGTCGCCTCGCGCTCCGACCACGATCGTGTCGCCGCTCACCGCGGGGGAGATGCCAAAAAAGTCAACCACCGCGCCGTCGGAAGCGGTCAGCTTGGCGTTCTCGGTCAGAGCTCCGTTCCAGCCTCCAGCCGGCTTCACAAACACATACGCCGAGCCTTGGTCAACGTTCGCGCCAATGTCGTCCGATTGGGTACCGGCCACTATGGTGTCGCCGCTCAGCGCCACCCCCGTATTAGCGAAAGCGTCAGAAGTCATGCCATCCGAGGCGGTCAGCTTGGCGTTCTGGGTTAGTTCCCCGCTCCAACCCCCAGCCGGCTTCACAAACACATACGCCGAGCCCTGATTACCATTCGCTCCGATGTCGTCCAGTCCCGCCCCTACCACGATGGTGTCGCTGCTGATCGCGACCGAGCCGCCGAAAACGTCAACCGCCGCGCCGTCGGAGGCGGTCAGCTTGGCGTTCTGGGTAAGAGTCCCGCTCCAGCCTCCAGCCGGCTTCACAAATACATATGCCGAGCCTTGGCTAACATTCGCCCCGATGTCGTCGAAGTGCGCCCCGACCACGATAGTGTCGCCGTTCACCGCAACCGAGAACCCGAACTGGTCATCCAGCGCGCCGTCGGCGGCGATCAGCTTGGAGTTCTCGGTCAGAGCCCCGCTCCAGCCTCCGGCCGGCTTCACAAACACATACGCCGAGCCTTGGTTAAGATTCGCTCCGATGTCGTCCGATACCGCCCCGACCACGATGGTGTCGCCGCTGACCGCAACGGAGAAGCCGAACTGGTCAACCACCGCGCCGTCAGAGGAGGTTAGCTTGGCCTGCTGAATAAAGGGATCCACCATCAGGGGATATTGGGCGCCCGTATCGTCCACTCGCAGCCATAACCGCTCTCCTTCGACCTGCATCCACGCGCGCAGTTCGCGCCCCGTCGCATCATGGGCCGTCAACCCGCGATAACGCAGCGCCGGAGTTCCATCGGCGCGGTTCAGAATCGCGTCCCTACCGGTGGGATCAACCGATGCGGTCAAATTCCCCGAGAGTGTGAATGCCAGCGTCAGGGGATCGCTCCGTCGCTCACCCGGCGACTGCGTCAGCGTAAAGCCCTGCTCCAGCCCCAGCGGGCCGTTCAGGTACCATTCGGTAAAGCCATCGCGCCGGTATTCCAACCGGTTGGCGTCGGCCTGCGGCACGACAGCCACGGCGGCTTGCAAGTCATTGCCATAACCATAACCGCGCAGCGCCAGGCTCCAACTCGCCCGTCCCGCGCGTACCTCGACGCCCTTGGAAGTGAAGTGCGCCGCCAGCCGATGGTTTTTATTCTCCATGCGGAAGCCCGATGCTCGCGGCACCGCGTGGTAGCTCGATTGGTCCCGGCCCAGGACGGCGGAGATCTGGGCCTGTGCGGCCGGACGCAGGCCGGACAGCTTCGCTGGCTCAGCGGCGGTTTGGGTGACCGACGAATGGCCCGGTCGGTACAGCGGAGCGACAAGGCTGCCGCAGAGTTCACCCAGCGTTGGACTGCTCGTCAGTAGCATCAGCGTTGCGAGTGTGAAAAGGAACTTTTTCATTGTCGTTCGCTCCTGTGCGCCGTGCACTTCAAGAACATTTTTCATCCGTTCGGAATGGGGCGCACTTTGCCGCGCCCGCGACAAACTCAATAAGCCTTAATCACTTTACGGGCACGGCACCGCCGCGGTCGCGATCGCCCCCGCGTTGGTCACGGTCAGCTCGAAGCACGTGCCGCCCGGCGATTTCAGGACGACGCCCTGTCCGTTCGCCTCCACGTAGACCTTGCCGCCCGCGACGTGCAGCCTTGCCCGGGGCGCGGTCGTGCCGATGCCGACGTTGGTATCGGCGTTTGCGCCGTTCACGCCGTTGATGCTGCCGAGCACGAGCGAATTGTTTTGCGTCACGAAGGCATCCGCGCCGAACGCGGCGGCGTTGGTGAGGTCCCCGGCCCCGTCGGCTTTGACGCCGACGTAGGTGTTGCGGCTGCCCGTGGTGTTGTCCCAGCCCGCACCGGAGCCGAAGAAAACGTTGTTGCCGCCCGAAGTGTTGGAGAATCCGGCAGTCCATCCGACGAAGGAGTTGCCGGTGCCGGTCGCGTTGCGCGCCCCGGCTGCCCTGCCGAAGAACGAGTTGTTGTCGCCGGCCGTGTTGAATCTGCCGGCCGTGTCTCCGAAGAAGGAGTTCTCGCGGCCCGTCGTGTTTGCTTCGCCCGCGATAAACCCGAAGAAGGAGTTGCTTTGGCCCGCCGTATTGGCCTGGCCGGCAAGGACTCCGAAGAAAGAATTATAGAAGCCGGTCGTGTTGAATTGGCCGGCCTGATTGCCGAAGAAAGAGTTGTTGAAGCCCGTTGTATTGGAGAATCCGGCGCTGTTGCCGAAGAAAGAGTTACCGTTGCCGGTCGCGTTAGCAGAGCCGGCATTGGCTCCGAAGAATGAGTTGCTGCCACCCGTCGAGTTGAATCGCCCCGCTGACCTTCCAACGAAGGAGTTGAAGAAGCCGGTCGTGTTGGAGATGCCCGCGTCAGCTCCGAAGAAGGAGTTGCTGCTGCCCGTCGTGTTGGAGACGCCCGCCTGTATGCCGAAGAAAGAGTTGGCGTCACCGGTCGTGTTAGCGAAGCCGGCGGCATCTCCAAAGAAGGAGTTGTTGCTGCCGGCAGTGTTGGCTTGACCCGCGCTCCGCCCGAAAAAGGAGTTAGATATACCGGTCGAGTTGAAGAGGCCCGCGTTGGCGCCAAAGAAGGAGTTGAAAAAGCCGGTCGTGTTGGCGGCACCGGCGCTGAAGCCGTAGAACGCGTTTAAGCCGCCCGTTGTGTTGGCGCGCCCGGCTGAACCTCCAACGAAAACATTGCCGCTGCCTCCGGTGTTGGCCGCGCCCGCGCTGAAGCCAAAAAAGGAGTTGCTTTCTCCGGTCGTATTAGAGGCGCCCGCAACGCTTCCGAAGAAGGCGTTGTTTTTGCCGGTTGTGTTGTCTCGCCCGGCTGATGCGCCTGCGAAAGTATTAAACACACCGGGCGTACTCAACACCCGCACACCGTCGATGTTGTATTGCGTCGTGGTGTTGATCGCGCCCGTCGCCGTCAGTGCCGCACCCGCGCCCGTGTTCTCGACCGACAGCGTCGCGCCAGGGTCGGCGCTCACGAGCGATAGTGGGGCCGTGATCTTCACCGAGGTCACCGAGCCGTCGGCCAGATCGGATGAAGCCACCGCACCGTCGCCGATCTTCGCGCCCATCACCGCACCATCGGCCAGATGCGTCGTGTCGATGCCGCCCACAGCAACTCCCAGGTGTGAAGCGGCGGTCCCGTCGCCCACTAGCGTTGCATCATGCTCGACCGACTGGAGTCCGTCCGCTGAGCTTTGCAGGTAGAGGTTCAACTGGGGCTCGTGGCTGGTTTGCGAGTTCTCCTTGCTGTCGAAGGTGATGCTCGCCACTTCAGGTGTCGTTGGGTCCCTCGAGTGCGCAATGAGCGCCAGGCCGTAGTTCGCCATCCCGTTAGTCCCCTGCCCATCGTAGCCCAGCCACTGTTGAGCAATCGAAGTGATGTCAATGATGAAGAACTCGTTCCTCTTGTCCATTCCGATCTGTGTGGTGGTCATCAGCAGATTGCCGAGCAGTGGTGCGCTACGCGCAGTGACAGTTGCCTCATCCCATGAACCGGCGACGGCGTACACGTCGAGCTTCCCAGCAGTCGTGACGTTGGCGAGGTAAAGCTTAAGAGTAGCGCGCTCGACTGCAGAACCGGGTGTCCCGGCCGGCAAGGTGGGTGAGAGCTTGAACTTGATATAGACGTTCCCCGCCTCGCTGACGAAAAGATTGGGGTTCGTCCCAAAGTTCGAGTCAAGCGACCTTGGCACGGTGCTCGTGTGCGCATCGTCCAGCAATAACGACTGGGCGAACGCGGCACCAGGCAGCGCCAGCAAGACGATCAGAGGCCATAGCCCGGTCAACAGGAAACTCCTTGTTTGTAGCGGCCGCGCGCTCCCGATCTGTTTGTTGCGGATGGGGAGCGATTGACACCGATATGTTTCTTGGGCATTCATGATCGGTCCTCCACAGGTCGCCCTTGTTTACCACTCCTTAAGGTGCGTTACCTGTCTACCCATTAAGGCGGGAACGACAAGCGAAAGCGCCAACTCCGGCGCGATTTTTTTTGCCTTGACGCGAAATGCTTAGAGGGCAGGCTATAGTTGTGATAGTTTTCTAACTGAACCCCGACGGCAGTAATATGCGGACCCACTATCCAAAAGAGATCACGCGTCTGCTCGTCGCTTGGGGCGATGGAGACGAGTCGGCCCTGGAAGGGTTGACGCCTCTGGTCTACGAGGAGCTACGCCGCCTCGCGCATCACTACATGAGCCGCGAGCGTCCCGGCCACACTCTGCAAACCACTGCCCTCGTTAACGAAGCTTACCTTCGGCTGATCGATTGGAAAAACGTTCACTGGCATAGCCGGGCGCATTTCTTTGCCGTGTCGGCGCAGTTGATGCGGCGCATTCTTGTGGACTTCGCCCGCACGCACGGGTACGCGAAGCGCGGCGGCGGCGCGGTCGCCGTCACGCTCGACGAAGCTCTCGTATCAGGCGAAAAAAGTGCCGACATAGTCGCGCTCGATGAAGCGCTGGTGTCTCTGGCTAAACTCGATGAGCGGCAGAGCAGGGTTGTGGAACTGCGTTTCTTCGGAGGCTTGAGCATCGAGGAGACTGCACAGGTCTTAAACGTATCGGCCGGCACCGTGCGACGCGATTGGAGTATCGCCCGGGCTTGGCTACATCGTGAACTGGCCGCAAGTCCTGACTCGCAAACTGAACGAGGATCTCACTGTACGGTTCCCAGGTGATTACCATTCCACGCCAACTAACAATCCATATTGACGATTGACGTTCAATTAGTATGACACCCGAACGCTACCGGCAAATCGGTGAGATCTATCACGCCGTACTGGAAGTTGATCACGAAAAGCGCGGTGCCTTTCTCGACCGGTCGTGCGCGGGTGATGAGGTATTGCGGAGCGAAGTTGAATCGCTGATTGCATCGCACGAGCAAGCTTCGGATTTTATTGCGACGCCGGCTCTCGCGGTCGCTGCAGCGATGCTATCGCGAAGAGACTCCCTAGTGGGCCAGAGGATTGCAAATTTTCACGTCCTATCCCTCATCGGCGAGGGCGGCATGGGAGAGGTTTACCTGGTTGAAGATACGCGCCTGGGTCGTCGCGTTGCTCTGAAGTTGCTGTCGCCGGCGTTTACGAGCGATGCGGACCGAATGCGGCGCTTCATGCAGGAGGCGCGCGCCGCCTCGGCGCTGAATCATCCAAACATCCTCACCGTGCACGAGATTGGACGAGCGAACGGCTTTGACTTCATTGCTACCGAGTTCATTGAGGGTGAGACCCTACGTACCGCGATGGCCCAAGGGCGCCTGCGGCTGACACAGGCACTCGATGTCGCCGCGCAGGTCGCCGGTGCTCTAGCTGCGGCCCACGCAGCCGGGGTGGTGCATCGCGACATCAAACCCGAGAACATCATGCTCCGTCCCGACGGGTACGTGAAGGTGCTCGATTTCGGCCTGGCGAAGCTTGCTGGACAAGGATTCGAGACGGGGAATGAGGCCTCGACGGTCGCTCGAGTTGAAACTAACCCGGGCGTGGTGATGGGTACCGTCCAATACATGTCGCCGGAGCAGACACGCGGACTCCCGGTGGACGCGCGCACAGATGTCTGGAGTCTTGGGATCGTGCTGTATGAAATGGTCGCGATTCGTCCGCCATTCGAAGGTGAAACCCATAGCGACACAATTGTTTCAATCCTGGAGAGAGAGCCCAACCCGCTAGCGCTCCATGCACCTGAGGCTCCGGCGGAGCTTGAACGGATAGTGACTAAGGCGTTGGCGAAAGATAAGGAAGAGCGCTATCAGACGGCCGAAGACATGGCTATTGACCTGCGCCGTCTTCGGCGGCGACTGGAAGTTCAGGTCGAGATCGAACTCTCCTCGCTCCAAGAAAGTGCTGACGAAACCTCTGCGGAGACAGGCGATCCGGTGGTTCTGACGTCGCCGCAGGAGGAGGGTGTCACGAAAACCGGACCGGTGGTGGCTGCTTCGCCGACTTCGAGTCTCGAATTTGCCGTTACCGAAATCAGACAACACAAGGCGGGCGTGGCCCTGGCGAGCGTCCTCCTCATCACCGCCATCGTAGGCGCCGGCTTTGCTCTCTATAGGCTCATCAGTCGGAACAAGGTGAACCAGGCCGCGCCTCTGCAAACGATGAAGATCACGCGGCTGACCAATGAGGGCACCGCCAGGGAAGCGGCCATCTCGCGCGATGGCAGGTACGTGGCCTATGTGCTGAGAGACGCGGGGAAAGAAACTCTGAGGGTGCGCCAGGTGGCGACCAACAGCGACTTGGCGATCGTGCCTGCGACGGAGGCCGTCTGCCTCGGGCTAACATTCTCGCCGGATGGTGACTACGTTTATTACGTGACGATAAAGGAACGCAGTGCCTCGCTCGTCGAATCGTCTGCCCAAGGGACGCTTTACCAGGTACCCGTGTTGGGGGGCGCCTCACGAAAACTTATCGCAGATGTCGACAGCCCCATCACTTTCTCGCCAGACGGTAGAAGATTCGCATTCGTACGTTCTGAATTGGATCGAGATGAGAGGGCGATCATAGTGGCGAATGCGGACGGCACCGATGAGCACAGACTCGCTGCGCGTACGTCTCCCGATGTTTACCTGGGTAGGGGTCGCTTTGGCGGAGGTCCGGCCTGGTCGCCCGATGGGAAAATGATCGCCTGTGTTGTCGGGCGGTTTGACCGGCAGCAGGTTGTCGCGGTGTCGGCGATCGACGGGGCGGAGACGCCCGTCGGTTCCCAAACCTTGCGGGGGATAGGCCGGCTGTCATGGCTGCCGGATGGCGGCGGGTTGTTGATGGTAGGCGTGGACCAAAGGTTTTTCCCTCAAGTTTTTGAGATCTCTTTTCCTACGGGCGAGCTGCGGAAGATCACTAACGATTTGACTAGCTATAACGGAGTTAGCGTGGACGCGGAGGCCAGGTCTTTAGTCACCGTACAAACGGATGCGCGCACCAGCTATCTGTGGGTTATGACTCCGGATGAGGATTCCAGCGGCGGTAAAAAAATTCTTAGCATCAGAGGGACTGGAGAAGGTTCCTGGACTTCCGACGGCCGAATAGTTTACGTCGCGTTGGCAAACGAGAGATGGAATCTTTGGGTAACGAACCACGACGGAACTGATCAGAAGCAACTGACTAGCTTCACGAACCCGATAAATGTAAGGCCCAGCGTCTCGCCGAGCGGCCGACATATTGTTTTCGTTTCCGATCAAGCCGGCCCACGTAACATTTGGCGAGTAGACATGGACGGCAATAACTTAATGCGTTTGACGAGCGCCACCTCTACTTGGCCAACTTGCTCACCGGACGGCCGCTGGGTGGTTTATAGCTCCGTTAGCTCGGGTGGGCCTTCGCTATGGAAAGTGCCTTTCGAAGGCGGTGATCCGATTCAGTTGACGCGAAACACCTTTGTGCACACAGCGCCGAGTATCTCACCCGACGGGACGATGATTGCTTTCGCGGATCGGGATCAGACGCCGGGATCTCTGGTGAAAATAGTGGTCATTCCTTTCGAAGGTGGAGACCCCATCAAGACCTTTGATCTTACACCCTCTGCTAGTCTCGACGTTCCGGTGCGCTGGTCACCGGACGGCCGCGCCCTTACGTATGTGGACACGCATAACGGCGTCAGCAACGTTTGGAGTCAGGCTTTTGAAGGGGGAGCTCCGAAACCCATAACCGCCTTCACGTCCGATCAGATATATACCTTCGACTGGTCACGCGACGGCAAGATTGCCCTCTGGCGCGGCACGCCAACCCGTAACGTTGTACTAATCAGCGATTTCAGATGAGTGTATGTGGGTGGGCTAGTGATGGGCCGGGACCGGCGATGCCGCGAATCAATGATAAGAGACGCCGCTTTTGCGTGCGACTAACAAACTCGCTGCGCGAATAAGTCCAAGCTCCTTTTGATGACGTTGACAACATTGTTTTCGCTCGGCCAAAGCATAATCATGTAGAGGCCTGTGCAAGTAGAGTCTCCGTCGCCACACTCGTATTGACCGCCATAATAAATGCGCGCGGCGTAGTTTCCAGGATTCAAGTTAATACTGAATGCGCCTCATCGAGAGTTTCGAAACATCCACCAACGACTATCTTGCCAGACGGTACTTCGATGTAACATTCCACGATATGATCCCAGTATTCCTTGTAGTTAAAGGTCAACCCCTACTACCGGGTTCACAACAAAACTGTCTCAACCGAGGGGTTCACCCCAAAAATATGTGGCCAATCTGTGTCCAGAATCAACAGCACGGAACGTCGCTATAGCTGTCGCCGTTCCAGTCAAAAAAGATGTTGTGATCTATCTGGAGTAAGTGAGGCAACGAATCTGTTTCGAGCAGATTTTAGTGAGTTAATTCGAACTCTTGACTCTAAACCGTGACGGGGGTAGATTGGCGACCCATTACAGGCGAGGTAGGAAGCCTACCTTTTCAAGCATTCGCAAAATTGTTAGACAGGCAGCCTCTGAGCTGCTTAATATTTTGAAATTCCTGAACACGTGTGCATTCTCATAACAGAATTTAGACGTACCGTGGCCCCAGTGATTCAACATAGGGTCTTGCAACAACCATTTTCAATTGACTGCACTCGGTTGTAATCGAATGCAACACGTATCAATCAAAGACATCGCCCGGGCCGCCAAGGTTTCACATCCGACGGTCTCAAGGGCTTTAAGCAACAGCCCTTTAGTAAACGGTGAAACAGCGAAGCGGATTCGTCAGATTGCAGCCAGCTTAGGCTACCGGCCGAGCGCAATTGCGCGAAGCCTGGCAACCAAGCGAACAAAAACGATTGGCGTGGTTGTGACCAGCATTGCCGATCCGTTTATCGCCGATGTCATTAGCGGCGTCGAAGAGGCGGCGAATGATCACGGCTATTCAGTCTTTCTCGCAAATTCCAATGCCAATCCAGATCGTGAAGTCAGAGTGGTCCACTCTTTTCATGAGCGTCGCGTGGACGGCATTCTTGTTACCGCCTCACGCGTTGGAGCTCTCTATGTACCCCTCTTGAGCCAGTTAAAAGTTCCGATTGTGCTCATTAACAATCAACATCCTGATGAGACGGATGAGTTCATCTACTCGGTGACGATTGACAATATCAAGGCCAGCACGGAAGTGATGCGACATTTGATCGGTCTGGGCCACAAGCGAATTGCTTACATCGGTGATCGCGGTGGGTTTCAGTCTGACATCGAACGCCTGGCAGGCTACCGACAAGCGCTGGCGTTCGCCGGATATCCATTCTTACCGGAACTCGTGGTCCACGGTGATGGTAAGCCGGAGGGAGGGGAGCAAGCGATGGAGAAACTTATAGCGCTACCAAGTCCTCCAACAGCGGTCTTTTGCTATAACGATATGTCAGCGTTGGGAGCTTTACGCGCACTTCATCGCCACGGGATCAGGGTCCCGGAAGAGCTGTCGCTGGTTGGATTTGATGATCTTGCCATCGCTTCTTACACCTCTCCATTACTAACTACTGTGAGCCAACCGAAACAGCAGATGGGGCGCATGGCTATGGAAATAATGATCAAACTCCTCTCGTGCATTGACTCTAAGACTAATATCAAAGTTGAGGGTGAACTGATTGTCCGTGAATCTACGGCACCGCCGAAATTTTAAGCCGCCAACGAGTAAACCTGGATGCCGCAAGACACAAAAGATTTGCTAATTAAACCGGTTTCTTCCGGAACAGTGTCTGGAGAAACGCTGCTCGTAATGCCGGAGTCTACTGGCTATCAGTATCTGACTCTAAGCATACGTAAGCTATTGCGTGGTGAGAAATTTCAGAGCGAGACAGCAGCAACTGAACTGGGTTTGGTGGTGCTGGGCGGACGCTGCTCGGTGGAATCAACAGCCGGCTCCTGGTCTGATATTGGGAGCCGGGCACACGTCTTCGATGGATTACCGAGCGCCGTCTACCTGCCCATTGAGACAGGGTTTACGATCTCGGCTGAGACGGATTGTGAACTGGCGCTTTGTTTATCACGCGCCGAAGTAAGATTCCCGGGCCGACTGGTAACGCCGGACGATGTTGAAATTGAAGTAAGGGGCGGCGAGAACGCGACGCGCCAGATCAATCACATCCTAAACTACTCGTCGAGGTCTATACTCCGAGCGGGAATTGGTCCAGCTATCCACCTCACAAACACGACATACATAACCCACCTGATGAGGTCGATCTTGAAGAGCTTTATTATTACAAGGTGGACCGACCTGAAGGGTATGCGATTCAGAGAGTCTATACAGCCGATGGGCGCTTGGACCAAACGCTCACCGTGCGCGACGGTGAATTGGTATTGGTTCCAGAAGGGTATCACCCGGTAGTGGCCGCCCACGGATACAACGTTTATTACCTCAATGCACTGGCTGGCAGTGCGCGTTCGATGGCGGCTTCTGACGATCCTGACTACGCCTGGGTGCGCGGAACCTGGCGGGAAAAGGACCCACGCGTGCCGCTCGTGACTCGAGGAAGAGAAAGTTGATCGCGGAACGAAAATTCGACATTCTGCCGATGGGTCGCAGCTCCATCGATCTATACGCGAATGACATCGGCGCACCTTTTCCCGAGATCAAGAACTTCGCATCGTATGTCGGCGGTTGCCCAACGAACATCTCGGTCGGCACACGTCGGTTGGGGCTGCGCTCGGCTTTATTAACGGCGGTCGGACAGGATCCGGTTGGAGATTTCCTGCTCCACTTCCTTGAGCAGGAAGGAATCGTCACGAGCTTCATTCCTCGCAAACCCGGCCGGCGCACCAGCGCAGTCATTCTGGGTATCGAGCCACCGGATAAGTTTCCCCTGGTCTACTACCGCGACAATTGCGCCGACATTGAACTGACGATCGACGACGTGCTGGCCGCACCCATCGAAGAAGCGCGTGTGCTTTTGATCTCCGGCACCGGACTCAGCC
>WNGF01007519.1_pt1 | contig 13123 bp, 13 predicted proteins | sample 5400641 | NCBI WGS metagenome assembly WNGF01 (sample SAMN13153371, study PRJNA577476) | soil metagenome | isolation source: 80 cm soil or saprolite under grassland replicate 2 | place: USA:California | collected 2016-06-15
GGATGGACGAGCCGCCGCCGGAGAAGTGCGAGATCTGCGGCGAAGGGCCCGTCGAGCGCGTGCTCTACCCGGTGGCGGTGCACTTCAAGGGCTCGGGCTTCTACTCGACCGATTACGGCCGCGGCTCGCGCAAGCCGTCCAAGGACGGCGCCGGCGGAGACGAGGGCGGCGAGAAGAAGAAGGAGAAGAAAGAGACAACAGCCGACGCTTAGGACGGCCGCACCGGCAAAGCCGGCACGGCCTCTCTGGTCGGCGTCGCAAGCGAGCGCCTAGGACGGCCGCACCGGCAAAGGCGGCACGGCCTCTAACGGTCGGCGTCGCAAGCGAGCGCCTAGGACGGCCGCACCGGCAAAGCCGGCACGGCGAGCGCCTCAGCGGCTCCCCGGCAGCTTGTTGCCGACGAAGCAGCCGGGCGGATAGGTGTCGCCGCTCGGCGCCGGGGGCTGCGGGGCGGAGCGTCCGAGCACCATCAGGATCACCTTCGCGTTGTCCTCGCTCGGCGTGATGTCGCCGCCGGTCGAGGTGCCGCCGAGGCGGCAGTGGATGGTGTGACCGGCGCGGACCTTGTTCCAGCCGAGCTCGACGAACTCGTTCGCGGAGAGGTCGGTCGCCAGCGGCTTCATCAGATCGCCGCCGATCCACGGCATCCGCATGAAGGTGCCGAAGCTGGCGAGCTTGCTCATCAGCGCCTGGAGGACCTGCTGGTTGCGCTCGCCGCGGGTGATGTCGCTCTCGGCGGGGTCGAGCAGGTTCTCGCGCACGCGCGAGTAGATCAGGGCGCGGCGCCCGGTCAGGTGCACGTTCCCCTTCGGGAAGCGCCAGCCCGGCCAGCGCGCACAGCGGGTGTTCGTCGAGTAGGGGCAGTCGAACTTGGACAGGATCGGGCGCGGCACGGTCACGTCGATCCCGCCGATCTTGTCGATCAGGCCGCGGAACTCGGCGAAGTTGACGACGACGAGGTGGTTGACCGGCAGGGTCGTGTACGCGCGCACCGTGCGTGCTGCGAGCCGTGGCCCGCCGATCTGAAACGCGCTGTTGATCCTGGCCTCGCCGTAGCCGGGGATGCCGACGCGCAGGTCGCGTGGGATCGAGAGGTAGTAGAGGCGGCCGTGGTCGGGGTCGGTGCGGAGGAGCGTGATCGAGTCGGAGTGGCGGTCGCCCGCGCGCGAGGCCGCGAGCGAGTGGTCTGTGCCCAGCAGCAGGATCGTGGAGGGATTCGAGATCAGCGAGCCCTGATCCCGCGCGAGCACCCCTCGGGCGGGCCTGGGCAGGCGCTTGTTCGCCTCTGCGACGCCGCTGCGGAAGGTCAGGTACCCGATCACGCCCCACACTAGGAAGAACAGGACGATCAGGACGATCGCGATCCCGATCTCGCGGCCCCACCGGATCTTTCGCGGCCTGCGGGCGGTCGGCTTCGGGCCGGGCCCGCGGTAGCGTCGGCGGCCGTCCCGCTCCGGGCGAGGGACGCGTGCCGGCCTCTCGACCGTTGGGACGCGCCCCTTCACGCGGCCGCCGCGGTAGAGGCGATACGGCTTCTCTCCGCCGGGCGACGCCATCCGGCGGCGTATGGTAGCCACGCTACGCGTCCTGAAGTCACGCGACCAGGAATCGGAAAGGAGTACCCGAGTCGGTGACCGCGCCTGAGTCGAAGCGTGAGCGAGCTCTGCCGGTCATCGGAGTGGACGTCGGCGGGACGAAGATCCTCGCCGCCGTGATCGCGCCGGACGGGGCAATCACGGCGCGCGAGGAGCGTCCGACCGACGTCTCCTCGACGGAGGTGCTCTTCGCGGAGCTCGACGACGCGGTAGAGGCACTTCGGGCCGGGCACGAGGTGGCCGCGCTCGGCTTCGGGATCCCCTCGCGGATCGACCAGCGGGCGGGGCGCGCGGTCGCGTCGGTGAACCTGCCGCTTCAGGACGTCGACTTCCGCGACCGGATGGCGGAGCGGCACGGGCTGCCGGTGGCGATCGACAATGACGCGAACGCCGCCGCGGTCGCCGAGTGGCGCGCGGGGGCGGCGCGCGGGGCCGAGCACGTCGTCATGCTCACGCTCGGCACGGGGGTCGGCGGCGGGCTGATCCTCGACGGCCGGCCGTACCGGGGCGCGACGGGCGGCGGGGCCGAGCTCGGGCACGTGGTGGTCGAGTACGACGGGCCGCCGTGCCCGTGCGGCGGCAGGGGCCACCTCGAGTCCTTCGCCTCCGGCAAGGCGGCCGACGGGGTCGCCCGCGGGCTGTACGGGCCCGGTTCGAGCGCCCGCGAGCTGGTCCGCCGAGGCAAGGCGGGGGAGAGCGATGCGGTCGCGGCCCTGGCCGAGATCGGAAAACGGCTCGGCGCGGGGATCGCGACCTTCCTGAACACGTTCGAGCCCGAGCTGGTCGTCATCGGCGGCGGGTTCGGTGAGGCCGGCGAGCTGCTGCTCCTTCCCGCCCGGGAGGTGATCGCCCGGGACGGGCTCGCGCCCGCGCGCGACACCGTGCGGATCGTCGAGGCCGAGCTCGGCGTCGAAGCGGGCGTGATCGGGGCCGGTCTGATCGCCTACGAGGCGCCTTAGTCTCGATGCCGCTCGCGGTCTGCGCGACGCCGATCGGGAACCTCGAAGACATCACCCTGCGGGTGCTGCGCGAGCTCGCGGAGGCGGACGTCGTTCTCTGCGAGGACACGCGTCGTACGCGCACGCTGCTGGAGCGCCACGGCGTGTGCGCGCGACTCGTCTCCTACCACCAGCACAACGAGGCCCAGCGGACCGCCGAGCTGCTACCGCGGCTGCGTGCGGGCGAGCGCGTGGCTCTCGTGAGCGACGCGGGGCTCCCGGGGCTGAGCGACCCCGGTGCGCGGCTGATCTCGGCTGCGCTCGAGGCCGGGGTTCCGATCACGGTGCTGCCGGGTCCCTCCGCGGTCGAGACGGCGCTGGTGGCGAGCGGCCTGGTGGCCGAGCGCTACCAGTTCGTCGGGTACCTGCCGCGGGGCGAGCGGGCGCTGCTGGCGCTGGGCAAACAGCTCTCGCGCTGGACGCACGCGGCGGTGGCGTTCGAGTCGCCGCAGCGGCTGGGGAAGTCGCTCGACATTCTCGCGCGCGTGATCCCTGAGCGGAGGGCGGCGGTCTGCCGGGAGCTGACGAAACGCTTCGAGGAGATCGCGCGCGGCTCGGTCGCCGAGCTGGCCGGGCGCTTCGCCGAGGCGCCGAAGGGCGAGGTGACCCTCGTGCTCGGCGAGGCGGCGGTCGCGGCGGGCGACGAGGGCATCGCCGGCGAGGCGGTGGCAGAGCTCGTCTCCGCAGGCGTCTCGCGACGGCAGGCGGCGACTCTGGTCGCGCGGCTGACCGGCGTGCCTCGTAACCGGCTCTACCGCTCGTCATTGTAATCAGATTTGACAACGAGGAGGTACCTTGCTACGTTGAGCTTCATGTTTTCATCCCTGACAACGAGATGTGGCCTCCGGATGCGCCTGCTGGCGTGTGCGGCGCTTGCGGCGCTCGCCTCGCCCGCCTCCGCATGGGCCTGGACCTGGCCGGTGCGCGGGCCGGTTCTACGCCCCTTCTCGTTCGGCTCGGATCCATACGCGGCAGGGCAGCACCGCGGGATCGACATCGGCGCGCCGACGGGCACGCCGGTGGTCGCACCCGCCCAGGGAACGGTCTCCTTCGCCGGCACGGTTCCGACCGGTGGCAAGACCGTGACGATTCAGACGCCGGACGGCTACGCCGTCACGCTCGTGCATCTGGGCTCGTACGAGGTCAGCCGGGGCACGGTCGTGGCCGAGGGCGATCGGATCGGAACCGTCGGTCCGAGCGGGGTCCCGGCGCTCGCGGTGCCGTACGTGTACCTCGGCATCCGACGGAGCGCGGACCCACAGGGCTACCTTGACCCGCTGCTCTTCCTGGCGCAGCCGGAGGACGTCCCGGTCGCCCCGCCGGCGACGAGCGACCCGGCACCGCCGGCCGCGTCGGCTCCCGCTGCGGCGCCCGCGCCCGCGGGGACGGAGACCGCGGACGACTCGGTCGCGCCAGGGCCCGAAGCACGAGCACCCGCTGCGGCGGCGGAGGCCTCCGCGACCACGGGCCGGGCGGGTCGCGGCCGCGCGTCCTCTGTGGGAGCCGACGCCGCCACCGAGGCCGAGGCGCAACCCTCCGGCGCGCGAGCCGGGCCCGGGGGGCACGAGACGGCGACGAGGACCCGGATGAGACTTCGGGGTCGCGTCCTGGAGAGCCCGGCGACGCGCGTCTCGGCGCGCGCCTCGGACGGCGGCGTGCCCGGGGTCCGCTCGGAAGCCGGCGTCGTCCGGACTTCGGCCTCGGCGCCCGCGTCCCCGGAGGTCGAGGCCGGGGGATCCCCGCCGTCCGAAGCCGACCTGGACAGGACGGCGCGCCCACCGCTCGCGCCCGTGCCGCCGCTCGCCCGGGTGCCCAGTGCGCCGGGCAGGTTCCCGATCGACTGGATCGGCGGCGCCTCGGCGGTAGCGGTTGCCCTTGCCCTCTGCGCGTGGATTCGGCGCCGCCTCGCCGGCACGGCGGGAAGGCCGAACGCGATTCGTATCATTGCCGCAGATGCGCTTCTACCTGACAACGCCGATCTACTACGTGAACGCGACCCCTCACATCGGGCACGCGTACACGACCATTGCCGCCGACGTCCTCGTCCGGCACCACCGCCAGCGAGGGGAAGAGACGTTCTTCCTCACCGGCACCGACGAGCACGCCTCGAAGGTCTACCGGGTAGCCGAGGAGCAGGGCCTCGACGCGAAGGAGTACGTCGATCAGATCGCCGAGACCTGGCGCGAGCTGCCTAGGCGCGTCAATGCGGACTACGACTTCTTCATCCGAACGACGGACGAGGGCCACAAGCGCTTCGTCCAGGAGTTCCTCCAGCGGATCTACGACAACGGCGACATCTACCAGGACGTCTACAGCGGCCTGTACTGCGTCGGCTGCGAGGAGTTCAAGAGCGAGGCCGACCTCGTCGACGGGCTCTGTCCGGAGCACGGGATCCCTCCCGAGTACATCGAGGAGAAGAACTACTTCTTCCGCCTCTCCGCCTACCAGGAGCGGCTGCTCGCGCTCTACGACGAGCGGCCCGACTTCGTGCTGCCGCGCTTCCGCTACAACGAGGCGCGTAGCTTCATCGAGGGCGGCCTGTCCGATTTCAGCGTCAGCCGCGCGGGCCAGCCCTGGGGCGTGCCGATCCCGTGGGACGAGGATCAGGTCACCTACGTCTGGGTCGACGCCCTCATCAACTATCTGAGCGCGCTCACCTACGCCCGGGAAGGAGAGGACCTGCGCGAGCAGTTCTGGCCGCACGTTCATCACCTGCTCGGCAAGGACATCCTCCGCTTCCACTGCGTCTACTGGCCGGCGCTGCTTCTTGCGGCCGGATACGACGTGCCGAGGCAGCTGTTCGTCCACGGCTGGCTCTTGCTGGACGAGCGCAAGATCTCGAAGTCACTCGGGAACGTGCTCGACCCGCTCGACCTCGCGGACGTCTACGGCGCGGACGCGGTCCGGTTCTGGGCGCTTCGCTCCGTCTCGTTCGGCCAGGACGGAACCGCCTCGGTAGAGGGGTTGCACGAACGCTACGAGCGCGAGCTCGGAAACGACCTGGGCAACCTCCTCTCGCGAACGACGGCGATGATCGTCCGCTATCGAAACGGCCGGATCACACCGGGCGGCCCGAGCGAGGAGCTGCGCTCAGCGCTCGATGGCCTGAGGGCCAAGCTCGTCGAGCGGTTCGACGCCTACGACCTGACCGGCGCGCTCGAGGACGTCTGGAAGGTCGTCCGCTGGCTCAACCGGCACGTCGAGGCCACCGCTCCCTGGCAACTCGCCAAGGACGAAGATCGCTCTGAGGAGCTCGACCGCGTGCTGTACGACCTCGTGGACGGGCTCCGGGCCGTTGCCGTCGCGCTCTCGGCCTACCTGCCGGAGACGGCGCCTCGGATCCTCGGGGCGCTTCGCCAGCCGCTCGATCTCTCGCTCGAGCAGGTCGCGTACGGCCGCACGGGCGAGACCGACGGCATCGGGCCGGCCACACCGCTCTTCCCGCGCGTCGACCTACCCACCGCCGCCGCCTGAGCGCCCCGGGCGTGACCGACACGCACGCGCACCTCGACGCGTGCGCGGAGCCGCCGGAGGAGCTTGTCGCCCGCGCACGTGCGGCGGGCGTCCAGCGAATAGTCGCGATCGGCTCCGGGCTCGGCTCGTGCCGCGAGGCCCTGGCGATCGCGAGACGCGAGCGCGGGGTCTTCGCCGCCCTCGGAATCCATCCGCACCAGGCCGCCGAGCGGGACGCCGAGCGCCTCGACGAGCTGCGCGCGCTGCTCGCGGACGAGCGCGCGGTCGCGCTGGGCGAGATCGGGCTCGACTACTACCGCGACTACGCGCCCCGCGACCGTCAGCTCCGCCTCTTCGAGCAGCAGCTAGAGCTCGCCACGGAGCTCGGCAAGCCGGTCGTGGTTCACACGCGCTCGGCTGCGGAGCCGACCGCCGCTGCGCTCGAGGGCTTCGCCGGCACCGTCGTCCTGCACTGCTTCTCCGAGCCCGAGCTGCTGCCGGTCGCGCTCGAGCGCGCCTACTACGTTTCCTTCGCCGGAAACCTCACCTACCCGAAGGCGCAGCAGCTTCGCGACACAGCCCGCCGCGTCCCCGCGGAGCGTCTCCTCGTCGAGACCGACAGCCCCTACCTCGCCCCGCAGCCCCGCCGAGGCCGTCCGAACGAGCCGGCGAACATCGTCCACACCGTGGCCGCCCTCGCCGAGGCCCGCGGCGAAGACGTGGCGACGCTCACCGCCCGCCTGGACGCAAACGCGACGACGGCGTTTTCACTGCCGATGGGCGAAGAACTCGTCTCGGAATGACGCTTCGCCGCCGAGGTGCGCTGGGCGGTGCGAGGCAAGGACGCAGCGGAGCGCGCGTATCCGGAGGATACGGGGGCTCCCGAGGACGCGGCATCGCGGCGTCCAGGGCGGCTCGGGGGCACAAGGCTTCATTTCGAGACGAGTTCCAAAGGCGGCGGTGCACACGGCGCGCGCGGCGTTGCATGCGACTCGGCTCCCCGACAGCTCGGCGCCGGCCGCGGCTGGGCCTTCCCCGAGGCGTACTGCGCCAGGCCGAGCGCGCCGACGAGCGCGAGGACGAGAGCGACAGCCGTATATCCGCGGCGTCGCACCTGGCGAAGCTCGAGCTGGCCGTCGTTCCAGCTCGCCTCGATCGTCTCGGGCGGACCGAGCCGGGCGACGGCCTCCGACTCGGCGGTCCCGAGATCGCGGCCCAGCCGGAGCTCGGCCCGAACCGCGTCCGCGAGATGGTGCTCCAGCTCGAGCAGCAGCCTCCGCCGGGCGCGGCGCGGGCCCCGAAGCGACGAGGCCAGCTCGGCGAGAAACGCACGTCCCGAGCTCATGCCTGCTCGACCACCGCGGAGATCCCGAGCGCGAGCTGCTCCCATTCGCGCCGCCGTCCGGCGAGGGCCGTCTCCCCCCGCCTGGTGAGCTCGTAGACGCGCCGTCTTCGACCCTCCCCCTCGCTCCAGCGGCTGCGCAGGAGGCCGCCCGCCTCCAGCCGGTGCAGAGCGGGGTACATCGTGCCCTCCGGATAGTCGAACCGGCCGCCGCTCGTCCGCCTCAGGTGCTCGATCACGCCGTACCCGTGCCGCGGCTCCGCCTGCAAGGCGGCCAGCAAGAGCAGCTCGAGGTGGCCGGAGAACGACTCGCGGGCCATGCCTCGATATTCTATACCTAGACAATCTATGCTCAAGCGCATCCTCGGCAAGGTTCCGCGCCCCTGGCGCGTCGCTCTCGCCTGGATCGTGACGCTCCTCGTTGCTGTCGGGCTCGTGCTCGCGGTCAAGGCCTGGGTCGTGAACCCCTACCGGATCCCTTCGTCCTCGATGGAGCCCACGCTGCACTGCGCTCGGCCGGCCCCCGACTGCCTCGCGCGCTTCTCGGACCGGTGCTCGCAAACCGGTTCCTCTACCGCCTCCGCCGGCCGCGGAGAGGCGAGATCATCGTCTTCCGTGCCCCGCTCGCCGCCGCGCGCGCCGGCTGCGCGGACCGCGGCGACACCTTCGTCAAGCGCCTGATCGGGCTCCCCGGCGAGCGCGTCCGCGAGGACGCCCGCGGCGCGATCTGGATCGACGGCCGCAGGCAGAGGGAGCCGTACGTGGAACGGGATCGCCGAGCGCGGGGCGACGCCTACCGTGGTGGCAGCTGGCGCGTCCCGGCCCACGAGTACTTCATGGTCGGAGACAACCGCGGCGACTCCTGCGATTCCCGCGCCTGGGGCCCCGTACCGCGGCGAAACCTGATCGGCAAGGTCTTCGCGACCTACTGGCCTCCCGGTCGGATCAGCACGAACCTGCTCGTCGCCGCCGGCGTCGTCGTGCTCCTCGCCCTTGTCGTGGCCTACCTGCGGCGGCGCCGTCAGCCAGACTGACCGCGTGGCAAGAGGACCCACCTCGCGGCCGCCCGCGAAGACGCGGCTCGGGCAGCACTTTCTCGTCGACGAGAACCTGCTCGGCGTGATCGGGCGCCTCGCCGAGCTGCGGCCTGAAGACGTCGTCCTGGAGGTCGGGCCCGGGCTCGGCGTGCTGACGGACTACCTGGCCGAGCGGGCCCTGCTGGTGCACGCGGTCGAGCTCGACCGGTCGCTCGAGCCGCAGCTCGCCGAGCGTCTCGAAGCCCGGGCGAACGTGCAGCTGCACTTCGGGGACGCACTCGCGCTCGACCTCGCCGCGCTCGAGCCGGCCCCGACGAAGCTCGTCTCGAACCTGCCCTACAACATCGCCACCCCGCTCGTGGTCGAGAGCCTCGACGGCCTGCCCACAGTGCAGCTCTGGTGCGTGATGATGCAGCGCGAGGTCGCCGACCGCTTCTTCGCCGATCCCTCGACGAAGGCCTACGGCGCGGTCTCCGTCCTCGTCCAGGTCGCGGCCGAGCGCACCGGATTCCATCCCGTCTCGCGGACGGTCTTCCGGCCCCGGCCGAATGTGGACTCGGCGCTCGTCGCCTTCCGCCGCCGGCAGCTCCCCGAGCCCTACCCTCGCCTGAAGCAAATCGTCGTGGCCGCGTTCGCGCACCGCCGGAAGCGGCTCGCCAACTCGCTCGAGCTGGCCGGGCTCGCCGAGCGTGAGCCGGCGGCCGCGGCGCTGGAGGAGATCGGACGCGACCCGGGTGCCAGGGCGGAAGAGCTTGCGCCGCTGGAGTTCGTCGCCCTCGCCCGCGCCCTCGGCGAATGAGGCGCGCGCCCGCCACCGCGAAGCTCAACCTCGCTCTGATCGTGGGGCCCGGGCGGCCGGACGGCATGCACGACGTGACGACCGTGCTCCAGCGGCTCGACCTGGCCGACCGGATCGCGGTCGAGCCCGCACCGCGCCTCCGTGTCGAGGGGTTTCCCGAGGACACGCTCGTTCGGAGCGCGCTCGAGCAGCTCGCCGACGCGGCGGAGATCGAGCCGGCCTGGGAGGCGCGGATCTGGAAGCGGATCCCCGTCGCCGCCGGGCTCGGCGGCGGTAGCTCGGACGCGGCGACCGCGCTGCGGCTTGCCAACGAGACGCTCGCTGAGCCGCTCGGCACGGACGGGCTCACAGGGGTCGCTCGCGGGCTCGGCGCCGACGTCCCATTCTTCCTCGCCTCCGGCCCCCAGCTCGGCCAGGACACGGGCTCCGAGCTGACTCCGCTCGAGCTTCCCCAGGACTACTGGGTCGTGCTCGTCCTCCCGCGCGATCGGCCGAAGGAGTCGACAGCGGCCGTCTACGCCTCCTTCGACGAGCGCGGCGCGGGCGACGGGTACGCCGAGCGCCGCGCCGAGCTCGAGCACTGCCTCGCCGAGGTTCGCCGCCCGCGCGACCTCGCCGCCCTGCCGCCCAACGACCTCGCTTCCTCGCCGCTCGCCGACGAGCTGCGCGACCTCGGCGCCTTCCGCGCGGATGTCAGCGGAGCGGGGCCGGTCGTGTACGGCCTCTTCCACCACCGTGAGCAGGCGGCGGCCGCCGAGCGAAGCCTGCGCACTCACGGCCGAACTTGGCTTACGGTGCCGACTTGGTACGGTTGACGCATGGCTTCCGACCAGTCGCTCGAGCCGCCGCGGACGATCGAGCACCGCAGCACGCGGATCGGTCGCTGGCTTCGCGCCCGCCGGATCCGGATCGCGCTCTGGATCGCGGTGATCGAAGGGATCATCGTCGCCCTCGCGCACGACTTCTCGCGCTGGACGGTGGTCGCGCTCGCAATCCCGATCCTCGCCCTCTACCTCGTCTGGGGCCGGACCGCCCGCTCCGACACGATCCGGCAAATTTCGTGGATCGGCGGCGCCTCCCAGGCGCTCGCGGTCGTCGTCGTGATCATGGCCTTCATCCTCAGCTGGCTCGCGCTCATCCTGGCCGGCGTCTTCGCCGCGGTCGCGCTCCTGTTCCTGCTCGGCGACCGAGGGTAAGCTCAGCGCCGTAGTGGGACGTAGCCAAGTGGTAAGGCAGCGGGTTTTCAGGCATGGGGGAACCCCTGGTTCCCCCATGAGCCCCCTCCTCTGAAAGACTCCAAAACACGTGCTCTGGGGCGTAGCCAAGTGGTAAGGCAGCGGGTTTTGGTCCCGCGATCCCAGGTTCGAATCCTGGCGCCCCAGCCATCTCTCGCCGCGTGACCGAATCGAGGCTTGCAGCCGTCGTGCTGGCCGCCGGGCTCGGCACCCGTATGCGCTCCGAGACGCCCAAGCACCTGCACCCGCTGCTCGGGCGGCGCCTGGTCGACTGGGTGATCGTGGCCGCGGGCGAGCTCGGCCCGGAGCCGCTCGTCGTCGTCACCTCGCCCGAGTCGCAGGACGCGTTCGGTGACCTCACCGTCGCGGTGCAGGCCGAGCCGCGCGGGACGGGCGATGCCGCCGCGGCCGCGCGGGAGTCGCTGGCGAGCTTCCGGGGCGACGTGCTCGTCGTCAGCGGCGACGCCGCGGCGATCACGAGCGAGCTTCTGGGCCGCCTGCTCGAAACCCACCGGCGAGAGGGCGCCGCCGCGACCGTCCTCTCGTTCGACCGCGACGACCCCGGCGCGTACGGCCGTGTCGTGCGAGACGGCGAGCGAGGCCTGAGCGCGATCGTCGAGGCGACCGACGCGAGCGAGGACGAGCTCTCGCTGAACGAGGTCAACTCCTCGATCTACGTCTTCGTCGCGGAGAAGCTCTGGCCGGCGCTCGAGCGGCTCCGGCCCGAGAACGCGCAGGGCGAGCTGTACCTGACGGATACCGTCCGCGACCTCGTCGCCGCCGGCGAGCGCGTCGCCGTGCACAAGGCGGAAGACGGCGCCGAAGCGGAGGGCGTCAACACCCGCGCGGACCTCGCAGCGGCCGCGGCCGTCCTGCGCGACCGCCTCAACGAGCGACACATGCTCGCGGGCGCGACGATCGTCGATCCGGCCAGCACCTGGATCGATCCCTCGGTCGAGCTGGAGCCCGACTCGACGATCCATCCCTTCACCGTCCTCCGGGGCGAGACTCGGGTCGGCCGCGGCGCGGAGGTCGGCCCGCACGCGGTCGCGGTGGACGCCGAGATCGGCCCAGATGCGCTCGTCGGCCCCTTCTGTTACCTTCGCCCCGGAACGGTACTGGAGGCCGGGGCCAAGGCTGGCGCGTTCGTGGAAGTCAAGAACTCGCGTCTCGGCCCGGGCGTGAAGGCATCGCACCAGTCCTACATCGGCGACGCGGACATCGGCGAGGGCACGAACATCGGCGCGGGCAACATCACGGCGAACTTCCCTCACGAGGAGGGGCAGCCGAAAGGGCGCACGAAGATCGGCCGCAACGTCAGGACCGGCGTCCACAATGCGTTCGTTGCGCCGGTCGAGATTGGCGACGATGCTTGGATCGGGGCCGGATCGGTCATCACCGAAGATGTCCCTCCGGAAGCGCTCGCGATCGCGCGTCAGCGCCAGGTCACCAAGGAAGGCTACGTCCGAAGGAAACGGGAGGAATGAGTGAGGCCACGCTTCCGGGGCTCGAGACCGTCGAGCCCGTCCTTCCGGTGACCGAGCGGACGCCGTGGATCGAGCGCGGGCCGCAGAAGCGGCTGATGCTGTTCTCCGGCGGCTCGAACCCGGAGCTCGCCGAGAAGATCGCCGACCGGCTCGGGATCGCTCTCGGTCGGGTCAAACTGAAGACCTTCGCCAACGGCGAGACCTACGTCCGCTACGACGACTCGATCCGGGGCAGCGACGCGTTCATCGTTCAGTCGGGGTCGCCGCCGGTGAACGACCACCTGGTCGAGCTCTTGATCATGATCCAGGCGGCCAAGCTCGCCTCGGCGAAGCGGATCACGGCCGTCGTGCCGTGGTACCCGTACTCGCGCCAGGACAAGAAATCGCGCCCCCGCGAGCCGATCACGGCGAAGCTCGTCGCGGACTTCCTCGAGGCCGCCGGCGTCGACCGCGTCCTGACGATGGATCTGCACGCGGGTCAGATCCAGGGGTTCTTCAGTGTCCCGGTCGACCACATGACGGCGTTGCCCCTCTTCGCGCAGTACTACCGCGACAAGGGGCTCCACGGCGAGAAGATGGTCGCGGTCTCGCCCGATCCGGGGCGGGCGAAGATGGCACGCCGCTTCGGGCAGATGCTCGAGGCCGACCTGGCGATCATGAACAAGGTGCGGCCAGAGCACGACACCGCGGAGGTGACCGAGGTGATCGGCGACGTCCGGGGCAAGGTCGCGATCATGAGCGACGACATGATCGTCACCGGCGGCACGCTGGTGGCCGGCGCGGAAGCGCTGAAGGAGGCCGGTGCAACCGACGTTTACGCCTGCGCGACGCACGGGCTCTTTCCCGGCAACGCGTTCGAGAAGATCGCGGCGAGCGCGCTAACGGAGGTCGCGGTCACCGACACGGTCCCGATCGACAAGCTCAACCGGCCCGACAAGATCGTGAGCCTGTCGGTCTCGAAGCTGCTCGCGGAGACGATCTACAACGTCTTCGCCGACGACTCGGTCTCGGCGATCTTCGCCGGCGAGAACCAGCTGTTCTAGCTGGACTAACCACACACCTTCGAGACGGCTGATCGCGTCCGGGCCTCCGGCGAGCCTTGTGGTCGACCAAGACCCAGCTCGCGAAGGAGGCCCGGATGCATGATCGAGTGTGCCCGCCCCGGCGGATGCGGTTC
>WNGF01007521.1_pt1 | contig 13120 bp, 10 predicted proteins | sample 5400641 | NCBI WGS metagenome assembly WNGF01 (sample SAMN13153371, study PRJNA577476) | soil metagenome | isolation source: 80 cm soil or saprolite under grassland replicate 2 | place: USA:California | collected 2016-06-15
TGCCCTTCCGCACCCACGAGATCGTCTGCGACCCCGGCGCCTACGAGCAGCTCAGCGAGGGCCGGCCGGAGTCGGACTTCTTCCCGGTTTACCGGGCGCCTTAGCCGAAGTCGCTCGGAGTGCTGGGGAACGGGATTGCCTCGGGGCCGTGACCCCTGAACTGGTCGCGGAAGTCGCGAATCGCGTCGAGCGTCTTCTGCCCCTCGTAGTGCTTGCAGCCGAGCAGCCTCGTCCACGCAGTGGCTGCCACCTCATAGGGCATCTTCGGATTGGGGAAAAGGAGCAGCCCGCCCGGACTGTCTTGGAAGACGCCCTTGAGCGCGAGCTGGTCCTGCTCGGAAAGATCGGGCGAGTACTGGATCTCGACCCGTCCGTGTTCTAGCGAGTGCACGACATGCTCCAGCTGCGGGGACGTCGAGTAGGCGCCGTCCGCCTGTGGGACAGGATTGTGGTTGCCCGAGGTGGGCGGGTTCGTGTGGTAGGTGACATGACCCTCGACGTGGCCGTTCCCCTCGTCGCGCAGGTTCAGCTCGAGCGTGCAGTCCGCCTGACTTGCAGCCTTGCTCAGACCTGCTTGCTTGATCGGCGGCGGTTGGGTGCCTTCCGTTCCGTCCGGAGTGGCCCCGAAGGTCTGGCCGCCGCCGTATTGGGGGTCCGTGACGATGTGGGCGTTGGCGGGGTAGCCACTCGTGCTCTCGCCGCCGCCACTGCCGGCGATCACCACCACGATCCCGGCGAGCACGGCGAGGGTGAGCACGCCGGCTGCGCCGTAGCCGAGGATCAGTCGCTTTCGCGCGGTGTCGGCCTCGCGCCGCTCGGCCTCCAGGCGCTCGGCGCGGCGGCGCTCCTTCTCGTCCTTTCGAGTGGCCATCGGCCCGGCAGCCTAACGAAGGCCACCTAAGGCGTTCGGAAACGCCTAACCGCTTGCCGCGCGGGCGGGGCGCTCGCCTGCAGCTTCGCTCGCCGCGTAGACGTCGTCGAGGAAGCGAGTCAGCTCGCCGTCGAGGCGCTTCGGGCTGATCCGCCACTCGAGGATCGAGTTGGCGTCGACGAGGCGGGCGTTCGGCAGCTCCTCGACCAGCAGGTCGGCATCGGAGAACGGATGGAGCGGATCGGCGGGATGGCCGATGACGAGCGCCGGGTGCTCGATTCCCTTGCGCACGTCACGTGCCGGCGCGGCGCCGCCGAACAGCACGCCCTCGAGCACGGCGCGTGACGTGTCGGGGTTGCGTCGCATCCAGTCGAGGAGGATGTCGACCAGGTAGTTGCTGCGCGGAACTCGCTGAGTCGCCGTCGCGAGGAGGGACAGGAGCGGCTTTCCGAAGCGCAAGCCCACCAGGATCGGCGTGAAGATGATCGCGGCTCCGAGCAGCGCATCCTCGAGCACGGGCATCTCGATGAACAGCCCGCGAGCGCTATCCGGATGGTGGACGGCGAGCTCGAGCGTGACGTTTGCACCCAACGACGTGCCGCCCACCACCGGCCGATCGAGTCCTAGGCCGTCGATGAGGGCCGCGACCTGGTTGGCGAAGGAGTTCATCGAGTAGATCCGCATGTCGTCCGGCATGTCCGACTCGCCGTGGCCGAGCAGATCGACGGTGACCACGCGGTTTCCGCGCGAGGCGATCTCCGGCGCGAGCCTCTCGTACATCCGCCGGTTCATGAGCAGGCCATGGACGAGCACCAGGACCCGCTCGCCCTCCCCGTGGACGTCGTAGGCGATCCGATGGCCGTCATAGCGGAACGAACCGGATTCGGCTGCCATGGAGGAGGGCAGTCTATTCAAGGCCGATGCGGGCGGGCGCGGGCTCCGCGCGGGCGCGCTCCCACGGCCTGGCGACGCGCAGGGCGCCGAGCACCGCTCGGGTCGCGGGCGCGCGATTGAGCGTGTAGAAGTGAATGCCGGGCGCCCCACCGGCCAAGAGCTCCTCGCACTGGCGCGCCGCGTACGCGATCCCCAGCTCGGCCTCCGCCTCGGCATCGCCCTCCAGTTCCTCCATCGCCTCGGCGAGCGGCTGGGGGATCGACGCCGAGCACAGCCCGCAGAAGCGCACGATCCGCGGGTAGCTGACGATGGGGATCACGCCCGGGATGATCGGCACGTCGATGCCGGTGGCCCGGGCGGCCTCGACGAAGTCGAAGTACACGCGGTTGTCGAAGAAGAGCTGCGTGATCAGGAAGCGGGCACCGGAGGTGACCTTGGTCTTCAGGTAGGCGAGGTCGCCCTCGAGGCTCTCCGCCTCCGGATGGACCTCCGGGAAGCAGGCGCCCCCGATCGCGAAGTCGTAGCGCTCCGAGATGAAGGCGGCGAGCTCGGCGGCGCAGCCCAGACCACCCTCCGGACGTGCGAAGTCCGGCTCACCACGCGGCGGGTCGCCCCGCAACGCGAGCACGTTCTCGATCCCGTTGGTCTCGAGCTGGTCGAGGATCTGTACGAGTCCCTCGGACGTCTCGCCGACGCAGCTCAGGTGTGCCATCGTCTCGAGCCCGTGCTCTCGCTTGAGCTTGGTGGCGATGTCCACGGTCCCGTCGCGGGTTGCCCCACCGGCCCCATAGGTGACGGATACGAAGTCCGGCTCGAGGGGCTTCAGCGCCTCGACGGTCTCGAACAGCAGCTCGACGCCCTCGGGATCCCGCGGCGGGAAGAACTCGAACGAGAAGATCGGCCTGCTCGTATCCAGGATCCGGTCAATCCGCATGGCCGGGGATGGTAGAGGCACCGCGGAAGCGCCTTGCCCGCTTGCGGGCGAGCCGCTCCTGACGCCGGCGGCCCTGGCCACCGCCGTCAGCGACCAGCCCACTCCTCGAGGCCGCTTGCTACTTGGCCGCTTTGGCCTTGGGCTTACCGGTCCCAGCCCGGCGGCGCCCGCGGTCGGAAGACGATTTTTCCGCAGCGCGGTGAAAGTGCATCAGCGCCAGCGCGGTCACATGGGGGTCGCGTTCCTCGGCCGGCAGTTCCGCGAGGCGAGGAGCCGCTTCGGCGTGGAGCACCAAGGCTCGATCCAAGACCGAGCCGAGGAGATCGGCCAGTTCCTGGTACGCCTCGTCGTCCAGCTCCAGCCAGGTGCGACTGATGTGCGCCCTGGGATCGTCGAGCCCCTCCTCGGCCGCCGCGGCGACGACGTCGTCCCAGATGTCCTGCAGGTCCTGATCGAAGATGGTCCGCCGCATCGAGACGGGGAGCCGACTCCAATGCTCGTCGTCGATGTGGGGGCGCATAGTGGCCCGGTAGAAGTGCTCGAGCGCCCCTCGCACCGGCGCCGTCTTCACCAGCTCGATCGCGTCGTGCTCGGCCAGGATCTTGACGTGGTAGGCGACGTTGCCAAGCGGCTCATCGAGCTCCTCGGAGAGCTCGCTCGGACTGGCCACGCGGAGGTTGAGCGCCTGAAGGATCCGCTGGCGAAGAGGGTGGCCCAGCGCCTTTACCAGTTGGGCGTCAAGGCGGATCTCCTTCGTCTTAGCGGTCATGCCTCATCGAGCATTCTATGCAACTTGGCGCGCGCCCGATGGAGGCGAACCTTAACGGTTCCCTCGGGGAGCTTCAACAAGCGGGCGATCGCGGGCTGGGTCAGGTCCTCCGCGTAGCGCAGGTGCACGAGGAGGCGCTCCCCTCTCTCCAGCTTGCTCAAGGCGGCCGCGACGTCCGCGCGCAGCGGAATCGCCAAGATTCGATCGTCCTCTGTGCCGTCGGATGGTTCCGGCTCCGGGACCGGCTCAGGGCGTACCTGCGAATGCTTGCGAGCCGCTTCGTTGCGGACGATCGTCGCCAGCCATCCCGACATGCGCTCGCCGCTGCGCAGGGAGGCGCGGTATCGCCACGCCCTGAGCAGGGCCTCCTGGGCGATGTCCTCCGCCTCGGCGGCGTCGGTCGAGTAGCGGCGAGCCAGCCCGAGGCACCTATGCCGGAGCTCGAACCAGTCCCAGTCATCGCCGCGACGATGGCCGTCGCGGCGTGGCACGCTTGGCCCTCCCAGCTCTGATGAAACGCTCCTGATCAGTCAACAGGTCTACAAAGCATGGGACCATCAAGCGCAGCTCGTCTCCATGCGCGCCTGACGTACGAGCACGTCGCCCCCTTCTACGACGCGTTCACCGCGCATCACGACTACGAGCGCTGGCTGCCACGGCTCGTAAACGCCGCCGAGGCCCGTGGGCTACGGGGCCGGCGTCTGCTCGATGTCGGCTGCGGGACCGGAAAGAGCTTCCTGCCGCTGCTACGGCGCGGCTGGGAGGTGACCGGGTGCGATCTCTCTTCATCGATGCTCGCGCGGGCCGGCGCCAAGGCGAACGGACGCGTCCGGCTCGAGGTCGCGGACATGCGCTCGCTGCCCCGCTTCGGGCGATTCGACCTGGTCTGGTGCATCGACGACGCCGTCAACTACATGCTCGACGTCGACGAGCTCGTGCGCTGCCTGTGCGGCCTGCGAGGCAACCTCGCTCCGGGCGGGTTGGTGCTCTTCGACCTCAACACCCTTCGCACCTATCGGACCTTCTACGTCGAGACTCAGGTTCAAGACAACAGCGCACATCAACTGATCTGGCGCGGTCACGCCTCCCCCGATACGGCGCCCGGCTCTCAGGTCGAGGCCACGTTCGAGGTGGTGCCGGCAAACGGCCAGCCGCCAGCGGCGGCAAGCAGGGCCGTCCATCGCCAGCGTCACTTCCAGCCGCATGAGGTGGTCGCGACCTGCGAGCGGGCCGGGCTGGACTCCGTGGCTGTCTTCGGTCATGGCCTCGACGGCCACCTGGAGCAGCCCCTCGACGAGGCGCGTCACACCAAGGCCATCTTCATCGCGCAACCGAAGCGAGGACGGAAGAGGAGGTGAAGCGTGCAGATGAAGAAGCTCGAGAAGCCGCTGGTCCCGGCGGCCTCGATCCACAAGGGACTGTGACGGCGAGGGGCGGCCGCACCGAGACACCAAGCGGGCGGCCGCCCCCCGTCCCTCCCCACCGGGCCTACCGGCTGAAGCGCTCGCTGGAGGTGTTCCCGGCCTCCGATGGGTCGCTCTACCTCTTGCGCAGCGGTACCGGCGATGATTTCGTCCTCTCCGACCCGACCTCAGAGGATCGAGCCCTGCTCGAGCTCCTCTCGCAGGGGTTCCTGTCCGAGTCACACTTGCGCGAGGCGCTCGGCCGCCGCGGCTTGCCCACCGGCGGAATAGGCGACTGCCTGGCCAAACTCGAGGAGTTGGGCCTGTTGGAGCGGGACGAGGGCCGGGACGTCCTCTCGCCCGAGCAGCGCCGCCGCTACGACCGCCAGCTGATCTACCTCTCCGACCTCGCCGCACCCGGGATCTCGGGCGAGACCCTCCAGCGGCGCCTGGCGGAGGCGAGGGTGGTGATCCTCGGGTGCGGGGGCCTTGGATCGTGGGCGGCCTGCGGCCTGGCCTGCGCGGGCGTCGGTTCGCTGGCCCTGATCGACCACGATCGCGTCGAGCTCAGCAACCTCAATCGCCAGCTTCTGTTCACCGAGGCCGATGTAGGTGAGCCGAAGGTCGAGGCGGCGGCAAGGACGCTGGCCGCTCACAACTCCGAGCTGGAGCTCGCTCCCGTGCGCCGCCGCGTGTGCGGACCCGCCGATTTGGTCGACGTGCTCGAGGGCGCCGACTTGCTGATCGCCACGGCCGATTGGCCACCGTACGAGTTGCAGCGCTGGGTCAATCGCGCTTGTCTCGACGCCGCGGTGCCCTACATCTCCGCTGGTCAGTTCCTGCCGCTGGTGCGCGTCGGGCCGATGGTCCTCCCGGGCCGCTCGGCCTGTCAGCAGTGCTTGGAGCGGCAGACCCGCCGCGGGTTTCCCATGTACGACGAGGTGACGGCCGCTATCTCTAAAAAGGCGCCACGAGCCGCCACGCTCGGCGCCGCCTCCGGAGTCGTCGGCTCGATGCTGGCCATGGAGGCCATTCACCTCCTGACCGGCGCCTCGCGTCCGGCCTCGGTCGACACGGCCCTGATTCTCGACCTGGGCACCATGCGGCTCTCCACGGAGCGGGTACGGCGCGATCCCGCCTGCCCGGAGTGCGGGTGCGGCGAAGCTCAGGACTTACCGCCCCTGCGCTCCAAGGACGAGCAAACCCTCGATCGTCACCTTGGCCGGTCCCTTTAGCGGCCCCGGAGGGGGACCTCCTACCGTCGCGAGAACCCTCCTACCGGCTGCGAGAACCCGTCCCCCGCCTCCCGGCGGCGCGGAGAGCCTCGAAGCGCGCCAGAAGCTCCGAGGGGCGCACCGCCAAGGCGTTCGCCAGCTTCAGCAGGTTGCCGAAGCTCACGTTTCGCTCTCCGCGCTCTATCCCGCCCACGTAGGTGCGATGGAGCCCCGCCTCGTCGGCGAGGCGCTCCTGGGAGAGCCCGGCCTTTGCCCGGAGCTCGCGGATCGCTTGTCCCAGGGCGGCGTGTTCTGCAGAGCGCGGCGTCACCGCCCCGGCACGTTGGCAAGCGACAGCCTATGAGTCTACATACTATAAGTAGCACCTTGACCGATCGATCCACCCCCACCGCTCCGTCCAGCAACCCGCGGGCGCTGGCGCGGACCCTCCGTGCGCTCGCGCATCCGACCCGGCTCCGTGCCCTTGCCGCATTTCACGATGGGGAGTTGAGCCCGGTCGAGCTCGCGCGGCTCCTGGATGAGCCCCGAGTCAGCCTCGGCGCCCTCGCCTACCACGTCAAGAGGCTGGCCGCGGCCGGCTTGATCGAGCTCTCGGGGACGATCCACCGGCGCGGCGCGGTCGAGCACCGCTATGCGATCACAGCTCGCGGCCGAGCCGTTGCGAGGATCCTCGACGAGCTGCCCATGCCGTGAGGCAGCGCTTTCGCGTTAGCGGCTCGCGCGCTCGCAGTGGCGGGCGCGGTCCTCCTTGCCCACCACCGCGGTGTCCTTGCCGGCGCCGCAGTCGACGGTGTCGCGGCCGCCGCCGCGGGAGTGGATGACGTCGGCGCCGGCTCCGCCCGTCAGGGTGTCTGCCCCGGGCCCGCCCGTCAGGGTGTCAGCGCCCGCTCCGCCGGTAAGGGTGTCGGCCCCCGAGCCGCCGTCGAGCTCGTCATCGCCACCGCCGCCGTTGAGGGCGTCGTTGCCGGGGCCGCCGCGCAGGCAGTCATCGCCGGCGAGCCCCTTGAGGGAGTCGTTGCCGCCGAGCCCAAGCAGCAGGTCGCTCTGGACCGTGCCGGTGAGCCTGTCGCGGGCGGCCGTGCCGGTGACCCTGTGAGAGCAGGGCGTCCGGGGCCCGGTGGGGGACAGATCGTCGTCGGCGATCGTGCCCACCCCCTGGCCACGGGCGATCGCGGCGTCCTGGGCGTTTGCGAGGTCGACGGTGAACGTCTCGTTGAATTCGTCGGTCCCGTCGCCCTTCACCGGGACCGTGAGGGTCTTCTCCGTCTGGCCGGGGTCGAAGGCAAGGGCGCCCGAGGTCGCCTCGTAGTCCTGGGCGGCGGTCGCGGTGGCGTTATGGGTCTGGTAGTCGACCGTCGCGGTCCTTGCCGTGGGGGCGCCGTCGAGGGTCACGTGGAAGGTCGCGCTGACCGTGCCCGAGTCGCCCTCGGTAACCGTCTGGTCGTCGATCGAGACCCGCGGCGCGGGGTCGTCGTCGGCGATCCTTCCGACCGCGTGGCCGTCGGCGAGCTCGCCGTTCTGGGCGTTGGCGAGATCGACGGTGAACGTCTCATCGCCCTCGTACACGGCGTCGCCGTTGACCGGGATCGCGATCGTCTGCGCGGTCGAGTCGTGCTCGGAGGCCTCCTCGGGATCGAAGACGAGCGTGCCGCTCTGGGGCTCGTAGTCGTCGTTCGGGGTCGCCGTACCGCTCTGGGTCTGGTAGTCGACCGTGACCAGCTTCTCGGAGCGGTTCGCAAGGGTGACGTCCAGCAGGGCGTAGTTGGTCTCGGAGTCGCCCTCGGGCGCCGACGTGTCGGCGATCGAGAGCTTCGGCGGGGCGTCGTCGTCGGTGATCGTGCCGGTGCCCTCGCCCCTTTGGATCGCCGCGTTCTGGGGGTTTGTGAGCGCGACCTTGAAGTCCTCGTCGAACTCGTCGACCGCGTCGGCCGCCACCGGCACCGTGACCGTCTTCTTGGTCTCGCCGGGCTCGAATGTGAGCGTGCCGCTCTGGGAGGTGTAGTCGTCGGGGGCCTCGGCGCTGTCGTTCGCGGTCCCGTAGTCCACCTTCACCGTCTGTGGCGAGGCGGCGTTCAGCGACACCGTGAAGTCGGCGGCGGTCGTCCCCGAGCTTCCCTCGGTCACGGTCCGGTCGTCGATCGAGATCTTCGGGTCGTCGTCTTGGATCGTCCCGGTGCCCCGGTCCTTGAGGATGCCGGCGCCCTGGGCGTTCGTGAGATCGACGGTGAAGGTTTCGTCGCCCTCCGGGATCAGATCGCCCTTGACTTGGATGGTGACCGTCTGCTCCGTCTGGCCGGGGTCGAAGGTGAGGGTGCCCGACTTAGCCTCGTAGTCGTCGGGGGCGGTGGCGGTGGCGTCGTGGGTCGCGTAGTCGACCGTGACGGTCTGGTTGGGGGCCGGGTGGGCGAGGGTGATCGTGAAGGTGGCGTCGGTCGTCCCCAGGTCGCCCTCGGTCACCGTGGTGTCGTCGATCGAGAGCGCCGGGTCGTCGTCGATGATCGTGCCGATTCCCTGTCCGTCACTTATCGCGGTGCCCTGGGCGTTCGAAAGGTCGACCGTGAACGTCTCGTCGCCCTCGCCGAGGGTGTCGCCCTTGACGGGAACGGAGACGGTCTGCTCAGTCTCACCGGGGTCGAAGGTCACGGTGCCCGAGGTTGCCCCGTAGTCGTCGGGGGAGTGGGCCGTGCCGTCGTGGGTCTGATAGTCGACCGTCACGGTCTGGTCGCTCGGCGCCGTGAGCGACACGGTGAAGTTGGCATTGGTGGTGCCGGAGTTGCCCTCGGTGACCGAGGCGTCGCCGATCGACACGCAGGTCCCGGAGCAGACCGCCTGGATTGCCGCGGCGTCGCCGACCGCGATGCCGCGGTTGGCCGTCGGGGCGCTCACCGCCCTCAGGGCGCGACTCGTGCCGGTGCCGTGCACGGTCCAGGACTCGCCGCCGTCGACGGTCGAGATCGCGGTCCCGGTGCTCCCCGAGGCCAGGCAGCTGTCGCTGTCGGAGCAGCTCACCGACATCAACTCGTCGCCGACTCCGGAGTCCTCCGAGGACCAGGTGGCGCCCAGGTCGTCGCTTCGCATCACGGTCCCCCCCTCGCCGACCGCCAGGCAGCGGCTCGGGCCGGGGCAGGCGACCGCATCCAGGTAGCCCGTGGTGCCGGGGTCCACCGGTGTCCAACTCGCGCCGCCGTCGTCGGTGACGAGCGCGGTGCCGAGGCTCCCCACCGCAACGCAATCCTTGGGGTCGGCGCAGCTGACCGAGCTGAGCAGCTCGTCGCTCCCCGATTCGCGCTTGCCCCATCGGCTACCCGCGTCGATGCTCTTCAGGATCGTGCCGCGGCTCCCGACCGTGTAGCAGACGGTTGCCGTCGGGCAGGTCACCCCCAGCAGGTCGCTGTTCGTCCCGGACGGCTGGTCGGACCAGCTTTCGCCGCCATCCGCGGTCGTGACGACGCTGCCGAGGTCGCCGACCGCCACGCAGGAGGCGGCGCTCGAGCAGGCGATTGCGTTGAGCCCAGGGGGAGGTAGCGGGGGCGCCCCGGCGACAAACCGTGGAGTGCCCGAGGTCTGCGTCGTCCAAGTCTCTCCGCCGTCGTTGGTGGCCATCACGGTCCGGTAGCTCCCCACCGCGAAGCCCGTATTCGGACCGGTGAAGCTGACGCCATTGAGGACGTTCAACCCCTCGGTGAGGCACTCCTCCTCGCTAGTGGACGCGCAGATGATCCGCGAGAGCTCGCCGTCGGTTCCGGGGCTGTGGCTCGACCAGGCTGCGCCGCCGTCGGTGGTACGAAGGATGCTGCCCCGCATCCCCACGGCGACGCAGGTGGTCGCGCTGGGGCAGCTCACAGCGCGAAGCAGGTTCGTGCTGTGGCTGGCCTGACGGGTCCAGGTCGGGGGCGGCGAGATGCTGTCGGCGTTCGTCGTCGCGTAGATTGCGGCGATGTCGGGCTTGACGCGCTCCTGCTCGCCGGCGAGGAAGCAAGCACTGGGGCTAGGACAGGATGCGCCGCGAAACTGGGGGCTGTTGGAATCGCCGAGCGACTGTTGGAACCAGCTGGTGCCGCTATCGGTCGTACGGAGAAGTCCCTGGCCTTCGAAGTCGTCGCCGGCAGCGACGCAGGTGCTGGTCGTCGGGCAGCTGACGGCCCACAGGCGCTGACTGGTCCCCGAGGTCCTCGCCGACCAGCTCGCACCGTCGCTCGTCGCCACGATTTTGCCCGAGCGCCCGACCGCGAAGCAGGCAGTCTCGCTCGGGCAGCTAACGCCGTAGAGCGGCTCGGTCGTGCCCGACGCCTGGGCGGCCCAGCTCATCCCGCCGTCGTCGCTCCTCAGGATCGTGCCGCCGTCGCCGACCGCGACGCAGACCACCGCACGCGGGCAGCTGACACCGTTCAGCGCCGCGTCGGTGCCGGACGGGCGGCTCGACCAGGTGGCGCCGCCGTCCGAAGACGTGAGCACGGTTCCCCCGTCGCCGACCGCGACGCAGTCTGAGGCGTCCGCGCAGTTCACCGACATGAGGCCATCGCCGACCCCCGAGCTCCTCGCCGACCAGCTCTCGCCGCCGTCGCTCGAGGCGAGGATCGTGCCGGCGTCGCCGACTGCGACGCAGGCGCTCGTCGTCGCGCAGGAGACGCCCTCGAGGTCGCCGCCCTGGGGCAGCGGGTTCTGCCAGGTCGCGGAGCCGTCGGCGGCGCGGGGGCCGGTGGGGCCGTGAGGCGGCTCCGGCGAGGCCGCGCTCGCCCGCTTGCCGTCCCAGCCGTTGTAGACGTCGGGGCCGAAGGAGCCGGGGCCGGGGTAGTCGGCGTAGGTGCCGGCGAAGCCGAGGTGGCCTTGGCCGTCGTCGTCGGGGACCTCGGGCGTAGCCTTGATCCCGAACAGGTCCTCCATCGAGCGCAGGAACGAGTACTGGTTGTAGAAGCCGGGGCCGGTGTGGGTAGGGTTGTCGGGGGGGTCATCGACGGTCCCCGGCTTCACGAACGGGGAGAGGACGAGCGCCCCCACCCGGCCGCCGCCGGGACCGCCGATTCCGGGCATCGGGCTGTTCGGCCCCGGGATCTCGTTGCAGCACGCTCCGTCATCCTCCGAGCTTTCGGTCGGCACCCCGACGATCGTGTTGGACTCATCGAAGGTGACGATGATCATCCCATCCTGGCGGTAGGCGGGCGAGGACATGATCATCGGCACGTACTGGCGGAGCCACGCGTCCGGATTTGCGGCCCAACCCGCCGCCCCACTAACGTCGTGGCCATCGTCGACGGCCCCCGGGGAAATGAAGCTGAAGTTCGGTGTCGTGCGGACGCTTTGGAGGTCATGGGCCAGGTCCCACAGCGAGACGTCGTGGCTCCGGCACGCTGACTGGTCGTCGATGATCGAGTGAAACCACTGCCACGGGTCGTGCTTCTTCGCGTACTGGTCCCCTGGGATGGCGTTTCCGTTGATCTCGATGCTCGGGCAGTCGACTCCGTCTCGGGCCGTGTTGTCGCGGAAGTCCTGCATGTAGCCCCTCCAGGTCAGCCCCTGCGCCTCGAGCTGGTCGGCAAGCGTCTTCACCTTGGCCGGGTAAGTGCAGCCCCCACCGATCACCTGTCCGTGCGGGTCGACCGCAGGGTCACTCGGCTTCCAATCGCCCTTCCCGATGTCCGGCGCGAGGAGGGCGTCGCTCTGGGTGCAGGGGGTCGGTGACTGGCCGCTGACCATCGCGATGTAGTTGTCGAGGCTGTTGTGGCCGATCCCCCAGTACTGGGTGAGCAGGTTGCCCTGCTTGGTGAGGACGTTTGCGAGGTACGGTGAGCAGCCCGGGCTGTTGAACGGCGTGCACGGTCCGTTAAGCTGCGACGGCGTCGACTTCTTCCAAGACGCGTTCTCGAACAGGATGACCCACACGTGGCGGATCGGCGGCGGCTGGTAGTCGGCCGAGGCACCGGCGGGCACGAGGGCCACGGCCGCGAGGGCCAACGCCCCGACGATCAGGCGGATTGTGGAAGACAGCCCCCTCATTCGATACCCCGTGGCGATGCTTCCAGACTCGGTGTCGGCGCGCGCCGGTTGGATCCCCCAAGGACCTTGCCTTCCCTGGCTGTGGCGCCGCACCATCTCAAGCCAATAACGGTCGGCGAGGCTCAGATGTGACGGCGAATTGGAAGCGCTGCCGCGGCCGCGGAACCGCCGCAGCCTCGTCGCTATTGGTGCGAAGGCCGTCGAGCAGAAAAAAGAGGGCGGGCTGAGCGCCCGCCCTCTCTCGAACGTCAGCTCAGCCCCTCGCTACGGGATCGAGCATCCGTCCCGCTGGCCCGCGCCCTGATTGCCGGGCCCGTACCAGCTGTTGCCGCTGGTGTTGCCGCACGCCGGCGTGGGGACGTCCCCGGGGACGTACACCCAGCCGCCTGCATCGGCGCCGACACAGCCGCCCGAGTTGCTGCTGCCAGCCGTACCGTTGTCGGGTCCGGTCGCCATGCACGAGGCCTGGTCGGTTCTGGTGGCCCCGGTCTCGTAGTTCGAGACCCCGGTGTAGCCGTCGCTGAAACCGGACGGGTCCGAGTTGGCGTCGCTGCCGTCGACGACGGCGTAGGCGTCAGGCTGATTGGCCACGAGGCCGGGGTCGGCCGCGCCCGTCGCCGGGTCCTCGCCGGCGCCCGCTTCCGCGAAGCCGCCGTCGAACCCCGAGGTCGGCGCAACGTTATCGGCGCACGCGCCCGCCGCTACGGTTGCGGTGCCAGTGACCCCACTTCCCTCGTACACCGTAACCGTCCCGGTGCCAACCGGCACCGTCGCGATCGGTGTGTTGCCGGATGACGTGTAGGTACAGTCCGAGCGAGCGGGCGCCGAGCTCGGGATCGCGAGAATTGCGATTGCGCCGAGCACCATCGACGCGATGATTGTCAATCGCCTCATGTGGCGATACCTCCTCCGGAGCCCCGTGGAGCGGCTCCATTCGGCTTGCGGACTCCGTTCCCCCGTTGCGCGTCCTGCTTCAGAGGCGTCGCGCGATGCGCCGCCCTCATATTCAAAGAACACGGA
>WNGF01007522.1_pt1 | contig 13120 bp, 10 predicted proteins | sample 5400641 | NCBI WGS metagenome assembly WNGF01 (sample SAMN13153371, study PRJNA577476) | soil metagenome | isolation source: 80 cm soil or saprolite under grassland replicate 2 | place: USA:California | collected 2016-06-15
TAATTTACTTCCCGGTCGCCACCGCTTCCGGTTCTGTATTGAATGGCGATGTTGCTGGCTCTGTTTGCTCGTCATGAATGTCGGCGTACAGACTAAGCAAGAAATATGATCCAGGACCGTTCCATTGCGCTTCGTAAAAAATAAAGTCAGTCTTGCCTTCCTCATTTAGGCGCACGCGTCATTTCAACCGCGGCTTTTGTGATCTTTTATCACTTTCTCGTTTCATGGGGTTGAACCAGTGAAGCGTAAAGAATCTCCATCGCTTCGACAGGTTCGTTCCAAGAGAGGTTTCGAGCCACTTCGTCGCAACCCTTGCGGAGCTTGCCGAGAAGAGTCTTGTTATTCAGCAATAGACTAATGCCACCGGCGATGCCCTCAATATCACCTGATGTAACTAAACCGGCTAGCCCATCGACCAGTGATGCGATGCCGCACTTTTCGGTAACGAGCACCGGTGTCCCGCAGGCAATCGACTCCGCAGCCGCATTACCGAAACTCTCATACCTTGACGGCAACACAAACAGGTCCGTATCAACGAAGGCCTGCAACTTTTCCCGACCAAACAAAGGCGGACTCTGAATCACGCGGCCGCATAGGTGTAGATCATCTATTAGCGCCTGAACCTTCTCCATAGAGCCATCTCTATCGTTGGGACCCGCAATGACCAGCCTCGCCTCGCCACCTGCTTTGGAAAATGCTTGCACAAGAAGGTCCAGACCCTTAATCCAGGATAGACGTCCCAAGAACAAAAGGAGCGGCAGTTTCTCATCAATGCCGAGGCTGGCTCTGAAACCGCCCGCCGCAGGCAATGTTTGAAACTCACTCAAGTCAAGTCCGTTGCGTCGCAGAACAATCCTGTCGAATGCTATCCCACCTCCTATCAGCTCCGTGCGTTCACTTGCGGAAGTTGCGATCACGGCGTGAGCACCATCGAATAATGCGTTGCCGACCAGCCGGCCATACAGGCGTTTCTTTAAGCGGCTTCGAATCTTTGGGCCAAACATTCCGAGTGGTTCGAGTACGTAAGGAATCCCACGGTTACGGCAAAATCTCGCTACTCTAGCGCCTATTAGATCATATAAGCCGTATATGTGTACTAAGTCGTACCCATCCAAACGTTGGGCGCAAAAGTCTGCGACGCCTGGGTTGATTGTAGTAGCCCGATACTGTGTGAGGGTGGAAAGGTATATACCCTCCACTCCATTGTTTCTGGATTCCCATCCCCACTCGCCACGTTCGCGTTCCCAGCCTCTCAGATCGTGATCGCCATCCGATCCACCGAAGTCGGCCGTGAGTACGGTGACATCGTGCCCACGTCGTACGAGCGCGCTCGCGATACTCTTTACCTTCGCTGGAGGGCCGCCCCTAGTGAGATAGGGATGGTAAGTCTGCGTAGTTTTTAGGATGCGCATGAGACGGACTCGTCTGACCGCGAGGATCTGTAGCCAGCCTCCCGCTGTAATTCGAGCATAACGATCTCAGTTAAGCGTTGTTTGAAATGCGCGTATGTAAACCTTTTTTGCAAACGTTCATAACCTGCTTCTCCAAGTCTTAAACGTCTGGTCTGATCGAAACACAACCCTATGATGGTTTCTGCTAATTGCTCTTTGTTGCCGTACGCGACCAAACTCCCCGTGATTCCATCTTGAATGACTTCTGGAGCGCCCCCACTCTTCGCGGCGACGATCGCTTTTCCATATCGCATAGCCTCCAGAAAAACAAATCCGAATCCCTCTCCTGCGCTCGGCATCACGAATAGATCACATCTGCGGTAGCAGGCTCGCAGCGCGTCATCGTTAAGAAAACCTAAAAACTGAACGCGGTTCGCAACACCCAATCTCTGAGCCATTAGCTTGTGGCGTTGCAAGTCAGTTCCGCCACCCACTACGACGTACTCAATGTCAGGTACTCTTCTAGCCACGTAAGGCAAGGCCTCAATCACCGTATCAACGCCTTTATATTGCTCGGTTTGTTCCAAACGGCACACCGACAGAAGGCTGGTTGCCACATTCGTTGGCGATTGGGTGACTATAGAGGTTGGCTCTACTTCCCATTCGAGAGCGTTCGGCAGCACATATATGCGCTCCGGCTTTAACGAGTTGGCTTCTATGGCCCTTTGCTTTGTGTAGTCGGATATTGCGATGAGGAAGTCTGCCCGTTGCAAGGCGCGCCGTCGAAGCAGCGGAAGTCGCTGCCAAGCTTCGATACCATACAACATTACGCCATTTCGCATTTTGGGTTGAACACTCTTCAGCACACAGCCAAGAGGGGCGTAATTGACGTGTCCCATAAGAGCCAAGGCGAACTGCTGAGTCAGCGCAAGACGCACAAAATGCCGCATCAAGGTCCGGCGGTTCTGATCAAATGCTTTAAGCCGTAGGTTTTCCAGTTGTATCGCAGGTCTTTCAATGTCGGACGCTTTGTCCGTCGCGATGAGGACCTGGCTTTGGTCGGCCTCGCAGATATCATTTAGGACGCGACATACCAGACGGTTATACGTTGGTATTCCGCCGTGAACGCCGAAGGTTGTGGTTTGAAGAGCGAGAATCACTTAAGAATGGTCCCATGAGCGCCGAAGGCCAGTCGAGCGTGAGTGTAGCTGCAGTAATCTTTCGAGCCTGTCCTTGTATGTGTGCCGTTGATTATTCAACGCCTCTCTCCCAGCCTTTCTGATCGACTCTCTATGGGAATAATCCCCCAAGAGCAGTTGAACCTTATCAATCAGTTCTTCAGGACGATCAGGGTTGAAGAACTCAGCCTCCGTTCCCTCCCGATAAAGGCTTTGATGTGTCGTAGTACGCTCTGCAAGGAAAACTCCATTACAGGCTGGTATTTCGAATGTCCGTTGCGTGTAATCGTCTCGGTTCTGTTTGCGGAGGAAAGCAAGGGAAATTTTTGCTCCCGCAATGGCCTTTGCCATATCGGTCATCCAGATCTCTTGGCGAATGAACGGCAACAACGGTGACTTCCTGCTGACCTTCTCCCATTGCGAACCCCATATTCCGTACTTTGCTGGTACAGATCGGACGAGGGTTTCTAGCAGTTGGCAACGCTCCTTCTCCCACGTTCCCACGAAGGAAACATCTGTACACCAAACATTGCGCTCTCCGGTTGGGATTTCTACCGGGTGATGTATTCGCGGATAATACGCAAACGGCAAAAACTCGACGTTAGTGTTTAGATGTCGCACCTCATCCACGTTTACTTGACGAGTGGTGAAGATAAAGTCATAGGCGGGAAGGGCAGCGCGTTGAAGCATTGTCCAATTGTTTCGGTTGAGACTGAAAAAGTCGTCGTGACATAGGTTCACTACCCAAGCTCCGGTCTGTTTTAACGCAAGAACATCACGAACTCCAATGTATAAACCTTTTAAGATGATAATTATGTGAGGGTTCGATTCCTCTGCAGCCTTGATTAGTGCAATCGCGTGCTTGAGCCTGTGGCTTTCAATCAAGCGTTTGGTCAGCTTTCTGTAGCCTCTGGCCAAGATGCTTTTCCGATACAAGGCCAATCCGTATTGATCGCTGAAATTCGAAACTGTGTGCCCCATCTCGCGTAGCGTTTCTGCGTAACACCATGCCCCGGTTCCGGGCGACGCACTCTCGCCGTAAATGAGAATTTTCAAGGGCGGATGCCCCGTGGAAAGAGAAGCCTAGGATGTCTGGCCTCGCGTAGTACTGGGATTGAGCCCATGAGCCTTTCGATTAACAGCACAAGAACTAAAATCCAAAGGAGATAAGTAGCCATGTTTACCAAGCCGACGCTGTCAATGAACATGAAAAAGAGAGCGCCCTGAGCAAGCCACCGCAGGATTTCTCTCTTCACTCTCTTCTGAACAAATTTATCCAACCCGTTAATAAAGAAAAATAGGATTGGCACGAAAAGGAATAGTCCCCATAAACCGACATTCCATATTGCTTCCGCGAAAAAGTTAACTCCCCAGCTAGTATGGTCATCTACCCAGCTTAGGAGGCCGATTTGACGAGCTAAATAATAGTTAGTGGTTTGATTAAATGATGGTTTAGAAGGCCAAAGGGCCCGAGGGACCAACTGCTGCGCTGCTTCCCAGTAAGTCAAGCCGTATCTATAAGAAATGTCTCCTCCCTCCAAGCCTCTCGTAACAAACGCAGCCTCTCTTAAGCCATTTATGCGGACTGCCCAAAAGTCGATGATAAAGTCACTCCGTTCACTTGGCGTCGCACGTAGGGTTTCAGCAAAGGTACCCAGCGGGTCGGCAACAACCTCCTCATAGTGCATCTTTTTCTCGTTGGCAAAAGGTAGCAGGAAGAGGAGAGATAGAATAACCAGAAATTGAGCAGAAAAAACTAATCTCCGTCGGCGGAGGATCAGTCCTAAGCTCACTGCGCCCCCGAGCAGGATAATGTCGGAACGCCAAGGGCTGATAAACGCCAGGTATGCTGAAATCCCGAGGGCAATCATTGCGAGAACAAAAGTATGCGGTCTGCGGGCAGTTGTAACACTGATGGCCAATGCGATGATCGGGTATTGGAACAGTCTCACAACTGGCAGTATTGTACCGACTCCTGATTGAGCAAAGTCAGAATCACTTCCTAACCGGCCAATGATCGATAGAAGCCATAGCGCCACTATCAACAAGAAAGAATTGTGATCTACGCGTGGGGCTTTGAACTCAACCTGCTTCTTGGATCGATTTAACCAAAACTCCAATGCGATCCAAACAAGGTATCCGAGCAGAAGAACAAGGCCAGCGCTTGCCATCGCTTCCACTGTTTCATAGTAAGGATCAAATTGCTGTACCCAGCCTTCGCTCCAAGTATATGCAAGGCCTCCCAACCCAAAGAACAAGAGGATATTAAGATGCAGACCGCCCGACGCGGTAAACAGAGTTTGAGCTCGCGCTCGACGAAACAAGGCAAAGGAGCTACCCAGCAATAAACCAAGCCCGATCAACCGACACTGTATTAATGGATCGAGGTTCAGACCAATTCCTTTCTTATGCGGAGGGAAGCTGAGGTATCACCGTTCTCGAAGAGTGGAACCAAAGAGTCGAACTCCTGATCGCGGTCAGGTACAAAGAATCTTCCGTTTAAGCTCACCAACCAAAAGATTAACTGTTGCCAGGGCTGTCCGTATTTCTTGATCCCGCGCCAGCCTTGCAACGTCCTTTTCAAATCGCCACGAACCGCCGATTTGACGAGCCAATGAACATGCTGATAACCCCTTCGAGTTACCCAACTTCGATTCAAAGCAGATTCGCTAATCAGGGGACGCAGCTTTGAGCGTAACGCGTCTACAATTTCAAGTTCTTCTTCAATGATCGTAAGCTGCTCAAAACCTAATTTGCTTAGCTGAAAAGGGTGATCCCGGAGCTCGATCAATTGCCGTTGAATAAAACCGATGTCGAAATCCTCGCTAATGCGTACCCACATCTCATAATCTGGCGCTTGCTGTATTCCAGTGGTGAAACCACCCACTTTCTTCCAAGCGGCTCGCCGCAGCATGACGGTTGAGATGTTTCCCGGAAGGCATCCATAAAACCAAAATAACAGGGCGGATATCTTCTCGCCTGCAAGCTTCGGAGTCCTTTGGCGCTGACCAAAATATCGAACCTCATCTCCGGTTCGGTTTCCTTGAGAGTCGATCTTAAGGAAATCGCAATAAATCATCCCGGCTGAGGGGTGGGCATTTGCAAAATCAACAAACGACCCCAAACTCCCAGGCAACATCCGGTCGTCTTGTGCCCACAACTTTACCAATGGGCTCTTTGCCGCTTCGATTCCAGTGTTAAGCGTCTTAAACAATCCGTACCGCTCCGCGTTCCGGAAATAATGAACGCGCGAGTCATCGATAGACTGCGCAATAGCTGGGCTCGCATCAGTCGAATCGTCGTCAATGATACGCAGTTCGAAATCTGCGAAACTTTGAGCTAGTACCGATTGAATCGACTGGCTCAAATATGCAGCACCGTTGTGGACCGGCAGTAGGACGGTTACCTTCGGATCTATGATGATTCCTTTACGTCGAAGAAGCTCTGGTAGTAACGATTTGATCGCGTAGTTTGATGAGCGGCCGCTCTCTTAGCACTGTTGACTTGTAATGCCACAGACGTTTGCTACGAAAGGTCAAGTACTGCTGGCTATGCGTTAAATAATGTACGCACCAAACTACGAGACACTTCCGTTGGTCGCTCGGACGTTTCAGACCCAAAATTGCAGCGTGGTTTCCAGAAACTGGCAGACTGCTCGGCAGGACTAGGAGATCGATGCTCAAATGGTTCGGGCGCGAATAGTTTATCTTAGACTTCGAAGAACCTTCTCAAACTGCATCTCCCAATTATATTTAGAAAGATGCGCGTTTCTTCCCGCTAAACCCAAGTCATACCGTACGCTTGAGTCTGTGGATAGCTCTTTAAGGACACTTTGAATATCAGCCACCAAGTTCTCAAGTCGAACGTTTCGAAAACATGGGATCTCTTCATAAAGAGAAGTTAGCCTTGGATCGTTATAAGCTACGATAGGCAAACCCATAGCCATGTAATCAAATAGTCGATAGTTTGAGAGACTTGAATTCAGAGCAAAGAGTCTTGAATTGGCTCCTGGCGAAAATGGCCCATGAACTAAGTGTCCGACATCTGCTCCGCTTAGAGCCATTTTCCATGTTTGGTCAGATGGCCGATCCCAGATGACCGCTCGTCGCTGCAGCCCTAATACGTTTATTCGATGCTGAAGGCCTAACCGATAGGCCAGCGTTGGGCGACCCATCATAAGAAATATAACGTCCTCTGGTAAATCTGCGAGTGCGAGCAGCGTTTCTTCAATACCGCAACACTCACCTATCGCCCCCGCTCGAATCACAATGCAACCGCCGGTCTTATTGACGTTTGCTCCTTCTTCCTCAAGTTTGGACCGAAGCCAACCATTTCGAGGCAATATTGGCCCGGTAAAATAGTCCAGGGGCGGACAGTTATGACAAACCAAGGGCCTTGTAGGAAGTCTTCCAAATTGCTTGGCCAGTTCTGACTTATGAGAGTCGCTTGCCCATACGAGGTTAGCTTGCCGCAGACGTTTCCACGCATTCCGAAAAATTAAGCTATCCAGCCGCCCGGCATCTTTTGGCGACGGAATGTCGTAAACGCAGCATACAAGCTGGCCGTGCCCATTCCCGTGATTTTTCGGAAGCGCTGAAAGAGAATGAAGCATGATCGTTACAACCAGATCAGGCTTATTCTTCATGATCCACGATGCGAGTTCCCGGCGGAATGAGCGCCATTTTGCCAAGCGATGAATTGGTCCTCCCACTGAAGGGATCCTGGGACGTGCACATTCGTATGTTTCAACGCCAGGCGGACGTTCAGAATGAATACCCTGCGCTGTTGTCTGGAAAATTGTAACGCGCCATCCGGCTTCCGCGAGCGAAGCGGCGGCTTGACGAGATGTGGGATCGTTAAGGGCATAGACATAATTGATTAGCAAACATGATCCTCTGTAACCGGACATCTAATATATAGTTTCCTAAATAATAAAATCCATGCCAACGAGTTACGTGAGCGCTGACTTAGGTCTCAGGGCTAAGGGCTGAGGGTAAGGTTGTTATCCACCGAGCTACTACTCAGTGCTGACAACAATGCCTGCCATTTTCGTCGTTCAATACCTTCATCAAACTCGTGCTCGACTAATCTTTGTGCATTCGCCGCCAAATCTCTCGCCAATCCGGAATTATTGAGCAATATGCTTATAGCTGCGGCAAGCTTTTCCGGAGATCGTACAGGAACCAATAAACCGGTCATGCGATCGATTACCAGATCGCGGTTACCCGGAATGTCTGTAGTAACGCACGGCACTTCAGCTGCCATGGCTTCTATGAGCGCACCAGGTAATCCTTCGAACAGACTAGGAAGCACAAAAACATCAGCGGCTGCCAGCCAGGGCAAAGGATCTTGTTGATAACCTGTAAACAGCACTCGCCCTGGAGCAACTCCTTCGGCAAGGGTCTCGAGAAAGCCACGGTCGGGCCCATCTCCAACCAAAACAAGTGTTGGTCCATTTTTGTCGTCATCTCGAAGTTTAGCCACAGCTTCGATCAAATCATTCTGCCCCTTTTGACTTGTAAGTCGAGCCACACACACGACAACGCCGTTCCCGTTTCGACCGAGCCCTAGTAGTTGTTCGGGTTTCTCTGATCTTAGTGCCGCAGTTCGAATCTTAATCTCACGGACCGCACGAGTATTCGGAATTACCGCGATACGTGCACTCCGCAACCGAAAGAGGTGACGATAATGCTCCACCTGGGATTTGCTGTTTAGAACAATGCGCAAAGCGCGAGGTCCAACAAAACGCTTGAGTGGAATACTAAGTCGGCTTTGGGCAAAACTCTGACGCCCTTCTGGCACCACCTGCTCGACAAGAACGAATTTGCGTTTAAGTAAAGCAAGCGTGAATTGCAACCAGCGACTACTGTCTGTGTGATGAGACCACACAATGAAACTGGCGCAAGGAAAGCGTCGGACTAGTTCTCGGCTTTTCGCGATTGACTTAAGGCCATACGTCCAGGCATTCCCTCTGATGGTTGCTTCTATTGGGATTTCTATCCGTTTGAAAAACTCTTTCAACTGGTCACTAAGCGTACCGCCGTGGATGACGAAAGATCTATGTGGGAGTGTCATTTCAAACACTCGAATTAGATTCATCTCAGAACCGCCAAATTCGGGACTGTCTATGCACCAAACGAATGAAACAGATTTATCTATCACACGATCTCACTCTCCTTACCTCTGCTAGGTTAAGAGGAATCTCCCGATGACGTGCAATACCGATTTGGAGCTTTGATCGCGTAAATTGGATCAATTCATGATTCGTGGAGACGCAGGCCGAACTAGGCCAACAAGATTAGAATGCAGGTCGCTTTGCCAGGACACCGCAAGCCAAAACAACAGCCACGTCAGCGTAGTAGCACCCACCCCAGCAACAAAAAGCGGGAGCGAAACCGACAACTCCGAATAGCACCCAACAACGCCGATTGCAAAGGCAATGAGGACCATAACTATGGCGTTCCGAGCGAACCTTGTCGTGACAAACTTCTGTCTATATAACATTCCTCCGAGCGCAAGGACTGGTAAAGAGCTCGCGGCGCACGAGGCAATTAATAATCCAGTGATCCCTAAAGACCTGGTGAGCAACAAGCCAAGAGTCACCTTTGCGAAAGCTTGAATGCAAGAGAGCGCCACGGGAACGCGCGCCTCGCCCCGCGCCACCCAGAACATGCCAAACAAATTACCGAAAGTGCGCAATCCTATAAGACTAGCCATTGCTAGCGCGACGGATTTTCCGTTACTCAGGTTATAGGCACTGCCCAGCCATAGCCCAATAAATGACGGCAACCACAAACTAATCCCGACTAACGACAGTGACGCTAGCCCAATAGTCAACTGGCCCACTTTGTTGAAGAGCCGGCGAGCGTCGTCTCGCGATCGCCCGTGACGCTCGGCAAAGGTGGGAAAGGCACTCGTTACGAAGCGGGTGTTTAAGTCAAATATCATGCTAGGAAACCGCCACCATAAAACATACAGCGCAACCAAAGACGTTCCGCCTAAGGCGCCAAGTATTATCACATCGCTCGTAGCTTCAATGGTCCAGGCCACACCCCCGACTGTGGTTAATCCACCGAAACTCACAAGAGATTTGAAGGCCGCGTTGTCCCGGTCTGGCGCTCTCGATGTCAACCAACTGCAGCGGACGCGACTCTGCCATGCAAGTACGATAGTCGTAGGAAAGCCGAATACAAAAGCAGCGACAGGAATACAAAGGATCCCCAGTCCTAATCTGAGCAGTATGTATGCAAGTAAAGATGTTCCGATGGTGTTCCCAACCGTCACCATGTTAACAATAGACTGACGCTGGATTCCGATAAGAGCAGCCGCGTAGGCTCTGTTAAGAAAATAAATGAGCTGAGTGCCTCCCGTTAGGATTGCTACTGTGACCGCCAGCTTGCCAAGCGCCAGCGCCTTAAAACCAAAACCGCGCCAAAATGCCGCGGCTATGATAATCAAAAGAATCGCCGCGATCGCAGCCGCGTAACGATTGAAGCGAACAACCTCCCAATAGGCCACGTTTGCCCCATGAGGATCACCTCTTCCAAGGCATTCAGCAATTCTGCGGGATGCGGCAAAATCGAGCCCAAGCTGGAGGACAACAAGGTAAGCTGTTATCTGCAGAACGAAAGCGTAGATCCCAAAATCTGTTGTAGCGACTACCCGAGTCACCTTGCGAAGCAGCCAAAGATTAGTGATCAGCCCGGAGATCACTCCCAGGAGGCTAGTGCCGTAAGCTAACAGGATTGGGTTATCTAATGAGAGGCGTTTACGGAACGGCATAGACTCCATCTGGTCTGAACTCTTCGTCTTCCGATTCAAGGTAGATGAGTTGGTGAGGGAGTCTGCAGTTACAGTCGGCATAATCGCATCGACACCTTAGCGGCCCATCCTATGGAAGCGACGCGGCAGATTAGATCTCGATTCCCGTTTCCGGCGCGGCACGCCAACGCAAGGAACCGTCTTATTAGCTTAGAATAAAAACCCCTGCGATGTTCACGCGCATCTTCCGTTGTAAAACCATAACGCTCATAGAACGCGTCGTTTACCGCGAAGATAAAGTTGGCTGCGCCTCTAAGCTGAGTCCTCGAAAGGTCAATCGTTGCGCCGACATTCATCATCAGCAAGAGTTCCACACCGCGCCACGATAAGGCATCGAGATTGGCTTTACCCGCCACAAGCGCCGTCATATTCCGACGCGAGATACTCAGTGCTTCCTTCCTCAATATCTCTGCCCTAACAAACGAAGTCGAGTTCTTATGTAGACGCCACTTGACCAAGGGTTCGGGCAGCTTAAAGACTTTATTAGCGTCGGCTATTCTCGAGAACAACTCGGAATCGCAAGAAAAAGTACAATCTTTGGTGTAGGGAGCGGTCCGATCGAACACTGAACGCCTCAGCATCGCAGTGGTATGGAATATTGGACACCCGAATAAAAACTCCCACTTCGCTTGCATGTCATTGGCAGGTTGGTCCCAAATGTCAACGGTCTCGCCTGCTTCGTCAATCATGTAAGCACTTGATCCTATTAGAGAGATATCCGGTTGTCGATCCAGGAAATCGACCTGTAGTTCCAACCTGCGGGATAACGAGATGTCGTCGCAATCTTGAAGCGCAATATACTCTCCCCTAGCGGCAGCCAACGCTTTATTCTGTGAAGGAGCAATTCCCTGATTCTCGCTATTATGAAGTATCACGAGTCGCTCATCTTCGAACTCCCTAAGAATCGTCGCCGTGGAATCGGTTGAACCATCGTTGACTATTATCAACTCGAAGTCTTTGAACGTCTGATTTAATAGGCTTTCAACTGCCTCAGATAGGTATCGCTCACCGTTGAACGTACTCATGACGACTGAAACCTTGGGTTGATGAGTCATGGACGCTTATGGCTTATTGGGACTTTCTTTCTGCTGTTTGTAACGTTTGGGGAGTAAAAAACAGCGCCATTTCAACTCTTCGCCTAACCCGCAGCGTTGGACGCTCGATAAGGTAATATGAAAGCGTACAGACCGTTAGCAAGACTCCAAGTTTCAGAGGAATGCTTAATGACAACCCGAACAAAACGGGCTGTTGCCATAGGTAAATCGAGTAGCTCATTACGCCAACAAAGACCAGCGGCGGCGAATTGAGCAGTCTACCGATCATACTTTCACGATGAGTTACGCTCCAGTGTACGCAAAGAGCGATGCTGAGATTAACTAATGTGTACCCAATGAGTATGTAGACCAAAAAGTAGTATTGTGTCTGGTTTCTAAGAGATGTGTGGATGACAAGTCCCACGAGTGGCACCAGGAAAAAAGCTTTTGATTTGAGCAGTCGAGTATACGAAGAGCCGAATTCCAGAAGTGGAACGCCGGCCAGTACACAGCCAACTGCAATCGAGTCTGCGACGGATTCAAAATGGTTATTGATCGAAAGGCTATTATTAAAGAACTCTCTAGAAATTAGGAAAACTGATAATCGGAAAATGGGGCATAGTGCAAGCGCTACGACCGCAAGCTTTAGACCGCGAAGCTTCCCGAGTAATACCAATGCGATAGGCCATAACAGATAAAACTGCTCCTCGACTGCTAGAGACCAAGTATGCCTTGTAAATAGGTTCAGGGATTCTTCCGGCAAGTAATTAGTCGTGTAGGTCGCGGCGTGAACTAAACTGCTGGCAGGGATCTGAAGAAACCCTTTCGAACTAACGATGATCAGAAAAGCCAACATGAAATAGAACGGAGGAAAGATCCTTAATGTCCGTCGATAATAAAACCGAGACAAGGAAATACTGCCACTCTGATCGATCTCTTTAAGAAGCAAAGAAGTAATAAGGAACCCGGAAATGACAAAAAACATCTGAACGCCTAAATCCCCCGCTAGTGTCCAACACCGAGCGCAAGGCAATCCTGGAAATGCGGCAGGTAGCGACAAGTGACTGATAACTACTAGTGTGATTGACACCGCGCGGAGCCCGTCCAGCGAGGCGATATTGTGCTTGCTCATAGTGGCGCGCTAAAAGCGAGCAGATGCTGGTCCTTCCTATTTGGAAGCACAGCGCCTTCGCTGGGCATAGCTTGATACAAAGCGGTTAACAGTTCATCGGGGGTGAAGATCGAGGTGCTCTAACACCATAATGGCCCAGGGGCGGGACCAGTGGAAATGGTTAGAGCGAAACCCGCTCCAGATTTTGTGAACTTCGCGCGGGTCAAAACAATTAGCTTCGTCCTTACTCGCTTGAAATGCATCGCTATTGTTTCTCAACCATGATGCAAACGGGAAAGTGAAACCCATCTTGGGACGATCCCAGATCTCACGGGGCAAATCATCTCCGAGCGCTTTGACGAGGAGCGGTTTGTTCATGCCTCCCTTCAGTTTGAGCTCGGCGGGTAAGCGGGAAACGTGTTCAACCAACTCGTGATCGAGAAAGGGTACGCGCGTTTCGACAGAGTGGGCCATACTCATGCAATCAGTGTCTTTCAGGAGTTGGTTTTGCAGGTAGTGCTGAAAATCGTTGCTGACGAGAGAGTCAAGCAGCGAGTGTGCGCCTGAGCCATTTACGAACCCATT